>Ga0302140_10006051_pt1 | contig 15217 bp, 13 predicted proteins | sample I_Bog_E1_1_FD_202095 | JGI IMG/M metagenome (GOLD analysis project Ga0302140, IMG submission 202095) | Peat permafrost microbial communities from Stordalen Mire near Abisko, Sweden - I_Bog_E1_1 | ecosystem: Environmental > Terrestrial > Soil > Wetlands > Peat | place: Sweden: Abisko, Stordalen...
GCCAGCTCGTTTTATTCGTATCTCTGCGGTGGCCTCTCGATGGCGGGCGCAGTTGGCGCCTGGTTTTATCTGCCCGTGCCGTTTCTAATTTGGTTTACTGCCGGCTGCGGTCTGGTCTTCATCGCCTCGGGGATCTGGTACGGCCGCATTGCGCGAAAACAAATCGGGGAGTAAACCCCTTCCCTTTGGCAAATTGAGCGGACTCCATTAATTTTTCTTGAGTCGGCGCTGTTCGCCGAAGAAATTTTGCAGCAACGCGCGGCATTCCTCCCGGCGCAAACCGGAAGTGATTTCGCAACGGTGATTAAGGGTCGGAAACTGTAATAAATTCATGGCCCCACCGGCCGCGCCGCCCTTGGGATCCTCTGCACCAAAAACAACCCTCGCCAGCCGGGTATGCACGACGGCACCGGCGCACATGGGACAAGGTTCCTTGGTGACATAGAGCGTGCAATCGGTCAACCGCCAGTCGCCAATAGCCTGTTCGGCCTGGGTCAACGCCAGCATTTCCGCGTGGGCGGTGGCATCCTTGAGCAACTCCACCTGGTTGAAGGCGCGCGCAATGATCCGCTCCGCTCGCACAATCACCGCGCCGACGGGCACCTCACCCGCGGCGTATGCCTTGGCCGCCTGACGAAGAGCCTCGCCCATGAAATAATCGTCGCTGTGCAAATCAATCATAATTCATTGCGCCTCAGTGGCCTCCTCAAGAGTCCATTCGTTTTGATCTTCACCGCGGCAGTGACAATGCGCGGAAAAGAATCCTCCCCGGAATTGCCAGAACCAAGGCCAGATTTGCTCCCGATCAGTTTGGGGAATCTTCAGATCCGCGATGCTTGCACGAGAATAAAATTTAAACCGGCCTTCCGGATGCGGCGGGGGTAGGGAAATGATTTTGACTCTCACCTCGAACAAAAACATCAGCCAGTGGGTCCGTCCCTGGTAGCCATATTCGCTGATGATTCCCGATAGGTGCAAATTCCCGGGCACAACCTTTAATCCCATTTCCTCGTGCGCTTCGCGGCAGGCACACACGTAGGGCGACTCGCCCATGTCCATTTTCAACTTGCCGCCCGGCGGACTCCAGAAGCCGCGGTTGGGTTCCTGCGCGCGCTCCAGCAAAAGGACCTCGTCATCCCCGTTGAAACAATACAGGAGCGTGGCTATCTTATAAGGCAGACTCACCCCGAAAATTTCAAATGCCGGACGGCAAATGTCGAGCAACATCGCGCTGCCGCCATAAAGCTGCTCCGCCGCCGGGAAGGGACATCGTTTCTTTTCACAAAAATTCATTGTCTCCCCGACAAAAAAAATTAGAATCGCCTCTTCGGATTTATCTATGAATCAAACCAAAATAGCGGTGCTCGCCGGCGACGGCATCGGCCCGGAAGTGATGCGCGAAGCGATCAAAGTTTTGCGCGCGGCTGAAAAAAAATTCGGGTTTGGCGCCGCCTTGACCGAGGCACCTGTCGGCTGGGCTGGAATTGATGCCGCTGGCAAGGCTCTGCCAGACGCCACTTTGGAGCTGTGCAAAAAGTCCGACGCCATTTTATTCGGCTCGGTCGGCCTGCCGGATCGCGACCCGACAATTCCAAAGGAAGAACGACCGGAACGTGCCGCGCTATTGCGTATCCGCAAGGAATTCGGTCTTTACGCCAATCTGCGTCCGGTGCGACTGCCCCAAGCCTTGTCACATGCCTGTCCGCTCACCCCTGAACGACAAGCGAATGGCATTGACATTCTAGTGGTGCGCGAACTGACTGGCGGTATTTATTTCGGGCAGCCGAAAAAGACTGAAGACCTGGGAGGCGGCAGCTTTCGCGCCACAGACACCTTGGTCTATACGACGAAAGAAATTGAGCGCATCGCGCACGTATCCTTCAAGGCTGCCCGACTTCGCCGCAAAAAATTGACGAGCATTGACAAGGCCAACGTCCTTGAAAACGGCGTGTTATGGCGTGAAGTCGTCACCCGCATCGGCAAAGAGTATCCCGATGTCGCCCTCGAACACATGTTTGTGGACAATGGGGCGATGCAGTTGATGTTGCGGCCGACCCAGTTTGACGTTCTGCTCTGCGAAAACATGTTCGGTGATATTCTGAGCGATGAGGCAGCCGCTCTGGCCGGTTCACTGGGCATGTTGCCTAGCGCCAGCCTTGGCGCCACCAGCCAGGGCACAACTTTCGGCTTTTACGAACCAGCCGGCGGTTCCGCCCCGGATATCGCAGGCAAAAACCTGGCCAATCCCATCGCCCAGATCCTCTCGGTGGCTCTGATGCTGCGATATAGTTTTGGCCTGAACGAAGCCGCCGACGGCATTGAAACGGCCGTCACGAAGGCCATCGCGGCTGGCAACCGCACCGGGGATATTTTCAGCCCCAAAGAAACCGGCGCACGCAAGATTGGCACGCGTGAAATGGGCGAGGCGATTGCGGCAGCATTGTAATCATAGTTGAGGCCTTACAACGATTTATAGCCCTGGCGTTGTAGCGAAGCGACAAGGGCATTCACCAAGTCGGCCAGAGTTTGACCATTGTTGTTTGCGGAACGCGTCGCCCCGGCGGCAAAAGAATAGAAGGACACTGCTTCCTGCATGACCTCATTGCCTGCGTCCGGGTCTGAATGGATGTCCGTGCCTTGAAATGAAAATGTGTCGGGAAATGAAATAATTCTTCTGTTGCCAGTGTCCAGGTTGACGTTCCGGCCTTTGTGCAAATACGACCAAATCTGCGGATAACCGTTGGCATCAACTCCCTCGCCTGCTTTTCCGAGGACGGTGTAGGTATGACCGGCGCCGGGAACTGAAATCATCAAATAATCTGAAAACGGTTGAACCCAGTATTGTTTCTTGCCTTTAATGGTGGCCCAGCTGACAAATACGCCGTTGGTTTTGCTTGGGATGAAAAACATTTTGCCGGAATAGTCGTGGGTGGATTCGGATCCGGTCGTGATAATTTTTTCCGAGCCGGAATAATCATAAACCAATTCGATTTGCGCAATCACGGTCAAAACGGCGTTGGAACTGGCAGCCGTCCCATAAGCATTGCCGACCACAACGGAATAATTGCCGGCCTGATAAGGATGGAGGTCGGTCAAAACGAGCGTGCCATTCGTCGCGCCGGGAATGTTTTTGTCGTTAAATCTCCATTGATAGCTGAACGGCCCGGAACCAAGAGCGGCGACAAAGAAGCTGGCGGAGCCGCCTTCAATTGCCACCTGAGATACTGGCTGGGTCGTAATGGACGGAGCCACCTTGCCGAATGACGCCAGGTTTTGGTAAATGGAAATATTGTTGTCGTAGGTATTGGCAAAGATGATGTCGGGTCGACCGTCGCCAACCAAATCGCCGACGGAAGAGCCCCAGGCATTCCAACCGGTGGCCAATTCAATCGGGCCGGACAACGAACGTTGGTCAAAATTCCGGGCGTACTTTGATTATGGAAAATGGAAATGGTGCTTTTTAATTCCGTGTCCACCACCAGATCAGGTTTACCATCGCCTTCCAAATCGCCAACGGAAATAGTGTGCCCACGTCCACCGAGCGGATAGTCAATTCGTTGACCGAATGAATTGGCGCTCAACTCGCCGCTATTGGACAGGTTTTGAATGATGGAAAATAATTGCGGCAAATAGCTGGTAACCGTCAAATCGGGTTTGCCATCACCGTCGATATCCACAATTGCGACATCAACTGCGCCAGAAGGAACAGGAAGGCTGATTTTCGGCTCGAATGAATTGGTCGTAATTGTCCCCGGCGCGTTGATAACATTCTGAAGGACCAAAAGCATGCCGTCCGTATTTGCAGCAACGATGTCTGGTTTGCCATCCCCGTTTACATCACCCACCGCCACAGCGCAGCAGCCGGCACCGGTGGCAATGTCTACTTTTGGCGGGAAGTTAATTACCCCTCCTTCGCTGATGTTCTGCAAAATGGAAATTGTTCCATCACCGGGGTTGGCGACAATAAGGTCCGGTTTGCCATCGCCGTCCAAGTCTGCCGCCGCCATTCTTTGCAACTGTGAGCCCGTCGGAAAATCCAACCGTGGCCCGAATAAATTCGTGGTGATATTGCCGGGCGTACAATTGTTTTTGAAGACCTAAACAAGATTGTCGCCGTATTCCGTGACAACTATGTCCAATTTGCCATCCCCATCCAAATCTGCCACTGCAATGCCGTACGGGCTATAGCTTCCAGAAGTTGCCGGCAAAACGACTGGTGGCGCGAAAGACGCCGTTGTTAAGATTCTGTTGGTGCTGATGTTTCGGTAAATGGAAATTGCATGATTGTAATCGTCCACCACGATTAGATCCGGCTTTCCGTCGCCGTCAATGTCGGCAATAACCGTTTGATTCGGTCCATTGAGCGTCGGCAAATCCTGGCGCGGGCCAAAATTGGTCACGTTAATGCCCGAACCGGTGCCATTGAACGTCGGCAAGAACGGTGTCTTGGACCAAGCCGTTAATCCGCCCGCAGTGACGCTGATCGGTGCGTAAGTTGCCCAACGGGAACCGTCACCTTTACAGCGGTCGCACTGACAGACGAAACGGTTGCGCGCACGGCGCCGAAGTAGACGAAGTTAGATGCTGCGGTCGAGTTGAAATTTGTCCATATAATGGTGATGGGAGTGCCATTGGTGCCGGACGCGGGAATGAAAGCGAGGATGATCGGAAGGTCACCATGCGCCGCAACGGAAACGGAAAGAGCCAGAATGGTTATCAACCGGCCAAAGTGAGATATATTTTTCATAATTGTATCGCCAAGCTCGACCAATTAATTCGGGATTTCCTATTTAGACTCTGCCCAAAAAGCAGCATCGGTTTATTTCGGGATTGCCACTCGTTTTCTTTCACATTCCACAGATTTGCAAGGGTTTTTCAAGTCCGCCAACGGTTTTTCTCTGGCAAAGGTGGCGATTTTCAACAATTGCGCCTTCCCCTCATTTTTCCCTGCCAACCGAAGACACCACTTCCGTGGTTGCCATTAATTTCATAGCGATCCTGACGCTTTTCCTTTGCCAAGATGCCGCCAAGAGTAATCTCAGCCACTAAATTCCTTCCTGGCAATATGATGGCCTGCTTTCAGGGGATCTCGATTATATAAAACTGCTGAGGATTAGTGGTTGAACTGTTATCGGTGAATACAACATTGGTGTTCCCAAAGATGCCGGAGCCAATGACCACCCACTGTGACGGAGGCAGGGTCAAGTCATCGGAAGCCAGGACATTATAGGTCTGCCCCATTGGTCCGGAGAAGGTCAATTGGAAGCCATTCTCGCCAGGAACCATTGTTGCACCTACCAGCATTGGAATCTGGTAAAGGACAGTTAATAAGGCCGGCACAGAATTGGTACTGCCACCTTCACTGCTCACGATGACTTGATAATAACCTGCGTTCGTCGAGCCGACAGAGGCTAGGTTCAATGCACTGTTGGTTTGACCCGACAGCACATTTGTTCCGAAATACCATTGGTAGCTCAACGGTGTGCAGGCCGTCGCACCAACCGTAAAGCTGGCGGTCTCGCCAGCATTGTTCGTCTGGCTTAGGGGCGGACTGACGATGACCGGTGCGGTCACGTCGGCCACAACAATCCAGTTGGTTGAGTAAGCCATGCTGCCCGCAGCATCCTCGACGGTAATGACAACCTGATTTGTTGTTCCAGCGGCCAGCGGCGTGCTAATTGCAGGCGTCTGCGTGATGGTCAGCGCATCAGTCCCGAGAACATCGCTCGCCTGAATGTAATCACTTCCGGTCACGTCAATCATTGCGGCTGAACAGTTACTCGCGGCGTTCAAAGTCAGATTGGTGAAGCTCCAAAAGATAGCCGGACCAGCGTTGCCGATGCCGGTAAGGGTGACGTTAAATGGATTATTCGCGGCCGCATTGTCGCTGATTTGGAGGATGGCATTGCGCGCCCCATCCGCGAGTGGTGAGAATATCACCGTGAATATGTTACTCTGTCCGACATCGATCATGGCAGGGAACGCAAGTCCGCTCACGGTGAAGTCTCCTGCGTCAGGACCCGAGACCACCACATTGGACAGCACCAGTGTGGCGCCGCCGGTGTTTGTGACGGTAATCATGTTAGTCAAGCTCGCTCCTACGTTCACAACGCCAAAGCTCACGCTACTGCTGCCGGAAAGAAGCGTGCTGGAAGGAGGAATGGAGTAATCAACCACAACTGGCAGGTGATCGCTTGCTCCCGTCAGGTCCCGCAAAAGCGCCGCGGCGTTGAGTCCGGTGGCGTTCGTCTTGACCGGATCAAGATCATTCAATGCGGTATTGGCACTCAGATTAACGCTGTTGCCCCAGGTGGTCGTGGCGTTGTTGCCGAAACAATGATAGGTACCGGGCATGTAACTCAAGCCCGACGCCACCTGGTAATACACGTTGCTCGACATAATCTGAAGATCGTCCCGATAACGCAGCTCGTAAGATTCTTCGCTGAGCATGAACAATATCTGGGGGTTGCTTGTGCTTGAACTCCAATTGATAGTGGTCGATGCGTTGGCATTGAGCGGATCGACTCCCTGACCTTGCGCAATACCGTCCGGAGCCTTGTAAGCCAAGATTGCCTGGTAGGCCGGTTCGCTACTGTTGTCATCGGGGTTATAATCACCAACATACAGCACGGCTGCATTGGCAGGCAAATTGACGGCTTCATCATTACGAATGATGGTCGCTTCGCCCAAGCGACGCGCTGCATTACCCGAGCCCGTGGACGCCTTGTAATGGCTAACGTAGACGTAGAATTCGTTGTTTGTGTCAGGCGTTAAGCCAGCGGGCGCAAACTCGTAGCGGACGCATTGACGGTACATCCCGTTTCCGCTGCCGGTCGGAGTGGCAATCCCCACCGAGGCGAGCAGTTGCAGCGTATTGGTGTTGTAGACAAGGGCGTTAGGCCCATTCCCATCGCCGGTATCGCCGCCTTCCTCCGTCGCCTGATAAGGGCTCATGGCGTAACCGGCAGGGGTGGAATATAGATAATTGTAAACGGAATAAAAACTATTCAACGCATTTACAATCGGCTGGACAGTGGTCGCATTACTCGTGGTCTCTTCCAAGGCCAGGATGTCAATTGGCCGGGCCGGGTCGCCGTTGACAATTTCTTCGCCGATCCCTTCCAGCACGCCGCCATTAATCACGCTACCGGAGCAGTTGGTATTGTAAGTGCCCCCCGAACCCTCGTACGGCTCAATCAAGCCGCACGCTGGGCTGACGATGCCCGGCGTGGCGATGCCGACCGTGTCGGCCTGAATGTTGTAAGTTACAATGCGCAGGGTTTGATTTTGTGCGGATGCCGTAATTATAAGACAGCAACTGGTGAGAAGGACAATCACCAGCCGGAATAACTTGATGTTGGTTAACTTCATAGAATAGCTTTTATCACTTGAATCAATCGCAGGAGGAGATGAGGGTAATGGCTGAACAATTTGGGTCGTAACAAACTTCAACAAGAGCCAACTTTAACGCAACAGGCCGTACCGGCAAGTGACGATTCGGTGAAATCATAATACAAAGCATCGTCGCGTTGCACATTCCCATAATGTCCTCGCGTTGGCAATTAGTCATGACAGTGCTAGCAACAGATGGGAGGTATCAGGTAAGATGTAAACATTGATGAATGGCACAAGTGCCATTCTCAGATTCAACCTGCTCGTCCGAAACCCTGCAGCTGGCCGCGCTTAAGTCAAAGAATAAAAAGCGGCAGTCATGGTGACTGCCGCCTTGTGGAAATGAGCCAGAAATTAGCGTTTGACTGATTGGCGGCGAACCAGAGCCACCAACGCCATGGCACCGGCACCGATCAATCCGAAGTTCGCCGGCTCGGGAACAGCCTGAAAGGAGAGCGGGACAAATTCATTGGCACCACTAAAAACATCGACGAATCCCGTTATGTCTTGTGCCCCCGTCGGAATCACCGTGCCGCCCAAGGCGCCTTCGGTTGAGTAAGATGAAGCCCATTGATAGAGCACCATACTGTTACCACTGCCGTCAGTGACCTCTAAAGTCGTGTTGGCATGGGTGGCAAACGTCTGACCGGGAGTCAATGCCACACTGTTTGGATTTGAAATCGTGACGTTATCGAGGGTCACTAGATATTCCCCGACGTTTGCTGGAAGATTGGGCAGTGAGGCTTGGATATATGGAATCGTGGCGACCGTGGGCCCGGCATACGGATTGCCGCTAGAATTCAACGTAACTGAAGTAATCGTGCCAATCTCCGGTATTCCATCAAATGGCGAGTAAGTGCCGCTAACGCTAATGGCATCCCCCAGCGCTGGCACGTACGGAGTTGCCGTGCTCTTTGCAAAAATGTCAATCGACCCGGTCGAATCTGCGGCAAGATAAGAATTATTGTTGTAAGTGTAGCCGTCAATTGTGGTGCCAGCAACCGAGAGGATCGCGCTAACGATTGCAGTATAGTTAACCAAGGTGCCACTTGGATCGCTCTCAATTGTAGACGCAGTCTGGCCCAAGGCATTTGAACCCGTTATAGCCGTTGCGGCCACCATGGTCGTTGTTACCAATAGCTTTTTTGCTGTATTTGATTTCATACTTAGGATTAGTTTTATCGATTTAATTCACTTTTTGGTTTGGACTAGTTTATAGAACCGGTGTGAATCGTGCCCGGCTCAAAATTCTCTCGGCATAGTAAAAGAATTCTGCTTAAGGCCGGAAATGATTGCGTCCAAAAGTAATGCAAAGTGTTTCACTTGGCCTTGGTTGCGGTTGTTTCTTTGGTTGTTTCCCTGTCTTTAATCTTTAGCCCCAATCGAGATGTTCTCAGAAGCATGTTACAATTCCACGCAATTAATGTTACAACATTGAAAACTTTTTTACGCCCTATCCCGCAGCGGTTTCACCGGCCTTAGGCGATCACAAAAATGCCGGCGGACTCTGGAAAATCCGCCGACATTAAACTAAATATCTAATAACAGGCTATTCCGCTCCGCGATACGGCGCGTCCCAAATCACGTCCGGCAAAATGGGCTCCCCTTCTCCGCCTGAGGAGGGATTTGACTGAATATAAGTCGTCTTAAAATAAGACGCATGACCATCGAGAAAAGTGATGACCCCACCATTCGCGTGGCGGGAGGCGAAACTATTCTGGCGGGCCGCTGGATTAACCGAGTCATACTGCGGAGCATTGTTAACCTTTTCGGTTGCGGGATCAAAAACCTGGTCAAACATAAAAACAGTGGCGGACGGATTCCTGAATGCGGTCATCCTGGGCATGTTGGGATAAGAAACAGTGTTGACTCCATCGGCCTGGCGTTTCAGATCAATATTCATGACATAACTAAAGAAACCGGTCCCGCCGGGAATGCCGTTCGGCGAATTGTCGGCGGCAGCCAGCAGTCCGTTGTTAATTGTGGACGTCGTCATGCTGGCACTAGGGCATTCCCAAATGGCGCCTTGGGCCCCGGGAAAAGGCATGTATTCCATGGCTTTAGCTGCGCTGCTGCCACCCCGGCCTCCATTCAAAAGGTTGTAATAGGTTGCCAAGGTTTTTTCTCCAACCAACGTCGGCAGTTGGTTGAACCAAGCGTACGGATCGGCCGGCGTCCCGCTCGTCTGACCAGGCGGCCCGCACCATGAGGCACCTCCCTGGAAGGACGAACTGGAGTAACCATCGCGAACCAAGCCGTTGTTATTATCGGGAGAATAAATTTGGATGGACAAGCCCCATTGCCGGAGGTTCGATATACACTGCGTGCGCCTGGCCTTTTCCTTCGCTTTCGCCAACGCGGGCAGGAGCATCGCTGCGAGGATGGCGATGATAGCAATCACCACCAGCAACTCGATAAGGGTGAAGGCACCCGTCTGGGAACCGGGTGCCTTCACGTTCAATTCCTGCTTTCGCCTTGTCATTTAATCAAAGAATTAATCATTCTGGAATTCAGGTCACGGCGACGCAATCTGGTAGAACTTTGCCTTGCCAGGTTTGTTGTCGGTGAAAGCGCCGGTGGCCGGATAAAAGCCCAAACCAGAGGCTGAATTTGTCCACGGGCCCATCACGTTCGTAGCCGTAAGCACACTGTAAGTGGAACCGGCTTGTACCGGCCAATTGACCGTCGCCACCCCTTTTGACTGGCTCAAAGTGGCTGGGAACGAAGCCGGGGGATTGGTGACGTAGTCAACAAGGCGGGAAGGCTCAATTTCCGGAGAACTAAAGTCGTAAGGAAGATAAATCCCCGTCAACTGATAGCAGTATGACGGAACTTGATTGGTCCCAAACGCGTTTAGAATCGCGCCTTGCCCCCGATTATAGCCATACTGGTAACAAGTCCAATAGTTGGTGTTGTTGGGAAAGTGGTATTGTCCGATGGTAATGTACAATGATGTGTTAGCGTTGGTTTTGAACACGTAGCCAGGCTCAACAGCGCCGCCAGTTTTGTTGGTGTAGAAATAGACGTTCGTGAGGGTGATTAACGAAGAGCTGGCCACAATGGAGTTGCTGCCAAGTACATTCGTGATGAACTGGTAAAAATAAGGATTCGCAAATTTGGGCGTGACCGGCACCACCGGGGCATTGCTGATGATAATGGCCGCAATATTCGCCGGCATAATTTCAATAGATCCGCCGAAAACGTCGACCGGCCCGGTAACGTTTACGTAGGTTCCAATTGGGGGGGTATTGGTCGGGTCATATCCTGCGAGGTACACGTCAACACCGTTGCCTGAAGCATCCTGAATGAAATAAGAATCGTAACTCTCACCGGAACCGCTGTAGCCGGGACTATAGACTACATATCCACCAACGGTTACATCATTTCCCTCAAGGGTGGGCCCATATTCCTGGTCAAGTGAGTTGGTTGGCTGGGCCGCCGCCAGAAGATGCAATTGGAGAATTGACGGGCTGGTTGGAGGCAGTTCAACAAGTGAGTTTGTCGGTCCGAAGGCGATGCTGCCTCCAAACGTTGAGTTCGAGGCCACCACAAAATATTGGCCTGCGGAAGTAAAATCAGTGAGGTACAAGTTCAATGCCGCGCTGTTCTGGCCAGGCAAAGGAGAGAACGCGGTCGGGACATTGGTGGGAGCAAAGTACCATTGGTAATACAAGGGTCCGGTGCCCAGCGCCGTATTGGTGAATTACGTGCCGGTAAACACATTATTGGTAAGGTTTTCGGGCGTTTCGGAGGCAGGGAAGAATGGCTGAGTCTGGGCCGTGATCAGTGTGAGAACCGCATTACTGCTCTGCAAGGTATTGCCGTAAGTGTCAGTCACAACGTCATAATACGTGTCGGACACCGACAAATTATTAATAATAAGGGTATTGCTGGAGGATCCGATAATGTTGATACCGTCGTCAACCAAGGGTCCGTTTGAATCATACCATTGACTGGTCGCGTCCACGGCGGAGGCCACCGCATAAAACGTGGCGCTGTTGCCGGAATAATAAGTGCCAGATTGAGGCTGGATGCCGAAAACCGGCGGATTTGTCGAGTTGACTTCCTCGAAAGTCGTGGCGGCAATCACATTGCTAATTCCCGCGTCCGCGTAAGGGCTGAATCCGATCTGGGAAATATCGATATTCAGCAGCCCGGACGAAGACGTGGTATCGCTCCCGTAAACATAACCCTGACCAGGTCCGCCGCCCGAATTGATGGCATTAAGGTAATCCTGTTCCGAAGGATTGACCCAAAGTGTGCCCGTTCGCAGAGGATTGTCTGGAGATAAATTGATGTCATACGAGATGACCACGGTATAATTCACACCCGTTGACAAATCCACTGGGAAATTAGTAGGCGGGAATTCACCGGGTAGGACAGCAAAAGTTGAATCGTAATTCGCAATCCCGAGACGGTATGTTCCCGGCACCGAGGTGTCCCGGGTGTCAAGGAAGATATGACATACGTCATTGGTATCGTTATTATCCTGAAATTCACAGAAATATCCGCCGTTGGTTTTTGTGGGCAGATCACTTACGTTAATTGAGAAGCTGGCGAAAGTAAGCGTATTTGGATTAACCCAGCCATTTGTTGGCGTAGCCACCGCGTCGGTATTGGTCGAATTCAAGATCAGGACATTGTTAGTGGCATACGCATCATGTTTTTGTCTGGATGGCGAAGGGGAATAACAATACCACTGACCCTGCCCCTCAATAGTGCCGTTTAGGTAAGGATAGTTCGTCGAATCCTGAAAGAGGATTTCCGCCCGCAATGACAGGGAGGACAATGCCAAAAGAGTGACCATCGCCAGTAGTTTTCGCATATGATTTATCGTGGAATTCGGGGTTAAGCGTTTTTTTGACTAAGTTATTAACAAAGCGAATGTTAAATCCTTAGAGTCATACTACATACATTTCCCCAATCTGTTTGTTACAACTCTGAAAAGTTTTGTCAGGTGAAGACTTATTGTTTTCTAGGTCAAAAGATTAGCGCTTTGTGTGCAAATTAGCCTGCGGACAGACCGGGCACAGTGGCGCTTGGTGGGACGCAAGCCTTGAGTTTTAAGGGAAAAACAGAATTGTCAGACTTTTCTTCCAAAGCTGCGGATTTTGATTTTCAACTTTCGAGCCGGCATGCCATTATGACCGCGCTTGATAACAGTTCACCGTTTCGTCACAATTTGAGTCGAAACTCGTCATCGGCCAATTAGCAAAGCGCGATAATTTGAACAGGCTGTTGCAAACGAGGTCGGAGTAACCGGGGCAGTTGACGAACAAACAATATAAAAGGATCGAATGAAAAAGTTTTTGACTACCGCGTGGTTGGGGGTTGCGCTTGCGACCCGCGTCGTTGCCGCGGAAAGCACCACCAACAACGCTCCGGACACCAGCACTTTCATCCTCGCCACGATTCCTGATGCCGCCCACGCGCCAGTGCACATCACAAACACCGTGACGATTGCCGGCGAACCGGTCACGTACGTCGCTGAAACCGGCATGTTGCCCATCCTGAAGCCGGATGGCTCCTCGCGCGCTTCAATTTTTTATGTGGCTTATACCCGCTTGGAGATGACAAATTCGGCGACTCGACCCGTCACCTTTTGTTTCAATGGTGGTCCGGGCTCGGCATCGGTGTGGCTGCATCTGGGAGCACTTGGACCACGGCGCGCCAAAATGAATGCAGATGGCTCGCTTCCCGCGCCCCCGTTTTCGCTGGTGGACAATGAGTATTCCCTGCTCAATGTCAGCGACCTGGTGTTTATCGATCCGGTGGCAACCGGTTTCAGCCGGGCGACCAAGGATCACAAGGAAGATGAGTTTTTCGGGGATGACGCAGATTTGGACAGCGTGGGTGAGTTTATCCGGCTGTGGACCACCCGGCACGAACGCTGGCTGTCGCCCAAATATCTGTGCGGTGAAAGTTACGGGGTGTTCCGGGCCGCCGGTCTGGCCGATGCATTGCGGGCCCAGTACGGAATGTATTTGAATGGCCTGATTCTGGTTTCCGGGGTATTGGATTTCGCCACCATCAGCGGAGACACGGGGAATGACTTGCCATATCCCCTGATTTTGCCGGCGTATACGGCGGCAGCGTTTTACCACCACAAATTGCCGTCCGATCTCCAGGCGGATTTGGGCAAGGCCCTGGCCGAATCACGGGCGTTTGCCGGCGGTGAATTCACGGCGGACCTGCAGCAGGGCGCCGGGCTACCTGAGGATGAACGCCAGAAGGCGGTGGCGGAACTGGCTCGCTTGACGGGCCTCAAGCCGCAAATCATCCAGGACAATAACTTGCGGCTGGACGAAGGTGTTTTCCGGAAGCAATTGCTGCATGACGAGGGTTTGATTCTGGGTGCATACGATGCCCGCCTGACCGGACGTGATGGCGACCCGGCGTCGCCGTATCCGGGTTTTGATCCGTCCAGCACCGCGGTAATGGGACCTTTTTCCGCAGCCATGAATTCGTATGTGCGGAGCGAATTAAAATTCGAAGATGACTTGCCGTATGAATTGCTGGCCGGGGTGCAACCATGGAATTATGGCGCAAAGAATTCCTACGCCAACGCCAGCGCTAAACTGGCGGACGTAATGAATGAGAACCCCTACCTGAGAATCCTGGTGCTCGGCGGACGCTGCGACCTGGTCTGCCCGATTGACACCATCAAGCACAGCCTCGGCCATATGCCGCTGGCCCCGGCGCAGCGCGGAAATATTCACTACGCGGAATTTGACGCCGGTCACATGATGTACATCAATCTTCCCGACCTGCAAAAGATGCAGCGCGAGCTGACTGCGTTCCTTGAACCTTGATCCAGCCTGGCACAGATTTGCCGGCGGCGCGGCTTAATTAATCCCGGTGGTAATTGAGCCCGGCGGCGGCTGTTGCCAATTGAAACGGATCGGTACTAATGCGGTGGGGATGCCCGGCGGCTCGCGGGCGGGATTGTAAAAAGTTGGATCAAATCCCCAGTTACGGGTGGGGGGATCATAATAGGCTCCTGGCATCTGAAACTGGTTGGTCGCCATCTGGCTGGCGAAAAGACACACTATGGAAGTATTGTAGGTTAGCGTGTCACCGCTCCAGTTCTCAAGCAAGCGGGTCAGGTTATGAACCCCGCCGCTAAAAGTACTGGCACTGGTGCCGGTGGAGGGAACGTTTCCCGTAACGATCGCGGCATTCAGAGTCGTGTTGGCTCCCGGGCGTAAAGTGTAGGAGCTGCCGCTCAGACTGTCATTCCAATTGGCCGAAAGGATTGTGATCGAATCACTGAGCAAGGCCGCCGGGACCGTATAGCCATTTGTCGTCGCGCCAATGCCCAGGGAATAATTAACGCCATTAGTGGTGGTATTGTAGTTACCCCAGATGTAAAGCGGATTCTGCGTTGCGACCGTAAAACCAATATTGTTGTTATACGGCAACCGGGAGGCATTGGTCAGCCGCACCACGGAAAGTTTGTTGGTTCCAATATTGCGCTCATCGGCCACGTAAAGAATCAATGGATAATTGTCGTTAATTGCCTGCATTTTATTCGTCAGGATCGTATTAGTTAAACACCAACTGGCATAGGCTCCAACGTCAATTTGGGTGACAAACATTGCGGTCTGATGCTCGCGTTGGTCGGCGAAAGTATTGGTGAGATTCAAGAACGGTAGGGAAATGCTATTTTGAGTGATATTGCTGGCACTGTTCCATTGGTTGACGTTCGTCTGCAAGAGCCCGGTCGTGGCGTTGGTAATCAGAAAGCAGTAGGGCGACGGATCATTGGCCGGGACCGTTTGATTGTAAGAGTTCTGCAGGGTTAAATAAACCGCGGGATTAGTGC
>Ga0302140_10006053_pt1 | contig 15215 bp, 18 predicted proteins | sample I_Bog_E1_1_FD_202095 | JGI IMG/M metagenome (GOLD analysis project Ga0302140, IMG submission 202095) | Peat permafrost microbial communities from Stordalen Mire near Abisko, Sweden - I_Bog_E1_1 | ecosystem: Environmental > Terrestrial > Soil > Wetlands > Peat | place: Sweden: Abisko, Stordalen...
TCCAGAACTTCTTCATCCACATGAATGTGGCGCCCGACGGAACGTGCTATACCTGGAGCCACTGGGACGAAGGGGGCCGGAAGTTTGGTATTTATCGCAACGGCAAACAGGTTGGGAACGAGGATGTCGGGGCTAACAGCCTCGAAGTCAAGGACAAGGAGGGACGAGCGTGGAAACTAAACGTTCGCTTCGTCGATCCCGAGTTCAACGAATTCGACATCGAACCGATCTCGATCACCTGCGACGGCATCCCAGTGAACTTCCCGGGGCTATTTCAGCCCACTGCGCTCGCGGTGGCCAAGGATGGCGACCTGATGGTGGCCGACTCCGGGACCGGGCCGCGACAGCAAGTTCTTTTCTACAACATTGGCGACAAAGACAAGCCAAAGCTCGATCGTACGTTTGGCGACTATGGCGGAATCTCTTCAGGCGTGCCCGGGGTCGTTACTCCTACCAAGTTCTGGGGAATCCGAGGCGTGGGCATGGACGCACAAGGGAATATTTACGTCGCGATGAACGAGATGGGTACGATCTTGCGCTCATTTTCGCCTCGGGGCAAGCTGCTTTGGCAGATTTTCGGCCTGTTCTTCGTCGACGTGGCATGCGCCGATCCCTCCACCGACGGGATCGATGTCTGGGCAGCGCAAGAGCATTTCAAGATGGACTACTCCAAATCCGCCGGCCAAGATTCCCGCTGGGTGGGTTATTCGTTAGACCGTCACAGTTACCCCAACGACCCGCGCGGCCTGTCCTACGTCAAGCAGCAAGGTGAGCACGGAATCACGTCACCACAAATCGTTTATCTCGAAGGCAAGCGGTTCCTGTTTACCGGCGGCATGTTCGCGAGTAACTTCATCAACATCTTTCGCTACGACGGTGAGGTGGCCGTTCCGTCTGGCACGATCATGCAGTGGGAGAACGGGCTATACCGCACGGATCTCACTTGGCCGCCAAGTCGTCCGAAGGGGACCTTCATCTGGCGCGACCTCAACGGCGATGGGGCGTACCAAGCGGATGAGTATCAACCCAACACTCCGCTCGTCCAGCCCGGTACGACTTCCAAGGCCTGGACAAGAAGGGCAATCCCATCTACCGTGCCGACAAAGTCACGAAGATGGATCCTCCCAATGGGATGCGCTCGATAGGGAGGGTCTATTACGACAGTGACCGGGATCTGCTTGTGGCTGCCGAGGAGGCATCCGACATGCGCCATATTGGCAGGGTCTTCGTATGCCGGAACTACCTCAAAGGGAACCGCGAGGCAACGGTCTTCACCACAGGCGCCGGTCGAAATGCTGCCTGTATAGCCGTCGCGGGCGACTACGCCTTCACCGGTGGATGGCAAGCCCGCGGCAAGATTTGGGTGAATCGTCTTTCGGACGGCAAGCCGATGGGGACGTTCGATCCCGGCCCAACCGTTGGCGGGGTTGATAGCACGGGTTGGATCGACATCCTCACCGGGATTACTGCCTACCGCCGTCGAAATGGCGAATACCTGGTGTTCGTCGAGGACGACTATCGCGGCAAGGCGCTGCTCTATCGCTGGAAAGATCGCTAACAAGGTTAAGTCAACATGCGTATCCCAACTCTCTTCCTGTACTTGATTGGATCCCTATTCGGGCTGACTTTCACAATCGCGCGTGCCGAAGTTCCCCCGGGGTGTCACTTAACGTCAGTTGACATCAATGATAGCCCGGGAGCCTCGCCTAGCAATCTGATTCCAGGCAGAACCGAGGTGATTCGTGAGGGCCGGGACTACAACATGAGCGGCCCTGGTGTTGGAGCTTCGATTTCTTGGAACTGTGGCGAGGACACCTTTCACTTCGCTTAAGTGCGGCTTGTTGGCGACTTCGACATATCAGGGGAAATCACCAAATTCCCCGACGCATTGAATTCCCCGGAGACGTTTACTCGGTCTTTCAAGCGCGGGAATCGCTGGACCCTTACAGCCCAGATATTCAGTTCGCGTTGTTCAACCCGGCTTGCCGAGAGTTTGGCGAGTGGGGGCATATGTCCGGCCGGGCCTTGCAGGGCGCCACGATCGACCGCGGCTGGTCTCCTATGGCCCGGACCTACGACCGGGTATGCCCGATTTGGGGCCGGCTCGTGCGGAACAAGGACGTCTTTACAACCTTTATCAGCAAAGACGGTCTGAAATGGAATCCGATTGATCACGTCGCATTTCCGGTGAGCAACGTGCTGTACGTCGGCATCGGGACGACCGATTCTCAGCCTGTTCACTTTCGGAATTTGACGATCCGCGGGAAGCCGGCCCCACCGCCGGTGAAGTTGGCGAACGGGTCCGGAACGGGGTTGAGTTCTGAGCTCTTTGTGGGAAAGAACTTCGAGAAACTCGCGTATTCGCGACTCGACGATATGAAGCATGCCGGATTTACTTTCGGCGATACCCCCGACCCCGAAGTCCTCCACTATTCCGATTACTCCATTCGCTGGACCGGTTTCATAGTGGCGAGATTCTCTGAGGACTACACGCTGGGAATCGGTCTCGACGATGGGGGAAGGCTCTGGATCGACGACGAGTTGCTTGTCGACCAATGGAGAGACCAAGGCTACACGGTCTTCTATGCCAAGAAGAAGCTCACCGCCGGCAAGCACAAAATCCGAATCGACTACTACGATGCCAAGTGGGGCGGCAGCATGAGGTTGTATTGGAAGAGCGTTAGCCAACCGCTCGATCTGGTGCCGACCAGCCAGTTCTACCCGGAAGCGATTACCTATCATCCACCGAAGCTCACGAAGGCTCTCCAAACTCCTCCCGGCATGATCTTTGAGGCGGAGAGCGAGACCCTTTCTGGCGGAGCGGAACGAATGCTCGATCTGAAGGATGCCTCTGGCGGTGGGTATGTCGGCCATACCGAGGGGATGGGATCGAGTATCCGGTTCGAGCATCTAGACGGAGAAAATGCCAAGCGGTTGCATAGCGTGAACATCCGATATTTAGCCCCGGAAATGGATCCTGCACTTGCCGATCGCAACCTCTACGTGAACGGGAAGTTGATCGACTATGTGACGTTCTTTGGCGGAGACTCGTGGAGGGAGTTGAGGATCTTTGTGGCTCTTGAACCAGGCAAAAACAATACATTCGAGATTCGAAACGAAGCGGCGCAAGGGATTGGTTGGCCGACAAATATCGTTCCCGATGTCAAGATCGACAAGATCGCCTCGGATGGAGACGGCCCACTCACTGCCAACCCTGCCGCATGGTGGCCGGACGACAATGGCAATATCGATTCGGGCAGACAGCCTGTCGTTTTGCAGTTCGAAAGGCCGACGAAATTCCCCGATCTGGTCGTTACCGAGATTCGTTGCTCTCCCAAACATCCCAAACCCGGCGACCTCGTGACCCTTTCGACGGTCATCAAGAACCAAGGGCAGGTTGCCATGGGGGATGATTTCCGCTTATCGGCGAAGTTCGATGTCGGTCGCGTGATCATGTGGTCCGACAATACTCAGCGTCCACTTAACCTCGGCGCCACCGTCGTCTTGACCGTATCTGGTGGTCAGAAAGGACCCCGCTGGGTCGCAGTCGCCGGGAAGACAAAGATCGTTGTGATCGTTAACGATCAGGGCCGAATCGAGGAGTCCCGTTACGACAATAACTCGCGGGAGAAAGAACTGACGGTTAATCTAGCGGGACTCCGGTAGAGACATAATGCCATCGGTTTTACTCATGAGTGAATTACATTCGTCGCTCGCGCTGGCGATCTGAACCAGCTTGCCTGCCCGAATATACTTGTTTCGAAGATTTGCAAGGGCCCGGAGCGCCTAGTGGTCGTGCAACCTCGCGTTGGCAAGATTGATCGTAAGTCGAGGGAAGTCGGTCCATGCATTGGGTGCCTTCGGAGAGTGTGCGTCAGGCATCAAGAGGTCTTCTGGCACAGGCATTGTTCCGAGCGGTTTAGTCCGGTCGCCGGACCAACGTCGGTTCCAACCTGACGGGTCAGAAATTTGTCGCACCGGATCGCTGCTCCTTAACCTAATGCAGTGCTCCCGATCTACATCCGAGTATTGAGACGCGGCAATCCGGCCGGAGTGAATTTCGCGTCCGAACCGATCGAGAGATTCGATATGGAAGCCGAACTGAGCGGCCAAGTTCAGGGATCACGTGTGCCCTTCGATCCCCGGGGCGAGGGCCAACAAAAAGCCAGAAGTCGAAGCCCACTGGTAGTGCGTTCTATCCCCTGGATCTGGGATAAGACTGGGAATCGATATCCTTCTGGACGTTTGCGAGGCATGAGTCGATCCGGTTTAGCAATCCCGGCTTATGGCACTGGCTGGCCAAGTCTGGGATCATCTCCTTCAGGTCGGCCAAGTCGATGCGGTACATCCGCCTGGCCCCTCGTGGCAGTCGGTCCAGGTAGATCGGTGGTCCCGCAAATTCGGTCTTGAGCGGCTAAAAGTCGAACTCACCTCCGGGAAGCTTTCCGGCGCCCTTCACGAAGGCCGCCTCTACCGCTAAGAGCCAGTCCACGATCCCCTTCCGTCCCACGCTGCTCTTCGGCTTGAGGAGCTTATCGACGACGTGTCCCAAGGTCTGTTCGACCCGGGCACCCGGGTGCTGCAACTGCTCGCCTACGAAATGGAGCATCAACTCGCCTTGGGGATTGTTGAGCGGGCCGACGAAGAACTCAAACGCGGTTCCGCCGTCTTCGCCGAGTTCCCGGATGTTCGTTCCTGTCAGAGCGGCATGGGGAAAGAACCAACGGTCGCGATCCCACCGTTGGGGAGGCACGATCACCGGTCCACCGAGTGAACCTAGCGAGCAGGGCAGTTTCTTTGCCAACTCCTTTCGAAAAGCCCGGCCTCGCGCCGCCGATTGGTCGCTGACGTTGGTCACAAAATCGAGATCCTTGGCCAGCTTTACCGTGTTTTCGATCGGTCCGCCGATCTCAACTCCCCAACCACTGAGCCCGAGGATGAGATCCTTGTCGATGGATTTCGCATAGGCCGCCGTTTCGTTCGTCACCCGCGTGTAGTACTCGATGTCACTTAGGAGCTTGCAATCGTGACAGTAGCACCTGCCGAGGTCGGCAGGCTGAAACCCAAACCCTTTTGCCCCGAGATCCTTCACGCAGAAGTCGATGATCTTCCGCATCCATTCGCGGGCCGACGGCTCGTGGTAACACATGGCAACCCCGTTGTCGGGCACGATGCTCCCGTAAACCATTCGCCCCTCGTTGCGGGCACAGGTTGGGTCGTGCTTGATAATCTCGTCAAAGCCCCAGCTATACACTCCGATTCCGAAAAGCGCTTTGATGCCGTGCTTATGTGCCTCGTTGAGGATCTCGTCGATGAACTTGCGTCTTGCCTGAATCTCCGGGCTGTTCAGCGGCACCGGCCAAGCATGGGAGCAGTACAGTCCCCAAAGAGTGAACGCGTTGAATCCGGCATCCTTGGCCTCCCGAAAATACGCCTTGTACGTGGCAAACGTCGTGTCGTCGATCGAGATGTCCGGCCACGGCTTTCCTTCAAGGGCATGGGGGCAGTTGTCGTTGATCCACCCGAGCAGCATTCGATGCCGGAATGGAGGGGTCTTGGGTGTTGGCATGGCTAGGAGATGCGTGAGGGGCGAAGCGGCAAGGACGGTTGCTCCCGCCGCCTGAACAAACCGTCGACGGGTTAGGATCGCGAGTCCTCCGTGACGTACGTCGTGATGCTTTCCGGCACGAGCTTTCCGGTGAACCTCCCGCTGCTGACGGTAACGCTGGTCTGTTTTTGAAGGTCCAGGTCGGCAGATGTTATCCATGGCTCCAGCGAGCCGATCCGTGAGTTGCCATCGATCTTGAAGTCGATGCTCCTCTCGGTCTTGCTGTTATTGATTGCCACCACGACCAACTTGTTACCCCTTGGGCTCTTGAAGGCGCTGACGAGCACATCCTCCTCTGGATTCGGGGTCGCCTCAATTCGAACGTAACCCGGCCGTACGAACCGGCTGTAGTTACCGAACGCCCACAGCCGCTTGGCGACCTTGAACGTCTTTCCGTCGATGTCGGTCAACCCCTCGTTGTCCTTCCACGGGTTCAAGAACACCCACCAAAGCCAGGCATTGGCATCTGCCCCGACCACCGCATTGTCGGCGAGGATGGCAAGGCCCAGTCCCCACTTGATCCCGTAATCCGGTTTTCCCCCGATGAAAGACACCTCGGTCTCCCAGCGCGGCTTCGCCGAGCGAACTGCCGCTTCCGAGAACTTGATGGGTTCAAGCGGCGGAAACTTCGGTACGGAGCCGGTGTACGACTGGTTATATTGGTGAGTCGCCACGATGCCGACGTACTTGGCCGCATCCGTGTCGGCGAGGATCGGATCGGCGAACGTGGAGAAGTTATCGGAAGTCGAAGTCTCTGGCACGATGATCTGCGCTTTGATGTGCTGCTTCGCAAAAGTCGGCCCCAGGTGGTCTTTGATGAATGTCCGCAGCGTGTCTCCCGTCCAGTGTGAGGACTGGTAATCCACGTTCACCTCTGGCTCGTTCGTGATCGAGATACCCATCATGTCGAGGCCGAACCGCTTGCGATACTCCTTGACGTAGAGACTCAGCAGGTCGGCGTACTCTTGATAGTGCTCTGGCTTGATCGCGCCGCCAACGTGCTTGCCGTTGCCCTTCATCCAAGCCGGCGGAGACCATGCCGCGCTCCAGAACAGCTTGACGCCACGCTGTTTGGCCTGTTGCATCAACCAGACCTGAGCCGCGTCCTTCGTCCAATCGTAAACGCCTTGGGAGGGCGACAACTCCCACGAGTAGATCTCGTTGCGAACCATCGAAAGGCCGATCCCGACTGTGGGATCGAAGAGTAGGTCGCACAGCCGTTTTTGGTCCTCTACGTTCATCTTGAGGAACCCTTCCGCCGAGCTGTTCCCGCCCGATGCGCCCCATCCGGCGATGCGTTGATGTTCCTCTTTCCAGTGAATCGTTACCATCGAAGACGAAGCTTGTGCGATGCCTGCCATTGCGAGAATGCCAATCAACATTGAGGTTTTATCCTTGAATCATAGAAGCGATTTTCTGAGCGAGTGCCGTATGCGCGGGCCCATCGAGATGGACACCGTCCTCGGGGCTCACACGCACAACGCTTCCCGCGTCGAGAAAAGGGAATCCCGACGCTTCCGCCATCTGTTGGAGGTCCTCTGCCAATCTCTGGCAGTAGGGGACGGCCAATTTCTGGTCGAACTCGTCGTATTTGATCGGCGCCACCATCGGAGCCGGCGCGACGATCAGGACCCTCGCTCCGGCTTGTACGGCCTGTTCCGCCATTCCTTTGACCCCAGCCACGGCGTGCTCCAAGACGCCGCAGACTCTTGATTTGGGGTCGTTCGTGCCGAGCATGATCAGGACCCTATACACCGGCGAATGGGTCTCCAAAACCAAAGGGAAGATCTCGGCGCCGCTTCGAAGCGGAATCGCCGGGTCGTTGAAGCAGGTCGTCCGATTGGGCAATCCTTCCTCGACGACGCGCCAGCCTGTGCCAAGAATCGACGCCAGCCTCCCGGGCCATCTTGTGGGATATAGGAACCTGGATATATCGGTGGGCGAAGCGCCCCAGGTGTTTGAGTCACCGAAGCACAAAACAACACGATCCTCCATATTCCGAGTTTATCTCCATAAGTCTATACTTAATGAGCGGTGGTGAAATTCTGTCCTCAAATTGGTCGTTGGTCTGGACTCTTGAGCTTATTTTTGACGGTCGCGCTGATGATGACGGTTTCGGGGCTTTGCTCGGCGCAACAACTGCATTACAAGTCTCGAGCAATCGGAAATACGGACTTTAAGGGGCCCGGGACGCACATGTCCAACCACATCGTCGATATGAATGTGTCTGGAGATGGCATGTGCACGACCTTTTCGGTTTGGGACGAGGGAGGCAACGCTCGAGCCGCTTACAAGGATGGCGCCTATTTTGGTCGTGCTCGCTTCAAGGCCAACTCCAAATCGGTGAAGGACCTGGCCGGCAGAACTTGGTCGATCGAGAACTACTACGGCAGATTCCTGAGCATGCCGACGAATGGAGGTGGGAAGGAACTGGGGCCCCAAGCGGGAACCACAATGCCTGTACCCATCGGATCGAGCGCTCCGTTCCTACGATGCAGCGATGGACGTGAGATACGGCTCGTGGCCGATCCGGGGGCGATCGGCATCAACCTGAAAACCGGCCAATTGCTGGTAGCCGATAACGGACCCGACCAGGACATCAAGACCTTCGACGTCGCGAACGGTACTCCCAAGCTTGTCGCGACCTTCGGAAAGAAGGGTGGCGTCTATGGGGCGTCAAAGCCGGGCGATACGACCGACATGCTTCGCTTTAGAGGCATCACCGGAGTCGGCGGCGATGGCAGCGGAAACCTGTACGTCGCGATGGACGGATACCCCGGCGCCGAAGGGGGTGGTTGCGGGGCCGAACTCCGCGCCTTCAGGCCGAATGGCTCTCTGCTGTGGCGGATGCAGGGGCTGCTATTCGTCGCAAGCGGAACCGTCGACCCGGCGTCTCAGGATGGATCCGACATCTATGGGGCCTTCACCCACTTCAAGATGGACTATCGCAAGCCGACCGGCCAAGATTGGAATGCCGTCGCGATATCGATCGACCCTTTCAAGTATCCCGACGATCCCAGGTTGGTGCATTCGATGGACGACGGCTTTGCAGTGCGAAATGTGAACCATCGAAAGTATCTGTTCACAACGGACATGTACGACAACATGACCTATGTCTTTCGCTTCGACGGGAACATCGCGGCGCCCTGTGCCGGCTTTTGCACGGCCTACGGTTGGAATGGCGACGAAGTCCAATACAGCATTTGGAACTATCGAATGGGCAGGCCAAATGCGCCGAGATGGCTGTGGGTCGACAAGAACGGAGATGGCGCCGCTTCTCCCAACGAATACGAGACATTCAACGTCGGCCGCTTCTGCAACGCGATCGACGTGGACGACGAGGGGAACTTCTATGTCGGCGGGGACGACGGCGTCTATGAGTTTCCGACAAACGGGTTCGACAAACGAGGCAACCCGAGGTACTCAGCTTCGACGATGAAACTCATCGCGAGAGTCGGCCACGAAGTTCACTCGATGAAATACGTTGAGGAGAAGGACATTTTCGTCTGCGGAGACGGCTATGCCATCAAGAACGTGGACGTCTTTGCCGACTGGAGCAAACCTACACGGAAGAAGCTGTTCTCGGTGCCGATACCGCAGCATCTGCCAGGGCATGACGGCGGTCCGCGCCAACTGACGGCGGATCGAGACTTCTTTTATGTAACCTACCAAACCAAGGGCGGTCCCCACACCGGAAAGGAGGGGGAGATCGACGTATACCGCCTGAACGACGGCAGCTTCGTCGGGTACATTACGCCCGGCCCAGAGGTTGGCGGAATCTCCGGGTGGATCGACATGAACACCCCGACCAAGGTATTTCGGCGTTCCGACGGAGTGCGCATCATTACGACTGAAGAAGACTGGACCGGCAAGATCCTGGTCTATGAATGGAACCCGGCCAACGATCTCCACTCGTCTCGGTGAGTGTAGCCGGGCATCTCAGGCGCCCATTTGCGTGACCCGACCACCGGTGACCGGGATATACGCGCCCGTCACGTAACTGGATAGGTCGCTGAGAAAAAAGGCGCAGGCGTTGCCGATCTCTTCGGCGCTTCCATGGCGCCGTAAGGGAAGGCTTTCACCGAAACCGATGGAATCGGCCGACGTCGTATCGACCTTGTCGTCCGCCATCCATCCGGGGGCGACCATGTTCACGGTGACATTGTCAGGCCCAAGTTCGTTGGCCAGAGAGCGGGACACGCCCACCATGGCCCCCTTTCCGGCAAGGTAGGTCGACCATTCTGCCGAGCCCATGTTCCATAGCTCGGTTACGATGTTGACGACTCTGCCTCCGCCCTGCTTCCGGAAATGGGGAACCGCTGCGCGCGCCGTGTTGACGACCGCCTTGCAGCCGAAGTCGAACATGTCGGTGTAGTCTTGCCAGGTCGCGTCGTCGAACTTGGCAGACTGGTTGCCGGCGATGGCGTTGTTCACGACGCCGTCGATCCGGCCAAATGTCGCGACGATGGCTTCAACCATGGCATGAACCGCTTCAGGATCGCGGACGTCCGCCTGGAACGTAGCTGCGTTTCCGACCTCTTGGGCCAGCGCCTTGGCAAGCTCCTGACTGCCGTTGTAGTTGATTGCCACCGTCGCGCCGAGACGCGCCAATGCCCGAACAATGCTCGCGCCGATCCCGTGGCCGCCTCCCGTCACCAACACAACCTTCCCATCCAGCAGCGTCACTACTCAACCTCCAGCGGTATAAAGGAAGTCTTCAAATCTTGGGTTCGGCCAGTCTTGGCGGCTTCGTAGATCGCCTCGATGATCTCGACGACATGGCATGCGTGTTCGGGCGTGCCGTACGCCGGGGTGCCGTCGATGACCCAATCTACCAACTGCATCGTGTCTTCAAACACGTGGGATTCGTCCAAATTTACGTGCGCACCTGTTATGTGTCGTCCTCGCTGGAAAATGTCGAGGCCGTCGTCGAAGCCAGGGAAGGACAAAGGCTCCCCATTCAGTTTTGTCCCGATGACTTTACCCTTGGTCCCGTAGAAGTCGGGTTGTCCCCACTCCGAGTTGATCATGCCGTCGGTGGTTCCGTAAACGAATGCGTATAGGCAGTTGCCGAAATCCACCAACGCGACGGAGTTGTCGTCGGCATCCACCTCGACCTCCTTGCCGCGGAACGTTCTCACGGGGACCGCTATGCCAGAGAAAGCGGTCACACGTTTCGCCGGGCCGAGGATGCCGGTGAGGCTGTGCAGCCCGTAGACGGTCATGTCGTACAGCGGACCTCCGCCCGGCTTCTTCCAGTACCAACTGGGATCGGCATTGCTTAGAACGTCATTCCCCATTCGGACCGATTCGTTCTCGTGGTAATCGCCGAACCCGGCGCCGGTGGTGGCCCAGGTGACTTGGCCAATTGCGCCTTCCATCAGACGCTTTCGGATCTCACGGTTCTGGGGCTGGGTCATCTGTCCGGGCGAGCAGACGAGACGGACGCCTTTGGCATCGGCGCGGGCGATGAGGTCGAGCGCATCGGCGGAAGCAGTCGTCATCGTCTTGTTGAAGTGGACGTGCTTGCCAGCCTCAATGCATTTGAGCCCTTGATCATAGTGGAGGCCGATCGGCGAGGCTATAACTATCGCGTCAACCGCCGGATCGGCCAACAACTCTTCGAGCGATAGATAATGGGCGGCAACGCCAAATCGTTCGGCGGCAGCTTGGGCCCGGCCGGGGACCGGATCGCAAACCGCAGAGAGCCGAACGCGGTCCTGCACATCCCGCAGACTCAGATGGGCAAGCGAGCCCCTGATCCCGATGCTTCCCGCCCCTACGATTCCGACCCCGATTCGACTGTTCTGCATGACTCTCTTCCTGGCTGATTTTCTCCGAAAGCACTTCGATTATGAGTTGGGCTAAGTTCCAGATCAAGCGTTGTTCTTGGGTTTGAATGGTACGATCTTTCGGTGCGCTCTTCGACACAGCTATCGTTGGCGGACGGCTGGTTCTGGGCGGAGTCGGTCGACGGGCGAGATTTCTCGATCTGGGGCTTCGGCAGCCACGAATACCATCCCCAAGGCATGCTGAACCGCCCCGTCGGGAACAACATGCATCTGTTGGTCGTGTTTCATTCGTCCGTTTCGCTCGAATTGAACAACGAGTGGCACGCGATCGAACCTGGTGTCGCTATCCTCTTCGAACCGGGACAGCGTCACCACTTTGGGGATCGTGAACGACGCTGGTCGCATAGCTGGATCTGGGGCGATGGACCGGCCTTTCATGAATGGTGCGGCTCGCTGTCCCTTCGAGTTAACGAGCCGTTGCACCTTCCCGATCCGGAAATGGTGCCCCGTTACCTTGATGCGATACGCGACGAGGTGATTGCCCACCATCCGGCGGATACCGAGATCGTTCGCAACTTGCTGGACAGCATGATGCGCGAGCTAGGAAGGCAGATGCGTTCGGAGGCTCCAAGGCGGGCAGTTCCATCCGAGATCCAGCACGTTCAAAGGCAACTTGAGGAACAATGGGACCGTCGGGTCACCCTTAACGATCTTGCGAGGGAGGTCTGCCTGAGTCCGTCCCACCTATGCGTCGAGTTCTCGCGCTACGTAGGCCAGCCGCCGATCGCCTATCAAGCAACGATCCGGCTACGTCGAGCCGCACTGCTCCTTCGCAACTTCGAACTAACGGTCGGTGACGTCGCTCGCCAAGTCGGCTACGAGGAACCGGGTTACTTCGCAAAGGTATTCCGGCGCCGGATGGGCGTTTCGCCAAGCGATTACCGCTCCAGCTTCTTTGCTACTCGGTCGGTTTAGATAACAGCGAGAGCGCCGAGAGGGGAGGTGACCCTAACGGGGGGATACAATCTGGCAACGGTCTTGTTGGCGATGGTGCTCGCGTCCTTGGAAATGCCGAAGGAACTAGTCCTGGACTATGGGCTGGAAGCGGTCGTCGCGGCGGCAAGCCCATTCGCCTCCCAGGTCGGGAGCCAGGTCCTTGTGTCGGCGACTCGACTTGTGGAGTCGAAAATCACCGAAGCCAACCCATGGTTGATCCGTTACTCTATTTCTTTGTCAGACGCAGGGCCGGGGGGACACGGTCGTGTTCGAGGCATAGCTCCGGAGGCCAGATCGCCATTCGGTCGAGATCCACGTCGGCAACACTATCGGTGCAACTCTGATCCTCACTCCCGATGGGCAACTCTACCGTCTCGTCGGCGTAAACGGACGAATGGGGAACGTCTGGAGCGAGAACATCTGGCTCGGGAAATCCAGCGGCGAGGTTGATGTCGCCAAGCTGAGTGTCACCGACCATGGCCATCGTCGAACTGAGGGGTGGAGACTTCGCCAGACAAGACAGCGGCGGATGGCGTCCGTCCGCACTAAAGCGGATCGACAATTTCCGGCAAGGGTCGCTAACTGTCAATGTCGTCGACACATATGGGAAGCCGTGGCAGGAGCGAACATACAGCAAGACGAGATCCGCCGTCAGTTTTGCCTTGGGATGTCTATCAGTTCTTGCGACATCGTAGGGACGGACAAGTACAGCGCCCGTATTCGCGAGGAGATTCTCAAGCGGTTCAACGCCGTGACCTTCGAAAACGAATGGAGGTGAAGGATGGGTTCACGGGCGGAAGCGCCCCATGGGCAGGGTCATGTCTTGCCTGCCATGGCTTGAACAGAACCAGACCGACATTCATGGCCACACCCTTGTTTGGGGCTCGTTTCTTTACTGCCCAACCGGCCTCGCCGACAAATCGAAAGCGGAGATGGACTCGCAGTTCGAGCGTATGTAGCCGGTCGGATGGGTGTCGCCCGCATCGCAGTCGCGATGCTAGAGAATGACCCAGACGGCGTCGCCTTCGCCCGAATTCTTGCTTATGTTCGCGCAGTAGGCGCCGAACTCTTTCCAAAGGCCAGTCGGTCTAAGCCAAGAGTTGTACGCATCGGAACGGGCCGTCCGATATGGAGAATTGCTGCCAGTGCCCAGAAGCAATCGTGAATCAACAACGGCCAATAGGCTCTTCAAGATGAATCCACTTGATGAGCGCAATTTAGGAGGAGAGGTGCTTAAGAAGGCGAACGTCCTTTCAAAGATGCAACCGCTCGACCAACCCGAGAGCTCTTCACCTACGGTCAAAGGCTGTCGGCCATGATTGTCTTCAAACTCGACGGCGGCCTCTTGCCAGACAAAGTCTGCGCCCTGTCTGCCGAGGATCTCGACATGCCCAAAGAAGGTTCCTGGGCAACCTCGGTTCGGCGTGCCATCAACCGGAAAGGGGAAGTGATCGCCGTCAAGGACGACGAAGCACGACTGGTGTACCCGACCGACGACGCCTTGGAGGCCATCGCCCAGAACATCAAGGGTCGCCGCAAAGGTTTCATATTCTAAACCGACACGGGCAAACCCCTGCGACCCGACTACCTCGGCACCCAACTCCGCCGCTTCCGCAAGCACCTCCAGCGGAAACTAGAGAAAGCCGCAGAAGGTTCCGATCAACCCATCGCGGCAGTCCCGCCCTTCACCCTCCGAGGCTTCCGCCGCACCTTCACCACACGCGGCGTCCGGTCTGGCGACGTGGAAGGTACGCAACATCTTCTTGGTCACGCAACGGCCGAAATGACGACAAGCATATACGCCGAGCCGGAAGATGAGTCGATGCGAAAGACCGTCGAAGCCATCCAGGCAAGCGTGGGGTATCGGGGGATCTTTAAGAAATCTACGTCTTGAGCATGCGAACATTAGCCCCTCAGACTTATGTCGAAGCAATCGTTCGGCGTTTGCCGCGAGATACCGCTTTGGCTGTTGACAGAAAAGTGGCGTTCAGTTTTCGCGGGTCCTGAACATCGACGTGCGGTTCGGCGCCGCGGTAATGCTCGTGTGCGACTCTAGGAGCCGATGATCGCTTCGGACCGCTCCTGGCGGCATTTTTCAAATTAACCTGACGGCTGAAAAACCCCGCACGCTTCTGCTAAATTTCCCTGTAATTCATTTCAAGTTGTCTGGCACCCAAATTTTCCATTCCTTGCAGAGCGTCTTTTCTTGCATTGCATAGTCAAGAAAGAATTCAAGTTCGATGGGGACTTTTCTGAGAAGGGCCATTTCTTCCCGAGAGTAGGCCCCCGACTTTTCCATGTAGAAACCTATCGCTTGGTGATAAGGGTAGATATGATTTATATCTGCCAGGGTTTGGACAAGCTGCTCAACGTTGACTTTTCCGGCGGCCTTGCGAAAACACTCGAGGACAATTGATGGCCCTCCGACGTGGACTGGGCGAGTAGCGATGTCGACGAGGGTCCGCTCGATGGATGTAACGGTCACCGTGTAGGATCTTCCCGCCTCCTTTAGAACGTGCTCCTGTACCCCAAGCTTGTTTGTGTTCTTGCCATTGAGTTGGACGATTTTGATCGCGCCTACTTTGACGATGTTCCTCGTGAGTCGCTGACTGCTGGCAAATGCACGATTAAGGGCGGCCTGTTCGAGCGTATTCCCCTCAGGAGACGTTTTGGATTGCTCGATATTAATGTAAATTGGGTATCCGCTTCGCTCAACACCTAAAATGCATAGCGGCGCCAGAGCCCAAGTCAACCTGTGATCAACCTAGCCTATTCAGGATCGTTTGCTTCTTACCGAACATGCTCTGGTCTTTCAGGAC
>Ga0302140_10006054_pt1 | contig 15214 bp, 25 predicted proteins | sample I_Bog_E1_1_FD_202095 | JGI IMG/M metagenome (GOLD analysis project Ga0302140, IMG submission 202095) | Peat permafrost microbial communities from Stordalen Mire near Abisko, Sweden - I_Bog_E1_1 | ecosystem: Environmental > Terrestrial > Soil > Wetlands > Peat | place: Sweden: Abisko, Stordalen...
TAAAAATTTTTAAAAAAACAAATAAAAAAAAATCAATTAATTCTGATTCAAATTCCTACTTTTATAAATAAAAATCTCAAATTTTCTCTTTCAAAAAGCACAATAATTAATTATTTTGCATTTCATGCAAGACTCCGAAAAATCCGAACTTCTTTCCACCATAAAATCAAAATTCGATTTTTTATCGGAACCTGAAATCATGGAGTTCATTCGTACTCATTCCTGGTTGGAAAAGGAGTCCGATCCTTCAATCCTAATGGAATACCTCATGAATTACAGCAAAAGTCTAGCAGAGCATTATAACAATTTATATTCACGATTATATAAAATGCAAGAAGAATGGGGCCAGATTCAACCTGAAACGAAAAAAATCAAACAAGAAGAAATCAAAGAAAATCCCGAATTTTTATTGCCTTCAAATAATGCAAATGTAATGCCTTCAAAAGATGACATTTTGATGTCTTTGATCAAGAAACTCGATGAAATGGCATCATTCTTCAAGGAAATTAATGAAATTGGGGAAAGTCAAAAGCATTTTTCATTTATCTTCAATATTCTTTGGAATATTCAAGAATTCCCTGGCAATCCTAATTTCCGCCAGATTCAAATTGACACGAATACTTTCATGTTGACAAATTACCTGATAGAAATCTTTGAAATATTGGAGTTTGTCAGATGCGATCTTGACAATAAGATAACTTTGATCTACACAGATGATAAATTGGAATTTTTTAAAAATATAATGGAATTTATAGAGTCAGATTATTTTCCCGGAGCAAAGAACGCCATCAATCAACAAATATCTATTCAAACTCCTTTTTCAGAAAGGGTTGAGACTCAATTAAATGTCCCTAATGAAAGGATTAAAGAACAAGCGAATTATTTAGCTAATGTTCATGAAAATCGTTTAATGAAAAATAACTCAACAAAAAACGCAAATTTTCAAAATAAAAGTTTTCAAGAAAGAAATTATGGTGAAAATGTTGCAAATGTACAAGATCAATTGAAAGAATATAGAAATCGCATGAGACAAAGAAATTTACAAATGAACCAATTCACAGGGAATAACATAATGACCATGAACCAAATGTATATAAATCAAGAACTACAATATAGCAACAATCCCATGGGTCCACAAGGATACCAAAATAAATTTGTCTCGATGAACGACATTGAGAAAAAAAGAATTGAAGAAGATAAAATAAACTTCGGTAAAAAATCATTGCAACATACTAATGAATTCAGGAAAAAGCAGGGATTGCCACCTTTGGAATGGAATCAACATTTATGTGATATTGGAATGAAGCATTCCAAGGATATGGCCGATCAAAGAGTCCCTTTTGGACATCAAGGCTTTGAAAATAGAGCTAAAAGTATCGTTTTTGAAAATGGGGGAGTATATGAAAATGTGGCTTATTGTTTCGGAATGTCAGATGTCCCAAAAGTAAATTAATTGAATTTTATTTAAAAAGAGAGAAATTTATGTTAGGTAATTGTGAATGGATGGATTAATTCCCCAGGACATAGAAAAAATTTGTTGTCGGACTCAAATGTATGCGGAATCTCTGTATATCGGTAAAACAAATATAGTAATTTATTCTTTAATTTCTTCATTCTTTTAGATCAAATGATGGAAAATGGTATTTCACACAATTATTAGCCAAAAAATTTTAAATTATGGATCTTTTATTTGTTACATAAATATTTTTTCTGTTTGTTAAAAATATTCAATAAAAATATATTTTTTTTTTTTTCAAAACAAAATCTCAATAATTAGAATGCAAAAACATACAAAAATAAAAAAAAATCGTGATTTTTTATTTCAAATAATGGCCCTATATTAATTAATACGTTTATGAACTCATAACGAGACAAGATATTTATAATTTATTTTTCTTCATTTTTAAAATTTTTCATGCCACCAAAAAAAAAAACCATCGCAGAACCAAAGGTTGATGTTCCCAACGGAGACGCTAAAGCAGGAAGAGAAATCTTTGACCAGCATTGTTCAGCCTGTCATGCGTTAGAAGGGGTAAAATTAGTGATTTTTTGTGGAATTTAATAATTTTTATTATATTTAGGATGATAAAACCGCTTCTGCCCCTGCTTTGGGAGGTCTCATTGGGAGAAAAGCTGGATCTACAGGCTTTAAGTTCAGTAATTCAATGAAAGGTGCAGGATTCATGTGGAGTGAAAAGCATTTGTTCGTTTATTTAAAGAACCCTTCCAAATATATCCCAGGTAATAAAGATTTAAAACATTTTAGGTGAAAGAGGAATTTTTAGGAAACAAAATGGCATTTGCTGGGTTGGAAAGTGAACAGGAGAGAGCCAATTTGATAGCTTATTTGAAGGGTTAAGGATTAACAAACAAAACTTTAAAAAATTAGCAAATTTTGAATATTTACCAAAAATTTATAAAGTTCTTTTAATTTTGTAAAGAAAAAGCCATGGAATATGGTCTTTGAAAAAATGAATAAAAAGTTATTTGTTTTTATTAAGTAACAAATAAGCAAAATATTAGTGTTTCAGTTTCTCATAAAAAAAAAATGGGATTCTATTAAATTTTAGCCCAAAAAATGCATTTTTTTTTTCGTTTATCTCTTAGAGGAGAACCATGAGAGCTCCTAATCTCAACAACACTTCAATGACATGATAAACTTTAAGGCTATTTGAATTAAACTCCTTTTGGTTGTAGAATGTGCTGCTCTCAATAATGAAAAAGATCAACTCAACGACATACAAGATAAATCCTATTGAAAAATAGGAATCTTGGCCATCTTTTGCTGTTTTCAGACAGATTTTCACTGTTATCAAAACAATTAGTTCAAGAATACAAAATGCTATTGATGTCAAAACTGGAGGACTGAGCTTCAAAGGGTCCTTCGTAGCCATATCCATACCAGTTCGACTAAGCAAATTAATGATCAAAAAAATCAAAATGCTCGTTAGGAGAACATCCAAGGTGTGGAAAAGAACAGGGGAGTTTGAAGCAGGTTTTATGTTAAGCAAAGGCTCACTCATTGGACGAAAATAATTTTATTTTTTGAAATTATAATAATATTGAGTTTATCTTATTTTTATTAAAAAAAATAATTATAGCTTTGTTTCATTTATAAGAAATTTGCTTGGTATTATGAGACAAAAAATATGTTTTTATTTTTGTTTAAAAATGGAATATAAATTTGATTGTGAAAAGTTAAGATTAAAAAATTTGGTTTTTAAGAGTAATATAATTTTCTTTTATTTTATTTTATTTAAAAAACAAAATAATTGATAAATATATTAAGAAATAAAAATCTCATGTTATTCAAATAACGTTAATAATATTTTTTCCCTTTTGGTGATATGAGATTGGCTTCCCAACACAAAGAAAATAGCGACAATATCTGCAATCTGCACAACGATATAGCTTTCAATAAATTCGAAAAAGATCTTCAAAAATTCCACTGTGCACAAAAGAACTGCTGAAATTAACAGATAATTATGTCGAGATGACATTCTGACAAAATATCTAAACGAAAGCCATAAATTCAAGCTATAAACAATGCAATTGAGGAATAAAGCTAATTTTTCCAATTCATGCGAAACATATAATCTGGAATCCTTTTGAAAAATCATCACGAAACTTTGTTCTTCATCCTTTTGCTCAAGGTTCATCATTAAATACCATAACATGCTGATGATAATCATGACATATATCACAAGTACCCTTTTTAAGAAGTCTCTTAGCTTTAAATTGTTATGAATATAGGCAAGTTTTATGTTAGAATGCATTGTTATGCCAAGAAACAAAAAACCCTGCATGAATATGGCGATATACCTTGCAAATGCTTCTTGAAGAAAATAACAGAAAAAAATCAAAATTTTACCTTATCAAGCATAAATAATAAAGCATTGAGCCTCCGTATAGGAAATTCGAAAACAAGTGTGTAAGATTTATCACAGCTGTAGCAATTACAACCCAAAAAGTGTAAAGGAAGAAATTATCGAATTTGAGGGCTTTGAGACTCCAGACGAAGAAAACAGCAAGAAGCAGGAAAGTTGCTATATAGTTCAAAAGAGTGAGGATTTTTATCTTCATATATATTTATTGAAGAGGAAAAAAATTTCTGTTTATTAAGAATTTTTAAAATTTGGTTTTAAAAGAAAAAGAAAAAATTTCATTTTTTTTAATTTGGCAGTTTTAATAACATTTTAAATTAAAGCATTTTTTAGGAAAACCATATTCATAAGAAACGCTTAAGCTTGCAAATGAAAAAAAAAACACACATCAAAAAAGGAAAAAATCATTGATTACTGGGCTTTTATATCTTTCTTCTTCAAGCTAATTAGCCTCCAAAACATCATTAAAATCATCCAAGCGGCGATTTTTTTAACTCTATAGACATCAGCTTGCTTCACAAATTCTCGAATAATTTCACGATTTTTGTCATCTTGAGATCTTTCTGGATGCCATTGCACCCCAATAACCCATCGACCAGGCTCATTCAGCTCAATAGCATGAATGCTTCCATCTGAATCATAAACAATTGGCTCTATATTGACTCCTCTTTTTTCAATGACTTGATGATGATAGCATTTGACTTTGATGATGGAATCTTTTTCTTTGAAGGAAAATGCCAATTTGCTTTTTTTTGTGATTTTCACAGTTCTAACCCTTCCTTCACAATGTTCCTCAGAATTATTGATATGTTGAACCAAGGACCCACCTAGAAATTCAAAAAAAATTAATTGATTTTTTTGGCGTTTTTAATGGTTTTTTACCGTTGAGCACATTCAGAAGCTGCGAACCATAGCAAATTCCCAAAATGGGCAGAGTTTTTGGCAATTTTTTGTACATCTCCACTTCAAATTTAAATCTGAGCTCATGTGACTCCAAAGAGACTGTCTTTGGATGTTTGATGGCATGGTATTTAGTTGGATCAATGTCCAATCCCCCTGGGATCAACCAACCATCCATCGAAGCCATCAACATTTCATAGTTTTGTTCATAACCTCGAAGGACCAAAACATCCGCTCCTTCCTTTCTAAGAGCGTCGACATAATTTTGGGCTGCTTCTCCGAATTTCATCTTCCATTTTTCACCATCAAAATCTTGATCTGGACATAAAATGATCAAAGGTTTGAGGGAAAGGAAGGAGAAGGTAGAACTGGAGAGGGAAGTATAGCATAAAGGGTCCATGAGGACTGTTTTAAGTTAGGGGAGAGCAAGAGCTCGAAGAATAAAATTAAATAATAAGAAAATTAGGAAGTTTATAGAAAACTTTGGGAGGCTTCTATATATATTGAAATAAATTTAAAAATTTGCATTAATGAAGGAATTTTTAGTGTGATAGTGCGAGTTATATAAGAATATATTGACAAAATTAATAATGTATTTTATAAATTTTTATAATGGGGGTTTATTATTTTTTTTTTAGTAAAAAACAAACCTAAAAACTATTGATTGTTGAGGTTTTTTACCATTATTTACCATGATGAAATTTTAAATTTGAATTTGGTTCTGCACTGTATAAAATTTTAGCAGTTATATAATGCTGAATTTTTGGGTTTTTTAAATATTACTTAAGAATATGAAGAAATTTTATAAAAAATGAATTTTTTTCTGAAGTATTTATAATTGAGATTTTTGCTTTTTTAAAATATTCCATGATTTCTTCGAATATGGAGAAATTTATAAAACTCTGTAGATGAAATCCTTCTGCAATAGATGGAATATTAACATTTCTAATGATCATTTTTTGGTTTTTTGAAAATACGCTTAATCTCTTAAAATTTTTATAATTTGTTGTTTTAAAGAGACCAGAATAAAAGTTCATTTTTTATCTGCACAATATAAATATTACATTTATAATTTTCGAATTGCTTTTTTATAATATAATAATTCCTTTTTTATAATATATTTATACACATAAAGTCTAACAAAATTAATATTTAATAATTTGCGACAATTTTTTCCTCAGTTTTTTTAAAATCACAAAAATATTAATTCATTCAATACAAAAATTCAGAAAAATAGATTCTCTCAAAAACATGATCAACAATTTTTAAACAGAAAATTCGTCCATCTCTCTATATTTTCGATGGAGAATTAATCAATTTCCTTGATTTATCCAGCTTATCCTTTAAACTTAGTCTTTCTGGCCTTTCATTTTGCTGCGTGAACGAAATCTTTCTGGAATGAGGATTTTGTGAGTTTTGTGAGATTTTATTTTCCTGTAAATTGAACCCAATCGATTCATTTTTGAGATTTTCGAATTCCTCTTCAAGGTAACTTATTTCTTCCTTTGCTTTCAAACTTTATAGCAATTTTTGGTCCAATAATAACCAAAAAAAAATTAATTTACTGGTTTTTTTTGAGGAAAATCAATTGTGCCTTCTTTTTTTCCAAATCGCTTCTAATCTGAATGATATTTTCAGGCTTGAGGTTTTTCTCAGCGAGTTGTCTTTTCAAATTATTCTCCAATGAGAAATATTCGGTTTCCCTTAATTTGACTTCCATATCTTGAGTCAAGGCTTCGTTTTTTGCTCCAAGCAATTTTGAAACAATTTCAGAAAACCTTTCATTTTTTATTCTTTGACAAGTCCTACATTGCCAAAATACCAAATTACCCAAATTTCGAATATTTTATTAAGATTTTACTTGGAAAACAGCTCATATAAATAATCCCTTTCTTCATTTAAGACCTGAACTTTCTGAAGCCATTTATCTTCAATGGCCTCCCTTTTGCTTTCGAAATCCTCCGAGCATTTCTCAAAAAAGCCTGAAAAACTCATGAGCTTATTGATCAAATTCTACCAAATTATTAATTTCTCCTCAATTTCTATTAATTTTTTACCTGAATCTCTTTAAAAGCTGTAATAATCATTTCTTTAACCATTTCATAAGGATTGGAACTTTCAAAACCAGGCAAAGACTTAAATTCCTTAGAGAAATATTCCTCAGAACCCAAATTATTTGTTAATTCCTTGATGATTTCTTTCAAATCCTGAGTCAATTCATCAAATTCCTGCATCGAATGATTGGTATAACTTTCCATTTTCTCGATTTTCATCAGATATTCTTCATTTCTTTCTCTTACTTCACGATTCTGAGAAAAAATCGCCTGTAATTCATTTCTCAAATTCTCAATATCCTGAGTCTTTTCCTTCAATTCGATTTCAGTTCTTTTGAGATTCCTTTCGTTTCTATAATTGGTTTCAGTCATTTCCCTGACGTTTTTCTCGAAATTTCTGTTGTTTTTCTCATTATTTCCTTTCGATTCATCTAAAGCCTTCTCTTTTCTCTCTATAAAGGCTTTATAGTCTTGAATAATCTTATCTTTTTCTTCTAATTTCTCATTATTTTCTTTTTGGATTTTGTTCAATTCCTTATTTAATTCTTGGTTCATCTCCAAAAGCTTATTGACTTTATTCAATTCTTCTGTGTAATCTTTTCGAAATTTCTCTATTTCCAGAGTTTTTCGATCGATTTCTACATTAAGATCTTTCTCTTTCTTCTCTTGAAGAGATAAATCTTGGCTCAATTTCTCGTTTTCATCCTCCAAACATTCGAGATCTTTTTTCAAAGAATTGTGGTTTTCTGCCAAATGCTGCATTTCCTCACTAATGCTCGATGTTATTTGGATTTTCAAAGTATTTTCCAATGCTTTTTGACACTTTTATTAAGAATATAATGAAATTTTCTGCATTTTCTTTACTTCAGAAAGCTCTGAGATAAGTGTGCCCAGTTTTGTTTCCAAATCCTTGGTCCTATGTTTTAATTCATAGTTTTTATTTAAAACTTCAGCGAATTTCTCTCGATCGATAGAATCCTTGAAATTCTTGCTTAGGTCTTTCCTAAATAACATATTTCCTTATAAATTGACTAATTTTTAGATATTCTTTACATCTCAACAGGGTATTTCTTTTCCTGGGGATGAAAGTCTTTTTCTTGTCCAAATGAGTCATTTTCAAGAAAAACTTGATTATCGTCCATTATTTTGATGTTTTTCTTTTGATCAGAGATTGTTTTGTTCACGTTCAATTGGTTATTAATATTCTGGTTGAAATTGGGTGAGCCATGAAAATTATCAGGGAAGGTCGATGATTTTGAGTCGATGTTTTGTAAGATGAGGTCCATTTCTTTGTTAAGTGAAACGACGAAATCTTCACCATTCATGGTTGAAACGGTGGTGGTTTTGTAGCTATTGGAAGTGTTGGGCGGAGGGGGGTAGATTTGATTTCTGAAGCTGAAAGGGATTTTTTCCTCCATTTTATTTTAGTTATCGTTATTAGCAACGAAATTCAATTTTTTAAATAAAAAATTTTGTCAATATTTATTTTCTTCTTCTGAACAAATTTTTAATTTTTTTTTTTAAATGTTTTTCAAGAACAAAATTAATTTGCTTTGTTTTTTTTCTAAGAATTTTCTGTTAATTTTCTAACAAATTTTTATTTTTTTTTTTAAATGATTTTCTAAGAAAAAAATTAATTTGCTTTGTTTTTTTTCTAAGAATTTTCTGTTAATTTTCTTTATAAGTACTTTATTTAGTTCAACTTGTGGACTATCGAAATTTTATCAAAGAGATCTGCGAACATATGATAATAAGATTCAGTCAATAGGATGAGATGTTTAGAGGGACTCTTGACTTTCAAAACATCTGGATTGAAGGTCTTTTTTTCATCTTCCACAATATTTTTCACTTCCTTTTTATATTTTTCTCTTCAATTCACTTAAAAAAAAATTAAAAAAAACCTTAATATCTGCAATTGGATGCAGAATCTTATTATTCCATTGCAACTCGTTTAATAAATGCGATTTTCCCACAGTCACATTGATTTTTTTGTTGAAATGACCCATCTCACGACAAAGATATTCCTTTCCATCTTCGATTTTTTCATCGGCTTTGGTAATTATATCGAACGCAGGGTATTTTGAAGACTTAATGAACACTCTATAAACATTCTTAATTCCTATAAATTTTTATTCCATATTTCAATATAATCTAATTAAAAAAAAACCAGGTAACGTTGATTTAGATGGTTCTTCTGAGCATTTCATTCTTGGAATTTTCAATAATTCAACAAGTTTATATACCTTGAATTCGGAAAAAAACAATAGAAAATTGAGATTTTAGTAATTGATTTTTACCAAACCCAAGGCAGGCTGTTTTTGGCAAGTGACCAGATTTGTTCCGATTCCAAAAACGTCAATTTCATGTTCCTTTATCATTCTTTTTAGTTTTTTTCTTAATTAAATAAAGTACCAATTTATTCAATTCATGCAATGCTTCCTCATTGATATCATTAGAAGCGACGACCAAGCAATTTATCATTTCAGGAGCATTCTTTTTCCCTCCGATTTCCCTGAACATCTTCTTCGATTCCCTAAGCGATTTCATCTTTCATATAACAAAAAAACAAAACTATACTTTGACAAATAAGCTAAATCCCCTGAATCTAATCTAATTCCCATCGGTTTTTCCTTCGCCTGGATCAAAGCCAAAGCCACACAAATGAAATTTGGCACTCCAGAGTTTAAAGTATCATAAGTGTCAACCAGACAGAGGAAGTTTTTTGGGAAATCCACTGCGAAAGCTATAAAAGATGCTAATTCTCCTTCATTGGTATTCTCGTACCCCAATTCCTTTCTAAATACTAAAGCCACTTTCTTCAAATTCACCCCATTTAGCATGCATTTCTCTTCACATATCTCATCTAATTTACTATATGAAGTCACGAAGGAATGAGCCATGGTGCCAACCACTGGAATGCCCAATTTCATTCCAGCCAAAACGTTGCTTGTGCTATCAAAGCCACCAAGATATGAATAATAAGAGGCTGAAAAGCCACCATCAGGACCTTGAGCTCTTCTGAGTCCAAATTCAGATAATTCTTTGTTTGCGCCTGCAATGAACCTCATCTTAAAAAATTACCATAAATTCAAAGAAATCAAAAAATTTCTCTTATCTAGAAGCATTCGTGGCTATTAGACTAGGGAAACTCACGAGATTTATAATGCTTGTCTCGAGCATTTGAATCAAACCCAAGGGTCCTTCAAGACGAATCAAAGGCTCCATTGGAAACACAATGGATCCCTCTTTGAAAGCTGGAAATAAATGTAAATCTAGGAAAAATACTCTCAAAATTAAAACCGTAAAGCTTCACTCGAGAACAATCCAAATTTTTAAGATATTCGAAAAAGGCTGGGTCGGCATCTTTTGGTAGAATCACACTATATTTAATCGAATGAATATTTTTAGTCATATTAAAGTTACTTTTTAAGGAAGTCTATGTGTTCTGGGAGAAATTTGTATGTGTTCATGAAGGCTAAAACTTCAGACAATCCACAAAATATTAAATACTGAAAAAATGAAAATGATAATGATTAGAGAGAGATAGAATGAATTTTTTGTAAAAAAGGAACTTCGCCTGAAAAAGGACTCTTCCTGAAAAAAAGCTCAAAAGCAGCATCTTCGTTATGTTTGTTCTGCTTAAAGTAGGAATAGGCCATGGTGATCTGATACATATCAGTATGGATTGGGTTGATGAGATCCAGATGAGAGGTCTTCTGCATTTTCGAATTTTTTTAATTTTATTGGGTTTTATTGGGTTTTATTTTATTTCGTTTAATGTTCCCTTTTTAAATTTGAGGAAATATAACCTTTTCGCTAATTATGTTTTAGACCTTTTTTTTTCTTTTGAGATATGATTCGAAAGCAGATATTTTCTGGAAATATCCTTTGCAAAAACATTTTCAATCCTTAAAAGAATTATCGTTGTAGATACTGGAATTTTTGCACCAATTTTTGAATTCCAAATTAACGAATTTTAATTTTAAAAAAATTCCATTTTCAAAAGTGTAAATTTTAATTTCCGACAAATATTATTGAAAAAATTCATAAAAATTTGTTGATTTTTTAATATTTTATTACAGACTAAAGTGATTTACACAAAAAATGGAGGGGATAACAGTTTTTTTTCAATTTTTTCGAATTAAAATTCCATAAAATTTGGGAATTGAATTTACCAGAGTCGAACCCAAACCTGCCAATTCGACTTCTACCCAATCCTCTATATAACAGCTTTTATTTTCTAAAAACCTTAAAAAAAGGCTTCTAAAAACCTTAAAAAAAGACTTCTAAAAACCTTAAAAAAAGGCTTCTTCTGTGACCTATCTTAAATCGATACTTTTCATTGAATTTGAACAACACTCGAAAAAAAAACGCCATTTTTCGGGATAAAACAAAATTATGAAGATATTTTAATTTTTAGAGTCTGAAAGAGGATCTTTTCACTGACTTTTCCTTGTTCTTCTGGAGTGTCTTGTTTTTTATCCTTTCAGACTTATTGTCTATTTGTAATTTCTATGTAAAAATCAAAAAAATTCATAATCTAAACATTCTTTATAAAAATATAGAAAAAATGATGAGGGTTTTTCAACAATATGTATTCCTTCCGAAAAAGAAAATTTAATCATTAAAATATTTGAAAATTTATTTCTGTTTAATAAAATGAAAGTTTCTTATTATAAAACACAATCTTTATATTAACTCGCTTGTTTACCTTGATAATTTAGTCACAACAACCAAAAATTTGAGCCTCTGTTTTTCTATAAAAGAACCTCCTCATCCTAATTCCAAAAAACAATTTCTCGAATTTTCATCAATTCCATCAATTCTTATGAACATCGAAAAGACAATCCCATCAAAAAGTAGTTATTTTTCTGATGAAAACCATGTTTTCAAGATGGCCATTTCCGCAAACAATCATCTTGGATTTTCCTTTCATCATCCAATCCGAAAAAACGATTCCTTCGATGCCCTTGAGGAAATTCTAAAGCAATCTCGGCAAAACAACGTTGATATACTTTTATTAGGGGGCAACCTTTTTGAGGAAAGCTCACCTAGTCAAGAAATTCTTTATCGAGCCATTAGTCTAATCAAGAGCAGTATTTTGGGAGATAAGCCTATAAGTTTCGAAGTGCTTTGGGGTCGACAGGTTCCGAATTATGCCTGTGAAAACATGAACATCGACTTGCCGATTTTTGTGATTCATGGGAAAAAAGAGATCCTGCCGACAGAAAGCTCCTTAAGTGTTTTGGATGTTTTACAGGCAGGAAATTATGTAAAAAAACTATTAAATTTTATGGTTACCTTTTTTTTCGCTAGATAAATTATTTTGGCAAGCTAGTCCTCAAAGAGCCAATTGAATTCATTGAGGTCTCACCAATTTTACTCCATAAAGGAGAAACCAAAGTTGCTATTTATGGTATTGGCAACATAAGGGAATCTGTTTTCAGAGAGAATTGGAGCAATAATAAGTTCAAATTCGCGAAAAATGAAAATTCCCAAGATTATTTCAACATTTTGATCCTTCATCAAGATTCTTCTTCACCTTTGCCGAAAACTCAAGAATCATCGTTTTTCAATTTGATGATTTGGGGGTCTGATCTGGAAAGCCATCCTGTTATCAATTTCGATGAAGAGACTGAAATAAACATTTATAAGCCTGGTGCTTCAATTATCACGACTTTCAATGAATCAGAAAGTAAGACCAAACATTTGGGGATCTTGAATATAAGAAGAAAGGATTTCCAATTCGACCCGATTTTCTTAAAGGAATCTCATCGGGAACTCATTGTTAAGGAGCTAGAAAAGAGGGATATGAAAAAAATTAAGGATTCGATGAGTAAAAAATTAAAGAATAACTTCAAGGCATCTGAAGAAGATGAATTAGAGAGCCTGATTGAAGGCAAAATAGAAGGGTTGTTAAAGGATTATCAGAGCAGAGTTTTCGATCAACAGATCAAGAAGTTGCCTTTTATTAGATTAAGAGTTGAGTATACTGGATTCGATGTTGAAAAATTAAAATCGTATTTTTTGGCTTATAAACAAGAGTTTGAAAGGCTAACAAAAAACACCCATAAATTTTAGAAAAATGACAAAATGTTAAAAACCATTTTTTGAATTCTAAGTAGGATAATTTCAAGGAAATTTTGAAAATATGAGCTACAGTCTTCAGAAAAGAGAGCCTGAGATTCAAAAATCCATGAAATCTTCAATGCAACTGAGTCAAGGTGAAGGGAAGTTAAATGAATTAAAATCCCAAACAAAAATTGGATCTCGACAATTTCTTGACAGAGTTATCGGGAACGGAGGCATTTATGATGCGACCTCATTTGCAAGTTTATTGGGACTCGCAAAAGAAGAGTTAATCAGTGATGACATATTAATGTATTGTTCATTTGATCTTGAAATAAATTGCAAGTACTTAAATAAAAATTTAAAATTAATTCTTGATTTATTTATTCTAAACCAGCCACAAAAGTGAATTAAAGATTTCAAATCTTCAGGTTTATTCGCAATTTAATGAAATTTTGAAATAATTGTTGAGAAAGAAATATTTACAAAAAAAAAAAGGAGAAACTCAAAAAACAAGTGAAAGATGTTGGTCATTTTAGGAAAATAAGCTCAAATCAAGATGATTTTGATTTAAAAGTATGATGGTGACTTAATCAAAAGTACGGAATAGATTCATGAGGCCAAAAAATAAATCGAAAACCCCTGGAAAATAATCGGCTTATTAAATAGTCTTAACCAGATAAATTTGAATGATCCCATTGAGAAAGCTGAATTCTTGAAAAACATTATAGATTTTGAAGAAAAGTATGGGCAAATTGGATGAAGAGGAAATTATGGAAGAAGGACACATTTCTAAAAGATCTAAAGATAGTAATTTAAACACAGATAGACAAAAAAATCAGGATAAAAAGTCTGAAGAAAAAAAAAATGGAGAAGAAAAAAACAAGAAGAGATGGTTTAAAACAAGATCTGAATATTTTGAAAATTTGGATAATTTAAAGAAAAATTATGACAAGATCCAGCACTTCCTTGAAATTCCTTAATAAACAAAACATTGTATAATAATGAGCAAAAATCGCTTCATTGATGATAAAAGTCTCTTCGTGTGATGATTCATGATGTTTTGATGTTCTTGGATATCAAAGTCGAAGGTTTTTCTGAAAAATTCCTTGATATACATATAAATCCAAAAAAATCTCTTTTTTTTCTGAGAATCGAATTCAATGAAAAAAATATAATTATAAATTTTTTTAAGAATAATAAAAAATGTCAAATTTTCATTTTAAGAAATTTTTTTTTTTTTTTATCCGAATTTTAATCGTTGGAAAAAAATTCGAATTTTGTAATAATGAGCATTTTTTTGCTTAAATTAAAAATATCAAAAATTAAAATCCATAAAAATTATGAAAAGAAATGCAGATTTCATCTTTGATCGAAAAGCATTAGAAAAGGTTTTAAATTTACATTTTTCTTTAAAAAACCTTTCTTTATTAAAAAGGATTGACGTGACTATGCTGAGCGTAAAATAAATCACCTTTAAATATATTAATATATTTCTGAAATGAAGAATTTGAATGAAACTGTGGTGGCATTCAAACTCCCCCCAAAGAAGAATTTTTCACCGATTGTGAATGAAATGTTACAGAAAACTTCAAATAATCCCGAAAACTGAAAGTTTCCAACAACCTCTTTTGGAGAAAAAAGAAGAAAAATAATCAGATGAACCATCAGCGACTTCTGTCAAGAAATCAGAACCTATTCAAAGTAAAATGATTGAAAGCCCTCAACCAACATTTGAACAAGGTATTTTAAATTTTGGAGAGAATAATACAAATTCAAAAACAATTCTACTCAGAAAAAACATTGAAAACCATTCTGATACGAAGAACAAACATGAAGAGCGTAAATCTTGAGTGAAAAAGCATTCAAAGATAAAGTCGTTGAAGAAAAAGAATCCTCTACTAACGAAAATAAACCTAAATTGTTTGGTTTTCAAAACCCCTGATAATCCTTTGACTTTTTCTGCCTCTTCAAATAACACTTATTCTTCTGGTAATTGGTTATTTATCTGGTTTAACAATTTATGTTTTTCAATGTCCTGAAAGATTTAGACCTAGAAAATTCAATATATGGGGTAAATTTATTAAGAAAATATTAAATATTTATGAAGTTAATAAAAAAGGTTCAAGCCATCAATTATGGCATTTGATGATTGTCATCGCAATTGATATTAACTTGTTTCGGTAGTTTAGAGGCATATCATAATAGAATAGAGACCACATGTCTTGTTCTTTAATAAAAGTGTTTAAATGAATATATAGTTTGTTAAGAGGAAAAAAACTAATTTAGCTAAAAACTAATTTTTCT
>Ga0302140_10006055_pt1 | contig 15214 bp, 14 predicted proteins | sample I_Bog_E1_1_FD_202095 | JGI IMG/M metagenome (GOLD analysis project Ga0302140, IMG submission 202095) | Peat permafrost microbial communities from Stordalen Mire near Abisko, Sweden - I_Bog_E1_1 | ecosystem: Environmental > Terrestrial > Soil > Wetlands > Peat | place: Sweden: Abisko, Stordalen...
CCACCAACTCCCAGCCAACTATTGTTCATCGGATAATGACTCGCCCCGCATGCCAATTATCCGTTCCTCATCCGGTTAATCCTGTCAAAATTCAGACCCCCTTTCCGCATCGGCACGGCTAAACAAACCGGTTGAATAAAATTAAACCTGTCAACTTACATTTGCTCAACTGTTTGAATGCCAAGTGTATCCAGTCCTTGCTGTAAGACGCGGGCGGTAAGGCTGCACAGAGCGAGGCGCGAATTGCGGCTGGCGGTGCTGTCTGCCTTCAATACCGGGCAATTCTCATAGAATGACGTGAACTTTCCGGCCAGTTCGTGGAGATAGTTGCAAAGATAATTGGGGCGGTACTCCTCGCCGACGGCTTCCAGGGTCAGGCCGAAATTCAGCAGATGTTTGGCCAGGGCCAGTTCTTCCGGCGCGGCCACTTCTATCTGGGCAGTATGATCGACAGTTTCCACCTTGCGAAAAATGCTCTGGATACGGGCATAGGCATATTGCAGGTACGGTGCGGTGTTGCCTAGCAAAGCGAGCATCTTATCCCAGCTAAAAATATAATCGCTCTGGCGGTTGGGCAGCAGGTCGGCGTACTTCACCGCGCCCAGACCAATCACGCGCGCAATCTCTTTGCGTTGTGCTTCCGGCAATTCGGCGTTCTTCTCCGTGACGATTTTTAACGCACGTTCTTCCGCTTCATCCAGCAAGTCGCCCAGTTTTACGGTATCGCCGGAACGGGTTTTGAACGGTTTGCCGTCGTCCCCCAGAATTTTCCCAAAGCCAACATGCACCAGTTTCACCTGGTGCGCGGCTTCAGGTTGCCAACGGGCAAAAGCGAGGAACAACTTCTTGAAGTGCGGCCCTTGGCGATCGTCAACGACGTACACAATTTCGTGCGGTGACCAGGTTTTCAGGCGATAATCCACAGTCGCCAAGTCGGTCGTCATGTAATTGAAACCGCCATCGCTTTTGCGGACCAGCGCCGGATCGGCCACCCATTCGCCGTCCTTGTTCACCAAAAACGGATCTTCCTTGGGCGGCAGTGAATTGTCGCTGAAAATTCCCACGGCACCTTCGCTCTCACGGGCAATGCCGCGATTCATCAGATCCTCGACGACTTGGCCCAGCCAAGGGTTGTAAAAACTTTCGCCATAGGTGAAATCGAATTTCACCCCGAGCCGTCCGTAAATCGTGTTGAATTGGATTTGTGACAGCCGGATCATTTCCTTCCAAATGGCGATGTTTTCGGCGTCGCCCGCTTGAAGTTTCACCAATTCCTGCCGGGCTTCTTCCAAACGGGCCGGATTGGCATCACACTCGTTGTTGATGGTTTTGTAAAGGCGTTCGAGCTCGGCAATGGCGTCGTGTTCCAATGCCGGACGATCCAAAATCTGTTTCCAGCCGAGCAGCAGTTTGCCGAACTGGGTGCCCCAATCGCCGATATGATTGTCCGTGATCACCTTGTGGCCCAACAGGCGCAGGGTGCGCTGCAAGGCATCGCCGATGCCGGTGGATCGGATATGGCCGACGTGCATGGGTTTCGCGACGTTGGGCGAGCTGAAATCGATGACAATGGTCCGCGGCGCGGTCGTTTTGGAGAAAAACAGGTGCTCGCCGCGGGCGGCAGACGCGAGGGCCTGGTTCAGGGCGGACGTTTTAAGACGGAAATTCAGGAAACCGGCACCGGCGATTTCGACCTTCTCGCAGACTTCGGACAATTCCAGCCTGGCCAGCACGTCCGTGGCGAGTTGGCGCGGATTTATTTTGCGCGCCTTGGCGAGCGACATCAGGGCGTTGCTCTGATAATCGCCAAACTTCGGATCGGGACACGGACGGACCAGGACCACGGAAACATCCGCATCTGGCAGGACTGCCCGGACGGCCTTCTGCACGTTTAATTCAATTAGTTTGCTGGGTAACATGGCCGGAAAATGGTGGCGGTGATTGGGGAAGACAAATCGGGACGACGGTTTGCGGCCACGAATGGCCGCCTCGATTCGGACAGGCCGCCTTATTTCTTCCCGTATTCCCGGATCACGGCGATCATGGAATCGGCGTCCGGCGCCTTTTCCAATGCTTCACGAAATTCGGCTTTATGCAGGAGTTTGGCGATATTTGCCAGGGTATGGAGATGTTTCTGAAATTGGCCTTGGGGAACGAGGAACAGCATGACCAGCTTGACCGGCTGGTTGTCCAGGGAATCAAAATTGACGCCCGCCTTGGATCGGCCCAGTGCGCCGACCACCTCATAGATCAAATCGGTTGAGGCGTGGGGGATGCCGATGCCAAAACCAATGCCGGTGCTCATGGAGGTTTCGCGTTTTTTCACGGCGGCGGTGACCGCATCGCGATCGGCAGCCTGAATCTTGCCGGTGGCGACGAGATTGCTAATCAGCTCGTCGATGGCCTCCCAGCGGTTCGTGGCATGCAAATCGGGTGAAATTTGCTCTCGGCTTAAGATGTCGGCTAAATCCATACCGTATTTGTTGTAGGATTAGAGCCGAATTGCGGGACATTTCAAGAATGAAATCATGCTATCTTTTTCCGGGGACCCTAAAACAGGTGCTGCAGACGAATGAAAATGTCGCCGGTAGCCCGCAACCACAGGCCTATCACGTGCCAAACCCGGCTTCCCCCCGTCAATAATGGTATCCCCAATAATAATATCGTGATGTTGCCCAGAAAGATGATCACTGCCGAAAACAGGTAGCCTTGGGAGGTGATATCCGATTGCCGGTTTTGCAGGACATGCCAGGTCAACGTCACGTGAAACGCGTACGCCGCGCCGATCAGCAAATGAAACCAAACCAGGTAGCCATGCCAGTTCCAAACCAGGCTTCCCATGGCAAAAATGGCGACCAGGATCGCCGCGTACAGGGGGAAAAAGTACGGTGCCAGGGCAATAATGAAGTTGGTCTTGGAGATGACCACATTGCCGCCTTTGGAAGTGACTTTCATGCGCTTTACCTGCCCGCCAAAGAGCCAGGTCCAGACGACGTGGGTCAGTTCATGGCCAAAAACGTAAATCCACATCGGTTTGGGGAGCCAGACGAAAATAATGATCCAGCAAACCGCGCCCGCCAAAATGGGAATCCACGTGGTGTCCGCGCTGCCGCTCGCGCGGAGCACCAGCCACAAAGTTTTGATGGCCCCCAGGCAAAACGGCAGCAAAAGAATACCAATGATGAGCTTGATCCACTTCGGCACGGGCAGAGATTAGCCAGAGACTGGCGGTGGCACCGAGAAAAATTTCAAGGCTGCGATGCTGAGGGGTAGCGGCGGGCGTCTCGCCGGCCGTGGAGCCGGTGCGTCCCGCCCGGCGGAAAAACTCTCCGATAACTAACACATAGGAAATCCTCTACGTCTTTCTTGCTCCAACGGTTCTAGCGGGCGGCGGGACGCGCGCCCGATACGTCAGGCGAGACGCCTGACACCACCGCCCATGCCGCGGCCGGAAGACCATATTGAGTCCAGACACCGTCTGGTGCCTCGGTCGGGAGACCGCAATAGGTTCCAAGCTCCGCTTGGGGGAGATTTGGCGTTGCAGTTTTGGGCGTCGAAATTAAAATCCACGGGATGACACAAGACGACGTTCTTAAAATCTTTCGCGATTCCGGCGCGTTGCTGGAAGGCCATTTTATTCTTCGCAGCGGATTGCACAGCCGCCAACTCTTTCAATGCGCCCTGGCGCTGCAACAAATGCCGACCGTGGAAAAGCTCGGCGCGGCGCTGGCAGAACAGGTGCACCGCTTGGGAGCAGTCACCGTAATCGCACCGGCGATTGGTGGATTGGTGATCGGCCAGGAAGTCGCGCGGCAATTGCGCGCGCGCTTCATTTTTCCGGAGAAAGAAGACGGCAAACTCGTTTTGAAACGCGGATTCAAAATCGAGCATGGCGAAAAAATCCTGGTCGTCGAAGACGTCATCACCAAGGGCGGCCGTGTGCAGGAGACGATTGATATTGTGCACGCGCACGGCGGATACGTGGCCGGTGTGGCCACCATTGTGGATCGCTCCAACGGCACGGTTAAATTCGGCGTGCCCTTCGCCAGCCTGCTCTCCGTCCTGGTGGAAGCGTTCGAAGCGGATAAACTACCGCCCGACTTGATCAACCTCCCGGCGACGAAAAAAAGCGCATAATCTGGGTTTGGCGGATTAGTTTGGCCGCAAGAGAACACAAAGAGCGCAAAGAGCGGAAAAGTAAAAATCCTCGCTGCGACGCGTGAATTTTCGTGACGTACCGACAATGGGTCAGTCTAACTATTATGCCACTTTGGATTCGTAAGAAATCAAGTAAACCACCAAAAAAGCCCCTGAGTTTAAGGCAGCAATTGCCCCTTATCGTTGCTGCATTCGTATTGATTTTTTTAATAATGCCAATCGCACCCGCCGTTGTTTTGATTCTCGTCAATCAAATTGGGGCACCCGACTTGGGAGATGGCGCCCTCGGGTCTCGTTTCATAAACATCATCATTCCGTTAGCCATTTTGCTTTCGATTACAATACTACTGTTTACCAAACGCCGTTTTCGACGATCAGTTCCCGTCGACATTACGGTGGCAGCATTGCTTTTCGGATTCTATTTTGGCGAGGAAAATTGGCGGGGCAAACACTACTGGGAGCACTTTCGTCGCGAATGGGAGGCTAAAGGTGAAAAGTTTGGTAGGGAGTCATTAGTACCACCGCCTGTGCCGGACGAGCAGAATTTTGCTCTGACTCCATTAATTTACAGCAGTTACGGACGTTTTTATGACAAACTTGGTCATGAAAGGCTGCAGTCTGATACAAATATTGTCGATCGGCTCACGATGGATATCCATGAGAATAGTGCGTCCTCTAACCTCTTGAGTACCGCAAGCTGGACATTCGGAAAGCAGCTGGATTTACCCGCCTGGCAAAATCATTTTAGAACGTTGGCAACGCAGACGAATCAATCTTTTCCCTCGCTTTTGACGGCTCAATCCGCCGCCAAGGATGTACTGGTGGCTTTGGAGCGATTTACTGAAGTATTGGATGAGTTGCGCCAGGTTGCTCGGTTGCCAGAATCGCGGTTCCCTCTGGAATTTGACAAGGAAAACCCCTGCGAGATCAATTTTTCTCATCTTGATGCGCTACGCTGTTGTTGCCGGGTATTGAGTCTGCGTGCCGTGGCTGAGTTGCAGGATGGTCAGCCTGCCGCTGCGCAATCAGAAATAGGGCTTATGTTCCGTCTTATAGCGTCAGTTCAAGGAGAACCCTTTCTTCTTTCATGTGCGGCCAGAGCCACGATGGTGCGGAGCGCGCTCCAACCGGTATGGGAGGGACTTGCTGGTCACCGCTGGTCCGACAAGCAGTTGGCAACGAATAATGCAGATTTGGCCAAGCTTGATTTTGTTGCTGATTACAATCTTGCCATGCATGCCGAAATGATCAGCCAAATCCAGTTCGTCGAGTTTGCGAGACGGCACTGGGGAGATCTGCTGGCACAATCCACTAGCCAATCTGTCTCAACCAATAAGATCAAAATCGCTGCCAGAATGTTTCCCAGTGGTTGGTTTTATCAAAACCAATTGTGGATCGCAGAAATGATGTTGAGATATAACATTCCAGCGGTTGATACCAATTTTGCGACTTTTTCACCTGCAATCATCAACGAAGAAAACAGGATGGTTGCGGCGGATTCTCACCCGGTTCCGTATCGATGGTTAGGAAGTTTGCTTTTGCCAACGTTAGGCAATGCGGCCGAGAAATTTGCCTGGGCGCAAGCTTCAACTGACATGGCCCGGATTGCGATTGCCTTGGAACGGTATCGGCTGGTGCATGGGGGTTATCCGGAGAAATTGGACGTTTTGTCCCCGCAATTTCTGGTTGAGATTCCGCACGATGTTATTGGTGGTCAACCATTCCATTATCGGCACGAAACGAATGGGCAGTTTATCCTCTATTCCATCGGCTGGAATGAAAGGGATGATGGAGGGGCCATTGTTCTCAAAAAGGATTCCAAGACCACCCTCGATCTGTCTGAAGGCGATTGGGTCTGGCGCTACCCGGCGGCTGCCGAAACCGGAAAGAAATCTAATTTTTGATTTTGCGGGCGTTTTTGCGGGTAGTTTGTCCTCATAGTCTTCGGGGAAGCACCGTCATGGGCACTGCCGTCGGCCGCATACTTGTGCGCCCCAACCTTTTCCAGCTCCGTTAGGAGCGAACTATTTGTAGAAATATGCCCGCTCAAATATTCAAGCCCCGTCAGGGGCGGCCTACTCCGCGTATCCCATGCGATGATGAACCGATTCGCGATCCAATCGTGATTAAGCTGCGCCTAAGGTGCTGAAATTGGCGCCGGTGGCGGAAGGGTTGCTCGCGCTCATCCCGGCCTTCTCCCCCGAGGAGAAGGCGGCGGATTCCCCGGCGTTTTGGCGAATTGAGCATTGAGCCAGCCCAGTTCCGAATCCTGTTCATCCCGCAAATCCTGTCCAAAAACCTTTTGATACTGTCGCGTTAGGAGTTGCTGGACAAAAACCGCCGCCCGCCGCAATGTTTGAGGCATGAAAAAGAACCAGGAAATCAAGTGGCTGGAGGAACCGGAAGCAATAGATTATCCAGCGGCGGCTTCGTTTCTGAGCCTGATCTTTGACGGAAAACGCGTTAAGGGGATGGTAAACGAACTTAAGGTCGCGCCGTTGGTTCAATTCAAGTCCAAAGACATTTTCCGCGCCTCCGGTTTGCCCCTTTTGGGCACCAGCAATTCCCACGTCGAAAAAGATCGCGACAAGATACGCGCCGGGCACAAGCTGTCGCCCATCCTGTTGGTGCGCAATCCCGATCTGGGAAAAGTGATCGTCGCCGACGGCTACCACCGCCTCTGCGCCGTCTATACATTTAATGAAGATGCCATCATCCCGTGTAAAATCGTGTAGCAATTTCCCGAAATCTTTTGTTCACAGCGGCCCAATTCCGGTCGATCCACCCAGATCCCAATCCCGTCAATCCTGGCGAAATTTATTTTGGATTTCTCGGAATCTTGTTTGAAAACCTGGCGATAACCTCTTTCATTCCATCGCTACCCCCCTCATCCGGTCGCATGTGCCGCGGTCGGGAGACCGCAATTGGGTCCAGCGTCACGCTGGAAAGAGGGCGAGTTGGCGGAGAGTGGGTTCGCGGAGGCTGCTCACGCCGAGGCCCAACAAGCGCAGCGGACGCGACACGAGTTTTTCGCGACCCAACAGAAAGCACGCCAGCCGATAGATTTCCGCGGCTTCGGTCAGCGGCTCCTCCACGGTGAACTGCCGGGTCAACGTCGTGAAATCGCCGTAACGAACCTTCACCTGAACCGTGTGGGCGCCGAGCTGGCGGTGCTTCAATCGCTTGGAAATGTCATCGGCTTGTTCCCGGAGGCATGCGCGCAGAATTTTTCGGTCATCCGTGTCCTGGAGAAACGTTTCCTCGTCACTGATACTTTTGATGATATCGCCGAGTTCCAATGCGCGATCATCCTGGCCCATGGCGAAGTGTTTCAGTTGGGTGGCGAACGAACCTACTACCGCCCGAAGATCGCCCGGATAATCCTGCAGATCCCCCACCGTCCGGACGCCCGTGTCCAGCAGCAGTTGCTCCGTCACCTTGCCGACGCCGTAGAGCGCGCGAACCGGGAGCGGGCGAAGAAACTGAACCTTTTCCCTTTCGGAGATCAGCGTCAGTCCATCGGGTTTTTGGTGATCACTCGCGATTTTGGCCAGCAGCTTGTTCGTAGCGACGCCGATGGTGGCCGTTAATTGGCGCTCCCGCCAGATCCGCTGCTTTAACTCCTTCGCCAGCGGCAGAGATTTCAGCAGGGAAGCGTCCGCATCCTCCGCCTGGAACTGCGCGGAGAGGTCCAGATAGGCCTCGTCGATGGACATCTGTTCCACCGTCGCGCCGGATTGGGCGACAATCCGCATGATTTGGCGCGATTCTTCCTGGTAATGATCCATCCGGGGCCGCACGAAAATGCCGGAAGGACAAAGCCGTCCGGCGGTCGAACTGGGGAGGGCCGACCGCACCCCGAACCGGCGCGCCTCATAACTGGCCGCGCACACCACACCGCGCTGGGCCGGCGACGCGCCCACGATGACGGGTTTGCCGCGCAAAGCCGGGTTATCCCGCTGCTCCACGGAAGCATAGAAGGCATCCATATCGAGATGGAAAATCACGCGAAACATCGCCGGGAAAAATTAACACGAAGCCGCCGTGCCGTGAAGCCCACCATGCCGACAATTTGGAAAAGACCGGAGGAACAAGACGGCGGAGCTTGGATGCGGTTCGAAGGGGAGCCGGTTTGGAGGTTAATCCTCGAAACCGCTTTTCCTCTTTAGAGCCGGCTGCTGCCGAGGCAATTTTTCAAGGAGCGATGGATGGCTATTTTAAGATCGTCCGGCTAAAATGAGGTTGTGCTTGAACCGCTCATTAAACAATTAATTGCCCGGCAATCCCTGGCTGACGAAGAAATTCGGGTGGCTGTCGAATTGCTGGCCGCTGAGACGATTCCCGTCGTCCTCAAAGCGGAGTTTCTGAGCGCGCTCGCGCAGAAAGGAGAGACACCGGCCGAGATTTCCGCTTTCGTCCGGGCGTTGTACGATAAATCCATTCAATTGCCGCTGGATGCAGGGACCCGCGCGGCGGAAATCCTGGATGTCGTCGGCACCGGTGGCGATCGGCTGGGGACATTTAATATTTCCACAACCACGGCGATTTTGTGCGCCGCGGCGGGTGTAATGGTTGCGAAGCATGGCAACCGGGCGGTGACGTCCCAAGCGGGCAGTGCGGACGTGCTGGATGCCTTGGGTATTCCGACCAATCTCACGCCGGTGGAGGCCGCGCGGTCGCTAGTGGAGAAAAAGTTCACGTTTCTGTTCGCGCCGAATTTTCATCCCTCGTTCAAACATATCGGGCCGGCGAGAAAATTGTGCGCCGAGCGCGGTCACCGGACGCTGTTCAATTATCTGGGCCCGCTGCTGAATCCGGCGCGGCCCTCGGTGATGCTGGTGGGAACGTCCCGGCCGGAATTATGCGAGCCGCTGGCGCAATCGCTGCAAACGCTCGGCGTGCGGCGCGCCATGGTCGTATGCGGGACGGTGCCGGTACCAGGCGCCGCCGACGCGTATCTGGATGAACTCTCCACGCTGGGCGACAATACAATTGCGGAGTTTTACCAGGAACGCGCCTTTACCGTGTCCACGTTGAAGCCGGATCAATTTCCCATCCAACCTGCCGTATTGGCTGATTTGATTGGCGGCGACAAATATCAGAATGCGGAACTGGTCCGGAATATTTTGCTCGGAAAAGACAACGGCCCGCGGCGTGACGCCGTGCTCTTCAATAGTGCTGCGGCGCTGTTCGTGGCGGCCAAAGCGAAGTCGCTAACGGAAGGCTGGATCCTCGCGGAAGAGACGATTGATAGCGGCCGGGCGGGGGCAAAGCTGAAGGAATTGACGAGTTAAGTTCCTTCACCGGAACGATTCAGGACGGAAAGCGCGCGCTGGCAAGGTCATATTTTAATTCTCCGACGACGGAAGTTATTTTCCACCATAGCTTTGAATGGTCCGCAATGGGGATTTCGTGTTTGCGGTTCTAAAAGTTTGGCCAAGGCTTTTGTAAAAAGGTCTTTAATATCGCTTCAGTCTTGTTCCGCTTCGACGATAACAGTGGCGAACCATGGTCGTTCATCCCGCAACCCGAAAGCAACAGAGCCAATCAGAGTGATATGAGAATTGTAATCACAACCCTCACGTCGATTTTTGTTTTTCTGGCCGCCGCGGGAATTGGCGCCACGACCGCGCATGGCCAAGGCTCATTTTCCCGGGAGCCGGTCGCCAACAACGACTTTACGGCATTCGGGGGCACTGCGTGGGGCATTCGGACGATTAACCATGATGATACGGTGATCAAGTCGGCCAGCCCAAACGGGGCGGGGTGCGATTTCCCCTCGAAAACGGCCTCGCTTTTCAGTTTTAATACCGCCGGAGCCGCCATTCAGGCAACGCCGGAACCGAATACGACGGCGTTGGCGGCACTGGGTGCGTTGGCAGTGTTGTTCGTTCGCCGGCGGGCGTGAGGCTAGGCAACATGGTCGTTTTTTGAATCGGATCGCCAGGCGCGAAATTCCAGAAAAGAACTGAGGAGCAAGACGGAACCGATGAAGAATTTGAACCAATTGGGAAAATGCATTTTCATCGCGATATATTCGTGCTGATAAATATCCAAACCCACCGTAAAAAGAAATGCTGCGGCGAGTAGTCCGATCAGCAGGTAACTGCGCCGGCGGGAAAAATAGTTGCCCACCGCGAGACAGGCACAGGCAATGGTGCCATTGCCGAGGAAAAACACGGTCCAGCCGGCCACCTGGAAAGCCAGGCACGCAGCCAGCCTGAACGTGCGGTTTTTCATGAATTTGGATGCTCTCTAGTGTAACCCTGGTCGGCGCTGACCCAAGCAGTGAAATGCGGCAACGGCAACTTTTGTGATCGGTAGGAACTTGCGCGTTGTCATTTGTAATAGAAAGTGAAGTGCAATTCACGAAAACCATTTGTGAAGACGTCGCACATTGTCTTTGGCCATTCGGCAAAGGGAACTGAATTTGAAACAGCCTGCGCGCAATAGGATACCAGCTTCGCGTCTACGGTGGTATCCTCAACCCGCAGGCCACTTATTTTTCCGTTTGAATAGAGTTTGAATGCCAAAATCACCTCTCCGTTATCTTGCGGCGTCGCCGGTTGCAAACCATCCAGAATCTTGGTCCATTGATCTGAAATCGCATTGTAAAGGGAGGTATCATATTGCTTAAAGCGATTATGCATTTTCGCTCGCGGCAAGGGATCGCCCTTAGTAATAGCCTCAGCGCGATGGGACTCAATGTTTGTCGTGTCTGCAAACACGCCAGTGGCTGCAGTAAACAAAACAACTATGATCATGCCAAATCTGTACACGTTCGTTTTAAGCCATCTGGGGCATAAGTTTATTCGGCCGCGGGCGGCTTGCCATTCGCTTGGGCGGCCTGATGGTCCAGATGGGACTTCCATACTGCGATAGCCTCTTCGGTCGACCAGTATGAAACGGCCATACCGAAACTGCTTGCATCAAGCCCGCTCTCCACGTTAAAAACCTGACTACTGGGAAGCAAGCTCAACCGCGCGCCCGGCCATTTGTCCATATCCCCGATTTCCCCTGCGGTCCGCTGGGATGTGAAAATCACCGCAAAGTACGGCGGCGGCGGTGTCTCCGCTAGCAATGTCGGCGTTGGTAACATGGTCGAGTTTTGGTAATTATTCAACACATGCAAACCCGGTGATGCAATTTAAATTCCTGCCGGCGCGAATTCCGGGACGGTCTTCGCCGAATCGGCCTCAATCTCGAGCAAGCTTGGCAGCAAATGATCAGCATGTGCCGAAATGTCTCCTCGTGGATTAATCCACGCCGTTGCGAGTCCAAGCGCTTTCGCGGGCTCGATGTCACATATTAGACTGTCGCCCACAAACAATACGCGCGAATCAGACGGGAATGATTGCAGAGCTCTCCGGAAAAGCTTCAGCGAGGGCTTGATGCTCCGTGATTCGGAAGAAAACACCTGGCAGGAAAAGACGTCCGAAATGCCGGCCCGTTGAAACTCGGATAGCCAGACTGCTTTGCGGGCCCAAATGTTGGTAACCAGCCCCAATTGATGGGTCTGACTTAAACGGCGCCGAAGTGCGGCGTAAGCGGGAGGAATGAATCCGCATTCGTGCATCGTAAAAACTTGTTCGAGCAAGGGAAGCTCACCTTGGGAAAAATCAGCAAACCGCCCCAAACCTTCCGTCAGGGACGGGAAATCGTCGTAGTTCAGAGGCGACTGATAAAGCTGCAGCATGCCTTCGGAACAGCTGCGAATTCCCGAATTCACCTGGGCCGGCTCCAACTTGGCGCCCCCCAGCGAAAGATAAGTGGCGTGAAAATTCTCGCCCGGCCCAAACCTATCCTGACCAAACATGAAGGTTCCGTTCATGTCGAGCAGGAGAACCGAATACTGATCGAGGAGGTGGTTCATGACCTTTCATTTATTCAACAACCGGTAGCCAAATGATGCAAACCATATCCGAATTGCCTCGAAGACGGGGCGGGAGTCATGGCCGTCTTACAGACCTTGGAGGTTTTAGGTGACTGCCACCTGGGCCTGCGCTTGTCCGACCCGGTTCGGCCCAGGCTATCAAATGGCAGGCCTTCAGCCGTGAAAACACTGGCGCAGCGCGGGACCCTTCATGGGCCCTTGAACTGGCGCTACCCGATACTCCATTCTCAATGCTTTCTCCGCGCTCTCCGCGTGAACCTATTTTGCGACGGGTCCGATCGGTCGGGTCGGTGCGGCCAGTTTATTCGGTCGTTTCACTCTCTTCCTCGGAGTTCTCCGAGATGTCCTTGCCCCGGGCTTTATCTTTGGCGTCGATTTCGAGGAGGATCTTGTCGATTTCGTCCAGGGGCGTTTCCACGCCGGCGTCGGTGGCGGCGTAGTGCAAGCCGAGATTATGCTGCGCCGTCGCGTCGCCCTGGCGGGCGGCCCGGATGAACCATTTCATGGCTTCGGCCTGGTTTTGTTCCACGCCGCGGCCCGTCTGATAACAGAGGCCCAAATTGCATTGGGCGGGAGCGAGCTCCTGTTCGGCGGCTTCGCGATACCAGCGGACGGCTTCGGTAAAATTTTGGGGAACGACCTGGCCGGTTTCGTAGAACACGCCGAGATTGAACTGGGCCGGAGGATAGCCGCGCCGCGCCGCTTCGCGATACCATTTCACGGCGTCCGCATAGTTTTGGGTGACGCCCTGGCCGGTTTCGTACAAGGTGCCCAGGTTGAACTGCGCGGCGGGATCGCCTTGTTCGGCGGCTTCGCGCATCCACTTGGCGGCCTCGCCAAATTCCTGCGGGACGCCGGTGCCGTTCAGAAAGCAGACGGCGAGATAACATTGGGCCACGGGATCGCCCTGTTCCGCCGCCCGGCGCAGCCATTTGACGGCTTCCTGGTGGTCTTGCGGAACGTTCTGGCCATTCTGGTAGCAAACGCCCAAATAACATTGCGCTTGCAGGTCGCCCTCCAAGGCGGCCTGCCGCATTGCCTCAAAAGAGTCCCATGTGCGACGGTTCGACATATAATTTCAAACGGCGGATGTCAGCTATAGAAGAATCTTAATCCTCGAATGCGCGAACTCAAGCGGCAAATTCCGTCCTCTTTGAGGCGGGGGAAAAGCTTCCGCTATGCCGAAGAGGGCGGTATGGGCTAAGAATTCGCCCAACCCTCACCCGGTCTGCGAGCAACCGCTACGACCGTATGGGCGGGTGATAATCCGTTCTTTTCACTTCCGCCCGTCACGCCGGCCTGATACAAAGCAACCATGGCTGCATCCTTAAAGATCGGTTTTATCGGCGCGGGCAAAATGGCTACCGCGCTCGCACTGGGTTTTGTCCGGGCCGGTTTAGCCGTGCCCAAGGGCATTATTGCCAGCGATCCCTATGAAAGCGCCCGCCAAGGTTTCACCGACGGCATTGGCGCCAAGACAACCGCCGCCAGCAAGGAAGTCACCGATTTTGCCCAGATCTTGTTCCTGGCAACGAAGCCGGATCACGTGGCCGAGGCGCTCGCGGAGATCAAGGGAAGCTTTACAGAGCATCATGTGCTCATTTCCGTTGCGGCCGGCGTGACGCTGGCCAAGTTGGAATCCGGGCTGCCGGCCGGCGCCCGGGTCATCCGGGTTATGCCCAATACGCCCGCCCTGGTGGGCGCGGGAGCGTCGGCCTATGCGCTGGGCAAAAATGCGGTGGCCAGCGACAGCGAGACGGCCCGGACCTTGTTGTCCGCCGTCGGACTCGCGGTTTTGGTGAAGGAAAGCCTGCTGGACGCGGTCACGGGCCTGAGCGGCAGCGGCCCAGCTTTCGTCTATCAATTCATTGAAGCACTGAGCGACGGCGGCGTCGCGGCAGGATTGCCGCGGGAGATTGCCACCAGGCTGGCCGCCCAGACGGTTCTCGGCTCGGCGCGCATGGTCCTGGAAACCGGCCAGCACCCCGGCCAACTGAAAGATCAGGTCACGAGCCCGGGCGGAACTACGATTGAAGGACTGCATGAACTGGAAAAAGGTCATTTTCGTGCGACGGTGATGAGTGCCGTGCGGGTCTCCGCCGAAAAAGCCAAGAAAATGGGCCTCGAACAAAAGTGAAGCAGCCCTCCGACAAACAACTGCGCATCCTGTGGTTCGCCCTGACGGCGTTATCTCTGGCAGCCGTGGTGGCGCTGATTGCGGCGACCGTATGGGGGCTGGCCCAAGTATTGGATTTGTTGAGCCCGGTCATCTGGCCGCTGGCCATTGCGGGGGTGGTCGCCTGTGTTCTCGCGCCGGTGGTGGCTTGGCTGGAGAGACACCGTGTATCGCGGACGAAGGCCATTTTGCTCGTGTTTACGGCGGCTTTTCTCGTTGTGGCCGGGACCCTGGCCAGCGTGATTCCGCAAGTGGTGGTGGAAACCCGCGAACTGGCCAACAAAGTCCCGGAGTATTCGCAAAAGCTGCAAGTACGTCTCGGGCGCCTGCTGAATGAACCGCCGGCCATCGTGCAACATTTTCTGCCGCATCATACCGTCGCCCCGGAGCCGGCGAACACGAATCTCCCCTCTTCCGCGATTGACACGAATTCGGTCAGTACCCCGGGCACCAATTCAACCCAAAACGCATTGGGGCCGGGATCGCCCAACGGCCGGGCCATGAATTCCGCGGCAGGCATGGTCACGGATGCTTTGCCAAAAATCAGCAGTTGGCTGCTGAAACAGGGCGGCAAGGTGCTGTCGGGTTTCGGGATGCTGGCGGGGCTTGCCCTGGTGCCCGTCTATGCGTTTTATTTTTTGCGCGAACAGAAGGACATCGAGAACCGCTGGAAAGATTACCTGCCGCTACGCGATTCCCGGGCCAAGGAAGAGGTGGTGTTCGTGCTCGAATCCATCAGCCAATATCTCGTGGCGTTTTTTCGGGGCCAGGTGCTGGTATCCATCTGTAACGCTATCTTTTATACGATTGGATTTTTGGCTGTCGGTTTGCGTTACGCCTTCCTGCTGGGATTTTCGGCAGTGTTGCTGACGATGATTCCTTTTTTAGGTTCGATTATCATTTTTCTCACGGCGCTGACGCTCGCTCTCGTTCAGTACACCGACTGGCTACATCCGTTGCTGGTGTTGGCGGTTTTTGCGGTGGTT
>Ga0302140_10006057_pt1 | contig 15211 bp, 12 predicted proteins | sample I_Bog_E1_1_FD_202095 | JGI IMG/M metagenome (GOLD analysis project Ga0302140, IMG submission 202095) | Peat permafrost microbial communities from Stordalen Mire near Abisko, Sweden - I_Bog_E1_1 | ecosystem: Environmental > Terrestrial > Soil > Wetlands > Peat | place: Sweden: Abisko, Stordalen...
GTTTGCGTGAAGCGATGCTTGGGACACTCGCCGTTGCAGGCAAAACGCACATCGCATTCGCGACAGTCGGAGGGAAGTCCAGTCTCCTTTGCGTTGCCAAAGCGCGTTTGCTGCGGTGAGCTCACCAAGCTCGACAGATGCTTCTGCATGATATTTCCCAGCTTGTTATCGGGATAGACGAAGTGGTCGCAAGAATACACATCTCCGTTGTGCTCGACCGCCAGTGCGCTTCCGCACTTCGGCGCGAAGACGCAGAGCGTCTGCGGCACCCCATACCACGACTCCAACGCGACATCGAAGACCTGCACATAGGTGCGCCCGACGTCTTGAATAACCCAGTCGTCAAAGACTTCCTGCAAAAAGCGTCCGAATTGCAGTGGCTCAACCGACCACTCGGAGACAGACGATTCCTGTCGTGAGAATGGCTTCAACAAAACAAGTCCACTTGGGTCGGGCTGCTTGGCAAGCTGTTCAACGATGGGGATGAATTGCAGATACTTGCTGCCGATCTCCTTGAGAAAGCGATAGACATCGCGAGCGCGATAAGAGTTCAAGCGATTGATGACGGTGAGCGTGTTGAAGTCCACGCCATGCTTCTTAAGAATGCCTAGGCCTCGCATCACACGGGCGAAGGTCGGCTTGCCCCCTTTATCCACACGATAAGCATCGTGAATCTCTTCCGGACCATCGACGGAAAGGCCAATCAGAAACTTGTTGCGCGCCAGAAACTCGCCCCACGCATCGTCGAGCAGCGTACCGTTGGTCTGAAATGCGTTGTCGACGATCTTGCCGCTTGCATATTTCTTCTGCAGTTCGATAACGCGCTCAAAAAACGGAATCCCCAGCAGCGTTGGTTCGCCACCCTGCCAGGCGAAGCTGACTTGTTCCGCTGGCTGCGACTGAATGTACTGGTGAATGTAGGTCTCAAGCACATCATCCGCCATGCGGAATTCGCGCCCGCTGCCTGCGTAGAGATTCTCTTTCTCCAGGTAGTAGCAGTAGGTGCAATTGAGATTGCAGATGGGGCCATGTGGCTTGGCCATGATGTGAAACGGCTTCATCGGAATGCAACTCTCTTCTTGAATCGCAATGCGGGCGGATCGCCCAATGAAAAAGCCCACGAGACAGAGGCTCGTGGGCCATTATTGCGAAGATTCAGGAGATGCTAATCAGTTAAGATCGCATCTGCGCCGTTATCCCACGAGGCTGCTCGACTGCCGGCAGAACGACAGGGCAACAACAACCGCGGGATGTGAGGCGATGAAGCATATGATTCCGATTCTGTTGTCAGGTACATTCACTGTTGCTGAGAAGCATCCTGAATCAAGAACTAATTCGATGATGCATGGGGATTGAAAGTCTGTCAAGCTATCCGCAATAAGTTTTTGCGTTTTGCGGGAGGATTCGGCTACCGCGCTTGACATGAACTCAGCTTTATGGCTCAATATGATTTATGCAGGAGTTGATCAACATCCCGGCAGCCCAAATGCCCGCCTCCAAGCCGACTCCCAGTCGCTTGTGTTGTTAACGCCCGCATATTCTCTCATCAAAACCTAGTTGATATTGCGCGACGGCCGCGCGGGAACGCAGCATCTTATCGCGTTTGCTTTTTCTAAGACTCGTGGCCAAATGCGCAATCGCAAAGCAATAACCAGTCGATTACCGCGCTCGATAGATCTTGCACTTCAAATCGCCGCGCAAACCGGAATTCAATGAAACGGACAGCAAATATGACTTTCTCATCGCAGATCGGCCGTAAGGCCGAAGGTTGTTGTCGCATGACCCAAACCCCCGAAGCGGATGCGCCTTGCGTCGTGGGCAAGTGCATCGTTCCCATCTGACGGCAGTATGTGCCAAGCGCAGATTGCCATGGCCCACGAACAATTCGTGGGCCATTTGCTTGTGCGGTCAACTTCGATCGCACCCTCGGAGGCTAGCATGTCTGCTACAAAATCTTCTCTTCATACTCTGGTCAAACAAAACCTTTCACGCTTGCTGATTGTGCTGGTCGCCATTGTGATGGCGGGGACAATGTACGCGCAAATCGTCGAAACCGGAGTCATCATCGGCACCGTCAAAGATAACACCGGCGCCCTAATCCCAAATGCTCCGGTGACCGTGCGCAATATCGGAACCGGGTTAGCGAGCAAGATTTCGACCGATGCGCAAGGCTTCTATGTGTCACCACCACTAAATCCTGGCAATTACACCGTCGAAATTGATGTGTCAGGCTTCGGCAAAGTCATAGAGAACGTCAGGCTCGAAGTGGGTCAGCGCGTTGCGGCGGATGCCACATTGACCGTTGGCGCAAATGCTGAGACCGTCGAAGTTCAGGCATCTGGCGAACTGCTGGAAACCGAGACATCGAGCGTCTCCAATCTCCGCTCGGAGGAAGCGGTCAAGGATCTACCTCTGAATGGCCGCAACTTCGCCGAATTGATTGGCCTCGGTGCGGGCGCTTTGCCTGCGGAGCAGCAGATATCCAGCGTCCCGTATACCATGCAGCGCGGCGACACATCCTTCGCCTTCAACGGCCTTCGCTATCAGGAAAATCGTCTGCTGCTCGACGGCATCGGCGATAACGACAATCACAACGGCCTTGCCCCGGAGATCTTTCCGCCCATCGAGGCGATTCAGGAATTCTCCGAGGACATTGCCGACGCCGACGCGCGGTATGGGCGCGGCAATGGCGGCACCATCAACTTGCTCTTCAAGTCCGGCACGGACAAATATCACGGAGATGTCTTTGAGTTTCTCCGCAACTCCGCGCTGAATGCCAGGAATTATTTCGATACAACCGCCATTAAACCGCCGCTCCGGGAGAACCAGTTTGGCATCACCTTTGGCGGACCGGTCTTTTACGGGCAGGCCAATCCAAAGACCTTCTTCTTTGCCGACTTCGCGGGATCGCGTCTTGGCCAAGGGCAGACGTCAATAACGAGCGTCCCGGACGTGACTATTACATCGGCGGGCTATGACTTCTCCGCATATTTGCCAAAATATGCAATTGCGATTCCTGGAACGGTAACCAGCGCGAATCCAACTGGATCACCCTACCCCGGCAATATCGTTCCAAGCACCGATTCGCATATCGATCCAACAGGGGCGAAGATTCTGAGTTTCTATCAGCAATATTCGCCTGCAAAGAACTTTCTCACGGGCAAGACAACCGTCGGCAATTACCTGTATACCCCGCTGCGCATCGACGACGGAAACGCTTTCGACGTGAAGGTTGATCACAAATTCTCCGAGCGCGACGCAGGCTTCCTTCGCTATAGCCACTCTCTGGATACTGTCAGCCAGCCTGGCATCCTTCCAACGCCGCTGGTGGGCGCCGTCATCTGCGGACCGGCAACAAATCCAGCCAATCAGGCCGTACTCAGCGAGACGCACATCTTCTCCTCGAATACGGTCAACACGGCGCGCTACGGCTGGACTCGCTTCTTTGTCAACGCCGAGAACTGGGATGCGACCAAGGACTGGCCCACGACACTCGGCATCCCCGGTGTGGAGATTGCCGGGAATCCCAACTCCGATGGACTGCCGGTCTATGGCTTTTCGGGCTTTACGTCGATCGGCGACGCGGGCAACAGCCCCACGCAGATCGGAACCAACAACTATCAGTGGGACGACAACGTCAACCTGGTGCGCGGCAAGCACTCGCTGGACATTGGCTTCGAACTTGTGCGCCTCGAGTACAACATGTTCCAGACCGGCGCGGAACATGGCTCCGAGACTTTCACCGGGCAATACTCCCTGCTGCCCTGGAGCGATCTGCTCTTCGGAGCCCCGGCGACCGGAAGCTACTCCTTTCCGACCGAGGTCGGCTTGCGGCAGAGCGATCTGTCATTCTATGTGCAGGACAACTACAAGGTCAGCAACAAACTAACCTTGAACCTTGGCCTTCGCTACGAGAACATCCTCGGCTGGCCCTGGACTGAAGTCAACAACAAGGAGTACGACTTCGTTCCTTCCATCTCGACGACCGCTCTTGAGCAGGTCGGCACCAACGGCGTTCCGCGCAGCGGCCTGAGCAGCAACAACCTGAACTTTGCGCCGCGAGTTGGTCTGGCTTACCGATTCACGAACAAGACTGTCTTCCACGGCGGCTACGGCATCTATTACTCCGCGCCGAATGTGACCAATTCGAGCGGTCTCTCAGCCAATGTTCCGGTCGACGACTATTGGGCCTTCAGCAACTCCAACACCTACGGAACAGCCACCAACAGTCTGCCCTTCGTTTATGCGGCAAATGGATTTACTCACACCAGGGTCACATCGGGCAGCGCATTACAGAAAGGGACACCGGCCTTCTCCCAGGATCCGAACGCCAGGACGCCTTACAGCATCCAGTGGCACGCGGCCATCGAGCAGCAGATTCCGTACTCAACGGTCATCAAGATTGCCTATGTGGGAACCAAGGGCGTTCATCTGGACAATCTGCGGGACATCAATGCGGGTCCAATTGCAGCAGCGGCAGCGGGCGGACCGACCTCTGTTGCAAAAAATCGCCCTTTCCCGCAGTTTGGAATCATCAACGATCTGGAGACCAGGCAGATCTCCAACTACGATGCGCTGCAAGTCACAGCCGAGCGCCGCGGGCATGGTCTGAACATCCTTGCCTCCTACACCTACAGCCACGCTCTGGACGAAAGCACGGGCAGCGCCGGCAGCGTTACCGATCCATTCAATCTCCGGTACGACTACGGCAACTCCGACGAGGATATTCCCAATCGCTTTGTCGCCAGCGCCACCTATGAACTTCCCTTCAAGGCGAAGAGCACGTTGGGAGGTTTTATCCAGGGATGGCAACTCAATACCATCCTCCAGTACTATGATGGCTTCCCCTTCACCGTCGCGTCATCGGCCGGAAATGGCGATGGTCTTACGCCGCGCGCGAATTTTATCGGTACTAGCGGCAACGGATCGCTGCCAAAAGGCCAACGCACACACTTGGCATGGTTCAACACCGCAGACTTCAAGTCCGCCCCCCAGGGGACTTGGGGCAACTCGGGGCGCAATATCCTGCAAGGTCCGGGAACGAAGAACATCGACTTCTCGGTCTTCAAGAATACTCACCTGACCGAATCGAAGATTCTGCAACTGCGCCTGGAGACATTCAACCTCTTCAACACGCCGCAGTTCAATAACCCGGCATCCACAGCCGGCACGGCCTCCGCCGGCATTATCACTTCGGCGGGCTCCGAGCCCGTCTTCCAGCGCCTTGAGCGTCAGCTTCAGCTCGCGGCGAAGATCACCTTCTAACATGATTTGGCGCCGTTCAAGTCATCGAATGGCGCCGAGCATTTCTCAATGAACAATGCCCCCCATATCCTTTACCCGCACATCCCGACGGAGGTCTTGCCTAATGGAAATTACCACCCGCAGTCTCTGGACGCTCGTCCATGGAATGGGCTTTGGCGCACTCTATCTGCTGGCTTGCTCAGGCGCCATCGTCCTGCTCTATTTGCGCACTTCGACAGATGGACAAACGCATGCATTACCGGGAGGCGATCGTTTCCTCGGCCTCTACCTCACCGCAATGGCCGCGCTCGCATGGCTCACTGTTCTCTCTGGGACTTACATCATCTATCCGTGGTATCGAGCCGCCGCTCCGGCTGGTGCTACCAACCTTGCCCCATATCCTCGAGCCCTCCTGCTCTCCCATCCCGCGACCCGGCAGTGGCACTTAATAGGAATGGAATGGAAAGAGCACGTCGCGTGGTTTGTGCCAATCGCAATCACCATGGCTGCATTCATCGCCATCAGATATGCCCGTGATCTCAGGAATCATCCTCAGCTGCGAAACGCTCTTTATGGATTTGTAATCACCTCGCTTTTCGCAGCAGGCGTTGCCGGATTCTTCGGCGCGATGCTCAACAAGAATGCTCCCGTCGATGGCGGCCAAACGATTCAGTTGGTTCACGGAGAATAGCCATGAATGCACAATCAACAATTCCACAGGACAACCATTCGGCAATTCCCAATGGCTCTGGCGCCGCGGCCATTCTCTCGGCTGGTGTCGGGTCGTTTGCGGTAGCCTTATTCGCGATTGCGGCAGACAAATCTGCATTTGTGAAAGACCTGTTTGTCTTTTACAAGCCAACCGGAGCTCTCTCTGGCGAAACCACCGTGGCCATTCTTCTCTGGCTCGCGGCGTGGGTAATCTTGAATTGGCGTTGGCGAAAGCTAAACGTCTCACTGCCGCGCGTCAACCTCATCGCGCTCGTGTTGCTAGGCCTCAGCCTGTTGCTGACATTCCCGCCTGTAGGCGATCTGTTTTGAGCACAACGCGATTCGACTGCGAACGCACCGTCGAGGGGAGGCGAAAGGCCTTTTGAAGAAATGCCACAAAACGCCACAAACTTTATACAGTAACCACCTCTAAATTATTAATTCTATGGTGGGCGCTGCAGGATTCGAACCTGCGACTTCCACCGTGTGAAGGTGGCACTCTACCGCTGAGTTAAGCGCCCCTTTGTAAACTCCGGAAAGGGCTGGCGACCGGCGCGCCAGCGGGGCATCCCATGCGTTAGAGTAACACCAGCGGGGCTTTACGGCCAACCCGGGCGACCAATCGGGCCAGCCGGAACCCGCACCCAACTGCCGATGCGCTGGAGAGACCGATCCACCCGCCGTACAACGGAATCCGCCCCCGACGGGGAGGCAGTTCTGTGTCCGATTCCTGGCCTCGGAGGCCCTGAATTGGCGGGAAGGGCTCCGGCTCTGGGTCCGGCTCACGGCCCGGGTACTTTCGCTCTGCCAGATGCGAGCATCTCCAGAGCGGGCTTCGCGCTCCAGGCCGGCAGAACAAGCGGCAAACAGCCCGGCGCGCCTCTGAACCCACCGGTGGAGCAAGATTCCAGCCCGGAAACCACTTTTTCGCCGCAACCTTACGTCCCGAATGGGGTTCCAGAGGATATGGCGACCTTGGTCCTGGACAATCCGTCCCTTGGAGCAGGCCCGGCCACACAGCCGGACGCGCGGCCGGCTGCGACTGCCAGCACTAACCCGGCCGCCCTGGACCCCTTGAGCGACGCAGCCATCATGCTGCGCGTGGCGGCGGGCGACGAGTCGGGGTTCAACTACCTGGCGGAAAAGTATCACCGGCCGATCATCCATTTTCTTTTTCGGATGGTGCGCAACCAGGCGATTGCCGAAGAACTGGCGCAGGAGGTGTTTCTGCGCGTTTACCGCTCCAGGGAGAGCTACCGGGCCGAGGCCAAGTTCACCACATGGCTCTACCGGATCGCCACCAACCTGGCGGTGAATCACGCGCGCGACACCAAACATGAACGGGCCGCGCGGAATGTTTATTTGGACGCTCCGGACGAGGAGACCGGCACGACGCCGGACGTAGCCGACGATGAGCCCTCAGTGGAGCAGCAACTGCTGCGCGAGGAGCGCATGAAGGCCATCCGCACGCACGTGATGGCGCTGCCCGAGCGGCAACGGATGGCCGTCCTGATGCATAAGTACCAGGGGATGGACTATCGCGAGATCGGTGAGGTGTTGAAGCAGAGCGAGTCGGCGACCAAGTCGCTGCTCTTCCGCGCCTACCAGACGCTGCGAGAAAAGTTGAAGGATTTTGTTTGAGCCTGATGAATTGCAAGAGCCGGGTGTCACCGGTGTGGAATGAGGTGGTAGCGATGGAACGGACCAAGAACAATTGCGACGGAATGGACGCGAAGCTCGAAAACCTGCTGCTCGATCCAGCCGCGGCGTCTGCCAAGGATCAGGCTCATGTCGAAGGATGTGAGCGCTGCAGCCGGGAGCTCGATGAGTTGCGGACGACCATGGCCCTCATGGATAGCTGGGATGCGCCGGAGCCAAGCCCTTATTTCCTGACCAGGCTGGAGGCGCGCCAGCGCGAGGAGCGCGAGGCCGAACCGGCCGGCTGGCTGGCAAAACTGAGAGCTGCCTTTGTCTATGGGTCGCGGGCCCACGTTCGTCCGCTGGCCGCGATGGCGATGACCGTCCTGTTGCTGGTGGGCGGCGGAACCTATCTGGGCGTCACCAATTGGGAACAGCCGGCGGCCGCGCCAGAACAGGCGGCTGTAGTGCATGACCTGCAAACCATGGACAGCAACGCTCAACTGCTGGATCAGTTGGAGGCACTCTCAAGCAACGACAACAACGACAACGGGGATAACGGGAACTAGGGCCTGTTAACACTACTCAGACGGCGGCGACGGGAGCCAATTTTCACGAGTTCTAGGAGCGAGAAGTGCACTGTAGCCAGTTACTGAAACGACGAGCGACAACGAAATCGTGGAAATTGGCCCCGTCCCTTCGGGTTGCGGCGAAAATCCGGCAATGCTTCATTCTCGCCCTCGACAGTGGACCCGCCACAGCCTTCGGGCTCGGCTTCGTCTGGTCGAATTTTCGCTCGCAACGCCGTCCGTCTGAGTAGTGTTAACAGGCCCTAGGGTATCTTCACTGTGATTGGCATGTGGGGTCCCATCCTTCGCGGTTTTATCAGAAGGATGGGATGCAAACGGGACAAGAAATGTTGACCGGGAAACACAATACGGGATGGATTGGACGCGCGGTCATGGCTGCGGCGGTGACAGTCCTTTGCACGCCTGCGGTCTGGGCTCTCGGCCAGCGCTCCGGCGCTTCGGCGCCCCGTTCGGCTCCGGCGCAGGGCCGGTCCGGTCCGGCTTATCGCACGGGTCCGGCGTACCGGCCTGCCAGCCCACGGAATCAGGCGCGGCCCGACCTGCGGCCCCAGGGCCGGCCACAAGCCAACACCCCGCAGCGTCCCCCCTTCGGTTATCCGGGTACGTCGAATGCGGGTCCGAGCTTCTCCCTTCCCGCTAATCCGGGATATGCTCAGCCGGGGCAAGCTCCGCCGGGCCATCTGGGCGACTGGCTCAATCAGCACCGCAATCTCCCCGTTCAGGAGCAGGAACGAACCTTGCGCGGCGACCCCAGCTTCAGGCGGCTCGCACCCAGCGACCAGCAACGAGTGGTGCAGCAGTTGCATCAGGTCAACCAGTTGCCTGAGGAGCAGCGGCAGCGCCGCCTGGCCCGCGCCGAGGCACTGGAACACCTCTCGCCCCAGGAGCGGATGCAGGTGAACCTCTCCGCGCGACGCTGGGCCGCCCAACCAGGGGATCGCCAGGTCATGATGAGAAACGCCTTCCGCGATCTGCGTGCGGTGCCGCTCGACCAGCGCCAGACTGTGCTCAACTCTGCCCGCTACCAGGGCGTCTTCAGCCCCGAGGAGCGCGGCATCCTCTCCGACATGCTGCGCGTCGAACCTTACGAACCAGCGCGATAACTTCAGAAGAAGAAAGACGGCGGCGGTGGAGAGCTTCTCCACCGCCGCCGTCTTTCCGCGCGGCTTTTGCCCAGAGTCTTACGATTGGGAATTCCCTACTGCACCAGCTCCAGCGGCGCCTTGAGCCGGATGTCGCGCGACGACGCTCCCACCTGAATCTCGAACGTTCCCGGCTCGGCTACCCAATCCTTCTTCTCCGGGCTCCAGTAGGAGAGCGCAGCGCGGTCGAGCGTAAAGAGCACGGTCTTCGAGTCTCCCGGATTGAGTTCAACGCGCCGAAACCCCTTCAGTTCATGCGCCGGCCTGTCGATCTTCGAGTGGCCGTCATGAACATAGAGCTGCACAACCTCTGCCCCGGCGCGCGTACCCGTATTGGTCACCACCAGGCTCACCTCGATCGGCTGGTTGCCGGAGCTCCGGGCCGGCGTCAAAGCCAGCCGGCTGTAATCGAATGTGGTGTAGGAAAGCCCAAAGCCAAACGGAAACTGCGGCTCCACATTCTTCGTGTCGTAATAACGGTAGCCGACATAAATCCCTTCGGCATAGTTGACGTGAAGGTTCTCGCCCGGATAGTTTGCCGCAGCCGGCGAGTCTTTGAACTCCTTTGGCAGCGAGACCGGCAGCTTGCCCGAGGGGTTCGCGTCGCCGAAGAGAATCGATGCCAGCGCGGTGCCCGCCTCCTGCCCGCCGTACCACATCTCCACCAGCGCCGGAGTCTTGTCGAGCCAGCGGGTCATGGTCACCGGGTTGCCGGTATTGAGCACGACGATCGTATGCGGATTGGCCTGTTCGACGGCCTCGATCAGCTCGTTCTGGCCGGCCGGCAGATCCATCGTCTTCAGGTCGGCGCCCTCATGCTCGATCTTGTTGTACCGGCCCACCACAACAATGGCTACGTCGGAATGGGCGGCGGCATCCACGGCTGCTTTAAGTGCGGCAGCGCGGGCTTCAGGAGTGTCCTGCGCGGGGTCCTCGCCTTCCATGCCAACGCCGAGCGCATACTTCACTTCCACCCCGCTGCCGGCCAGCTTCTTGATCCCGTCCAGCGGCGCAATCGCGTACTTCGGCTCGATCAGCGAACTGCCGCCACCGCCGGTGCGCGCGACAGCGACATTCGGCCCGATCACAGCGATCGAATGAAGCTTCTTTGCATCGAGCGGCAGCAGAGCACCGGCATTCTTCAGCAGCACGATACTCTCCGTCGCCCCCTTCAGAGCCACCGCCGCCTGGGCCGGGGTGTTCACCTCGCCGCCGCCCGCGTGCGGGTGGTCAAAGATGCCGCTCAAAAAAGTCACGCGCAGAATGCGGCCCACATTGTCGTCGAGTGTGGCTTCGGAGATCTTGCCGGCCTTCACCTCGGCCAGCACCTTATCGGCCGTCAACCAGCCGCCGCTGTTGCCCCTCTCCAGCAATTTAGGATCGGCCAACCAGTTCTTCGCCGGCGGCCCGCCCGGCATCTCCAGGTCCATGCCTGCATTCACCGTCGGGGCCGTCGAATAAGTGCTGCCCCAGTCGGAGACGACAAACCCCTTGAAGCCGAACTCGCCCTTGAGAATATCCCTGAGCAGGGCCTTGTTCTCCGCGCAATGCACGCCGTTAATCAGGTTGTAGGCGGACATGACGGTCCAGGCATCGCCTTCCTGCACCGCGGCCTTGAAGGCAGGCAGATAGATCTCGTGCAGCGTGCGCGCGTCGATCTGCTCGTCGATGCGGTGGCGTTCGAACTCCTCATTGTTGGCGTCGAAGTGCTTCACCGAGGGAATCACGCCCTCGCCCTGCACGCCCTTCACATAAGCCACGCCCAACCGCCCGGCGAGATATGGATCTTCACCGTAACCCTCGAAGTTGCGTCCCCACAGTGGCACGCGATTGATGTTCACCGTCGGCCCGAGAATCATGTCCCGGCCCAGCGCCTTCACTTCCTGTCCAATGGCCTGACCCTCGCGTTGAACCAGCTCCGTGTCCCAGGTGGCGGCCATGGCCACGCCCGAGGGAAACGAAGTCGAAAGCACCTTCAGCGGCGAACCGGGCAGGCCCGTAATCGAAGAACTCCCAGCCCACGAACGCACGCCCAGCGGCCCATCGGCCATCTTGATCGCCGGAATTCCCAGCCGTTCGTTCGGCATCGACTCCATCCATCCCGAGCCGCCAACCATCGCAGCCTTCTCTTCGAGCGTCATGCGTTTCAGCAGGTCGGCCACACGCTTATCGGCCGGGAGGCTCGCATCCTTATAGGGCGCATTGGCCGGAACGGCAGCCGGAACGGCAGCCGGAACGGCGCTTTGAGCCCTGATTGCGGTGGGGACAAACGTGGCGACGGCGACTATTGCTACAACGAGCGAAAGCAGAACAAGGCGCATCGGTCAGACTCCTGGGGCAGGCAGCTTCCCCGCCCATTACCACCGGCAATGGTATCGGATCAGCGTGAAGGCCGACAAATCCGGGAGATTCAAGGTGTCGGGTCAGCGTGAAGGGCTTGGCTTCAGCGTGAAGGGTGCGAGCTCCAGCGTGAAGGGTACGGGCTTCAGCCCGTACATAATCTTCGCTAAACTCACCTGGGCTTTAGCCCCCGAGGGACAAAACAGCCAAGACTGACACGCCACCATACGGGATGCTACTAGATTGGCTGTCAAAAACCGAATCAATTCAGGCTCATCTTCTCAGTCCGAAACCATCACCTCGCCCGGCAAAATCGGCCGCGTCCGCGGCAGCACGCCATGCGCCGCAATCGAACCCACCAGCGCCAGCACGCCCACAAAGACCACCAGCTTGACCGCGCTGGTCTCTCTAACAAGAACAGCGTCGTGCGTCTGCGGCAGCACCTTCCACAGCACCAGCAGCACGGTCTGCGCCGCCGTCACCGCCCAGACTGAGCCGTAGAAGTAGCGCCGATGCGTTCCCTCATGTTTGGTCGAGGGCTCCACCCTCGGCAGCTTGCCCAGCGCGCCCAGCAGCAGGATCACCGCGGCCAGCGGCAGGTAGGCGTAGTAGTAGACCTGCTTCATCATCCACACGCCGGTCACGGCGGCAATCGTCAGTCCGGCCAGATTCATCAGCGCATAATTCAGCACCGCATTCCACGCGAAGGTGTAGCAAACCCGCCGGTAGAGCGGATTCGGCCTGTCCTCGTCAAATCTCAGAATGTAAGGCCCCGGCTCCCCGCCCGGCACCTTTCCCCTCACCAGCGCAATGCCAGTCCCCACCAGCACCGCAGACAGCCACAGTGAGTTGCCCAGGCTGAAGCCATGCGCGAAGAGCGAAAACGTCAGCGGCCCCGGCGCGAGAAAGAAGACAAAAATCCAGATCGGCCAATGACAAGTGCGATAGACGCGGGTATTCCGCGTGCGCATCTTCCGCTCCTGCGCATACTCTACTTTTCCTTTGTAGCCCATGGGGAAAAGTCTCGCAGAGCCATCACGCGCCCGTCAATGCGGGGGCGGCGACACAGTTTTGGTCGGCATCCAACAGCTAAAAACTGCAACATAGCGTGGGGTCGAATCTGTAAAGGTCCTTGGGCATTTGGCAGCAGCTGACAGTTGATCGTAAAATGCTCACCGTGAACACATTTTTTAAACTCAGTCAAATCGCGATTGCCGGTGCGGTACTTGTAGCTGCGCGCCCTGGACTCGCTCAGGGCGTTCCCTGCTCCGAAGCAAAAATTGACTATTACAGCCCGACGCCCGACCGGTCGAAGCACCTCTCGATAAGTCGAGCGACCAGCAGCACCGTCGACCAATCTAAGAAAGTTCTCTCGCAGTTAGGGACAAATAGCTGGTTCGTCACCGTTGACCCTGTTTATACAAACGCTCCTCCTTGGAACACGACAATCTTCGTTGGACGTACGGGCAACGATAAGCCATCCCTGAAGATCATGGTGCTCGACCACGGAAACGCGCTCAATGTGAAATGGGTCACTGACCGTTTGCTCCATATAAACATCTGGTGGGGACGTTTTGGAATGAGCGATTGGATCATAGACGTTGACCGGGAAAAGGTCGTAGATGACGAGCTACTCAACTCTTACGAAGAATATAGCTGCGTTGATGACGCCAAGAAAGCCATACCCTAACCACTACTGACAAATCCGCCGAGGCAGGAATCGACGTTTTATGAGGCATTTTGTCTGGTTTACCTGCTCAACGGAGTCCACACTCTGTCAGTTCGCCTCGGACCGCCCCTAAGTTACAATGGAAGATGGGCCAAGGCCAATCCCTCTGCGCATTGCGCGCAACCACCGCAAGGAGCTAATAGCTAGATGTCGATTCCCGCCACACAAATGCGTCCCGGCATGATCATCAAACACAAAGACCAACTGCATCTGGTCTTCAAGGTCGAGCACCGCACCCCCGGCAACCTGCGCGCCTTCATCCAGGCCAAGCTGCGCAACATCCGCACCGGAGCCATGTTCGAAGAGCGCTTCCGCTCAGCCGACGCCATCGAAAAGGTGGTCGTCGACGAGATCTCCATGGAGTTCCTCTACGCCGACGGCGACGACTACTACTTCATGAACCCGGTCGACTACGAGCAGACCGTCCTCAAGGGCTCCACGCTCGGCGACGCCATCGAATACCTCACGCCGAACCTCCAGATCAAGGTCAGCTACCACGACGGCAACGCAGTCGGCATCGACCTGCCAGCGTCGGTTGAACTGACCGTCGTCGAAACCGAGCCCGGCCTCAAGTCGGCCACCGCCTCCAGCGTCTCGAAGCCCGCCAAGACAGAAACCGGCCTTGTCGTGCAGGTTCCCGCCTTCATCAACGAAGGCGAAAAGATCCGCGTCGACACCAGCGAAGGCGCCTACCTGAGCCGCGCCTAGGGCCTGTCATCTAATTCCTCAGGGGCAGCGTTGCGAGCAAAAATCTGGCCAGACGAAGCCGAGCCCGCAGGCTGTGGCGGGTCCACCGTCAAGGGCGAGAACGAAGTTTGGCCGCATTTTGGCCGCAACCCGCAGGGCCGGGGCCAATTCTCCCCATTTCGTCGTCGCTCGTCGCTCGCAGACACCCGGTATGCGTCGCTCCTCGCTCCTAGAACTCGGGAGAATTGGCTCCCGGCGCTGCCCCTGAGGAATTAGATGACAGGCCCTAAGATTCACCGCGCGGCAGCATCCTCTGCAGGGCGTCCTGAGTTGGACGCCTCTGCTTTTTAATTCATTTTTTACAGAGCCTATCCAGCCAGCCAAGTGCCAGAATTGCCTCGTTTGACCTTTGACCGCTCCAACGTATAATCCTGCTCTCAGCACAAGTTGAACGCTGAACTCCCTGGAGGTTTCCTTATGTCCGTTTCCCCTGCCATCGTTGGCGCTTCCGCCAGCTTCACCCAGAACACCGGCGCAGTGCAGAAAATTGTAGCCGGCCTCACGCCTGAGCAATGGCTGAGCCGCCCCAACGACCACTCCAATCACCTGACCTGGATCGTCGGCCACGTCATCTGGGCCCGCCAGATAATCATCGCCCGCGTCGGCGGCCAGTGGGCTTGTCCCGGCCTGGAGCCCTTCGCCCGCTCGGCCAAACTCGACGAGAGCTTAAGCTACCCGGCACCCGAGACGCTGCTGGCATACCTGCAAGACTCCGCCACCGCGCTCGACGCCACCTTGAGCGCTCTCACCCCCGAGGCGCTGGCCGCTCCCGCGCCCCCCGGACCACCCAGCCAGGATGGAAAAGTCAGCGGCTTTATCGGCGTGATGGCCTGGCATGAGACCTACCACCTCGGACAAATTGCCTATCTGCGCAGTTGGTTCGGCCTCCCCGCCGTCTTCGGCTAGAAGTTCTTGAGAGCCATCGCTGCAACCGGGTCTGCTTTCCCAATCGGCATAGGGGGGAGAGTTTCCTCTCCTCCCCTGCCACACCACCGGACAAGCGGGTCCGCATCCGGCGGTTCGAAAAGTTGAGGCTAGCAGAGTCGAGGGATACCCAAACCATCGGCCCA
>Ga0302140_10006063_pt1 | contig 15197 bp, 10 predicted proteins | sample I_Bog_E1_1_FD_202095 | JGI IMG/M metagenome (GOLD analysis project Ga0302140, IMG submission 202095) | Peat permafrost microbial communities from Stordalen Mire near Abisko, Sweden - I_Bog_E1_1 | ecosystem: Environmental > Terrestrial > Soil > Wetlands > Peat | place: Sweden: Abisko, Stordalen...
TGGGGCTACGCGGACGCTTGGGAATGTGTTGTTTCAGTGCACGGGTTAGGAGTTACGTCGCGTCGTGAGTAGAAGCAATCTAGTAAATCCTCAACAGGTGGTCGCGAACCTACCTCAGGGGCTAAAGCCCTGGGTTATGAAAATAGAGCCTTTTAACGCAGCGCTAGAAGCGCTGCTCCACCCAAAATCAGAGTTTTCAGCGGCTGAAAGCTACCCCCAGGCGCTGAAGCGCGGCTGATATTAAGAAGCTTAACGGCACGAGTGAACTCGTGCCCTTCCCGGGCTGCGGTCCCGTCCCACCCCGGACGAGGGCGTCCGGGGCTCCACGGGCCAAGGTTTTCAGCGGCTTCTGAACTCGTGGCCTTCCCGAAATTAGCGTTTTCAAACCAATGAGCCTAAACGAAGGTGCAATTATCTCGGAGCCGTCTTGGGCCGAGGCTGGTCAAAGCTGGATTGCGCCGGGCGTGGAGACTTCCGGTCTCAAGGTTGCGCTGGTGCACGACTGGCTGACCGGGATGCGGGGCGGGGAGAAAGCGCTGGAGGCGTTGTGCTCGATGTTTCCGGCGGCTCCGCTGTGGACTCTGGTGCATGTTCCGGGGAGCGTGAGCGCAGCGATTGAAGGGCGCGAGATTCATACCAGCTTTCTGCAGCATTTACCGTTTGCGAAGACGAAGTACCGGCACTATCTTCCGGTGTTTCCCATGGCGGCGGAATTGACGAAAGTGAGCGCGCGCGATGCCGACGTGGTGATCTCGACATCGCATGCCGTGGCCAAGGCGATGATCAAGCGGGACAAAAATAAGCGGCCGCTGCATGTGTGCTACATCCATACGCCGATGCGATATATCTGGGACCGGTTCGACGACTATTTTGGTGCGGACAAAGTGGGGCGGCTGGCTTCTGGCCTGTTCTTTAAGCCGATCGCGAAGCTGTTGCAGATCTATGACCGCAAGACGGTGGATCGCGTCGATGTGTATTGCACGAACTCGCGGTATGTGGCGGAGCGGATTCGGCGGATTTATCGGCGGGAGGCGGAAGTGATTTACGGTCCGGGCGATGTGGGCAACGGGCGGGGAGTGGTGCGAGCGCCGGAGGATTGGTACCTGATGGTGACGGCGATGGTGCCTTACAAGCGCGTGGATCAGGCGATTGCGGCGTGCGCCAAGCTGGGACGGCGGTTGAAGATTGTGGGAAAAGGTCCGGAAGAGAAAAGATTGAAAGCGCTGGCGCGAGAGTTGGGAGCGGCGGTGGAGTTTTTGGGATTTGTTAGCGATGAAGAATTGCTCGAGTGCTACGGGCGAGCCAGGGGATTGATATTTCCTGGGGTCGAGGATTTTGGATTGGTGCCGGTGGAGGCGATTGCGGCGGGATGTCCAGTGATCGCGCTGGCGAAGGGCGGCGTGTTGGATTCGATGACTGGGGAGACGGCGGAATTTTATGAAGAGGAGTCGGCGGCGGCGTTGCAGTCGGCTCTGCTGCGGTTTGAGGGTCGGGAGTTTTCGGATGCTGCGCTGCGCCGACGGGCCGCGGAATTTACTCGCGAACAATTTTGCCGGCGCTTTGAGGCTGTTTTGCAACGGGCACGTGGCGTGCGGGAGGAGCTTCGGACGGTATGCGCGTAAATAGGGTCGAGGAGTTGTCGCGGTCGCCGGCGCTGGTGTTGGTTGGGGGATTGGGAACGCGTTTGCGAGCGGCGTATGCGGATGGTCCGAAGGCGTTGGCGCCGATCGGAGGGAAGCCGTTTCTGGCTTACCTTTTGCAGCAGCTTGCGGAGGCAGGGTTTAGGCGGGTAGTGCTGTGCTCGGGGTACCGGGCGGAGCAGATTGAGCAGTGGTTGGGTGATGGTGGAAGTCGCGACGGAAGAGAACTGGGCCTCGACATTCGCTACTCACGCGAGGATGAGCCTTTGGGTACGGCGGGCGCGCTCGGGCTGGCTTACTCGCGTTACGCGCGTGGGGAGCGGGTTTTGGCGATGAATGGGGATTCGATTTTGCAGATGTCTTTGGCGGCGATGTGGGAGTTGCATTCGGAACGGCGGGCCGAGGCGACGGTTGCGCTTGCGCGGGTGGAGGATACTTCGCGCTATGGGAGTGTTGCAGTGAATGAAGAAGGTTGGGTGACGTCTTTCTGTGAGAAGAGCGGAGAGTGTTCGGGAGGGAGTGCGGCGCGGGCTTCGGGATTTATTAACGCCGGCGTTTATCTTTTTGAACCTTCTGTTATGGACGCGGTTGTTGCGGACCACAGGGCGTCGCTGGAGCGGGACGTGCTTCGGGCGCAGATATCGCGTGGGCTGCTGGCTTTCAAGTCGGATGGATACTTTATCGATATCGGGATTCCGGAGGATTTCGTTCGCGCGCAGAGGGAACTTCCGCGTCGGCAAAGCGGTTGCGATTCTGAAGTCGATGTTTCATTCGAAACACTCTCCGAGAGGAGTTTGGGTTGAGGCTTGTGAGCATTGCGCTGCTTGTCACGTTGGCGTCGGCGATGGTGAGTCTGGCCAGCGTTTGGGGTAAGCGGCCTGAGGGTGAAGTTTCTCCTGCGATGGCTGAGCAGATTGCGGGCGCAAGCAAAGCACAAGATGATCCTTCTTCCCGTGCGATTTCCGCTGCTTCGGTGAATGGCGTCGTCAATCCGTTGTTTTATCCGGGCGCGGATCTTGGCGAGAAGATCAACAATGTGTTCGCTGCGGGAAACGGATGTGCCGAAGTTCATATTCCTGCTGGTACGTATGTTTACTCGACAACGATTCTGGTGCTCGAGCCTTGCCAAAGTCTTTACGGGGCGGGATCTGCACTGACTACGCTGGAATACAAGGGTAGCGGCGACGCTATCGTTTGGCAGATGCGGCCTTACACGATTCAGAAGGCGGGCACGCTCAAGGGATTCACGCTGAAAGGCCCCGGTACGACGGCGGGCGATGGCATTCATTCGGGATCGATAATTGGCGCAACTTTTGAGGACTTGGTAGTCAATAACTTTCGCGGTCCAAACTCGACGGCAATATTGTTTGAGAACACCAAGCAACAGTTGGCGACCTGGACTGAGCGCACTGTGATTCGAGACATTTACATTGGGATGCCGCACAGTGGAAACACGGTCGGAATGGCCTTCACGATCAATGGCGGGACCAATAGCTTCGGATACACCGACATTTCCGATGTGTGGCTGAATGTGGAAAAAGGCCAGGTCGGCGTCAAATGGGGGAAGGGAACCTATACCTACAATTCGAAACTATACTTTCACGCGAACATCAGCTCGCTGGGAACGGATTCGTTTGTGATTGATGGGATTATACGGAATTCGTTGATCTTTTTTACTGGCGAGGCCGGTTGCGCTAAGGATCTCGTGCATGTTGGATTTGAAGGCGAAGTGCAGGGGCAGGGTCTCGTCGCCGTCAATTGCGGCTCCGAGTTGACGCACGGGAATTATGTGAGGACCGATCTTGCCGGCATCCAAGTGGATAACCAGCACTGGGACGCGTTTCAGCTATCGCCCGCCTATGCTCCGTTGGTAAATGGCAAGGGTGTTCTTCTGATCAATAATGTCGATCACCGGAACGAAGCTGACCTCACGAACTATTACGGCACGAGCCGAGACACTTCTGCGGGCGGTTTTAATTTCTACAACACCTATGCCAGCATCACCGCGCCTAGCAATGATCCGCTCGCATTGCTCGCGAAAATCGACGCTCACGGAAATTGGATGGTCCATGGGGGCGCAGCTTGGGGCAGCGGCCAGATGATCCCGAGCAGCGACAGTGTGGCCCTGAAACTGGCTGGCAAGACGGCTGCGATTGGCGGAGAACTGAAGGCTGGGAATTGTGCGCGTGGGGTTGCCAATGTTCCGGGCGCGATTGTCGGAGAAGTGGTGCCGCACCCCGCGGCCAGCGATGGCAGCACGGATTCTCCTTTTGAAGTTCTCAGCGGCGCGGTTACGGCCGCAAATACTGTGACTGTTCAGCGCTGCGCCGTCGCGCCGGTTAATTTGCCTGGCAAGACTTACAACGTCAGGGTAATCCAGTGACCTTCCAAACCAAGCCCGCAGAAACGACGACCGCCGAACCTCTGGTTGGCTGCGTCATCGTGAATTGGAATGGCTGGCGAGACACTGTGGCGTGCCTGGATGCGTTACGACAGATCGAATATTCGCGGTTGTTCGTGGTCGTCGTGGATAACGGGTCCAGCGACGATTCTGTTTCGCGCATTCAGGCTGCTCATCCCGCCGTCCATTTGTTACAAACCGGCAAGAACCTTGGATTTTCCGGGGGCAACAACGCGGGCATTCGCGAAGTAATGCGTCAGGAAGTCAAGTACGTCTGGCTGCTTAACAACGACACTCAGCCCGCGCGTGCAGCGCTTCGCGAGTTGGTCCGATCAGCCGAAGAAGACTTCCGGCTCGGAGCGGTTGGGTCGGTGCTTCACTACGCGGCAGCCCCGCAGAAAATACAGGCTTGGGGAGGCGGATGGATCAACCTTTGGAGCGGGCGCTCCACCCACGCCACTGCGCCTCCGAAACCCGGCCGGAGATTGGATTTTCTCACTGCGGCCAGCATGCTGGTGCGGCGAAAGACCTTCGAAGATGTCGGCCTCATGGATGACAGATTTTTCTTGTATTGGGAAGACGCCGAATTGTGCTTTCGGTTGCGCCAGAACAGCTGGGACCTGGGAGTCGCTCGCCATGCAATCGTGCTGCACAAAGTGAGTGCCAGCACCCGAAAGAGGACCAGCCCAACCGACCGTTACTTCACGTCCTCCGCCATACGCTTCTTGTCACAGTATTCGCCGGTTCCGCGGCTGGCAGCGTTTCTGTTTTTATCTTTGCGCATTCTTCATCGCGTGCTGGGCGGAAGATTGAAAGCGATCCGCAATGTGTGGCAGGGCGTGCAAGATTATCGCAATCGTGACCGCTGGGCGGCTCTGCCGCTCGCCTGACTTATGTCCCGTCCTATCCTAGCTTTTGATGCGCGCGCCCACGCGACAGGAATTGGGCGTTACACCGAGCAACTGCTGATTGGGATTCGTGCTGCGTTGCCGGATGTTGAGCTATGGTGCGTTGCGCATCCGGCGCACGGCCAGAAGCTGGCGGCTTACGCGGATCGCATCATACCGAGTTCCGCGCCTATGTATTCGCTGGCAGCGCAAATGGCAATTCCGGGCTTGGTGGAAGGAGCGACGCTTCTGCATTGTCCGCACTATGACATTCCGGTGCTGTATTCGCGCCGGATGTCGGTCACGATTCACGATGTCACGCACTTGCTCGACCCCTTTTTCCGCAACACCTTGAAATCTCGCGTCTTTGCCAAATCCCTTTTGAAGCTTGCGGTGGCAAAGGCTCGCCGGATCATTACCATCTCACAATATTCGAAACGAATGATCCTCGAACACCTGGGCGGAAGCGAGAGCAAGATTTCTGTGATTCACCGTTATGCCAGTCCGATATTTACTCCGATGCCGCAGCCTGAGGCGAAAGAAATTGTGTGCCGCGATTTGGACCTTTGCCGGGATTATTTTCTATTCGTCGGCAGCCCCAAGCCGCACAAGAATCTGCCTGTGATGTTTGAGGCGTTCGCGCAGTTGCGCTCGAGCCAACGCCGCGAGATCGAATTAGCGATCGTTGGAAAAGATGAAAAGAACCAGCCGGCCCTCCGTGAGCTTGCGTTGCGCCTTGGGATTGACCAGAGGGTGCGTTGGATTGATTCGGTATCGGACGAATTGCTGCGAGCGTGTTATTCGGCGGCGCAGGCAACGATTTTGCCCTCGCGACAAGAGGGCTTTGGATTGCCCGTCATCGAATCTATGGCTTGCGGAACTCCTGTGATTTGCGCCGATGCCGCTTCTTTGCCAGAAGTGGCGGGCGGCTGCAGTCTGCTATTCGATCCTTCCAGCGCGGAAGATTGCAGCGTGCAGATGTCGAAGATCATTGAGTCCACGCAACTTCGTGGCGAACTGCGCGAAAAGGGACTGAAGCGCGCACGCCAATTTGATGCGGCCGGGGCCGTCGCCAAACACGCGGAACTTTTTGCGGAACTGCTGGCTGCCTGAGCTTTCGACCACTCGGCGCAGCTCAGCTTATTCACTAGCTTATTCACTTACGACAAGCCCGCACTTCAATACATTCCAGACATTTATCAGCTTAGAGGAACTCATCAATATGCGATTCAGGTATCTGCGGCTTATGGCGTGTTTTATTTTGGTGCTCGGTGCCGCGTGCGTTCATGGCCAAACCGCGCGCATCTCAGGGCAGGTGCTTGATCCTCAAGGCGCGGTTGTGTCGAAAGCTCCTATCCAGATGATCAATCAGGAAACCAAAGTGAAGCTGGAGGCGACATCGGACGACAGCGGGCACTATGCCATCGCCTACCTTCCCGCAGCAAATTATCAAGTGCTTGTACACATGGAAGGGTTCAGCGACTTTAACACCTATGTGGCTCTGGGAATGGGTCAGGCTCTGGAACTCGACATCCAACTCGCGCTGCAATCGACCAGGTCCGAAGTGAATGTGGAAGATAACCCATATACGGCGGTTGAAACGCAATCGTCGGAAATCACCGGGACCATTACAGGTACGGAGGTGCCGGCGATCGGCCTGAACGGCCGCAACTTCACGCAATTGACTACGCTGGTCGCGGGGGTCAGTAATCAGACCGGCCAGGATGAAGCGCGGGTTGGAGTGGCTGGAAGCGTCTCCTTCAGCATCAACGGCGGGCGTACGGAGTACAACAGCTTTCAAGTCGACGGCTCCGAGACCATCAATGTCGGCATGCACAAGGACAAAACGTCTTTGATTGTGACTCCCAGCATCGATGCGATTCAGGAAATTAAAGTAGTGACTTCGAATTACAGCGCCATGTACCCGAGCGTGGGAAGCGGCACCACGATCGTTACCACGAAATCTGGCGCGGATATCTTTCACGGCAGCCTCTACGAATTCTTTCGCAATGAGTTCATGAATGCGAAAGGATACTTCGACATCGGCAGGAGCGCGCCGCTCTACCGGCGCAATGACTTCGGCGGCACAATAGGGGGCCCGGTTAATATTCCCCATCTTTATAGCGGGAAGAACAAGACTTACTTTTTCTTCTCTGAGGAAGCTCGCCTGGAACGTGACCCCTACGCGTACCGGCAGGCGGTGCCGTCGATCCTCGAACGGCAGGGAAATTTTTCTGACGTATGCCCATCCCTGACACCGGGTGGAAGCAGCGTCACTTATTTCAGCCGCGCTCAATTTCCAGACTGCCCCTCGCCCACGACCGTGCCGGCGGATTCTGCACAGCCTGGCCTGATCAGTACATTTGCGAACAACACCATTCCTTTGAATCGCAATGCGCTGGTGATGCTTGGGACCGGCGTTATTCCATTGCCTACGGCAACCTCGGGCTGCAACTCTACTGTCGCCTCCTGTTACAACTCGGAAGTGTCGCTGCCAACCTACTGGAGAGAAGAACTGGTTCGGTTCGACCACGCCTTCACAGATACGCTCCGCACGAACTTCCACTATATCCACGACGCCTGGAATACGACGACGGCGGTTCCGCAATTTGCTTTCGTGGAAAACAGTTTCCCCACGATACAGAATAGTTTCTACGGTCCCGGAGTTAGCGCGGCCGCGCGCATGACGAAGACACTCTCTTCCAGCTTGCTCAATGAAGTGGTTTTCAGTTATACCGATCAGAAAATCACGCTGACCGATGTTCCGGGTGCGAACGTTACGCTGCAAGGCGCGGATCTTCTGGCAGCGCCTGGTGTTGGCATGACTACGATTTTCAATAATGGTTCGGGCGGGAAGATCCCCGGCATCGTGATTGCCGGCAACAATCAGGCGTATGGCGGCAAGGGCTTTTCAGTGGACCCAGGCTATTTGCCCTGGGAGCACACTAATCCTCTTTATAGCGTCTCCGACAATCTCACGAAGATTTTCGGCAGGCACAATATTCAGCTTGGCGTCTATTGGGTGAACTTTCAACGGAATCAGACCAATGGATCGATTGGCGCTGCGACCGGCGACACACAAGGCATTCTCACCTTCAGCAACGTGCTGGGCTCGAACACCACGGGAAATAGCGTCGCCGATTTTCTCTCGGGACAATCCATCGCGAGTTTTCAGCAGGACAGCTCGCAGGGCAGATATCGCCAGAGATACCAAATTCTCGAGCCCTATCTTCAGGATGATTTCAAGGTCAATTCACGTTTGACTGTGAATCTTGGCCTGCGAGTCAGCTTGTTCGGAAATTACCATGAGGTAAACGATCAGGCCTACAACTGGACTTCGGGCGCCTACAACCCAGCAGCAGGAGCTTCGGTCACGATCGGAAGTCAAGGGCAACTGGTTGACCGGCTCACTGGACAAAATATCGAGATCAATCCTAATAATCCGCTCGCGTCACTCGATCCGCGCGTGGTGAATGGCATTGTGCAATGCGGCAAGAATGGAATTCCTTCGGGCTGCATGGCGAGTCATGTGCTGAATCCCGCGCCGCGCATCGGATTTGCCTGGTCTCCATTTGGCAATAGGACGGCAATTCGGGGAGGCTACGGGGTATTTTTCGAGCATGGCACGGCCGACGAGGCCAACACCGGCTCACTGGAAGGCGGCGCACCGCTGGTTCTGGATATGACTCAACTAAACCCGGCGGGATACAGCAGCATTGGAATCGCGCCCAATGGAATGTCACTCACGTTTCCGTTGAACGTTACGTCGATCCCGACCAAGACCGTATGGCCATACGTGCAGCAGTGGAGCGCAAGTGTGGAGCGTGAGTTGCCGCTACAGTCGCTCGCGACTGTCGCGTACGTTGGCAGCAAGGGAACGTTTCTTCCGGTGCAGCTGCAGATTAATCAGCTGAACCCCCTGCCGGCCTCTGAGAACCCTTATGGTCCTCATCAACCGCTTCTCGTCAGCGGGTTCAACCCGGTTACTGCTGGAAATACCACTGCCTACCCGAACGGCGGGGATTGCAACGGAATTCTGACGAATGGGACCGTGGTTACTGGCCCCGCGCTCATCAATCTCGAGACGGCTTGCTACGGCATCGGTCAGGTCGCGGTCAATCCGAATGCTCTTCGCGAGTTTGCCCCCGGCCTCGGCCAAATATATTCCCTTCAGAATGCGGCGAACTCTACCTATAACGCTTTGCAAGTTTCGTTTCGCCGCAGCAAAGCGCCATTGGTTCTGGGAGTGGCTTACACCTACAGCCATTCCATCGACGATGCATCCGATCGCTCTGACCAATCGTCAGTCAACTCATTGAACCTGCCATTCGCCAGGGCAAGCTCCAGTTTCGATCAGCGTCATTTGCTGAATGTGAGTTACATCTACGACTTGCCTCTGGCGAAATGGTTCACGGAGTTCAGTTGCGTGGAAGAAGAATCTAGCAGCGGATCGGCCGAGTGTTCAGCGATCCTGGATTCAGCTCCCTCCAAAGCAATTCAATCTTTCTTGAAAGGCTGGCAGCTATCGGGCGTTACAACGTTTCAGACGGGCACTCCATTCACGGTGATCAATTTCGGAAGTGCCGATGGAATTTCGACGCTGGATAGTGCCGGTGTTGCCAATGGAAGCGGGGCCGGTTCTTATCCCGACCTGTGCGGAAGCCCGAACGCTCCTCTTCCTCGAGGCGGGGACAATGTATCGAGTTTTGGGCCGCTTCTTTTGAATCCCGGAGCTTTCTGCGCGCCTCGCGGTCTTACCTTCGGCGATGCTGGCCGGAACGTGTTGCGAAATCCGGCGCGGTTTAACACGGATGTCGCCTTTCTAAGACACTGGGCGGTAAGGGAAGGATCTTCGGTTGAGTTCCGCGTCGAGGTCTTCAATCTTCTAAACAATACGCAGTTCCGCATTTATGACCCGACCCTCGGAAACCAGGCCAACAATACTGTCAATTGCTACGGCGGGTTGGAGACAGGTTATTCCGCAGCGGGAGGGGACGGTTCGAATTGCCTGACTGGAAGCGCCTTTCTGCATCCTGTCAGTGCGCACCGCCCGCGCACTGGCCAGATTGCGGTTAAGTACACATTTTGAGTATTTGCAATTCGACGGGACAGTTGTGAATAGAGTCGTCCTACACGGAAGCACTCAGCGATGAAACGAATTGACACAGTGGTCGCCAAGAATGCCTTCGCCAACCTCATGCGAGGCGGAGCGACAGCGATTGTCGCACTGGCGTTGCCGCATTTTCTTACGCGGAGCCTGGACCATGACCGATTCGCGGCGTGGTCGCTGCTGCTTCAGATGTCGGCCTATACAACGTATCTGGACTTTGGCGTACAGACTGCCGTAGCGCGGTTTCTCGCCGGATACATGGAAGGTGGCGGCGACCAGAAGCATCGCGATCGCCTGGTCAGCACGGCCTTTGCACTGTTGTCTCTGGCCGCTGTGCTGGCGATGTTTGTGATGGTCGTTGTGTTGTGGCAATTGCCCCACCTGTTCCAGGGTATCTCTTCCACGCTGATGCCGGAGTTTCGGCTTGCTGCCTCGATACTGGGAGTAAGCGTGGTCCTGGTTTTGCCCTTGTCGGCATTTTCTGGAGTGCTTCTAGGACTGCATCGCAATGAATATGTTGCAGCCGCCGTCGGAGGAAGCAGGCTGCTTGGGGCTGTGGGCGTTTTATTGTTGGTTCAGCGAACTCATTCTCTGGTTCTGTTGTCTGCCTGCATCGCATGCGCAACTCTGCTCGGCAGCCTGGCGCAGATCGCGATGGTGAAGCGATTACTGCCCACTCTAACCGTCTCGCGTTCTTGCGTGCGCGCCTCGACGGCCATGGAGTTGGGAGAGTATTGCGTCGGACTTACCGTGTGGACCGTTGGAATGTTGTTGATCAGTGGGCTCGACGTTGCCATCGTTGGGCATGTGGACTTCAAGGCGGTCGGTTATTACTCGATCGCCGCCGCCCTGGTGACACTTTTCTCGGGAGCACACACCGCGATTTGCAGTGCATTTATGACTCCGGTGGCCGCTCTGCAGGCTTCCGGAGAAGTGGATCGCATCCGGCGGGTCATACTCAATGCCACGCGCCTAAGCACCTTTTTTAATCTGCTCGCCGTTGCCGGCACCTTTCTGGGCGGGAAATTTCTTCTTGAATTTTGGGTGGGGGAACCCTACGCGAGCCAAGCTCTGCCTATCGTTAAGATTCTGATGCTTGCCCACGCGGTGCGATTAGTTATGAATCCTTATGCCTCTGCATTAATCGCCACCGATCTCCAAAGGCACGGAATCGCGCAAGGAGCTGTGGAGGGTGCGATTAATCTTGTGTGCAGTATCGTGGGGGCCCACTTGATCGGGCCGTTGGGTGTGGCGTTGGGAACCCTGGTGGGCGCTGTCTGCGGGCTAGCCTGGACATGCCTGCTGACGGTTCGCCGAACCGCAGAGATATCGTCGGGACGGCGGAAGTTCATTGCCGAGGGTATACTCCGTCCTGTTCTCTGCTCCGTACCTTTGATTATATTCACCATAGCCGTGCGCGATCATGCATTGACGCTGAATACCGCCATCCTCTTTTGCGTGTTTGGACTCGCAGGATATTTATTGATGTATGGTTTCGGCCGCGTGTTCCCAGTAGCGGTGCAATTAGACAAGTCTTTCTTGCATGCCAGATAACAAGCCGTTTTATTGTTGGCAGTTCCAACTCGTGGTGAACATGCTTCCACCCTGGCTCAAGCAGCCATTTCGTTCGATCAACCAGCTAAACATGGGCCGAAGAGTGATGCCATCGGATCGAAGAATCTGAAAGCCATAGTCGTTAACCGTCATACCTTCGGATAAATACTGGTTGTAGGAAGAATCTATTGTTCCTCCGGCTCCAGGGGACATGGCGTAAATGATGGCTACATCGAAAAGGCGATTCGGCATCAAATCATTGACCACAGTTCCCAGGACGTTGACTTGGGCCTGATCCATGCAGGATCCCAAACTTGAATTGGCGCTACAAGTGCCCGAATCCACGTCGTCGGCTCCACTGGTGCCGCTTTCTGTGATCCAGAACTGTTTGCCGGTATCCCCTTGGGCCAGAACTGCCTGATGAAGGCTCGCGGAGATCGCCGTGAAACGCGGGTCGATATTAATGTCGGTGGGGTTCCAGTAGGCGTACGTAGAATCCGCGTAGGCGTGGGCATTCACAATATCAAAATTTATTCCCGCTCCGGCGTCATAGATTCCTGTAAGAAAGTCAGCCATGGTCTGCAGTAAACCAGTATCAAAATCATTTGAGATGCCACAAGCAGAGGAGTATGACGAGTTCATAAGGATGTCCGCTGCCGCACCCATTCCTCCCATGAGAATGTGGATGTTTGGATTTGCCTGCTTCGCCGAGGGAACGACGGCGTTCAACATTTGCCCATAGATCTGGCCCCTTTGAATTGGGCAGGTGGGCTGGCCTGCTCCGGCAAAAAGCGTTGTAAAGCCGGTCGCGTCCATCTCATTGAACAATTCCCAGTACTTGATTGTCGGAAAACGAGACACTAAATTGGCCAGGATGTCCGCGAGAGCAGTGAAAGCTGCCGCTTGGCTGGGGTAATACTTCCAATTCGGTAAGTTGTTCGGACCCTGTAAGGCGGGCATATTGTTCGACGCCTCTGTGCCGAGAAGAAACTCGGGAATCACGCCATTAGCGAGATCGGCTGCGATCTGTGTATCCAACTGTTGAAGGTAAGGGCTTGCCGAGTTGTAGTTTCCGTTCTGATCCATGAACCAATCCCAATATGTCCCAATGCGGTCTACTTGCAGCCCAGCTTGCTGCGCGTCGGCATACATCAACGCCGCTGTGGGAGCCGGAAGAGACGTGAAGAGTTGACCGATGTGCACGCCGCCCAGCTTGGGAGTTCCGCAACCGATCCCATCGTCGTAGCACACAGAGGCAGACTGATTCGTTGTCTGGGCAAGCACAGGGGTGGGAGCCTTGTACGAGCAATTCAATTGCATTCCAAGAAGTGAAAGCAAGAACGCAGCGCACGATAGGCGCTTTAACTTCAGACTACTTCTATTCATAAGATACTTCTGAACTATGACGAGCACTCGCACAGCCGCAACCCGATAAGCTCACCTTACGAAAGTGCTAGCTTCAGTGGCTGAGGGAGTCGCAGGCCTCTTTTGTGATCGACAGGGCGGGGATACTCATTGCCCATTCACTACTCAAAGGAACTCATGATGGAACTACTTCGATATAAGAAGCGCGACTTACGATACCTGCTCTGCGCCGCGTTGGTTCTAGGAATGTCGGCGATGCTGACAGGATGCGGAGGCGCAAGCGCGACGCCGCCGGCGAGCTTGCCGACGACGCCGGTGGCGGGGCAGGTCAACTCTTACGTAGGCGGACAGGGAAACTCTCCGTCACAAGCGTCTGAATGGAGCGTCACGATTAATCGCTCCACTAACACCTATTCCTACACCAACCCAAACTCTGGAAGCACTGCTCCGACAGTCGGAGCTCTGACGAATCCAACGGGCGGATTTCTGATTCTGCTGGATCAGAATGGCTATCAGAGTGGGCTTGCGCTGGAGATTCCCGGGGAAGCGATTCTTTTAAGGCCGGGCGACAGTACCTCGGCGCTTGTGTACGCGGTGCAGCAGTCTACCTGCTTTGCGATCACCGGCAACGTGAAGTTTCTATTTGACTACTCGCCCGGGCTTACGGGCACCAACGAAGCCAGTTTTGGAAGGATCTACGCCAGCACAAACAGCGACGGAAGCGCATGGCAGTTTAATAATCAGACGGAGTATGTCGCGCCAGATGGAAGCGTTCCATCCGATGCGGACTTTCCAGGTTATCCCTCCGGCTATTCCGGAAACTGCAGCGCCTCGAACGGGGCAGCCTCTGTTGCGTCCGCGCCGTTATCATATTTTTACAATGGGCCAGCCGCGTCCACATACACTGTGCCCACCGAGTATGTAATCAGTCCCGCAGGATTTTTCTTTGAGAACCAGAGTTACGCGAATGTACCGGCCTCTGCGGGCTGGAATTACCCCGACATTTCTGCCTGGGGCGTGAGTGAGCCTTCGGCACCGGTGACGCTCAACAGCGTGGCGGCTGCGAGTTATGTGGGATTTCTTCTCGAGGCCAGTGTCGATTCCAGCATTTACCGTACGCGGCTGGTAGGTTTTGGAAATGCTCCGCTATCGGGGACCACTATGACTGGAGGGACGTTCCCTAACGAGGATCCGACTCAGCCAGTCACTGTCAACATGAGCGTCACCTTCGGCACGCAAGATCCGCTGAACAATGGACTGTATTACCTGGCCAAGCTGAGCATTCCTTATGACGGGGGCCAATCGAACTGTGCAACGCCGGTTCCAAGTGAAAATGGAACTTTAACCTGCACCTACGATGCTGTCGCCACAGTGGGATTCTCCAACGAGCAACACGCCATCGTGCTGAGCGCGTTCGATGCCAGCGGCGATCCAAAAACCTTGGTGCTCTTCCAGCAGTAGTGTTGCGCAAGCGCAGATCACAGGTCAACGATCACACATCAGTGTCACAGATCAATGTTCCGCATCGAGCCGTGTCGGCTCGATGACGGTGCCGGACTTTACGGCACATCGTACAACTTTCATTTCCGAAAATCGCAGCTGGAGACAATGAATGAGTCGCAACGGCATCATACTTATTAATAAGGTAGGGTTTGCGCTGGTCGTGTGGTTGGTGGCCGCGGTCGGCTTGATGTTGGCTGCAGTAAACTGCGGAGGAGGACCGTCAGGCAACTCTGCATCGATTACTTTTGCCGCGGGGCCATTGGCGCCTCCGGCATCGCTTGGGTTGACGCAAGTAGTAAGCGTTGCGGCGGTCGTTGGAGGAAGCTCCGCTGCTCAGGGCGTGAATTGGACCGTGACGTGTACGCCGGGTACATATAACGGGGCCAGCTGCGGCACCATTACCCCACACACCGCCAGTGGATACCCCGCGACCTATACTGCGCCGGGGCCGCTTAACCAGGCGGATGCGGTGCCAGCCGGTGGAACCGTGATGGTAACAGCCGCGTCCACCGCCGATCCCAATCAAAGCGTTAGCGCCAGCATTCAAATTACCCCGCAGCCGCCAATTTCGATTGCGTTCAACAAGGCTCCTCCTGCTTCCATGCTGACGGGCGCCACCGCCAATGTAATCGTGTATGTCAGCAATGACTCGACCAATGCAGGGGCGGATTTGTCGCTGACCTGCGGAAGCCCGGGAGCATGCGGGTCCATTGTTCCCGCACACACCGACGGAACCG
>Ga0302140_10006065_pt1 | contig 15197 bp, 16 predicted proteins | sample I_Bog_E1_1_FD_202095 | JGI IMG/M metagenome (GOLD analysis project Ga0302140, IMG submission 202095) | Peat permafrost microbial communities from Stordalen Mire near Abisko, Sweden - I_Bog_E1_1 | ecosystem: Environmental > Terrestrial > Soil > Wetlands > Peat | place: Sweden: Abisko, Stordalen...
TGACAGTTTAATCTCAATTCAAGTTCAAGAATTATATAAATACTAACTACCTCCCTAGATAAATATTCGAGAGTATCAAGTTGTCCTTTGAGCATCTTTCATGTTCTCCCTCTTGCGCCCTCTCCAATATCACTTCTATATTCGAACACAAAACATTCTAAGCAACAGGCTACAGAACAATCCTTTCCACAAACTTATAAATCACCAAAAACCTCGATATTCCAGCTCACCTACCATCAGTCGGCGCAACATGTCTTCACTTTACGACCAATCCATTCCCGTCATGATTAAATACCTCAACAACGCCTCCAAAATGCTCGACAAAGCTGTAGCGTACGCAGACGAGAAAGGAATTCCCCACGAAGACATTCTAACATTCCGACTAAGAGATGACATGAGACCGTACAACTTTCACTCTTCCCTCTTTATCCGTTTCATCCAGCATAGCTAACACACCCTAGAATCACTTACCAAATCCAATCCCTCTCCAACACAGCAAAATGGTACATCGTGCGCGTCTTCCAGCAACCCAACACCCCACTCGAAGACAACGAGGCCACATTCGCCGAACTGCAAACCCGGATCACGACGACCATCAATTTGCTGTCCTCCTTCACCCCCTCATCTCTGGACCTCGCGAAGATTGCTGCGGAGCCAGTGATTATGGAGACGAACTCAATGGGCAGCTTCCGCTTTGAGAGCGGACAGGCTTATTTGTCTGAGTACGCGATTCCGAACTTCCATTTTCATCTGACGACCGCGTATTGTATTCTCAGACATCTTGGCGTCCCGATTGGTGCTTTTGATTATATGAGGGATGTGTTTCATAAAGTTTAGGGAGACTCCTCGATGGTGGATAATTACCTAAGAGATGAGACAGTCGAAGTAGAAGATGTTAAGATGTGAAGAGAAAAGCGTTTATTTTATTGCAAGCGTATTTGGGTATCCGTCCTTTTTCCTTGGAACGCCTTGACATGCAGGTGGGGAAATGAATATACCTCAAGAACTCCTCGTTCCCAAACTCCTGACATGCATCCTAGGTTCCCCAGGAAAACCAAGATCTACTTTTGAATATACACGTCTCAATCACCGCCTCTACGCCTCTTCGGGCCTCTTGTTCCCTCCATGTTCCCCATCCCGTCTGCTCCATCCCCAGTCATCGAGTCTCCTTCAAAGCCCAAGAAATGCCCTTTATCCCTCCGATGACTCCTCAAGTTATCGCTCCTCGTGAACACGCTTTTGCATCCGGGATATTCGCACCTGTGAACTTTAACTTCCGTAGGATGTTGTGTCCGTTTGTGCCTTCGGAGATTCGATGCTTTCCAGCGCTCTTCGCCAGATGGGCTGTAGCCACAGTGGCAGCGATATTTGTTTGAGGAGGAAACGGGGGACGTTGAAGGAAGGGTCGATTGTGGAGGTGAAGCAGGCGTTTGGGAAACGTGCTGCTGAAATGATGAAGTTGCATGCACCGAGTCGAATGTTTGGAGGAAAGGCGGCCGCTCACTCATATGAGTAGATGAAGTCGCATGAAGTGTGAAATTGAGGTCGATGTGGCTCAGAGTATTGTCTGCATCGTTCTTGAATGCGTTGATACAGGCCTCGATGTCTTCGGACCTCGCGTCAAAATCTAGGTCTAATAGATCTCCGATATCATCATGATCGTGGTTATGCTGCCCGTCGTGATCACAGTCATCCTCTTCATGCTCTTCAAAAGAATGCTCCTCTGGTAGAAGTTGCTTGATGAGCGAGATATCTTGGATCTGATGTGCTGCTCTGGATTTCATGGTGCCCGCTTCCTCTAGATAGAGGGAATCGCAGAGGTGTGTCACATGCCTTGAAAATGTTGTGAAGGCTTGCACTGGCTGCGAACCAAGCTATGTCGACAGTTAGGCAATGAAGTAAAAGGGGAAGTCTTTAAGTCTTACCTTGCCTACACAAATCAATTCCAGCTCCAATTGGCGGGTACTTGTGATCTTCCCCTCCGAGAGCCGCCTCCCGGTCGTTGCCACACCGCCATGGAATGCCTCGCCGGATTGATTCCTCATCAGCTCATCTATCACCCGTGTTTTGCATCGGGCTTGAAACAGCTCTTGCGCGAAATCAAATTCGTTTCCTTGCAATAAGCTAGGGACACTTTCAGGAGCGTTCAAGCTTTCATACACTGTATACTTGTTAGTTATAAATTGGAGCGGTTTGCAGCAAACATACCGTCCAGGAAATGTTTACAGGCAGTGAGAAGCACGTTCTCAACATTTGATGATTGGGACGCTTGATATGGCATAGCTTCAGCAAAGATATCCAATGGTTGCCAGATGGAACGAGCAATGTCGTGATACATTTGCCGCGACCTCTCAGACCCCAGCCCCTCAGCCCATGCTAACGAATCGTGGAACCACTGCTGCTCCTGAACGTTTGAATAATCGATGGCGATGGCGAACGCATAAGCCACATGGGTGAGAGAGAATATCTGAACCGCCGAAGTTGGGTTTCGCCCTTCAAGAGCAGCCACTAACGCATCCAGGCCAATTGATGCCATCGAAGTTCTGGATAATGCCATCAACTCTGTGCCCATTGCGCTGGAAGGGAGCTGCTTCAGCGAGGATTTCGTATGCTGGATATGAGTTTCCAGGATCTCAGAAAAGTATTGAACGAGACTCTGGCCATCAGACCAATTTGCTGATGCTAGCACAGGTTTCTCAGATGCTGAGTATCTGCTGGACGAGCTGATACTCCTCAATATCTCTGTCGGGACCTGAGGTATGCTTGCTGGCATCAATGATAACTCTTGCGGCCTCGAAGAGGCAATGTGATTCATCCAATCGTTGGATATTGTCCCGAAAGGTCGGGATTGCTTCTTTCCACCCAGAATTTGCAAAGACTCAGGATCCGCAAATCTAGTCGCGGAAGTGCTCCATGCAGACATTGTTGTTGCTGTCGAATATCCCGAGTCTGTGAAAAAAGAGTTTCCACTAGCTTCGGTGTCTGTCGGTGAGACTTCGAACGTATTATAATCAACTCCTCCTGAAGCACTCAAAGGAGAGATTATGGTATCTGGAAACGCTGCTGCCCAAGAATGAGATGTATATTTTTGAGGAGACATTTCCGCATGGTCGTCGGGAGTGGCATGGCTATTCAGATGAGTGAAGGAGGTATCGATACGGGCAAGCTTCGGTGAAGCGTTCTTGCCTTTTGCAGCCGTCGATGGGATGTCCCACTCTTCTAAGGATGAAGCGTAAAAGTTGTCTGCCCAATCCTCCGAGCCACCTGCTAGCTCTATCGGACATTCAGTACCTTGCATTTCCGAGATGAAGGTATCCGCAAGTTCGTGCGAAGCTGCCGTCCAGTCGCCTGGCAACTCCCGACAGACTGAAGTGTTTGGAAGCTCTTGGGGCAATTGTTGATCCCAATCTACAGCTTGGTCATCGCCGTATGAGTGAGACATACCTTCGAAGCTAGAGGGGTCGTAGGGATATGATGCTGCTGAGTCCTCGGCAATCTTTGAAAGACCTTTCTGTACTTCTTGTTCCGGGGGGACAAACTCAGCATGGTGAGGCTTCGCTCCCAGTTTCGAGAATATCTTCTTTGCCACAGATGCCATACGGTCCGTTCGGGATGGAAGCCCTTGACACCTTTTGCACTGAAACTTCCCTACCCGTTCCGGCTTCTGACAATGGAAGCACCAATAGAGACCCTTTGATAGATGCTGACAATTCCAGACATGTTGAAGCATCTCCTCCTGATCCTTGAAGACGGCCCGACACCAGAGCAAGGGACATGTGCGGCGTTCATCTTCCGTGATCCATTCGTCAGTGTACTTGCGGGTATATGCAACCCAAGCGAGGAAACGCAGGTGAGATGACTTGTGCTTTGGGAAGTTGCGAATGCTGTAAGCTGAATTAATATGCGATTGGTCTGACAAAGATTGAAAATCTTACACGCAAGAATCATGAACAGCAAAGTCGGATGCCCCAACTTCCAGCGAAGATCTGGTCGAATCGAATGTATCGGCGCGCGGCTGTCGATTGAATTCGTTCTGCTGGATTCTTCTGACAGTGATCTCTTCGTCTCCTTTGGAGAACGAGCATTGGCTCCGGCTGCGCTTTCTTAGGAACGACATGCTGAAGTCCTTGGCTATTGAGTCACAATGGCGATAATAGGTTGCCACGACTTGGGATGGTTAGAAAAAGTGTGAAGAGAAACTTCTCATATTGCCACAAGCAGCGATATAAGTCCTCTGAATCATTGCATAATCCCAGATCAGAGACCAGGCAGGACTTTCAGGACTCATACTAAAGATGCAGCCTTGCGCACGTGAATTGGTGGGGGATCGTATGAGCCATGCCCTCACCGAAGTGCGATAGGGACCAACGGTGCGGCGGAGTTCGATGGTTGGTCAGTTTCCAGCAGGACAGGCTTCAAATCGACTTTCGGCCTATGGCTTGGTCCAATTCCTTGAGGGTTGTGCGACGGTGCTGCACCTCGCAGCGGTTTTCGGTGGGTGCCTTGCGCTCGCCTCACTGAAAAATCCTAGCCCACCTGAACCAGCTGAAGAAGGCTGACGATAGCGCAGGGCAGACTTGCAGGCTGACTGAGAGCTGAACCCCCAACAGCGGATTTCTTCCAGACCACCATGACGTAAAATCACGGTGAAAAAGCCTCCGACCTAGAAAATTCGAGGGGCGCAAGTGTGAAGACCTCGGCGTCGGTGTAGACAGTGCAAGCGTGCAGTCTGGCCTTCGACTTCAAAGTCCTGCCGCAGGAGAAGGACTCACTCGTAGACTCGTATCTGGAGTACGCTGGTACTTGGTGATTGATTATGCAACGGACAACTGAAGTTCGAACTGCCGAAGCAGTCCTTGAAATTTGCAGAGCAGGGAAAGAAAGGGAAGCCAATTGGGCACAACGCTGCTGAAGGACTTCCTCCAGCAGCGTGCAAAAGGTTCAGACCCAAGCCAGAGGGGAGCAGAGGGCATTATTATACCCATCGAGGCGAACGAACGCATTTAAGTCTCTAAAATTAGAGCCCTCACAACGCCCTCCGTTCTAATTTTGTCCCGACTGAAGCCGTCTCAAACTGGCAGTCGATACGCGATCCCCATCGAGATATGCTTGTCCACCTGAAATGGACGCGAATCTCTCCATTGGCGGTGAGTGGATCGCAGGCGTGAAGATTCAGGACTTTGCTGGACGACGCCAAAGGACTCTGCAGGGCTCTGCGTCGCTGCCTAGCCAATGATCCAGGCTGTGCAACAAGCGGGCGAGCTGGCAGCTGTAAGAGTGGAAATTTGACTCGGAAGATGCGGATCTTTCGCGATGTGAAGAATTCATCATTTGGAAACGATGTATATCCAGGGAACGCTGGCTGCAATGTTGAAGTGTTGGTTGAGAGGGCAGAAAGAAATGGCTTTTGTATATGCGGTAAGTTGGAAGCTTTGTTACCTTATGTAATCAAGTCACGTGAAAGTCGCTCTACCATCCGGTTACCTCCTGTTTATCTGGCTCTGATATGTGAAATGAGAAAAATGGATCGAGTCTCTTCGTAATGTTAGTTGCTTATGTTTTTGACGCGCCTTTCATACCAGAGTTTTAGACAGGTCATCACATGTTGCCACAAGCCAAAGGAACTGGGGAATGTGATTTGAGTGAAGCAAGTTGCTGCTTCACTCCGCATTTGACCAGGTAAGACATTCCTACTATTTCCAAGACCTTTCCTAATGTCTCTCCTTACTCAAGCTGATCATTGACAATTTAGTTTTGAAGCTTCCCTATAGCTGCGAACTCGCACTGGACATTCGTTACTAGTGAAATCAGAAGCCTTCGAAGCCCCTCCAATTACCCCACGGGAGGACGTCTTTGCACCCTCTTTTGACAAACGGATCCAGCTTGGAGTATACCACGAAAGACAAGCTGTGTGCATTCAGAAATCATTCCTCAAATCAAGCTGGGGAGTCGTGCTGGGGTCTCAACCAGGCTCTCCTCGAACCCAGGGCGCAGACAATTGTTCATTGATGTAATTCGGAAGTCAAAAATCGCCACAGTTCAAAAGTGTGCGGTTGCCAATTGAAAACAGGGGTGTTCAGGCACTGGGTGACCACGCCGCAAAAACATCCCGAGCTCGGTGTTTCATGTCAACAAATATGAAAGCTGCGCCGTGGAGGAAACTTTTGTCTGATTTTGCTGGGCCTGATGCGAACCTTCGTGGTGTCTGCGAATTTCAAAAGTTAACACCGGTGATACAGCTAACTGTGAGATCAGGATGAATGCTGTCCCCTCGCCGCCCCCTGCGGCCCTGCCACACTCGTCTTGTGAATCAGCACACAAAGGCAATTTAGCCAACTTCTATCAAACCGGTTCCGCCGCATGTGTGCATGGTCTCGAAGCCGTATCTAATTCCAGAAGCCGAATTGTTGGTGTCTATAGTTGGAGTTTTGGTGGCTGTACATCAGTGCTCTTCACTTCTGATACAGGAGGAGAAAGCTTTCCAACATGCCTTGCAATATATGTTCTCGTCGACTTCTCGAGGAGATCAGATGCGTTGCTTTCATGTTGTCCCAAATACGTCGTCGCAAGCTTAACTGTTCCCTTTGTCAAAATGAATACCACCTACCCCCCAAGATTCAATCCAGCACATGCTTGCACGCTCGACACTTGCAGCATCTGGCAGTCTGAATACCTACACTACAGGCCATCACTATTTGGAAATGTCTTATTCCTGGGCATCTTGTCGATCACTGCCGTTGGACAACTATGCCTCGGAATGAGATACAAGACCGGACTCGTTTGCATCCCGATGCTCCTTGGACTGGGTTGTGAAGTATTGGGATACGTTGCCCGAGTGCTCTTACCCGGCGACCCTTTCGTGAATAATTTTTTCATGCTTTACCTAATGTGCTTGATTCTCGGTCCAGCGTTCATGGCTGCGGCGATGTATTTGTGTTTTGGGAGGATCATGGTTGCGTATGGAGAAGAAATCAGTCGCCTCCGAGGGATAACGTTTATCTTGCTGTTCATGGGCGGCGATGTGTTCAATTTGGTGGTTCAGGTAAGCTGTTTTCAAAGCGATAACGCATCCACTGTTCTTGAGCTCAGTGCCGCGACGTGCTTGGTAGGCTACAGTGGTCTCACCAGCATTGCTCAGCTCTGGAGATCGTATCAAAGCCGAGCAGAACTTCAACTGATTCGTGTTCTAGTCTATGGGAGGTAGAATAGATGCACATATGACTAATAGAGGCATGGTCAGTCAATTCCCCTTCTCGAGAACCATATTGTTGACAGATTTTAAGATAGACTTGGGCACGCACATCCTGATAGCTTGCTTGTCCCTCCAGGCTGCAAGTCTTTTCGCATTTTCTTGGTGCAGCTTCGACTTCTGTTGCCGCGTGGACAGTGAAAGAAGACTCCTCAATCCCAAATTCGCAGAGCTGTGTAATGGCAGCCAATTCAAGGGACTTGTGACCTGTAAGGATTCTTGCTCACTTCCGCCAATCTTACTGACCAGAGCATAGCCCTCAGCGTAGCAACTGCTTGCCTCTTCGCTCGGACTGTCGTTCGTTGCGTCGAACTCAGTGGTAGCTTCAGCAGTCATCTAGTTAACAGCGGGTTGAGTTTCATGGTCCTAGAAGGAGCCTTGGTCATCATTACTTGCACTTACTTGACAGCATCCCATCCCGGCATTGGATTTGAAGATATGCGGGATGAAGCACAATTCCCGTCCGGATGGGCAGTAGGCAAGGGGGATCTTGAGGCAGCTGAAGAACATGTCAGGAAAGAGCTGGTCTAAACAATCGGTTGAGGTATCGGCTGGAGCGGAAACGATGCTGGAAATGGAATCCCTGGAAAGCAATTGAAGACCGACGCGATATACCCATGTCTGTAGTATTCAAAGCCAATGTAAGATCAAAAAAATTGAACTGAGTGTTGAGCTAGGATTAGAATCGAAGAAAGATAGGACACGTAATTGCAAACTCATGGCCCGCTCTCATCTCGTAATTGTCCTGCACCTGCACACTCTCTTCTCACGCGAACTCAACAGTCTTAATTCGTTGACCCAGAATAATACTTTCGGAAAGACTGAAAAAGCCCCGTCTCAGTATTAGCTGCCGAGTATCGAACTATGGTTTTCCAATCCGATTCATAGACCTAGACTTTGGGGAGCTGAAAGACAACTAGCTGCAACAGCTTCTTCATGCTCAGTTCTCTGCCTCGTCCTGTGTTCGAATATGTTTATCACAGATGCCCGAGAAGATCCAGTAAGTATTGGTTGAGAAAAGTTGCATGTGAAGGGTGTCGTTACAGTATGCCCCTGTCAGAAAAGTTGGCGCCGGGCCTCGTTCCACCCCGGCCCGCCCCCGAGGGACCTCGGCATTTCCTCGACGTCTTTAAATGCAATATATTTCTCTGTCCGTGAACAAATAGGCATGAAACGCGTCGCTCTTTCAACATCTCTTCTTCCTCATCGCCAGAATTCAGTCCGACTATCGTCAATCGCGATCACGCCCCTCCAGCAACGTTATCCTCATACGAACAAGCGGTCCTTCACCTCAACAGCCATGGCAGATCGTCCCACCCTGGTCAAGCCACCACCAATTGACCCGTCAAAATCCTCGATAGAAAACGTCCTAGAACTCACAGAACTATCTGCCATTGCACCTGTAGGGCTTCTGTCTCTTTATACCCCTTCTCACAGCCATGCGTCAATTCCTATCAACTAATCTCCTGCCTCTAGGACCTCTACACCAACACCAGACCTCTCTGGCACCCACCAGGAGCGCGAGGCATCTACGGCGGCGCTGTTATCGCACAATGCCTTGCCGCCGCCCAACGAACTGTCCCGTCGAATTTCACTATACACAGCATGCACTGCTACTTCGTGCTAGCTGGAGACTCTGAAATACCGGTCATGTACTATGTCGAGCACGTCCGAGAAGGGAAATCTTTCGCAACCCGCACAGTCCAGGCTCGACAAAGAGGGAAATGTATATTCACAACCACCATGTCGTTTGTAAGAGAGAAGAGCGGAGGCAAAAAAACCATCAACCATGCAGTACCGTTACCTGAGGGGCTGGATAAACCTTGTGCGCCCAATGGGGAGGAAGAAGGTGGAAGCCCCTTCATCAGCCATCGGATTGAGATTTTGAATAAGGATAGCAAGCACCCACACGAGAAGCGGACGAGGCAGTGGATCAAAGCACGAGGGAGGATTAGTGAGGCTGGTGGCCACCAAGCACACTTGAGCGCGCTGGCATATATGTCCGATTCTTATTTTATTGGCACAATTTCGAGAATACACGATTTATGGAGGTTTGGAGCGCCGAGCAGTAATAAAGCGGCTGGAAAGGAGGCGACCCTTAGTGAGGATATGGCACAGAGGGAAGCGTATGTTAAGAAGTTGAAGGAGTTTGAGGGTTTTGGTCACGATTTAGACAACACGGCTGGGAGACCGGAGATTGGGATGATGGTCTCCCTGGACCATACCATATACTTTCATGAGCCGAGAGGATTTAGGGCCGATGAGTGGATGTTTACTGAGATGTCGAGTCCATGGTCTGGAGATGGAAGAGGGGTAGTCACGCAGCATATGTTTGCTGCGGATGGGACCCTGGTTGCGACCTGTTTTCAAGAAGTTCGTATCATCCTTAGATGTGATATACTTGTTGCTAATCTTCGTGCTAGGGAGTTGTGCGGCTCAAAGAAGAACGTGCTCCGAAAGCATCGAAACTATGACTTCGATTTGTGGCTAGCATTTCAGGCAGAGATAGAGCTCACCCACCAAATTTTGTACAACCATATATACCACGATATCATAGACTTTTATTTCAGATAGCTCGAATTGTCGCTACATCTCTCGATTGGTTTCTACTGGATTGTTACGCTCATTTGACAATGGCAATCCACTCCAAGAAGGTGGACCCCAAAACTCATGCTCGAACGAGAAATCAGGTGCGGGAACCTTCGCTTGCCATCTGTCAGCAAGACCCTCGACTTCAGACAGCGGGTCACGTTCATACGGCAACGTTGTAAGTAGATTTCTCTGCTTCGGGGATTGATGCGTTTTCATTTCTTGTGAACATTTCTATCAGGCAGGGGCTAGTAACCCTCACATATCAGGTAGCAAGCTTGCTTTCAATGGCATATACCTTTATTCCCAGCTACACGACAACGAAAATCTAGACGCAGTGAGAGAAATTCCTAGTGGAAACAGCAATTACGGAATCGTAAGCACCTGTCCCACAGCAAGTTCAAACTGCGGAGGCGTGACCTGGGGATTTGCAGCCTCCAAAGCCTGCAAGCTCACCCCATGAGCAGTGGCGATGGAGTACATGGAATCGCCAGAGACCACTGTATAAGAATTGCCTCCTTTCCCACCTCCGCCTAAGTTTCCCGTTCCTCCTTGACTTCCCCCTGGCACCTGCAGAACTTCGCCAACATTGATCTGGTACGCAGGCCCCTTAACTTGCGGGTTGGCGGCTTCCAAAGCTGCAAGAGTTACCCCCAATTTCTGGGAGATTGCATACATCGAATCACCTGACACCACGGTGTAGGTCCCGCTTGAACCTGTGCTTCCTCCAGAGCCTGTGTTTCCTCCAGAAGTATTGCCCTGGCCTGGGATTTGCAAAACCTCTCCCACGGTTATTTGGTACGCGGGCCCTTGAACCTGCGGATTGGCAGCCTCCAAAGCCTGGAGAGTCACTCCCAGTTTCTGAGAGATCTCATACATCGAATCTCCTCCAACAACGGTGTACGTCCCTCCCGGTGCTCCAGAACCCGTACCTCCTCCTCCATTAGTGTTACCCTGGCCTGAGGCCCCTGGGATCTGCAAGACATCGCCGACATTGATCTGATACGCCGGGGGCGCGACTTGCGGATTGGCAGCCTCGAGAGCTTGAAGCGTCACCCCGAGTTTCTGGGATATCAAGTACATTGAATCGCCTGAAACAACGGTGTAGGTGCCTCCTGGTGCAGTTCCAGTGCCTCCACCTCCACCAGGCGAGCTGCCAGAGACTTGCAAGACTTCGCCGACGTTAATCTGATACGCCGGCGGCGTCACTTGTGGGTTGAGGGCTTCCAGATTCTGGAGGGAAATCCCAAGCTTCTGGGAAATGAGGTACATGGTGTCTCCGCTGACAACAGTGTAAGTGTCACCTAATGTGGGACCACCTCCTGAGGAATTATTAGGATCGATCCCATTCGTGGCAGATTGTCCTTGGACGTTTCCCTGAACGAGGAAGCGCGCACAAGTGTAGATGCTCCCATTGGAAGCAGTTGCTTGCGCCATCCCCATATTGGTGGTGGTAGGCCAGATGCACTACACATGAATCAGCGCTTCTGTTCTGAAGAAGTCAATCTTGCACCAGGAGACAAACCTGCGTGTAATGGCCCCAGTTCTCGTAGTTTCCACCCGGTCCAGTCTGCCCGATTTCTTCACCGTGGTAGGAGGTCTTCTCACCGAGCCACTGATTCGCGGATGCCAGAAGCTTACCTCCAGACACATCGCCGCTGAATTCGCTGATGTTCTCTCCTAATCCAGGAGCACCGCTGTGCTGAAATTCGTTGTTTTGCGCCATGGTTGTTGCCCAGGATTGGGCCCCTTGAGCTAGGCCAGTGTCCCAGACTAGAGCTGGTCTGGAACCTCCTGGGGCTTGGGCACGAGCTTGACAGTATACAGTCAGTAATTATTTATTTTGAGATGGTTTTGGGGTGGGAAATTTACCGGCGTTCATCGCTTGAAGGGCGAGATCTTGGTCAGACATGATGGCGGTGGAAGAAGATGCAAATAGTTGAACGACTTCGACTGAGACAATGTATCCAATACAACTTGATTAAAGAGAAAGAGTTTTCGAAGTAGAATCGAAGACTGAAGGGAATGAGAATGCAAATGTTTGACAAGATTTCAGGAATTGTAGCCATCTCTTATACCCTCTCACTATCCCGTCGTGTACGAAATCGACAAGTTCTCTTGATTCCGTTCCACAAGTTACAAGGCAAAAAAGCAAGAGCCCACGGTGAGAGTTCAGCTACCTCCATCTCCTCAATCGTATTTTATTTCCCGAAATCTCATTTTTCGATTGTTTTTCGATTGTGAAGCTGAAAATAAGCAGCCACAGTGAGACGAAACTGAAGCCGGGCAATCCCCACCTGCCTCCACAATTTGTACATTTGTACATTATGACAGCTGAGTTAGTTTAACCTCAGGCTGCGAGACATATCACTCGGCGGTACCGTGACGGATGCTCCCGGTGTATGGTGGCACGAGTAGATTCGTGCCGATAGTGAAGGGGATTCATTGGTTGGCAGTTTGAGGGCTTGGATGACTACATGAATAACATGCCGGCATAAGACCACTTTCCTAGTCGAGGAGATTGAGAAACGGATAGTTGGCTCTGGTCACATGGGAATTGTTTGAGGCTTGAAGAGTCGGAATTCGAGGTTGTTAGGACTGATTGATGTTTGAGTGTTGATGAGGCTATTGTACGCAAATACTGAAAAGATGTCAGCTTCCACAATGACAGCCACTTTACACTACAGACTGATTGCTCTTACCGCAAGACTGTGAATATTCTGATGCCTCTGCCGACTATGGTGAGTGCCTGAGAAAGAGGTGGATGAAGCCAAACGGAGCCCCCGCTACTTGCCAGCCTCGGCCCCCTTTGCGCAAAAGACTAGAAAGTATGTGAATGTTAAAGACGACTATGGACTTGAAATAATAAGTAGATCTATTGAGTACTGTATCTGGGGGAAATAATTGGCACTTTACGAAAGTATTGAGGTCAGATGACATTTGTGAAATGTTTGATGTGATTTTCACATTTGTGTTATGGGACCATGAGGCAGACAACCACGGGTAAGCCACAGCGACATCTTGAAAACTCAGCAGACATCTCACTTCCGAGTTTAATTCTCAACACCGCAAGGTTCTGCAAACATCCGTCAATTTGGTTGGCAAGAACAGTTTGGTTCGGCTGTCGATGTTCTTCGACGACAACGCCACTTAAGGCACCTCAAAGCCATCTTGTGCTCACACATCTCAGCTCCGCTACTTCACACCAAAGGGCGGTAAAGAAATTTGTGTGTATCTACGACAACGCAAATATGGCTTACCTTGAGGACGTTTCGGCGGGGGATTGGACAGCCAGACCATCCCATCCCTCGGGGTTGCCGCTGAGGTAGCTAGTAAAGCCTCATCTTCCGCTTCAATGCTTCTCTTCAAATACTGCTCCAAACTCTCCAAACTATCAGAAAAATACAGGATACTCACCTCCTAACACTCCATCAATCATGACGGCCACTCCAGCAAAAGCAGTCAGCAAAGACTCCTCAACCACCACATCTTACACCGTCGTCGCCGGCGATACACTCTACAACATTGCCCAGAGCTTCGGTATCACGCTCCAAGCACTGTATGACGCAAATCCACAACTCAATGGGAGTTCCGAAATCTTTCCCGGCCAAGTCCTTTCCATTCCAGGCCAAGCTGTCTCCAATCCAGGCACCACAAATACATACACAGTAGTGGCAGGGGATACGCTTTCCAAAATCGCTGCCAGCTTCGGCATCACTCTCCAGGCCTTGCGCGACGCCAACCCGCAACTCGATGGAGGGGACTTGATCGAAGTTGGCCAGGTGCTGAATATACCCAGCGGGACGACGACGACAACGACGTACACAGTTGTTGCGGGAGACACGCTGTACAACATAGCCCAAGCCTTTGGGATTACACTTCAAGCCCTGCGTGATGCTAATCCCCAGCTCCAAGGCAGCAATCTGATTGTGCCCGGCCAAGTGCTCACCATTCCCAGCGGCGGAACACCCCCTCCTCCGCCACCAGTCACAGGAATCCCATATTACAGTGGTCCAGCGTCTGCATTCCCTCCCATGTCACAGTGGATCGACTTCACCGACCTCTGGAATCAGAATGCACCGACCATGCTACTCAGCAATATCTGGCCTGGGAACACAGAGCAGCAGAATGAATGGATCCAGCAAGCCATCATCCAAGTCGCTGCCGACTCTGTCATCGTCGACGAGCGCTTGATCCTCGCGGTCGTGATGCAGGAATCTCAGGGCCACGTCCATGTACCGACGACGAATAATGGGGTTATAAACCCAGGGCTCATGCAGTCACATGACGGAGTCGCATATAGTGATGCTGATCCCCAAGGCTCGATCATTCAGATGATTCGTGACGGAACTCTGGGGACGGCCACGGGTGATGGGTTGAGGCAGTTGATTGCGGGGTATGGGAATCCGTATGAAGCTTTGAGGGCGTATAATTCTGGCAAGGTGAATCAGGCGAATTTGAGTGACGGGTTGGGAGCAACTCCGAGCTATGTTAGTGATTGTACGAATAGGTTGTTGGGTGTTGTGCCGAATTAGATTGGAGGTTCTTGGTAAGTTGGTATACAGCGTATTTAAGTGTAATTGGTTTAGCAAAACTTTCCCACTAAATTGATTGTGAAGAACATGAAGTGGAACTTAGCAAGGTGCTTCATCGATGCAGCATTGCAGGATCTTCTGGCGAGAAGCTCGTGTGAGAGACTTGTGGAAACTACCCCTATCTTCGAAGAGCGTCCACGGATGGGAACAGAAGTACAACATACGGAGTTGAACACGTATCAAACACCTTGTAATGACTGGTATGAATCGGATCTGAGCTCTCAACAAGCTCGCTCTTCCATTATCTATCTCCTCGGACTTGGGCATGGTTGAGCTACCTAACAGCTAGAGGCCATCGCAACAATATAGCGCAGGGTTTCGCTGTGGAAGGAGAACGGACAAGAGGTAAAAACGCAATGTTGGCCAGACCGTGCCCAGCTTGAGGTTTCCGAAAGGGATGACCCCTTGAGGCAATAAGCAAGTTGGCTATACAATGTGGCTACGAAACCAACATGTTTCATTGACGACATCGACAAGAGAATTCACATCTACTGAATTTGGGAAGAAAGAAAAGTACTTTTCACATAAGGGAAAGACTTTTATGGTAACACAATTGCAGCTTGGTAGGTCATGCTCACCTCGAGCCACATGGACAGAGCTGGTCATATGACCGTAGCTCAACCATGACGGCACTCACCTGGGTAGGGGTAATGAAGAAAAGATAATGCTGTTTGCTAGAATCAAGGCATCTTTCGTCCCTCTCCATTTATATTGCTTTATAGTTAGACGGAGGCGATCAAGATATGTTGCGAGCTATGAGGTGT
>Ga0302140_10006076_pt1 | contig 15182 bp, 14 predicted proteins | sample I_Bog_E1_1_FD_202095 | JGI IMG/M metagenome (GOLD analysis project Ga0302140, IMG submission 202095) | Peat permafrost microbial communities from Stordalen Mire near Abisko, Sweden - I_Bog_E1_1 | ecosystem: Environmental > Terrestrial > Soil > Wetlands > Peat | place: Sweden: Abisko, Stordalen...
TGGAAGAAAGACGAACCAGATTCTGTGAGGCGATGCCGGCATCGCGCAGTGCTAACTCAAACGACGTAAGCCGCTCTTTGTGTGTGCCCTTCCCTTTGGTGAAGAAAAGCTTCTTCGGGACCATGCTTTTTCCCAATTTCTATGGAACCTCCGTGAGCTTCAATGTTCTTGTTCCCATTTAATGTTCCCGCATGAGTTTATCGCATTTGAGTGGCTAGTCACAGCGCGGCGGGCAATTTCATCCGACTTTCACAAGCGCCAGGAAATCCGAGCACGGTCTCCCTGGCATTGCCACCCCCAATTTGCAGGTGTTAGCCTCTACCTTGACCACGCACGGAAAGGATCACCTCAAAGTCATGCAAAATACCTACAACGGATTGGAACTACCCCAGGACGGAAAACCGATTGAATACCGCGACGGGAAGTTCGAAGTCCCCGATCATCCCATCATTCCTTTTATTGAAGGCGACGGCACGGGCCGCGACATCTGGAAAGCCTCGCAGCGGGTATTTGACGCGGCTGTTGAAAAGGCTTACGGCGGCAAGCGCGCCATCAAATGGTTTGAGATTTTCGCCGGCGAGAAGGCTTTTCGCCAGTTCAGCACCTGGCTGCCGGACGACTCCGTAGCCGCGGCGCGCGATCTGCGCGTCTCCATCAAGGGGCCGCTGACGACTCCCGTAGGCGGCGGCATCCGTTCATTGAACGTGGCCCTTCGCCAGCTTCTCGACCTCTACGCCTGTGTGCGCCCGGTGAAGTATTACCAGGGAGTGCCCAGCCCCGTAAAGCATCCCGAGCAAGTGGACATCGTCATTTTCCGTGAGAATACTGAGGACGTTTATTCGGGCATCGAGTTCAAGCAAGGCACGGAAGACGCTGCCCGCATTATCGATTTCATCAACAACGACCTGCTCAAAGGCGGCAAGAAGAAAATCCGCCAGGACTCCGGCGTTGGCATCAAGCCCATCAGTATTTTCGGGACCAAGCGTCTGGTTCGGTATGCGTTGCTGAGCGCCATCGAGACCGGCCGCAAAACCGTGACGCTGGTCCACAAGGGCAACATCCAGAAGTTTACGGAAGGTGCATTCCGTGAGTGGGGTTATGAAGTTGCTGTTGAGGAATTCCGCGAACACACCGTCACCGAGCGCGAAAGCTGGATTCTCGGCAACGTGGACGCCAATCCTGGAATTACTGTCGAAGAAAACGCAGCCCTGATCGAGCCTGGCCTCGAATTCGGAAACCAGAAATTCCGCGACGAACTTTACGCAGAGATCAAGGGCGTCCTCGACACCATTGGCAAGACGCACGGCAACGGAGCCTGGAAGTCGAAGATTCTCGTTAACGATCGCATCGCCGACTCGATCTTCCAGCAGATCATTATCCGCCCGGCTGATTACTCAATTCTCGCAACGACTAATCTCAACGGCGACTATATTTCTGACGCCGCAGCTGCTCAGGTTGGCGGGCTTGGCATAGCTCCGGGAGCTAACATCGGCGATGGCTTTGCAGTATTTGAAGCTACCCATGGTACAGCTCCTAAGTATGCTGACAAGGATATGATCAACCCCGGCTCGGTAATTCTTTCAGGAGTTATGCTGCTTGACTTCATCGGCTGGAAAGAAGCTGCAAAGCTGATTGAAACGTCGATGGAGAAGACTATCCTGCAGAAGTTTGTGACTTATGACTTTGAACGCCAGACCGCAGGAGCAACCAAGGTCGGCACCAGCGAATTCGCTTCGAGAATCATCGGAAATATGTAGCAGCGGTCTTCAGCCGGTCCCTTTATCGGGTCCGCGATGGGAGTCAGTGATGGCAATCGAAGTCGACGGTGCCTGTCCGTATTTCGAAGTCTATGACATTCCCACGTCCATCCATTTCTATCGCGACCTGCTTGGGTTCGAGATCGTGAATACATCCCCAGCCCTCGGCGGCAAGGACAAGTTTCACTGGTGCATGCTTCGACTGGGGCCTGCGTACCTGATGCTGAACGACGTGTACGAATTCGACGACGAGCGACCATCGCGCGAAGAGCACATGGCCGTTCGCAAGCATCGCGATGTCTGCCTGTTCTTTGGCTGCCCGGATGTCGACGGGGCGTATGCCGAGCTGCTAGTGAAGGGCGTTCCCATCGACCAGCCGCCAAAGGTTGCGCCCTATGGCATGAAGCAGCTTTATTTCAGGGACCCCGACGGTTTTGGGTTGTGCCTTCAATGGAAGGCGACCTGAAACGCCGCCGAATACAGTTACCAAACATGCTCGAACAAAACAAAAGGAGCAACACATGCGCAAGAAAGTTTCAATCGTCGGTGCCGGCAACGTTGGCGCCACCGCGGCCCACTGGATCGCTTCCAAGGAACTGGCCGATGTAGTCCTGATCGACGTCGTCGAAGGCATTCCGCAGGGCAAGGCGCTCGACCTGCTTGAGGCCATGCCCATTGAGAAGCGCGACGTCAGCGTGATTGGCGCCAACGACTACGCAGCTACGGCTAACTCCGACATTGTGGTCATCACCGCCGGCATTCCACGCAAGCCCGGGATGAGCCGCGACGACCTGCTGCACACCAACTTCAAAATCATGTCGGATGTAGTTGCGAAAGTGGTCGCTCAATCGCCCGAGTCAATCCTGATTATTGTCTCGAATCCACTCGACGCCATGGCCCAGGCCGCCTATCGCCAAGCCGGCTTTAATCGCGAGCGAGTGATCGGCATGGCTGGCGTGCTGGACTCCGCGCGCTTCCGAACTTTCATTGCGGCCGAACTCGATGTCAGCGTCGAGAACGTGACAGCGTTCGTTCTCGGCGGCCACGGCGATACGATGGTCCCGCTTGCCCGCTACTCCACGGTTGCCGGCATTCCGATCACTGAACTCATCGCACCTGATCGCCTGGAAGCAATTATCCAGCGGACCCGTGACGGCGGCGCCGAGATTGTGAAGCATCTCAAGACGGGCAGCGCTTACTACGCTCCTTCTGCCGCTGCGACGGAGATGGTCGAAACAATACTCAAGGACAAGAAAAAGATTCTGCCCTGCGCGGCCTATCTGCAAGGTGAATACGGCATTGATGGCTACTACATCGGCGTTCCCTGCAAGCTGGGCGCTGCCGGCCTCGAAAAAATCATCGAGATCAAGCTGACTGCGGAAGAAGACGCCGCCCTCAAAAAGAGCGCGGAAGCCGTGAAGGAGCTTTGCGCCGTGATCGGCGTATAACATCGATCAATCTCACCTACAAAGGATGGGCGGATGACCAAGCTTAAGATGACTAAGCTCATATTTGTAACTCTGGCAGTTATGCTCGTTGCGCTAACCGCGGTCTCGTCCGCCCAAACTAAATTCCCCCTGCGCTCCGGTGAATGGGACGCCACCTCCTCCGACATGTCCCCCGTAACGGGAAAACCGCTGACCATGCTGTTCTGCATGAACGACGAAACATGGGCAAAGGCACTGAATGGAAATCCCACTTGCTCATTCCAGCAGTTCAACCTCACCTCCAGCGGTGCAACGTACTCCCTCAGCTGCCCGGGAAAGAGCTTTCAGATGACGGGCAGCTTCAAGGTCGTTTTTGACGGAATGACACACATGACCAGCACGGGGTCCATGGATATTACGATGAATGGAAAACCGATGCACAAGGATTCCACCGTCGACTTCCACTGGAAGGGTCCCACCTGCGATCCCAACGCCGACCTGAACCTTAAAAACCACAGCGTCCCACCCCCGCACTAATTCAAATTTCAAGCCTTCCCTGAATCAGGAGTACCGATGAAAGCCATTCGAATAGTTCTCCTTTGCCTTGCCCTGCCACTTGCGGCTCATGTGTCTCCCGCTCAAACGCAGGACGCCAAAGGCTGCAAGGACTCGCCGCTCGTCAGCCGCTATCCAGGGAGCGTCATCACCAGCTGCGAACATTCGGATCTCGGCGGTTATGACTTCACCGTTACTGTCGACAAGAAGGACCAGACCAGGCACCTCATGGGCGACTATTTGCAAATCAAATACAACTGGCCGAGTTATGGGAGCAAGTCCCTCGTGGTGCATAGCCTGAATAGCGCGATGCACAAGGCCGGGTACTCCTTCGACTACGACTCCGGCGACTACGGCGACTTTACCGTGCACATGGGCAAAACTTGGATCATGATCGAGACCAGTGCCGGCGGCTGGTATAAGGAGACCATCGTTGTCACCAAGGAGGTGGCCACGGAGGTAGTTGCCAATGCCGCCGCGCTTTCCGGAGGCCTCACCGGCAACGGCCATGTCATCGTCAACGGAATTCTCTTCGATACCGGCAAAGCGGACGTTAAGCCCGAATCCGATGCCGCCTTGCAGGAAGTTTCGAAGCTCCTCAAGGGACATCCGGCGCTGAAGGTTTACGTCGTAGGACACACGGACAACGTAGGTGGACTGGCCGCAAACATGGACTTGTCAAAACGCCGGGCAGCTGCAGTCGTACTGTCTCTCACTACGAAATACGGCGTACCCGCTGCTCAACTCCAATCCTATGGCGACGGTCCGTACGCGCCTGTCGCATCGAACGACTCCGAAGACGGCCGTGCATTGAATCGTCGCGTTGAACTCGTCAAACAATGATCGGAAATCATTGAATCCGCCGTTGATGTAAACACAAAAGGCCGCCCGTGCTCGGCCTTTCGTGTTCTTTTAGCGCGCTTTCCTGCCTCGTCGAAAATCACCCTGCATCCATAAATTGACGATATCGATTCTCGGCGCAATCGGAGCGCGACGACGAACAGGCCAATGCGTCCAAGGGTGTAGACTGCACAGGAAACTGTGTTTCCTCGAGACGAGCCGACATGACAACCGCCTTCATCAATCGCATAGCGACCGCCGTTCCTCAGCACGACGTCCACCAGGCCTTCATCGACTTCGCGACGGGCTTGCTTCCTGAAGGCACGGTTCGCAATCTCTTTCGCCGCATGGCGCGGCTATCGGGGATCGAGCACCGTTATTCTTTCGTCAACCCCATCCCCACCGAGGATGGTGTGTGGAAGGATGTCGAGCAAGTTTATGAACCGGGGAGTTTTCCTGTAACTGCTCGCCGCATGAAGTTCTTCGAGAGTTTTGCACCGCAACTGGCACGAAAAACTTTGGACAAGCTGTCTCTCACGGAAGAAGTACGCAGCGCGGTAACGCACGTGATCGTAACTTCCTGTACAGGGCTTTATGCTCCTGGCCTGGACTTTGAGGTCGTGAATCATCTCGGCCTCGATCCTTCAGTTGAACGCACAATGATCGGGTTCATGGGCTGTTACGCGGGTATCAATGCGCTCAAATCGGCGCACCACATTGTCCGATCCGTGCCCGAAGCGCGCGTGCTGATATTGAACCTGGAACTCTGTTCGCTGCATTTCCAGGAGACCCATGAGCTTGAGCAGGTTCTCTCGTTCCTGGTCTTCGCGGATGGCTGCGCCGCATCCCTGGTGAGCGCCGAACCTCAGGGTCTGGCCATCGACAGCTTTCTCGCGCTGAGCATTCCGCAAACGAGTCACCTGATCACCTGGCGCATCGGAGAACTCGGCTTTGACATGCACCTCTCCGGACAAGTGCCGGGCGAAATTGGAGGCGCCCTGAAGCAGATGAGTAGCCAGGTCACGCGTGGGGCAGATCCGCTTTCCATCGACCTCTGGGCGGTTCATCCGGGTGGGCGATCCATCCTTGACGCCGTTGAAAAGGGTCTTGCCCTGCCCACGGAAGCTCTCGCATTTTCGCGCAGTGTGCTCGCTCAATACGGCAACATGTCATCGGCTACAGTGATGTTCGTGCTTCAACAAATCATCGAGCGAGCGGAAAGCGGCCAGAAGGGCTGTGCGATGTCTTTCGGACCAGGCCTGACCGCAGAGACAATGCTCTTTCATGCGGCATAACCAGCCGGATTCCAGGCGTTACTGCTTCACAAATTCCACTACCTTGGGAGCCATTTGTTCCGCGCACTGGCCGGGAGCGAGGTGCCCACAACCCGGAATAACATCGAACTCGGATTGTGGAAGCATGTGGTGAAGCATCTCTCCCTGATCGACAGGCATGATCTTGTCTTCGCCGCCCCACAAAATCAGGACCGGCATTTTCAGTTGAGGCACAATCTTGTCGGTTGCATCCTGGCCGGTCAGCATGGTGGCCAGCGCGCGATGAATGATCCATTCCCTGTGATTCGATACGCGCAAAATATCCCGCGCAACGAAGCCGGGAATCTTCGGCGGATGGGGCATCAGCAAAACATCGAGCTGATCCAATTGACTCGCTGATTCCGGCGTAAACAGCTTGATATCCCAATTGGGAAGCACGTAGAGTCCAGCCGAATCGAAGAGCAGCAATCGCCTGACGCGATCCGGATGATCCGCCGCCACATGCTGAACGATTGCGCCACCCATCGACCAGCCGCCCAGATCCACTTGCTTCAGTTCCAGAGCATCCAGGAACCCCACCACCACGTCCGCCTCATCGTGCACCGAATAAGAAAAATCCGCCGGCTTCTCACTGCGTCCGTAACCGATCAAGTCGGGCAGGTAGACTCGAAAACCGGCCTTTGCCACATAAGGCGCAAGGTCGCGCCAATCCTCGGCACGCCCGCCGAGGCCATGCACCAGCACCACCGCGCGCCCGTTCGCGGGTCCTTCAACTTCGTAATGCAAGCGATGGCCGCCAACCGAAACATCGCGGTTCTGCACACCGAAAAGACAATCCCGCACGTACATCGATTCGTTGAAGAAGCTGACCGGCCGCCTCCAAAACCCGAAGCCGGCGACAACCAATAGCAATCCAATACCAATCAATAATTTCTTGCCCAATCTCAACGGTCCTCCACTTTCAATTGCAATTTCCGCGCTGCCTGCCAGCCCGCCTCGATCACTCGCACTGTGACGGGATCAAGCTTCAAGGCACCTTGGGTCGCTTCGGCACCAATCCATTTCGGTCGCTCAACCCAGCGCACAGCATCCGCGTCAGAAGCCGCCTTCAACTCCCCGCTCACTACGCGACAAAGATAATCCGCAATTACATAATGGTATCGGACACGTTCTCCATCGCGATGAATCCGATCCAGAAGTTCAACCAGTTCCAGCGGCTCAACAATCAGTCCGGTCTCTTCCCGGATCTCACGCACCACGCCTTCAACCAGCGACTCGCCCAGTTCGAGCATGCCACCCGGCAGCGACCAATGGCCCTTGAGCGGTTCGCGTCCGCGCCGCACCAGCAGCACGCGCCCGTCATCGAACACTACCGCCCCCACTCCCACCAAAGGCGCCTCTGGATATTCGCGCTGCATCTCTCCTCCATCCTGATCCAGACTCTTTCTACAATAGTGCCCTTTCCGCCGCAATGCGCAAACGCCTCATCTCTCAGGAGTTCTCTGCATGGATTGCCGACGCTTGCACCCTTTCCCAAGGCGTTATCATCGAACAAGTGGATAACATCATGTCTGAATTCACGCTGAGAATCGATAACATGCACTGCGGCTCCTGCGTTCGCCGCGTCAGCCAGGTCCTGGCCTCCACCGGCCACCTCCAGGTCAAAGAGGTTCGGGTCGGTGCTGCACGGCTCGGCTTCACTGATAGCACTGCGCCGGTCGAATTGGCCCTTGCCGCTCTGGCTAAGGCAGGCTACCCTGCGCGATTGGAAGACTAGGTGAACGCTACCGAATCCCTTACGCTACCGGTGCTGGGCATGACATGTGCCTCCTGCCAGCATCACGTGGAAGAGGCTCTCAGTTCAGCGGCCGGAGTGCAATCCGCGCATGTCGATCTGATGGCAAACAAGGCCACGGTAGTCTTCGATCCCGCATCCACAGACCCTGAGCACCTGATTGAAGCCATTCGGTCCGCCGGATACGATGCTGTGCTTCCCCGCACCGATCACGTATCTGCGGAACCTTCAGGAGCAGATAAACCTTCCGCTGAAGCCTCCCGTAAAGCATGGGCTACGCTGGCCGCGGGCGCTGCGGCAATGCTGCTTGCCATGCCTCTCGATTCCGACATGGGCCCCCTCGGCCACGGACTGATGGACATCGCACCATGGCTCTATGCGATCCCACCCGCTCTCCTCCGGTGGAGTCTTCTTGTTCTGACGGCAGCGATGTTGGTTTGGGCCGGGCGCGGCATCTATCAGAATGCCCTGCGCGCACTGCGGCACGGCACAACCAACATGAATACGCTGGTCAGCCTCGGAACCAGCGTGGCCTTTTTCTGGTCGGCCTATGCGACGATTTTGCCCGCGCCCGGGCGACAGGTCTATTTTGACGCGGTCCTGCTGATTATCGGATTTCTGCTTTTGGGCAAGTCTCTTGAGGCAACAGCCAAACGTCGAGCGCTCGCCGCCCTTGACTCGCTCGCGCGACTGCAGCCAGTCACAGCACGCCGCGTTTTGGATGGAGTCCAGGCGATTGTCCCACTGGAGGAAGTTCGCCTTGGCGACAGCATTCTCGTTCTCCCCGGTGAGCGCTTTCCGGTAGACGCGATCATTCTTGAAGGCCGCACATCTGTCGATGAGTCCATGCTTTCAGGGGAACCAACGCCGCTGCCTCGCGAACCAGGCGGTCGTGTGCTCGCCGGCTCTGTGAATTACGATGGCGCCGTCACATGCCGGGCTGAGTCTCTGGGCGAAGCCACGGTGCTTGCTCAAATCACGCGCATGGTGCAGCAGGCGCAGTCGTCGCGTGCTCCCATGGAGCGGCTTGCGGATCGAGCCAGTTCCATTTTTGTCCCCATTGTGCTGGGCCTCGCCGCTGTCACCTTTGTAGCTTGGATTTTGACGGTCCACTCTTTAGACATGGCGTTGGCAAATACCGTAGCTGTACTCGTCGTCGCATGCCCCTGCGCCATGGGATTGGCCGTGCCGGCGGCGCTGACTGTAGCCGTCGGCCGCGGCGCACAGATCGGCGTCCTGTTCAAAGGCGGCGAAGCTCTTGAACGCCTGGCACACCTCGACGTTGTCGTTCTCGACAAAACCGGAACCATCACAGTGGGCCGTCCGGTGTTGGCTGGCGTACGCTCGCTCACACCCCGGTTGGCCAACGATCTGTTGCGCACGGCTTCCGCCGCTGAGGAGCAGTCCAATCATCCTCTCGCCCATGCTGTGATTGATCAGGCGCGCTCTCTCGGCCTCACCTGGAAGCCGGCTCAGAACCTGCAGATTTACCCCGGCCGCGGGCTTTCCGCCACCGTTGAGGGCCACGAATGTCTTCTTGGCAACGAAGCTCTTTTCCGCGAATCCTTCGTCCCGATGCCCACACAAGTGAAACCACCTCAGCCCGGCGCAACTCGCCTCTGGATGGCTCTCGACCACGTCGCTGTTGGCTATTTCGACGCTCGCGACGCTCTGCGCCCTGACGCTGCCGAGGCTATCGCCGCGCTTCGTCATCTGGGAGCCGGCAAGGCGGACCTTCGCATCCTCATGCTCACGGGGGACACGGCAGAAGCCGCCGCACCTATCGCCGAGCAGGCGGGGATTACCGAAGTCGAAGCCGGACTGGACCCGGCGGGCAAACTAGCCCGCATTCGCGAATTGCAACAGAGCGGCTTGCGCGTCGCAATGGTTGGAGACGGAATCAATGACGCCGCTGCCCTGGCCCAGGCCGATGCAGGCATCGCCATGGGTTCCGGCGCTGACCTGGCACAGGAAGCCGGCGACGTGCTGCTCTTGCGCGCTCAACCCGCCGCCATTCCCGACGCCATCGGCCTGGCCCGAGCAACACTGCGTGTCATGCACCAGAACCTTGCCTGGGCCGTGGGATACAACCTGCTTGGAATTCCCCTCGCAGCAGGAGTTTTCTACCCCGCCTTTCATGTACTCCTGACTCCCTGGCTCGCCGCTGCTGCTATGGCTCTCAGCTCGGTTTGCGTCCTCGGAAACAGCCTCCGATTGCGCAGTTGGCAGCCAACCGCTTTGCGCCGATTCGTATAAGCCATGCCGGGACGTTAAACTAACCATGGAGCCGGCCCGTGCGCATTCTGACCCGTTACATTCTCGGTGAGATTCTCTCTCATACGTTCATCGGGTGCGCGCTCTTCACCTTCATCCTGTTCATGCGGGAGCTGTCCCAGATCCTGGACATGGTAGTCCACAACAGCTCCTCCTTCACCACCGTGATGGAAGTGGTTCTGTTCCTGATGCCCAACTTCTTCACCGTCACCATTCCCATGTCGGTGCTGGTGGGAATCCTGCTTGGCCTCAGCCGCCTGGCTGCCGATAGCGAAATAATCGCCATGCGCGCCTCCGGCCTGGGCATTGGATACTTCGTGCGCGTCGCGTCCATCGTGGCCATCGGTGGAACCCTGATCGGCCTCTTCAATTCGCTCTACGTCGCACCGCGCGCCAATCGGGGAATCCTCGACCTCGACAAGGCCCTTACCTCGCAAGCTACCTACCAGATTCAGCCGCGCGTGTTTTACGAAGACTTCAAAGATAAAGTCCTCTATGTTCAGAACGTGATTTCAGGAACCGGCGCGGCCAACTGGCGTCAAGTCTTCATGGCCGATATCACCGATCCGAATTCACCCAAAATCACCACCGCAGCCTCTGCCATCGTTGTCAGTGACAACGCCCAGGGATTGCTCATGCGATTAAAAAATGGGACCGAGCACAATCCGGTCCAGGGGCATCCGGAGCAGTACGATATCTCCACATTTGCCGTTAACGATATGCCGTTCGCAGCCAGCCAGCAGAACGAAGGACATCTGGGCCGGCTCGACACAGCCATTTACGCCCTTCCGATGAAGGAGCTCATCGAAAAAACACACGGGCCCGATGGCAAGCGCTTCCTTATCGAATTACACAAGCGATTCGCATATCCCGCTGCCTGCCTCGTCCTTATGCTGGTCGGCGTACCTCTTGGCGTCACCTCGCGTCGCGGTGGAAAAAGCTCCGCCTGGGTCTTCACCATCCTGCTCGTAATTCTGTATTACTCCCTGTCGCTGGTCGGCATTGCGATGGGTCGCCAAAACTGGATTCCCACATTTCTAGCCGTCTGGTCAGCCAATATCCTTTTCGCCATCGGCGGCATCTTTCTGCTCTGGCAAATGGCAAGCGGGGGTCAGGCGCTCAGCGCCATTGCCGGCCTGGCTGCGCTGATTCCAAAGCCAAAGCCGGCAACCACTGCCAAGGTCATTGGCGCATCCCTTGGCGGCCTGCTCACCCGCTTTCACATCAAACCTAAGCGAAGTGTTTCCCGCGGCGCCTTCCCCCGCATTCTCGATGAATACGTAGTCCTTGAATTCCTCAACATGTTCTCCCTTGTCCTGCTGGGATTTGTCCTGCTCATGCTGGTCTTCACCGTTTTCGACCTTCTCGGCGACATCCTGCGCAATCACATCCCGCTCACCGTCGTGGGCGACTACATCATCAACCTCACGCCGCTCATGCTCTACAAGCTCGCCCCGTTGGCGGTACTTATTGGAGTATTGGTCACTTTCGGCGTGCTCAATCGCAACTCGGAAATCATTGCCATGAAAGCCACCGGCATCAGCCTTTACCGGCTCGTGGTGCCCATCGTTTCCATTGCCGCCATCCTCGCCGTGAGCCTGTTTCTATTCGATGAATACTATCTGCCCCAGGCCAACAAACGGCAAGACGCGCTGCGCAACGTCATCAAGGGCAAGCCGGCCCAGACCGTCACTCATCCCGAACAGAATTGGATCTTCGGAGCTCCCAACAAAGGCGAGCCTGGCCGCATCTTCTACTACCGCTTCTTCGATCCCGACCGCAATGAATTCGCCAACATCTCAGTGTTCGAATTCGATCCCTCCACCTTCGCGCTCACCCGCCGCATCTTCGCCGCCAAGGCCGTATGGGACAGCCCAACCAGCTCCTGGCACTTTCAAGATGGCTGGCAAACTGACATCGAAGGCGATCACATCAACGATTTCCAGCAATTCAAGCAGACTTCCTTCTCTGAAATCCATGAAGACCCCGGCTATTTCAACAAGGAGAGCCTGCAAGCCCAGCAGATGAACTTCGGCCAGCTTGACCGCTATATCGGCGACCTGCGCCAAAGCGGCTTTGACACCATGAAGCTCCGCGTCGCGTTGTGGCAGAAACTCGCGTATCCAATCATCGCCGTCGTCATGGCCGTGCTCGCCATTCCCTTCGCGCTCTCCATGGGACGCCGCGGCTCGCTCACCGGCATCGCCGTAGCCATCGGCGTAGCGCTCACATACTTTGTCGTCGACAGCCTGTTCGGCGCACTGGGCAACGTAAACTACCTCCCCGCCGCACTGGCCGCATGGTCTTCCGACATCCTCTTCGGCCTGGTAGGCGGCTATTTACTGCTGAGAACGCCGACTTAACAGCCTACTCCTCAGCGCATGAACAGCCTGTGCAAGAAGTCGAGTCGGCGGGAGACGATGGAATCAGTGTCGGCATTACAGGTTGCGGGAAAACTTAATTGGAGAGGCAAGACGTCTCAGGGCACGACTTCAGTCGCGCCCCAAAAACCTGAAAAGCACCGCACCTGATCCCTGGCCCAGTCACTTTGTCGTAAAGGTGTAGTCCACACCTTCCCATTCTCCGTTGATCCTCGAAAACAGCTTTGCGTAGATCTTCTCTCCATTTGTCGGGAGCCCCGTGACGTTCAGAGAAGTGCCAGATACAGGGCCGGAGGAATACAAATCTGAGGCACCCGGCCCCACAGTGCTCAGGTGAAGGTCGAAAAGGTCAACTCCAGGCGCGGCTGACCACGTGAACGTTTGGCTGCTTCCCGTCAAGGTTGAACCTTCAGCCGGAGAGGTGAGATGCGCCAACTCAACCTCTGTGAAGGTGCTGTCAGTATATTGCCAGCCTCCATTGATCCACGAATAGAGCCGCGCGTAGATCTTCTCTCCGTTCCCCGGTATCCCCGTCACATACGCGTGAGTGCTTGATATACCACCAGAGGAATACAGATCGGAGCCGCCCGGCCCGATGGTGCTAAGGTGAAGATCGTAAAACGCAGCATCCGGAACGGGGGACCACTCAAACTCCGCGCTGGTGCCACTCAATATGCTGCCAGGAGGCGGAGTAATAAACGTCCCCGGCGGTGTCGGCGTGTCGAACACATAAGCCGCGCCATCGTTCTGTTGGGCAGTGCCAACCAGCGCCGTCGTCCCACTGATCGCAACGGAATTCCCAAATCCACTAAAAGGAGCCCCGCCGGTGCGAGTCAAAACCTGCTGCTTTTTCCAGGTACCATTGCTTTTCACAAAAACGTAAGCCGTGCCCTAGCCCCCAGCAAAACCTTCTCCGATCAACGCTGTGGTCCCGCTTATAGCGATCGCCGACCCTAAGCCGTACGATGACGTCAGTTCCTGCTGCTGCGTCCATGTGCTACCGCTTTGCTCAAAGACAAACGCTGCACCCGGGCCAAAATTGGTTCTGGCTGGGCGATCGGGAGCCCCAACCATCGCCGTCGTTCCGCTGAGGGCGACAGAATAGCCGAACCAATCGTGGGCGGCACCGTCGGCCGCGATCAGTTCCTGCTGCTGGGCCCAAGTGCCGGATTGTTGTCGCCAACCGAAGCCTGGTACGACCCAATCACCGCGATCGGCCCGCTAATAGCGACGGAATACCCAAAATAATCATTGTCAGAGTTGGCGGGGTCGGTCAGTTCCTGCTCCTGCACCCAGGTGGGGTCCACTGTGAGCGGGTACTGAGCTCGTTGGTCCTCCACCACAAGCCGAATCTCGTTATTGCGCGCTTCCATGTGCGCAGGAAGGTCGCGGCCAAGCGCATCACGCGCCGACAGGCCTTCATAGCGCAACACCGTCGATTTGGCGGACTTCAGCAGCACTGCGCCGTCTCGTTGGCTCAACGCCAGGGTGCCGGTTACTCCCAGTGCGATAGTCAGCGTTTGACCTTTGCTGGCGCCAGCAGGCTTGTGCGCCAGGGTAAAGCCCTGCTCCAGACCCTGTCGTCCGTTCACATACCACTCGGTGAAATCGCCGCGACGGTATTCCAGCCGGGTGCCATCGCCCGCCAGCTTCGGCGCCGCGGGAGTGAGGAGCTTCTCCCCGTGGCCGTAGCCGTTCAGATGAAAGCCCACACTGCCATCGGGATGTTTTAGACGTGCTTCGTGGGAATCAAACTCCATTGACAGTCGCTGCGCATCGTTCGAGCCAGTCCATCTTCCATGACCCGAGTCCTTCAGTGAATAGATCGCCTTCTCAAAGGCCTTCCGCAGGCTGTCGTCCGCGCCCGCCTGCTTCCAGGGGTCCTGCTTTGTAGTTTTCTGAGCAAAAGGACTGGCGGTGCAAAGTGCGGTGAAAATCACGATGAGGATGAATGGCCTTTTCATAGTGACCTAATTCCCTTCTGTGTTGAGTTGAGCAGAAAGCCGCCGTAACTTCACGCCTTTTCCTCGAACGATAACAATACAACAACCTCCGATTCCTCGAGATAAATATTGCGTCGCTCCATCTGCGTTGCGAGATGGCGCATGGCGCCGCATGTCCCGGCAAGCAAAGTTTTCCACGCACGAGGGAACTTTTCAGGCGTGGCGCGTAATCATGGATGTCTATGTTTGAGCGGCTACGGCGCGTGGGGCTAAACGGGGAGTTGAGCGATGAGGAATTGCATCGTGCCGCGCTCGCCGGGAGGAGCGAGGCAATGGCGGCGCTCTATCGAAGGCATGGCGGACTGGTGTATCGGTTCACTTTACAGATGAGCAGAAATGAGGCTGCTGCCGAAGAGATTACGCAAGAGGTTTTCCTTGCGCTGCTGACCCAGGTCGGCCGATTCGATCCGGCGAGAGGAACGATATCCACGTGGCTTTGCGGGATTGCTCGACGGCAGCTATGGAAGTATCTGGAACGCAGCGATACCGCGGCGCTATTGGATTTGGACGAAGAGAGCACCGCGGAATTGCAAAGCCTAAGCGATGGTCCTGCGGAGATATTGCTGCGGCATGAAGCTGTTGCCGTGGTGCGGGCCGGAATGGATGAATTGCCGCCGGCTTTGCGCGAAGTGGTGATTCTGTGCGCGCTTGAGGAGATGAGCTATGAACAGGCCGCGCATGTGCTGGCCGTCCCCGTGGGCACCGTGCGCTCCAGGCTCCATCGAGCGAAAGCACGGCTGGCTGGTTTGCTGCGTGGAGAGATGGCAAACACTGAGAGGAAGCGTTGATGACGACCGATAGGGAGCTGGACGAAATCCTGGCAGAGATTGGGCGCGAGCATCGGACGATGAATGCCCCGGATATACTGGAATCCGT
>Ga0302140_10006077_pt1 | contig 15180 bp, 23 predicted proteins | sample I_Bog_E1_1_FD_202095 | JGI IMG/M metagenome (GOLD analysis project Ga0302140, IMG submission 202095) | Peat permafrost microbial communities from Stordalen Mire near Abisko, Sweden - I_Bog_E1_1 | ecosystem: Environmental > Terrestrial > Soil > Wetlands > Peat | place: Sweden: Abisko, Stordalen...
GAATAAAATATTTGATTAGTTGATTAGTTGTTGTACCTATAATAAAAAAAGATGAGGCGTCATCGTTTTGTTTAAAGACATATTCATCAGCTTCGCATTGGCAATAAAACATTTTTCCGACAATGTTTTCCCTTTCGAAAAGAGGTCAACTATTTTATTCAATGAATTTAAAATACAGCTCGGTGTCAGACAAATTGTAAAAAACAAAATGTTTCCTCAGGCAGTGAATCAGGAACGACACTTCCTTTGGTCCTTTGGGCTTTGGAATCAGATGGAATCTTTCAAGAATTTCTGTTTTCTCTTGTTGGTATTTTGGAACGGCAACTTTTTTGGTTGCGAATCTTTTATTGAACTTTTTTCAAAAATGGGGTTGGGTCGGCATTTTAAGACGAAAGGAAAAAAAGTCACCGCATCATTTGAAGGTTCCATTTTTCAAAGTCCTATTTCTTAACAGATTTTCTTTTATGAATCTTCTTTAAATTTCTTATTTTTTTTTTCAAATGAGTTTGATAATTTTTTATTTTTGTTTTTTCAAAGTTAAAAAATTTATTTTTAGATTTTATGTTTTATAGAAAGAAAAAGTCATTTTTTTTAATTAGGATTAAAAAAATCAATTTTGTTTCGATTTCCTTCACAAAAATCCGTTCCTTTTAATTTCTTCTTTATTAATAAAATTAGCTTTAGTTTATGAATTACCTGAAATTTTTATTCCAATATAGCATTTTCTTGAGTTTATTCATCCAAAAATCAAAAGATTGGGTCGGTCCCTCAAGCACAACTTAATTTCATTAGAAATTTAAAGGACAATTAGTAGATTTTTACGAAATGCAGGGTAGTTAGATTTTTTTATGATAATTTCATCATTGTAAGAAATCTCGAACTGGTTTCTGCCATCTCCAGAAATAAAAGCGTTATATTTGCTTTCTTTTGATAGCTTCAAAATAAAATTATCTAATTCCTAAAAATAAATCAATATAACCTTAATTTTGACTTCCACATCAGTTGGTATGATCAAAGGTCTGAAAGAAAGCGAATTAGGGCAAATCGGTATCAAGAGAATGGAATTGACCTTTTTTTAATTTTCTTTAATAATGTTAAGACAAAAATGTTACGTTATTATGTAAAATAGGACCCCCTGCTGAAAGTGCATATGCTGTTGATCCTGCTGGAGTGGATATAATAAGACCATCCCCTGAACTTGTTGTTAAGAATTGGTCGTTTAAATAGATTTCCAGAAGTATTGAAAAAGGGTTGGGTCCTCTATAAACGATGATATCATTCAAAGCATTAAATTTGTGTGTAATTTGAGTTTTTTGAATATGCTTTCAAATGGAACTAATGATTTTTTCTCAAAAATATAATCTTACAATAGTCCCTAACACACGATTTTTCTTTTCCACTGCCAAACGATGATCGGTTGTCAACTTCGTCATCACAGACTTCAAAGCCTCTTCTAAATCCTGGACACTATAATGACACATAAATCCCAATGTTCCCTTCAGAATTGTTTAAATTAAAAATAAAGTGAAACAATTACTTTTGAAAACCCAATAATCGGGGGAACTTCCCGATTTTGAAACAAAGAAACCGTCCACAAAATAGTGCCATCACCACCCACTGTGATCGCCAGATCTATTTCCTGTTCATCCTTGATTTTGTCGAAAACTCGATATTTGGGAAACGCATCCATAACATCGACACTATTGTCCTGTTTTTGCAACTCGTCAATAGTGGATTTTTCTACAAAGATTGTCAAATCGTGACCTTTTAAAATTCTTTTTTGTTTTTTTTTTGTTTTGTATTTTATTTTTTTGACAGTATATAAAAAAACTAACTCATAAATTCTGGGAATCACTGCTAAACTATCAGTCATTCCTAATTTCCTGATTAGTAGGATATTTATCACTTTGCCTCTTTTTTGGAAAAGCCATTGTTCTTTGGTCATTTTTTCCAGGATCATATGAGCATGACTCTAAATATTTTCCCATAAATTAATGAGAAATGAAGATGATTGAATGAAATACGAAATGATGAGGAAACGTCTCGTTTTTTTGCTGGAAGGTGATGGGACAAGAGGTGGTGGATTCGCTTGAAAACTGCTTAGAAGGAAACTTGGGGATCATTTTTCTCACATGAAAAATATTAAATGATTTCTGAAGAGAAATTTTAATCATAATAAATATTAAATAATATTTGATTTTATTTTAAGCGAACAAATTAAAAATCAGACTCAATATTTTACCAATTTAACATTATTTAATACAGGAGTGTTTAAATGATAAGGTGAATATGTTCTCCTTGCAAAGCAAGGAGTGTGAACCGAATATTTTCTGGCATGTCTCGTGTTATCAAAAATCTGTTTTGTTTCTGAGATATAAGGAATTTTCTTGAGAAATGAGTTGGGAACCATATTTTTTATCAAAATCGTTTTTTCAGGGGTTTTCGCACGTTCCTGATAAATAGATTGAACTTGGGGACTCACTTTCCAGAAGGTTTGGATTTGTGAGGTGTTTTCCTTTTCAATTAAAGAATGATGATGTTCCTTTCTTTCCATAGTAAATGAATAATTCGGTTTTGCGTAACTATTTTTTATCATGAAATTTTCTGTTGGAAAGTTGATATATGTTGTTCCCTTTGGAGTTAAGGAATTCTTTGGTATTTGAAGCATGGGCATAGTTTCTACAGATTTGGATATAGATGGATTCATATTTTGGAAGATCAATTGGTCATTTAAGTAAAATTCCTCTTTGGTTTTGGTTATTTCCTTAAGTAAATTTGACAAAACATTGCCTTTCTAAATAATTAATAAGTTCTAATGATATTTTAACTTTTTCTTACGTCTGGTACTATTTTTTCTTCATTTTCTATTGTCTTTTGAGAAAGCAGATGGGAAATCTTGATGAATAACTCGTTGGTTTTTTCTTGATTGAGCTCTGGTTTTTCTTCACCCACTGTCAAAGGTTTTGAAAAATAGCTTTCTTTTTCTGATTCTATTGTAAAGGTCTCATGCGATAAATGTGATGAAGACCCGTTATTATCGATTTCTGAGGGTTTAAGCCATTTTTTATCTCCAGAAATGGAGAAATTTGTTGAAAAAGACGAATTTTTCCTCAAATTAGAGTCACTTTCGAGAAGATTGGGGTCCACAGTCCTGGAATATTCGAGCAAGATACGAGATTTTTCATAGAGGGGAAGCGTTTTTTCTAATAACAAATTATTGAAAATCTGTATTTTTGTCATGATTTCGTTTGGAACCACATCAAAGACGTTTTTAATGAGGAAGTTCATAAATTTTTGCATGGATTCAAGCAAAAAGGTTTCGATTTGACTCATGAAGAAAAAGTTTCAACTGACAAACTTTATTTTTTAGTATGATCGGTAATTTATGCAAAAAAAAGTTAAGAATTTTCAGGGTTTAAATTATTTATTTAAAAAAATTCATTTTTAAATGACTAATGCTAATTTATCGTTAATGCTCGTAATCAAAAAAACCGGATCCGATACTTCAATTTCCAATGCATCACCTGTGAATTCATTAGAACTACTCACAAATTGACCAAAAATCAAATAAGAATAATCTCCTCCTTCATAATTAAATTAATATTGATATAAAATTTTATTGTTTTAGTAAACCTAAATTCCATTTTAATCCGGAAGTTTCAATTTTCTTGCAAGGTCCGGATAAAGGAAACAAGCCAACATCCTGTTTTTTTTCCAGAAATAACGAACGATTATACATTGTTTTCCCTGGCAAAATGCAAGTTATTATGGAATTTTGATGAATTATTTGTATTGTGAAATTCTTAACCAATTCTGATGATTCTAAAAAGAGGGAATATCTGAGCAAATTGCTGAAACTACTTAAATTATGATCGAATCTGTCGCCCAAACATCCGGTGATAATGATTTTATGCAATATTTTCTCATTCACCTTGCTATTTTCCTCAATTTTTATCAATATTTGCTTCATTGCTTTATCTAAATCGGTGGAATTTTGATCGGGATCATGTAAACAAGGCACCCCCAAGGATTCATAAAATGTCTTAGTTTCTGGCTTGATCGAGTCAAAATCGCCTGTGATTAAATTGGGAAGGAATTTCTTTTGGCTGAAATTTGTATTAAAGAAAAAAAATTGTTGTTTTTTACTTTTTTTCAGTTTCTAAAGCATTTAAAAAACGATTAGCACCTCCATCGCCACATACAATAAAAGGAGTTAATTGCAAAAAGTGGGTAACTAAGAGTTGATTTAATGGAGTGTTGAGAACGATTAAATAATATAAAACATCAGAGTTTGAAGAATCAAGATCCGGATTATTAACAATGCAGTTTTTAGGAGTTTTTCCAAGTTTTTCCATTAAGATATTATTTTAATTTAATTATTTTCATTTTTTTGTTAATTTCTATGGCATAAAAGAATTCATAACACTAAATTCTTTGATGAACTTTTTATAGAGTTCAAAAATTCTTAAAAAAATTATATTTCTATATCTCTAAATTTGAATTTCTATAGAACATTTCTGTGGAATAAAATAATTCCATAAAACTAAATTCTTTGATAAAGTTTTTATAGAGTTTAAAAATTCAAAAAAAAAATTATATTTCTATATCTCTAAATTTGAATTTCTATAGAACTTAAGGGTAGACTAACTTCGAAACTATAAAAACAAAAATGGAAACAAAAAATTATAAACTGAAATTTATAATATAAGAAATTCTTAATGCCGACAAGAGAAGTGATACAAAAAAGAAAATTCCAAAAGACTTTTGATGAAAAAGATGGCCCTAAACTGAGAAAAAACCTCAAAACAACGTTTCAAAATGAAACCAAGAAAAAACGTGAAAATCCAGAACTATGGGAAAAAATCAAAGGAGCAGATGAATTCAATGAAAACATGTTTCAATTGTCGGAGGAACTGAATACTTTCTCTTTCTTTGATGATTTCTTAGGGACAATGAGTGTTGTCGAGGAAGCCAATCTAATAATTGCCAACAAAGCAGAAGCAAAAGAAGTTGAAGACAGTCATTTTGGCAATGATTTTTTTTCACCAAATGAAGGACTACTTGACCAAGTTTATTTTCACGAAGTGGAAGAAGATAAATTATACAAAGTAAACGAAATACAAACAATCTCTGAATACAATACAGAACAAGTTGATAGATTTGAAACTATAAAAGAAGAAGAACCCAAAAGAAATAAATATAAACTCCAAAAAGCCTACAAACCAATCGCAAAAATTGTACAAAATCGAAAGAATTAATTACTCAAAAATTTTCTGTTTTTCTAATTTGTATAGATTTTTTTTTTCATTTTACAAAATTTCTTTTTCCTCTCTAGAACGAAAAAAACCATTTTTTTTTTTTATTTATTTAAAAATTCTCCAAAATTCTGTAAATAAAGAAATTATCTTTAGATCTATTCAAGATATCTTTTCCTACTGTTTTTTTTCATTCCAAAGCATAAATCTCCAATTTCATACATTTAAAATTATTATCATTCTCCACTCCAGTAAAAAGTTTATTTTCATAAGTGTCAGAAACGAAGGTGTGGCCTTGATAAAGTTCGGAATCGATTTGGAAAGCAGGACCAGCACTTGATTAAAAAAATTTAAATCTTTAAAAAAAAATAATAAGATTCTCACTCTCCTCCTCCAAAGGAGAAATATTCCAGATTCGAATGAATATGATATTTGTTTTTCAATTTGGATGGATATTTCATTTCCTCAGGCTCCAATGTGAAAACAAAAGTTTCATTCGAACCATAATAATTTTCTTGTTGATTTCTCAACATTTGATCTGAAAAAGATCCGAAAACCTTGATTATGTTCGAAAGTTTTAGAATTATAAGACTATGAATACTTTATCGTTTTCAGATTTGATTAAGATCAACATTGGTTGTTCACTGTACTCCTCACACATCTTATAGAGGTGAGAGAGACTATAGCCATGTCTTGAACATGAAAAAATCAATTTTGGATCTAGAATCTTATAGATATTGCCAATCCATTCCCAAATTGTTTCGAATTTCTCATCACCTATGATTTCAGAGGGAGTTTCTAAATGAGGAAGGTAAATAGCTTTTGGTTTCTGACAAATAAAAAATTAAATAAATTATAAAAAAATGTAAAACGGTGATTCCATTCATATCCACCTTCATTTTGGAAAAGCCTTTTTTGATTTTTTTAAGTCCAAAAGAAAAGGCTTTCTATGATTTTTGTTTATTTAAATTAATTTTTTAATTTCATTTTTTTTTTACCTGAAACATTTTTAACGTTTTTTTGTTGTCCATATTCAATGATAGCTTTCGAAGTTCTTCTTTTAAAGTCACAGGATTTTGAAACTTTTTAATTTCCCTCTTTAAAATTTAATTTAATTCAAAATTTCATTTTATTTTTTGTATTAGTAACCTTAAAAACTCGGCAAATTGCATAGGAAATTCGGTAATGTATTTTGATGCCTTCATTTATAAAAGCAATAAAAATTTTAATTATAGTCTAATAAAAGAATCTTTTTAAATGCTGATAAAAAAAAATAAATGGAACTGAAAATTGCAGGAATCCTGAATAAAAATTCATCGTCCATTCTTGGAAAACCTCAGTATAGTTGAACCCAATTTCCTGGAAATGTTTTTCGATTTTGCTAAAGGAACTGCTTTTCTTTTTGGCGACTTCAAAAAATGATTTGCAATACCTTTTTTAAATTAATTTTTATTGAACGAATGAAAAAAAATCAAAACTTCAAAAAATCCTCTTTTTCAAAAGTAAAATGCCATCTCAATCCTCTTAACTCCTCTGAATTATTTTGATGTTTTTCATCCAAAATCTTTTTAGAATCTTCAATCAATCGTTTAATAACGAAATAGGCTTCTGCTTCAGTCAAAAAAATCAGCAATAGGCTGAGGCTTTGCGCAATCAAAGGACTATATTCTAATTCATTATGGGTTTCTTTAAAAACCCAAAGCAGTCTTTTGAGAGCCTATTTTTTTATAAATAAAAATATTAATTAAAAAAATGACCTTGATGCCATTTTCATTCAAAACGTGAAACAAAAGGACATCATTGAGATCGGCAGAATTTGAATAACTAGGAATGTTTTTGAAATTCTGAGGAATGTATTCTTTGAAAATGGCCTTCAAAATCAGATCATATTCGAAATCGTTATTTTCATATTTTCTCTTGAAAATATCTAGGATCACAGTTCTCATTTTACTCAAGGGCACACCTCTAATATTTATTTTTTCTAAAAACGAATCCATTTAGATTAATTACTTTCGGATCAAATATTTCCATTTGGGACAAATGACTTCGTTTTTGATCCTAGTTACAACTCCATGCTTTAAGTTCGACAGATCGATTTTTCTCCAATGTTTGTCCATTTTTTCCTAATATTACTTTTAATCAGTAAAATTTGTGAATTATATGTTTTACTTGATGAAATTTGTAATCATTATAGGCCAACATTAGACGATCAGCGTCATATAATGGATTTGGGACAGAATCCATCCAATTTTCTTGATTGAAGAAATATTCATAATCGTCTATGATGCAATAAAATTTCTCATAAGAGTTCCTTAAAAAGCGATCTCTTTGCTTTTCCTCTGTGTTGTCTTGGCACAGGGCTGACAGTTTGCTTCCCATTTAAATCAATAAATTTTATCGTTTTTTGTCTTTATTTTTCCCTTTTAATTAAAAACAAAATAATTATTAATTTTTTTTATATTTGTGGATAGATTCCTTCTTAGCGTTTATTTCTTTTTCAATGAGTTTAATTTTTTCTAAATATTGTTTCATTTCTCCAGAGTCATTTTGCGTTTTTTTCAAGCTCATTTCTTTGTAAATTTTTGGGCTTTGCTTTTGCTCTTTCAGCTTTTTAATAATACAACTATAAGATTCTAAGGCATTTTTATTAGGAAAGAGCCTTTCCAAGGTTTTCATTTCAAAGAGTTTTGTTTTAAGGGCAAGATATTCGTAGGGTACTTGTTTAAGAGATAGTTCCTCTTGATAGTTTCCAAGGCTTTTTTCAATTAAATTCTCAGCCTTTTTCTTAATCAATGAAGAAATATTTACAAGTTTTGAATTTATTGATTTGATGAGGAGCTCATTTTCAGTTTGTTTTACAAAAATCAAATCGCTTGCTATTTTCTTCTGTTCTTTTATGTTCAAAAGAATCGAACATAAATATTTTATGGTCTTTTCATTTTCATTAAAAGATTGTTTAGAGGATTCTTTAGAAAATAAAGGGTTTTGTTTGAATAAAATCTCAGTATTTGAAATGAAAGATCTTATAAATTTGTTGTTAAAATTATCAAAACTTTCCTGAAAAGTTTTTTTTTGTATTTCAGTCATCATTTTGTGAGATGGACAAATTTCCTCAAACACTACCATAATCTCTTTATTCATTAAAATTTTATCACAAAAGTTAATAGCGGTATTGTCTTGAAGAGTGGAGTTTATTTTAAGTGCTCGAAATAATTTCAAGGCCTCTTCATTTTGCTGAGATGAATTTAAAAAGGCTTCTAATAATCGGTTGCGAAAAAACTTTCGATTTTCATTTTTTAATTTGGATTTTAGCTCTGATGTCTCTCTTAGTGGACGATAGTTTAGCAAAACAACTTCTTTTTCATTATCCTTGCAATTGATTATTTCGAAATTTTTAAAGTCTTCTTTGAGCATTGGTTCATCATGGTATTCAAAAGGCAAATAAAAAGTCATACCTCTCGATAAATTTTTTTGAATTTGAAAAATTTTAATTAAATCATTTTTTTTTTTTATGATTGGGGATCAGCCCCAAGTTTTTAATTAAATTAAATTTTTTTTTCTTTAATAATTTAATTAAAAACATTATAAATAAAATCAATTTTTTATTGTAATTTTGTTGTAAAAGAAAATCAAAAATTTTTCCTTTTATAATTAGTGAATTAAACCAGAAAGCAAAAAATTATAAGCCATTTTACAAAAAGTTCTCAAAAATTATTATAGCTTTTCCTTAAATAAACAAATAAATAAATAATATCTTTGACCAAAATGAGCACCAAACTAGACAAGATCAAAGAACAAATCGAATATTATTTGAGTGATAAAAATTTAGAACAAGATGAATATTTTCGTGGAGAAATCGAGTCGGGCCCCGAAGTAAGAATTTTTTTAGGAAACTCTTCTAAAACTAATGAAAGGGTTATGTGAATTTAAACGTTTTCCAAAAATGCAATAAAATCAAAAAACTCGGTGTGACCAACGACGAAATTTTAAACGCCATAAAGACTTCAACAGACGTTGAACCAAATGATCAAAAAAATTCCCTCCGAAGAAAAAACAATAAAGAATTGCCAGAATTCAAAGAATCAATAAACAAAAAAGTCAAAACGGAGAACAACAATCACAAAAACACACATGATGAAGAAGAGAAAAAAGGAGAACATGACGAGCCCAAGAAACATGACGAGAAAAAAAATTATGAACCGTAAATAACAAGTTTTTTTTTCTAAGATATAAGATATTTTAGTTTGGTTTTCTCCATGACTGCTGAAAATGATAAGTTCGTGGATTGGAAAATCCTTCAAGGAGAAATTGAAAAACAATTGGGCACCAAGGTTTATTACACCAGGTATAGCAAAGATGAAAAAGGAGGCCATTTTGTTGTCAATCTGAATGACATAGAAGAAGAAAAAAAACTTGAGGTAAATTATTTTTAAAAAATTCTTTTAAATTTTTGCATGTAGATCGTAAAAAACGGACTCAAAATCGAGGATGCTCATTTTAAAGTTACCCAAATTCAGGATAAAGATTTGGAGAGCTTTTGGAAAGATCATGGAGGCCATTACACTATGTGTGTAGAGCGAAAAAATAAAGGTAAGTTTTTTTATTAGATCATATAAATAAGAATGGTCTTATCAATAAAAGATGACAAGAGCAGGAAAAAAGATAGAAAAACTCAAAAAAATGAAAGAAAAGAAAGGGAGAAGAAGACAGAACAATTAGAAATCTCTTTGGCCAATAGAAAGTATAATGATTTTGTAAAAATAAATCATTTCAAATAATTTAAAGATATAATGATCCATCAAAAGTGAAGAATATTTTCAAGCAAATACTCAACACAACCAATGATGGGGATAAAATCCCAGAACCTTCTCACACTATGGTTCGCAATAGTTTATATTTTTAATTCAATTTTTTTCTCTTTAGCTCAAAGATATTTTGAAATTCCATGAAACAGGAGAGAAAAAAATGGAAAAACTAAAAAACTTCACTGTTGGTATTCATCCTGAATACAAAAACACGAGATGTTTTTTCATTGTGAGAGAAGACGGAACGAAGGAGGTTTTTATATTATATTATATAAAATTATGTTATAAAATATTAAAAAATAGGATTTCAGCGTACAGAAATGTTTGGATACCCTAATGAACAAACCAAAGAATAAATGAAGACTTTAATTTTGAAAAAAAAATAGAGAACTTATTTAATAGAATCCATATTTTTTAAAAGAAAATTAATCTATTCTAATATCAGGAAACAAAACCTTAAAAACATCCAGATAATCCTCAGCATAATGGAACACGATGCCTTCCTTAATGTAATCTTTAAGCATTCGCACGTCTTCCTCATTGCTTTTTGGCACAATTAACTCCATAATTTTTTCTCTTCTTGCAGCCAAAATCTTTTCTTTAATTCCTCCTATTTTCATCACTTTTCCTCTCAAAGATATCTCTCCAGTCATGGCCACATTTTGTTTTACGGGTTTTTTCATAGCAAGAGAAATCAAAGCTGAGGTAATTGTTATACCTGCAGAAGGACCATCCTTTGGAGTTGCGCCTTCCGGGGCATGAATATGAACCTCATGGTTTTCCAGAAAATTGTTCTTTAACACTTGGTTGGAGAAATGCTTTGCAAATGTGTATGCGATGTTCATGCTTTCTTTCATGACATTTCCCAAAGATCCTGTGATTTTCATGCCAGAAATTGAAATGGGTTTTTCCCCATCTTTCGCCCTATAGAAAGAACTTTGAGCAGCTTCAATGAAAATCAATGATCCTCCATATTCAGTATAAGCTAATCCAACAACAACACCCTAATATATTAGGAAATTAAAAGATCATATATTTATTTTAGATAAAAATAACAATGGGAGTTTGTTCGTAAAAACGGGAATGTGGAAACCTTGGTAAACCAATGTATTTTAATAAGGTGGGATTGTCAACAATTATGGTTTGAGAAGAAGGGTGTCGGACGTATTGGACTGCAACTTTTTCTAAGATTTTTCTTGTATATTTTTCAAGGCTTCGAACCCCTGGTTCTCTACAATAATCCTCTATCAAATGGTTGATACTTTGATCGGGGATTGTGAAATATTGTTGAGGGACAGCAGTCTATAAATAATTAAAAGAAGATAAAATTAAGGTATTTTATTTTTCTAGATAACGTCTTTTAAAACTCTCGGATATATGTGTCTGAGGTAAATTTGTTTTTTTTCTTGAAAGGTGTAGCTGGATAACTGAATGACATCCATTCTATCAATCAATGGTTGCGAAATTGTCTCCAAGGTATTACCAGAACAAATGAAAAGAACTTTAGACAAATCAATTGGAAAATCCAAATAATTATCCGTGAAAGCGTTATTTTGGGCAGGATCCAAAATTTCCAATAAATTGCTTTGAGGGTCGCCATGGATTTCTGATCTTCCTAATTTGTCTATCTGACATGTGATAAAAAAGTATCACATCATAACTTTTAAACTATTCTTACTTCATCCAACAAAATCACGCAATTTTCTGTCTGGCAGTCTTTTAGAGCTTGAATTATTTTGCCTGGATAAGCTCCAATGTACGTTTTTCTATGTCCCTTTAAAAATGATGAATCTGACTCTCCCCCCATAGAAACTCTAGCATATTTTCTGTTTAATGCCCTGAAAAGTTTTTTAATCATTTATAAAAATAAATTCATCTTTTAAAAGTGTTACCTTGCTATTGAAGAAGCTAAACTGGTTTTACCAACCCCAGGAGGACCAACTAATAACAAAATTTTTCCTGTCAAACTTCCTTTCAATTTTCCCACTGCAATAAATTCCAAAATTCTATCCTAATTTTTTAAATTTAATAAAGAAAAATGTATAAAAATACTTTAATATCATCCATTCCATAATGATCTTCATCTAATATTTGTCTGGATTTCTTTATATCATAAGAGTCTTCAGAAAAAACCTAAATAATGATATTAACTAAAAGATAAATAACAAAAAAAAATATTTACTCCATAAGGAAGACTAACTAGCCAATCCAAATATGTTCTGATGATGTTGGATTCTGAACTCATTTCATCAATGGAATTGAATTTCATCAATTCTTCATCGAAAATCTTTTGAATATGTGCAGGAACTTTCTTCCCTTTAAGTTTTTTCCGAAGAATGTTGATTATTCCTCCTTTCCCCTTTTCTCCTTCCACTGCACCTTTCACAATTTTAAATACTTCATCGTAAAATTCCTGGGCTTTTTTCGCTTTCAAGTTGTTTTGAGCAAGTTTCTAAATTTTCAAGATGAAAGAATTGTAATTTATTTATTTCTTACTCCAACATCAGAGAAATTCTGCAAAAAACTCAGATATTTGGCTGCCAAAACATGAATTTTATTTAATCTTTCTGAGAGTTCATTCACTTCAAAAGCTTCTTGGAGCTCCTTTTTCTTGTAATACCCCATTGATGTAATAACACCACCCAAACTATCAATGATTCTATTCGCATCTTGCAAGTTATAATTGACCAATGGAATTTGTCCCTTATTCATATATAGGATTTTAGAATAAATATCTATCAAGTGTTTCAGTTTCGTCTCCAAAGAAATATCAACATCGAACTCAGGCTCATTAATTTTCTTGATTTGAACTGATAAAAAGTAGTTCGGATCCTCATCTGCTAGGCCTCTTTGTGCTTGATTTCTTTTTTCTTCTAAAATCGCAATGATTTCCTTCGTTAAGGATTTTGACTCTTTTCTCTTTGGTTGAGGAGGGTCTTCACCAAGTTTTTGAGGATCTGTCCCTTCATCATGTTCCTCGACAATTTGAGGAGATGTTTGGTTTTTTTGCTGTGTTTTATTCTCTTCAAAAACTTCAGCCTGATCATCAGGCTTTATATCAATTTTTTCAATACTTTTTATCTCAACTCGATGTAGACCTTGCAGCTAAGAATTATTTTAATATCAAAAAAGGAGTAAATGAGAAAACCTGAATGTTCATTGAATTTGAATCGAATTCTACAGAGCAATATGTCCCAATACTGTAAAAATCCTTGATTTGAGGAGTATCATGTTTTTTGAAATCCTCTTTGGGAACGATCAATGTGAGGAAAGCAGGTGACATTTTCATGAATTGCTAATGTTTTCTTATAAATGGGAATAAAGTCAACTTAAATTTACTTTGGTTCGTGTTTCGCCCAAATTCACAGAGAATCTTGAGAAGGGAAAAAGTGGAAATTCAACCGGAAGAGCCAAGTTTCTCTCTAGAAAAACATATGATTTCTGAACTTTTTTCTGCAGACTTTCCTCATCATCTTGTTCAGGGTCTAAGATTTCAACATTGGCATCATTATCGGCTGACTTGCCTGAGAAGTGAAATTTTGAAGATAAAAAGAGCCTTTTTTGGAAAAAAGGTTTTTTTCCCAAGGTTCGCAAGAGAAAACTCATTTGAAATTTGGAATATTCCAATAGATTTTAAAGATATTTATAGGTCTTTAAAATTTTTAATCAAGGTGGATTTTACAAACTATAAATATAATATAAAACACTTTTAATCCTCTGCAAATTCATCCTCCATAGACATCTTTCCAGATTTATTCCATTTATAATCTTTGACTCTTCCGAGAACGATTGCAATTCCAGCCAGAAGACAACCAGCCATTGGGATCAAACAAGTCACATAACGAACAAATTCTGTCGAATTTTCATTTTTTTCCATATATGATGAATTCTGAGCAAAAAATTAATTTCAAGAATAATTATTTAATTAAAAACCAAAATAAAAAAAAGTATGAGGCCATTTAAGACTTTATCCCAAAAACTGAAAAATCCGAAAACGAAAGCTCCGCTTCCACCTTTTCTTCCCACAACTTCAGACTATCAAACATTTTAAAATAAATAAAAGAAAGAAAAAAGAAAATTCACCAAAAAGGCAATTCCTGTGTTCAAACAAAGAGATTGTCCGATCCCGAAGGTGCATGTGAAGATATACATAAGATAAGAGGTTGAAGCTGTTAAAAACTAAAGAAAGAGATCAATGAAATAATGAAGAACATAAAATAATTAACCATCATAACAATTGAAGAGAGGCAAACACAAAATCCTCCGATAATATAAGTAATTTTTCTTTAAAAAAATCTTTAATATCAATGTTATTTTTTTTTCAAAAAACCTTCCGAATCTTCTATAAAGCTTTTCTAAGGAAAGCGAAGCCATCACTGAAAAGAAATAAAGCATTAGCGGGATTAATGCTAGCTGGAATGGAGTTTTTTCTGTCAAATCACCGTTTGAAATTTTTATGACAAAAACCAAATAGAAATTAATTAGAGCCTTGTCAGAAAATGAATTCAAAGCAAAAGAAATTGGTTTACCCCTAAACAATTTGAAGTAATTCTAACTCCTATGTAAGCACCACCGTATTGATAGAAATCTCTGTGTTTAAACCATTCGTACCATTCATATCTTACTTCTATTCGAAAATTTGCATATAGTAAGAAAACTATAAATACCTTCTAACTCTTCTTTTATTTCATCATCATTATTTATTTTATTATCATGATTTATGTGATTTTCTTGAATTCTCCCTTCATCATTGCTGTTCTCTTGAGAGCTCCTAACACTTCGTTTTTTTTTCTCCACTATCAATGAACGAATGTTAGATGAACTCCTTAAACAAGCTTCAGATTTAAAGCAAGGTCAAAAACAATTAATTTAAAAACTAAGTAAAATACCGGACATCAAGTATACCTCATCGATTTTGTAAATGAAAAAAAGACTGGTCATTGATCCAAAGAAAATGATTGAATAAGAAAGAGCTCGAAATTGGACAATAGGAGACCTAAATGTTTAATTAAAAAAAGAAAAATTAATTTTCCAAAATCACATTTAATCATTTAATAAAAAAAATGTATCTTACTCGATGACTGTGAAATAAAATAAACATAATCCCAAAACTAAGAAAT
>Ga0302140_10006081_pt1 | contig 15172 bp, 6 predicted proteins | sample I_Bog_E1_1_FD_202095 | JGI IMG/M metagenome (GOLD analysis project Ga0302140, IMG submission 202095) | Peat permafrost microbial communities from Stordalen Mire near Abisko, Sweden - I_Bog_E1_1 | ecosystem: Environmental > Terrestrial > Soil > Wetlands > Peat | place: Sweden: Abisko, Stordalen...
GATCCCTGCCCGCAATCATAGGCCGTCAAAAGCTTGCATCGAAGATCATTTGAATAGGCCTTTGCCATCTTCTTTATCGCGAAGGCCAGAGCAATTACAGTGTACACCTATTAGTGATATGCTCTAAAGGCCGGTGGGCACACCTCTTCCGCAGTTCTTCTTCAATCCTGCTGATATGTTTTCTATGCCTCTTGCCCCCAGCGTACTGCTACGATAGCTCTGGAATCCCCCTCAAGGAGATCAGCTTGCGCCAAACCCTTCAGCCGCCGGAAATAACCCAAACCACACACAGCCGGCCGGAGATAGCCTGCTTGACAGCTCCCTCTTGCAGAATATACGTTCGCATTGATAACTTAATATGCATTCCTTCGATGTCCATTTTTACTCGATTTCGCTGTAACCTCCAGCGCCTGATATTCATCAGGCACACCCATACCCTGTCGATCGCTCCCTGGCTGCTGCTGTTGGCGCCTGTCTTCTTCCCGCTGCATAGCCTGGCACTTGGACAGCCCCGTTATGTGGAGACCATCCCGGACTCGAACAGCTTCCGGCTGGTGCATCAGAAAACCGCGGCGAAGCTCTACGTAGATGGCGGCGACTATCCCGGCGTGGTGCGCGCGGCCCGTGATCTGCAGGCGGACATCTTCCGGGTAAGTGGGTGTAACGCGCTGCTTGACGAGGACGGGAAGTCTCTCTCCGGAGACGTGGTTCTTATCGGCACCATCGGCAAAAGCAAAATCATCGACCGGCTCATTCGCGAGCGGAAGATCGATGTGAGCCAGATCGAGGGCAAGTGGGAATCGACGCTGATTCAGGTGGTTTCCCATCCCTTGCCGGGCGTGGTCCGCGGCCTGGTGATCGCGGGCAGCGATAAGCGCGGGACAATTTATGGGATTTACGATCTCTCCGAGCAGATCGGGGTTTCGCCCTGGTACTGGTGGGCGGATGTTCCCGTAGAACATAAGGATGCGCTGTATGTGAAGGCGGGGCGCTGGGTGCAAGGTGAACCGGCCGTCAAGTATCGCGGCATTTTTCTCAATGACGAGGCTCCATCGCTCACCGGCTGGGCCAAGGAAAAATTCGGCGGACTCAATCACCAGTTTTACGAGAAGGTCTTTGAGTTATTGCTCCGCCTGAAAGCCAACTTCCTGTGGCCGGCGATGTGGGACAATGCGTTCAACGAAGACGATCCTTTGAACCCTGAACTCGCTGACGAGTATGGCATTGTGATGGGTACTTCGCACCACGAGCCGATGCTGCGCGCGCAGCAGGAATGGAAGCGGCATGGCACGGGGCCGTGGGATTACGCGGCCAATGCCAAGACCCTCGATGCATTCTGGGAGGAAGGAATCGAGCGCAACAAGAATTACGAAAGCGTGATAACACTCGGCATGAGGGGCGATGGAGATATGCCGATGGCCGAGAGTGAAAACATCGCTCTGCTGGAAAAGATTGTCGCCGATCAGCGGTCTATCATCGCCCGCCACCAGACTCCCACTCTTGCATCCGATCCCCAGGTCTGGGCACTGTACAAGGAGGTGCAGGGTTATTACGAGAAAGGCATGCGCGTGCCGGACGATATTACTCTGCTGTGGTGTGACGATAACTGGGGAAACATACGCAGGCTGCCCACCGCGGATGAAAGAAAGCGCGGCGGCGGCGCGGGAATCTACTACCACTTCGACTACGTCGGCGATCCGCGCTCCTATAAGTGGCTCAATACTAACCCCATTGCCAAGGTTTGGGAGCAAATGAATCTTGCCTCCGCCTACGGGGCCAACCGCATCTGGATCGTGAATGTGGGCGACCTGAAGCCGATGGAGTTTCCGATTGAGTTCTTCCTCAATCTGGCTCGGGATCCGAACCGCTGGGGCAAGGACCACCTTCAGGAATTTACAGAACTCTGGGCCGGGCGCGAATTCGGTCCGGAGTATGCGGCGGAAATTGCGGATATTGTCACGAAGTACACGCAATACAATGGGCGGCGCAAGCCGGAACTGCTGGAGCCGGATACCTTCAGCCAGGTGAATTACCGGGAAGCGGACCGGGTCTATTCCGAATGGACGTCGCTCACCGAGCGGGCCGAACGGGTCTATCAGAAGCTTCCACAGGACAAGCGCGATGCCTTTTTCGAATTAGCATTATATCCAACGAAAGCCTCGGCCATTGTGAACGAGTTATACATTACAGCCGGCAAGAACCATTTGTATGCCGCGCAAGGCAGGATTGGCGCAAACGATCTAGCCCAGGAGGCGCGGGCTCTTTTTGCGGCGGACGCCGCTCTTACTGATGAGTATAACCACACGCTCGCGCACGGCAAATGGGACCACATGATGGACCAGACGCATATCGGGTATACCTTCTGGAACGAGCCGCCGCTCAATGCTATGCCAGCCGTCACGGAGGTGCAACCAGTTTCCGGGCCGAGGATGGCAGTGGCCGTCGAAGGATTGCCGTTTGCCAGCTCGCGCGACGTTGGATTTCTGGCGCTGCCTGCTTTCGATGTTTATAACCGGCAAACTCAGTTCATCGAGGCGTTCAATCGCGGGACTGCGCCTTTTGATTTTTCCGCGAGCGCGGATCGGCCATGGATCAAGCTAAGTGAAACGCATGGAAGCGTCGCAAAGGAAGAAAGGCTGCTTGTCAGCATTGACTGGGCCGGAGTCTCCGAGGGCACAAATAACGGCACGATTACTCTCACGCAGAAAGACGGCACAGCGTTTCATATCCGCGTGCGAGCACTGAATCCGCCTGTGCCTGCGAGAGATTCCTTGCAGGGGTTTGTCGAAGGCAGCCACTACGTTTCAATCGAGGCGGAGCACTTTACCGCGCAAACGGGCGCTGGCGGAGTTCATTGGGATAAGATCCCCGGCTTTGGCGAAACGCTCTCCGGAATGACTGTTTTCCCGGTAACAGCGCCGAGCGCGGAACCTCCGCAGCCCGCGCCGGTTCTTGCATACAAGATGTACTTATTTGAGGGAGGCGCGTTCAATGTGGAAGCCATCCTGGCGCCAACGCTGGATTTTGTGCCCGGCCGCGGACTTAGGTTTGCAATCTCCTTCGACGATCAACAGCCGCAAATGGTCGATGCTTTGGCGCATAACTCAGAAAAGGAATGGGAGCAGGCGGTCAGCGACGGCGTCCGCAAGGTCACCTCCACGCTCAAAGTGGACGGACCGGGTTATCATACGCTGAAATTCCGGATGGTCGATCCCGGCGTAGTGCTGGAAAAGCTGGTGGTCAGTCAGGGCCGTTTGCCGGAGAGCTATCTGGGACCGCCAGAGAGTTATCGAAGCCCCGCGCCGGCCGGAAAGTAAAGATTATTCTTTTTCCCTCTGGATCGAGTTATTCCGCAGCCTTTAGGGCCACTCTGAACAAGTTTATTTTCCCTTTGATTCCGCGAGTTGAAGTTTCTGGCCGCGTGGTTGACTTCATGCTTGCCGGTTGACTCCACTTGCGAATAATGTTTGTCAAGAACAGCAGCATCTCCGGCTATCCGCTATTCCCCGCTTTCAATAGGGAGAAGCACCTACAGGTTCATCACGCAAGGAAACCGTTGCGGGCACGATAACGTACTGTTCGTCTCGTCATCATTTATGCTGCCAGCTACCTTCATCGCCAGTCATCATCTCGAAGATGGGCTTGCCGCTCCCAACTCCAGCAGCAGCGGGCTGGGGTGGAAGTCACAAGAAGAACGGCTTGCGGCGACCGGCCCCATTCGATTTGAGTCAAATGATAGTAGAATTCATTTGCTGGAGGGTCATGAAAAAGATTGCGCTGGTTTTTCTGTTTCTCTCTGTGATCGCTGGCGGCGCCGAGACAGGGAAGACGGTCTCTGCAAAGCCGTTATCAGCTCCGGTGATGGACGCCAAGTTTGTCAACGTGCAGAAGGCTTGCAACCCTGAGACTATTTGCTCCTCGATGGATGATCGTATCGGGACGCCGATCCTGAACCACGCGCCTGCCCCATGGGTTGAAGTAGCGCAATTGGCGGGTACGCCACCGATGAGCCCACAGCGCGCGGTTACGCCACCCAACCCATCGAGCAGCGGCAAAACGGGACCGCGTTACGATGTGACTTCCTCCGCCTTTGGCGCATTGGGCAACGGGAAGACAGACGATACAGTAGCAATCCAGGCGGCCTTTGCCGCCTGCGGAAACACCTATAACAACCCGCCCGCGAATACACAGCAGAACAGCGGCATCATCGAGTTTCCCGGCGGCCGCAACTATCTCGTTTCCCGCACCATCAATACTTACAACTGCCAGATCGAAGGCACGACAGGCAACATCCAGGGTTCGTATTCGCCGCCCAAAATCCTGTGGAACGGGCCGGCCGCGGGCGTCGCCGCGCAGATTACCGGCTTCAGCATCACATCAAACAGGGTCGCCTTCGCCGCCGCCAACAGCCTCTCTGCCGGACAGTTCGTGGAGATCGAAGGGCTGTCAGCAGGCTTTTATCTGAACCGGGCTATTTTGCAAGTCTCTTCAACCGGCCTCTCCGCCATGCGCTTTGAAGCAACGCTTCCCTTCGGCTGGGCCAATGTGAGCGCCACGGCCGACTCCGGCGCAGCCACCACGGTCAACGTAATGTTTGCGCTTCCCTCCAACGCCCGCTATCAGCAGTCCATAAGCAACATTGCGCTGACAATCAAGTCAACTAAGTCGGCGAACACCTACGATGTGGGATTCTACTTCGGCTCTCGCGTGGACACCGGCACCCACATCACGAACACCTGGGTTGCCGGAGCCAACAAGTACAGCTTTTACTTCTCCAGTGGCGGCATCAACGTGGATTTCGACAAGGGCTGGAGGTCGGACAGCGCGGGGGTTGCCGGAATCTATTGGAGAACTGCCGGGGCCGATTCGTTCGGAGTGGCGAATGGCACCGTAGACAATGCCCGCGGCGCATATGGCTCGACCAGCAGCGGAGCCGCCGTGATGCTGGACAACGCGGCCTGTGTCGCCAATTTGAATGTCCATTTCACTTCAAGGAATGTCAAGGTTGAGGTCAATACCACGCTGACTCCGGGGCTGGGCGTCTTTACACTGTATGATTGCCCCGCGAATGCCAACGGGGAACAGTTCTTCCTGGACTTTGAGAGCACCTGGGTGGCTCCTGGATCGCAAAGCAGAACGCCCAATTTCCCTTCGTTCGTGATGTCGCCGGCGAACGACAAGGCGCTCAATCTGAGTGTCCTGAATAGCCAATTCCCCAACGGCACACTGGGGAATGCCACAACGCGCTGGGTAGGTTTGCCGGAGCTGTTGAGGCATGACGTTCTTGGAGCCAGTGGGTTTATCCCCATGTTGAGCTATGCGCCATCGCTCAACAGCGGCGGCGAGGGACCGGCGGCAAGCAGGTCGCCGATTCAACTGCTGGGCGATGTCAATATCAGCCAGCTCTGGCAATACGGCATTCCCGCTTCAGATCTTTTGTACGCGGACACCTCCTTTGCGGCGCTGCCCAATGCGACAACCTTGTTTGCCGGCCAGATTCTAGCGCCCCCTGCCTATTGGAGCGGAAACAACGGCAAGCGGTTTGCGCTTGACGTTGTCTATCAGACGGGCACGACCGGCACGCCGAACGGCGGTAACACGGCTTGCTTCGGAACGATGCACACTATGGTGCTTACCTGCACCAGCGCGACCGACCTTTCGGCCGGGCAGCGCATCACCATCGGAACCGATGCAAACAAGACAATCAATTTCGTGGATGCGACGAATCCGAGCGCGGTGCGGGTGATGCTAACGAGCAATCTCGGGGCATCGTATTCTCAGCAGACGCTCACTTTTTCCGCGCCATTGCTGGCCCCGGAGATGCAGATGCCCACCAAGTCGCCAGGCGCGCCAACCTCTTTGACCTGGGCGCAAGGGGACACGGAGCAGAACTCCGCTGCGGCGGCAAACGGAGTCGCGGCCTGGGTAAACGTAGCTTCCGGCGCGCCGGGATCGTGGGCCGGAATTCCCCTGGGCGACGCCAACGGCAAGATTGCCGCTTCGCAACTAGCCAGTTCAAGCACCGTGGGATCGGGAAGCGTTGTGCTGGCGAATCAGCCAACAGTCAACGGATTGACCGGCACGGGCGCCACGACATTGACCGATCTGACGATCAAGGGAAGGTGCATCGGATGCACGGGCGCCAGCGTCCGCACAGCACAGGCCTTCTGCGCGGGAACGGCAAGCTCATCCAGCACGATTCTTCTCTTCGGCGCGGGAAGCTCGCAAACCGCCTGCGCACAAGCGCCCGGGCCGCACACTTTGCAACAGGTCATCGCGGCCACAGGCGGCGTCTTGAGCAACCTTGCGGTGCGTTGCGGACATCTGGGGTCGCAACCCGCCAGCGGGAGATTCACGGTGTGGAATCTGCCCTCTGGAAGCGCGATGTTGAATGCTTTATCAGGAACCAACACAGGGCTTGCCGTCACGATAGGAAACTCCGCCGCGAATGCCAACATGACCCTCCTCGACACCACGCATACCTTTGCTTACGCGGCGGGAGATATGCTGCGCATTCAGTTCACCACAGAGGCCAATGAGACGCTGGGAGATTGCACAGCCAGCTTCAATTACTAGAAAGCGCGGCAAGCGTCAATTGCCTCGCCAAGCACGGCGGCGACTTCTTCCTGCTGGCTCATCGTGATGCGGTTGAAGAAAGGCAGAGCCAGTGTGCGCCGCGCGATAGACTCGGTGAGGCGCAGCGTGGCCGCGCCCGTGCTGGAATGCGTGCGCCAAGCCGGTTGCAGACGGATGGGGTCAAAGTAGCGTCCGGTTGCGATGCCGCGCCGGGCGAGGGCGGTTTGCACCTGGTCCCGGTCAACCTCTTCCGGCAGTCGGACTACATAGACGAACCAACTGATGATGCGGTGGGGAAGGATGAGCGGCGGAAGCTCCAATCCCGCAATTCCCTTGAGCAGCGCGTCGTAGCGTTCGGCAGCGGCACGGCGCAGAGCGAGGATCTCATCGATGCGGCTGAGTTGCACGCGGCCCAGCGCGCAGGCCAGTTCGGAGAGGCGGTAGTTGTAGCCCACCTCGCCGTGGTCGAGCCAATTGCTGGTGGAATTGCGCCCCTGATTACGCAAGCTGCGCAGCCGGCTGGCGTGGCCTGGATCGCGCGCCAGCACGGCGCCGCCTTCGCCGGTGGTGATTTGCTTGTTGGGATAAAAGCCGAAGACGGCCAGGTCGCCGAAGCTGCCGGCGCGCTTGCCTTGGTACTCGGCGCCGATGGCCTCGCAGGCGTCCTCAATGATGAAAAGACTGTGACGGCAGGCGATGGCCTGTAGCGCATCCATTTCGGCTGGGACGCCGAAGGTGTGAACGACCAGAAGAGCGCGGGTGCGCGGCGAGACGGCCCGCTCGATGGCCGCCGGATCAAGGTTGAGGGTGACCGGATCGATCTCCGCAAAGACCGGCGTGGCGCGCACCTGCAGGATAGCGTTGGCAACGGCGACGAACGCGAAGGAGGGCACGATGACCTCATCGCCCTCGCCGATGCCCAGAGTGAGCAATGCCAGATGCAGACCGGCGGTGCCGGAGCTGACCGCAACGGCGTCGGGCACGGAGTGGTAGGCGGCAAGGGCGGCTTCAAAGGCGCTCAGCTCGGGGCCGAGGCTCAGTTGCGGCGTGCGCAGCACGGCGGTGACGGCGTCGATCACGGCCTGGGTAATGTCGGGCGAGGAGAGCGGCACCTGTGGTGCGGCAGCCACCTGCGGTGGGGCAGCCGCCTTCGGCTGGTCCGCGCCAACAAAAAGGCGCGGATTGGAGTTTTGCCGGAGATTCAAGTCAGAATTCATAGTCGTTTGTGGATTCACTGGTCAGCGGAGTTGGCTGCTTGATGAGCATCCCGTCCAACGGAATTGTCGTCAGGACGCGGGCGATGGTGGTGGCCGCGCTTCCATCGCCATAGGGGTTGATCATGCCGCTGAGCGAATCTCGGAATTCCGGAGAAAGTGCTTGCGTGATGGCGCTGAGAATTGCGGTGGTTTCGGGTGGCGCGTCGATCACGTTGCGGGCGCGCTCGCGGCCCTGCTGGCGCATTCCGACGTTAACTGTGGGCAGAGCGAAGGAGGCTGCTTCCATAATGCCGCTGGAGGAGTTGCCCACCATTGCGTCCACATTACCCAAGAGGCTCCAGTAAGTGACGGCGTCGAGGTTGACGAAGATGTGCGTTCGCGGGCGCGTGGCTGCCAGAGCCCGCGTGCGCTCAATCAGCGCGAGGCTCCCCGCGTCGGCATTGGGATAGACGAAGAGAAGCTGGCCGGGGGCTTGAGCGAGGGCGGCGAAGAGCGAGCCAGCCTCCGCGTTGGTGTCGCGCAGGATGGTGACCGGGTGCCATGCGGCCAACAGCGCGGGCGGGGTGAGCGCGCGACCAAGCTTTGCTTCGAGCTCTTGACGGCTCAACAGCGCGGAGCGCCGCAGGTGATCGAGCGAAGGCGCTCCGGCATGATGAACGCGCCAAGGTTCCTCGCCCATCGCGATGACGCGGCGGCGCGCGGTTGGGGTCGAGGTGAAGTGGATGTGCGCCAGCTTGGTGAGAGCGTTGCGCACCTGGTCGTCAATCGCTCCCTGGCTCACCTCGCCGCCTTCGATGTGGGCGATGGGAATCCTGAGCGCAACCGCAACCGACGCGGGCGCGAGCATCTCATAGCGGTCGGCGATCAGCAACAGCAGGTCGGGACGCCATGCGGTGAGCGCGTCGGCCAGGCCGAGGATGGCGATGCCGATGGTCTTGGCCATGCCGGTGTCGGTATCCGAGCTGAGCAGGCACTCGATGCGCGCGAGAATCGGAAATCCATCGCGCTCTATTTCCTTGATTGCGTTGCCGAACTCCGGCGCCAGATGCGCGCCCAGCGCGAAGACGCCCAGCTCCACGCCAGGATGCGCGGCCAGTTCGCGCAGCGGCCAGTAAAGGTGGCTATAGTCGGCGCGCGAGGTGGTCACCACGCCGATGCGGCGCTTACGGTCTTCGGTGGACGGAGTCACAGGAGAAGTATAAATTGCATGGGCCTATTGCGCCGGCTGCGGCGCGGGCTGGGCTGGGCATTCAGTGAGCTGATACCAGGCGGCGTGCAGCCGGCCCTGATGCAGGCCGAGACAGATTGAATCGCCGGCTTGCTTGTTGCTGTAGAGGCTGGAGGAGACACTGATCTTACTTGGCTCCTCGACCGGCCCCCAGGGGGCGAGATCAAGGAAATACGCGGTGGCTTTGGGGTTTGTGTGCTTGCCGGTGACAGAAACGATGTAGGTTGTGGGCTTGGATGTGTCGGCCAGAGAATTTACAACGACGGCGAGGCCGAAGCTGTAAGGTAGCGAGGCGAGGAGCACGGGGGCGAGAGCGAAAGCCAGAGAGGTATTCTTGATGGCTGGGCTATAGAGCATTGCGAAGTAGACGAGCGCAACCGGAACAGCAAGAAGAAATAGGGGCTTCATTGAGACAAATTCGAAAATCCTAACGCTGAGGGCCAATCCAATGCCTGCGATCAATAAAGCAAAGCCCACATCGGCGCGCGGATCGGCATTTTCCTTGAAGAATGCATAGAGCATCGGGGAGTGCTGCATCAGCAGCAGCATGGACATGGGCGTGAGCGCAAGAACGATGGCCGAGGGCATGCCATAGGCCGCGGGGGAGAAGTTAAAACCGAAGGCGGCGGCTAGGGCAACGATGAGCGCGGCGATATTCAGTGTCTTTGCCAGTTTCAGGACGCGCAGCCGCTCTTTGGGAGTCGAGCCCAACTTTGCGTCCTGCGAGATTTTGGCCAGCATTGCGTCGTGATCTCGCGCCTCCAGTTCCGCATCGCGCGCATCCAGGTCCGTGAGCTGCCGCAACCAGGCGCGGTAGTAGTCGTCGGTATCAAAGTAATCCGGGAAAAAAATCTCGCCACGGCCTTTCTTCAGGAAAAGCTGCTTGCTGGTTGTGCCACGTATGCTGGGGGTGCGGTAGCCCTCGACCTCGCTGAGGTCGGCGCATTTTGCGCTGAAAAGTCCGCGCACCTCGATGCGCGTTCCGTCCAGGACCAGACGAAGGCGGAACACGGCGGCCAGCAGGCAAAGGCCGAGCAGCGCAAAGGGAGCGAGCCCCACCATGAATAGGGAACGACCAAAGCTGTCACCAACAGTCAAAGCGAAGAAAACCACAGGTGCGGCCAAGGCCCCACCCAGCAGCACGTAAAACCCTCTTTTCCAGCTCTTCAGTCGATACTCGTGGCGGGTTGCGCCCATTTGCTGGAACGAATTCATTGAGTACTCCGTTCCCAGCCTTTATATCACAGGAATCGTTCGATGCGGATTGAATGGGTGAGAGTACGGTTGGGGATCATGGTATTCCATCCTTTTCGCAAAGAACGCGAAAAGCATGGGGCACCCGGCGGGAGACTGAACCATTGGGCGGATGCGGCTCCATTGGCCATTCGCTTACACTATAAGGTTCCGCGGCATTTGGGTTGGCAGCTTTCCGGCCGCTTTGAGGATGAGATTGATGAGAATGACCGGCTCGTTGGCTCTAGTTTTTTTTGTTGCATTCATGGCGGGAGCGCAGACGCGCTTTGATGCCGAAGCGGTGCGGCTGAACAATCGCGGCGTGGCGCAGATGAGCCAGCAGGCCATTGAGCGCGCGGCTGCGTCGTTTGCCGAGGCCTTCCATAAGGATCCCAGGCTGGCGCAGGCAGCCATCAACGAGGGCATTGCGCTGATGGCGCAGCAAAAGCTGGACGAGGCAAAGAAGGCCTTGCAGGCAGCCCTCGCTTTGGACCCAGGCAACGCGCAGGCGTGGTACAACCTGGGCCTTGCCCAGCACGCGGGCAATGAATTGGAGCCGGCGCTGGCCAGCTTTCAGCAAGCGGCGAAGATTGATCCCAGGGATGCGGACTCCTATTACTTCGAGGGCGTCTGCTACCAAGAGCTGAAGCAGTTCGACAAGGCCATCGAAATACTGCGCAAGGCGCTGAAGATCAATCCGCCGCACGCCTCGTCGGAGTTTGCGCTGGCGCGCGCCTTGCAGCGTTCCGGCAACACTGCCGAGGCCAAGGAGCACTTCAAGTGCTTCCAGCATTTGACCAGCACCAAGATCGGAGCGCCCATCGGGCTCTCGTATGGCGAGCAAGGGCACTACTCCACCGTCACGCCAGTCGAGGAGCATGAGGCCGGAAACAAAGCGATGATTCCGGTGAAGCTGGTGGCACAGCCTATGGTTTCCCAGGTCCGAAAATCCGGACCTGGGGCACCCGCAGCTTTTACGACCACAGGCGGTGCTTGCATGATGGACGTGACCGACACGGGGAGCATGGACCTGGTGCTGATGCAGTCCGGCGCGCAGGCGATTCGCGTGCTGCACAGCAAGGGCAATGGAGGCTATGAAGAGTTTGACGCGGCGGCGGCTGGGTTGAAGGCCACGGGTAGCGCCGTGGCTTGCGCTGTGGGCGATTACGACGGCGATGGATTGAATGATCTGTCCGTTGCAATGGATGATGCAGTGCTGCTCTTCCGCAATCTGGGCCACGGAAAGTTTCAGGACGTGACGGCGGAGGCTGGGCTGAAGCCGATGAACCGGCCTACCGGAATCACGTTTATCGATTATGACCACGACGGTGATCTGGATCTTCTTTTGACTGGTTCTCCTTTGAAAGAAGGTGGCACGCCGAATGTTATGTGGCGCAACAACGGCAACAAGACCTTTACCGAGTGGACGGAGCCGACGGGATTGGGCGGGAGCGGAACGACGAGCGCGCCGATTCTCACCGACTTCAACAATGATCGCGCGGTCGATATTGCTGTGAGCGGCGATGGGCCTGCGCCGTTGATTTTTGTGAATCCGCGTGAGGGAAAGTATCCGAGTCAGCCGCTCTACGAGAATGCGAAGCTGCCGCCCACCGTCGGCATCACAGTGCTCGACTACAACAAGGACGGCTGGATGGACATTGCGGTCACGCACGCGGGCGCGCCGGGACTTACGCTGTGGCGCAACGTTGCGGGGCCGGAAAACATTGGCCGGCGGTTTGAAAGAGTGGAACTCCCGCTGCAAGGCGCGCTACGCGGATGGGGCGTGACGGCAATCGACATTGACAACGACGGCTGGATCGATCTGGCGGCGATTGTGGAGACCAAGGCCGGTCCGTGCGTGAAGGTCTTCCGCAATCGTGGCGACGGAACATTCGAGGATGTGAGCCATGCGCTGGGGCTGGACGATGTGAAGCTCTCTGCGCCTCGCGGGTTGATTGCTGTCGATGACAACGGCGCGGCGGATCTGATTGTGACGCAGGTGAACGCGCCGCCGGTGCTGTTGCGCAACGTGGGCGGCAACAAGAATCACTCTGTGCGCCTCGACCTGACCGGCTTTGCCGACAACAAGACGGCTATCGGTGCAAAGGTTGAAGTCTTTGCCAACGGCCACTGGCAGAAGTGGGAGCTGGCCGGAGCATCGGGCTATCAGACGCAAGGGCCGCCGCAGATTCTCGTTGGCCTGGGCGATGCGGAAGGCATTGACCTGCTGCGCATTCTCTGGCCCACGGGCGTGCTGCAAGACGAGATAGATCTGCCGCGCCAGCCGGTGATTGCGATGAAAGAGGTTGACCGGCGGGGCAGTTCGTGTCCGGTTCTCTTTGCGTGGAATGGGCACAAGTACAAGATGGTGACGGATGTGATTGGCGCGGCGGTCGTGGGTCATTGGTTCACGCCCACGCGGCGCAATACGCCCAACCCCGGCGAATGGATCAAGGTTGATGGCGCGCATTTTGCGCCTGTCAACGGCAAGCTGAGCCTGCGCTTCATGGAGCCGATGGAGGAGGTCAACTACATCGATCAGTTGCGGCTGGTTGCGGTCGATCATCCGGAAAATGTCGAGGTCAACCCTGACGAGCGCTTCCTCGACGATCCGCCGTTTGCTTCGGGGCGCGTGGTAGCTTCAGAGGGCGCGCGGCTGCCTGTGGGCGCGTGGGATGGAGAGGGGCACGACGTGCTCGATCTGTTGAGCCGGCGCGATCATCAATTCGCCATCGGCTTCACGCCGCTGCCTTACGATGGCTTTGCGAATCTTCACACGCTGACGCTGGACCTGGGTGCAGTGAAGCAAGACGCTCCGCTGCGGCTGTTGATGACCGGCTACGTGAATTACTTCAGCGCGACTTCGCTTTATGCGGCGTGGAAAGCGGGCATCAAGCCGATCTCGCCTTACGCTGAGGCGCTTGTGCCCGATGGGGCAAATTGGATCTGGCAGCGCATCGCCGACGATGTGGGTTTCCCCGCTGGCCTGGAGCGCACGATTGTTGTGGACCTCAGCGGCAAGTTGCCCGCTGGAGCGCGGCGCATTCGGCTCGTCACCAATCTCGAAATCTATTGGGACCAGGCGCTCATCGATCAAAGCACCGGCGCGGAAGCAAGAACAGCTGAGCTGCCGCTCGCGCTGGCCACACTGCACTTCCGCGGCTACCCTACACAAATAGAAGGCGCAAGCCCCGGCGATCTCGACTACGATTATGACCGCGTGAGTTTGACAGGGCCCTTCCAGCATCAGCGCGGCAACTACACGCGCATGGGCGACGTGACGTTGCTAGTGAAGAGCATCGACGACCGCTATGTGATCTTCGGAAGCGGCGAGGAGATTGCGGCGGAGTTCGATGCGACGAAGCTGCCCGCGCTCGCTCCGCATTGGAAGCGCGACTACTTCTTCTACGCCAATGGATTCGTCAAGGATATGGATTGGTGGGATGCATCGCCGTTCACGGTGGCGCAACTGCCTTTCCATGCGATGAGCGCCTATCCTTATCCTGACTCTGAGGAATATCCGCAGGACGCGCAGTCCCTGGAGTACCAGTTGAATTGGAATGATCGCTTCGACTCGGGCGAGCCGGTGCGCTCGTATCGGTTTAACTATTCAATCATGCCATCCACTCCAGCAGAAGATACGGCGGCGCGGCCATGAATTCGCTTGTGTTGCAGTCGGCCACGAGGCAGTTGGAGCTATTGCACACACGTGAGGTTTCAGTCACCGAGCTGGCAGAGGCGCACATTCGGCAGATCGAACGGTTGAATCCGCAGTTGAATGCATTCGCTGATTTCGACGCGGAGCGTGTGCGCGCGCAGGCGCGGCGGCTGGATGAACAAACTGAGCCGCGCGGGCCGCTGCATGGGCTTCCCGTTACGGTGAAGTCGTCGATTGCGACAGCAGGGTACAAGTGCGAGATCGGCAGCCTGCTGCATCAGAATGACGTGCCGCGTGAGGATGCAGTCGTCGTCGCGCGGCTCCGTGCGGCGGGCGCGTTGATTCTGGGCACCACCAACTGCCCGGAGTTTCTGATGGCTTACGAGACCGCGAATCTGCTGCATGGGCGCACGCTGAATCCGTGGGATTTCGAGCGCACGCCGGGCGGATCGAGCGGCGGCGAGTCAGCGGCCATTGCGGCGGGGCTTTCAGCAGCCGGCCTCGGCAGCGATAGCGGCGGCTCTGTGCGTGTGCCCGCGCACTTCACCGGCATCTGCTCGTTCAAGCCCACGCCGGGGCGCATTCCCGGCCGCGGACACTTGCCTCCGTGCGTCGGACCCTTCTCAACGCTGGGCGCGATTGGGCCGATGGCGCGCACCATGGCCGATGTTGCGCTGATGTTTCGCACACTTAGCGGCCAGGACCCGCACGATCCGGTGAGCCCTCCGATTGAGTTGCGCGAGCCGAGTCTCAATGAATTGCGTACGAATACCATTGGCTTCTTCGAGGATGATGATCTGGTTCCAGTGACGCCGGAGACGCGGGCCGCAGTGCAAGCTGCCGCGGCTGCGCTGCGCGATGCGGGCTTTCGCGTCGAGCCCTTCCGCCCGCGCACGCTGGAGCTGCTGCGCCAGTTGTGGTGGAAGTTTTTTGTGCAGTGCGGGGCGATGTTTTATGCGCCGGCGATTCGCGGAAGGGAGCATCAATTGAGTCCAATTTTCAGCGAGTTTCTCAGCTTCTCCGAGGCTCTGCCGCCGTTGACGGCCCAGCAGTTGCTGGACGCATGGGCGGAGCTGGATCTGATTCGCGCAAAGACTCTCGAAGAGATGAGCGCGCATCCAGTGCTGCTGTGCCCCGTGGCCAGCATTCCCGCCTTCCGTCACGGCGAGCGCGAATGGATCATCGAGGGACGCACGGTGAAATACCTCGACGCCGTGCGGCACACTCAGTGGTTCAACGCGCTCGCCAGCCCGGCGGCGG
>Ga0302140_10006082_pt1 | contig 15167 bp, 14 predicted proteins | sample I_Bog_E1_1_FD_202095 | JGI IMG/M metagenome (GOLD analysis project Ga0302140, IMG submission 202095) | Peat permafrost microbial communities from Stordalen Mire near Abisko, Sweden - I_Bog_E1_1 | ecosystem: Environmental > Terrestrial > Soil > Wetlands > Peat | place: Sweden: Abisko, Stordalen...
TTCGAATTTTCATGGGGGATTTTCATTTAGATTTCAACTGAGGAAAAAAAAGAACTCTTGGTTGGCATTTTTCTGCTTAAAGACAATTTTGTTTTTTTGTTGTTGTTGTGGAAAATGATGATTTTTTAGTTTTTTGGTGATTGTTCTTCTTTTCAAGATGATATTCTGAAGGAAATGTTGGGCCAAAGAATCCTCTTCAAGGCAAAGTTGCTTTCGCTGGGACCATGAAAAAAATTCAAATGTAATAAATTTTTCTATAACTCTTTAAAAATTTAGAAAATATAAAATCAAAATAGAAAAATTTCATAAATATATAAATTGGCTTGTTTTTTATGAATTCTTATCAAACTCTCCAAACACCTTCGAAAATTAATATGTTAATCCTCTTTCCTTTATAATTTATCATATTCCCTCATACATTTTAGATAAAATCCTTCATGTAATTTTGGAAATTTGCTAATTTAATAATCATAGAAAATATATAATAATTTGATAATATACGATCAGAGTTGTCTTTATTGCTAGAAATTTCTCGGGTTTCTTCATTGAAGAATAAAATGCATTATAAATCTGAAAGAAAAGTTTATGAATTTTAAAAATAATTTATTTTTATTATTAATTATTATGACTTCTTTTTTTTATTCGGAAAAATCTGAGCTTGAAAACTCTCCTTTTTTTCGAAATAAGGCGCATCTTCATTTTCATCCACCAAAACATCAAATTCAATTTGAAGGATATTTGTTCAAACAAGGCAAGATCTTGAAACTCTGGAATAAACGTTATTATATTGTAGCAGGGAACAAACTATATTATAAAAAAGTCTTTTTTTCATTCATCCTCTTTTTCTAATTTTCATTCCTTTCACAAAAAAACTAGAAAGGAAATAACACCAAAATTAAAGGAGAGTTGGAACTGACAAACCTATTATATGATAAATATGATAGACGTTTTGACGAGAAAAACAGTCTTTTTATCAAAAATAAGAGCCTGATAAGCAATAAGCATTTTCACTATAGTGTGACCTTCAAAAGAAATGTGAAAATAAGTTTTAGCTTGGCAACTAATTCAGAAGAAGATTTTAACAAACTCATTGAATCTTTGAAGCCACAATGCATTTGCCTTAATTTTAAAGACGATTATACGGTGCTAAAAATTATTGGCAAAGGAAATTTCGCTAAAGTACTACTTACTTAGATTGATAAAAAATTAATAATTTTTTATTCTTAAAATAATTTCAAAGGTCTTTCTGGCTTTTCATAACAAAATCCAAAAGCGGTTTGCTTTGAAAGGTTTCAGTAAAAAGCTTTTGAGTTCACAATTAAACGGAAAGGTTTGCTTAAATAATAATACAAATAATAAAAAATAATTAAATTTTTCTTAGAAAAACTTGAGGAATGAAATCAAAATCCTCAGAATGGTCGATCATGAAAACATTGTGAAATTATACGAAGTTTATGAAACAGATAGTTCTGTTTATTTGGTTCTTGAACTTTTGGAAGGAGGGGAGTTATTTCATAGAATCCCATTTATGAATAATTATGAAGATACTGATATTAAAACCTTAATGAAAAACCTTTTAAGCGCATTGGCTCATATGCACGAGTTAGGGATCATGCATCGTGACATAAAACCTGATAACATTTTATTGGAAAGCGCTAAAAATGATTATGATATAAGAATCGCGGATTTCGGCCTGTCAACTTTTGTGAATGATACTGAAATTTTATATAAAAGATGTGGCACACCTGGATTCATTGCGCCTGAAATAATTGCTTATAAGGAAGGCAGCAAGATGTATAATGAGAAATGTGATATATTTAGCGCTGGATTGATTTTTTATATTTTGTAAAATTTCTTTTAAATTAGAGTTCATATAATTATTTTTTTAGGTTTCAAGGAAAATCCCCATTTAAATCAAGTAATTGCAAGGATATACTCATAGAAACTTTAAATAAAGAGATTGATTATAAGGAATTGCTGGAGAATGGCCATGAAGAAATTGGTAAGCATTTTCCTAACAAATATATATATTTTTTCGAGGGGGCGATGAGAAAAATTTGGTTTTATGATATGGGAAAAACTAGATTTTTTTGGAAATTTCTAATATTAAATTTAAAAAAATTAAGTTGAACATTGCAATGTTTTTTCGAGTGGAAAGGGAAAATATAAACCATTTTTAACTATTTTTTAACACAGCCATAGATCTTATGAAAAATATGCTAGAAAAAAACCCAAATTTACGGATTTCAGCCAAAGATGCCTTATCACATCCATATTTTATAGCCCCTTCAGCTTCAATGGAATGCATAGACGAGGTCAAACTCAAAACCAACATTCAAATTTATAACATCTGTTATAAGAAGTCATTTGATAACATTGAAAATAAATGGCTTGTCAGTCCAGGAGCTGAAGTTTTAAGCAATGAGGAATCTTTTGTTTATTATAATAAAGTTGCCTTTAACGGAAATATAAAAACAGTGGAAAAAATGGGCAAAGATTCGAATTTTTCTATAAAATTGGATAGCTCCCCAAAGTTGCAAAGAAGCCATTCTGCGTCAAAAGCTTGTCGGACTTCAAGTGAAACTGGAAAATTTTTAGTGAATTCATGCAGCAGTCATTTTAAAGGATTACCAAATATTTTCGAGGCCAATAATTATATCCATTTGATGGCAGAAAAAAAGAAACCAACTGTTGAGAATATTATAAAAATTGAATCAAGATTACTTGAAAATGATGAAAACCAGATTTCAGGCAAAAGTTTAGATGAGAAGAAAACAAATGGAAAGTTAGAAGAAATCGGATTGAACCATGATTTTGAAGAATTGATTAAAGGGAATATGAAATGATATGGTTTCAAAGCATGATAGTGTTTTGATGTTTTTCCGTCTGTGTTGGTATAATTTTTTTCATCATATAATTTAAAAATATGTAATACTAATAAACCAATCATGAAATAAATTAATTTAACAAAAAAAAAAAATTTTAAAAATTTGAAAAAACTTGAATTTTTTTCTCTATTATAACTTATTATAATATTATATAGTATCACATTATTTCGGATTAAAAAAGAAATTTTTTTTTTATTTTAAATGGTTTTTACAAAAATCATATATAAAATGAATTAAAAAAAACACAAGTAAAAATGACCTTTCAGATCAAATAATAAATTTTAATGCGATTTTTATTTCAAGTTTTTTCTGCAAACGATTTAAAATTTTATTTCCCAAAAAACCCCAAATTTTCTTCATTTATATGAAACTCTCTCACAGCTTGATCTTACTCCTTCTAGCCTTTCAGGTGTTCTCCATCGACTTAGAAGACTTTTCCTCCGACTCCTACCAATCCCTTTCCGCCAATGATAAAATGAGCAAACTTTGGTCAAAAATCAATGAGGATCAATCCGAATTGGGGTTCTACAATCCTTTGACTTTGGCCACCATTTTCCTGGAACCCATGGATCCCACTTTTGATCATGTCTCAGACACTTTTCCTTTTTTAAGGAAAAAACTAATTCATACTGTGGGAGTGATCGCCCAAGGTGAACTTGTCGTAGATCCTGCTAATCCTTATACAGGGATTTTCGAAGGTGCCAGCAATGTTTTAATCAGACTTTCTTCTGCAAAGAGTCCAGATTTTACAAAAACCACTGCTGCAGGGGCTGATGACAATTTCACACCAGGAATGTCCCTTAAATTCCTTAGAGATGGTATTCCTTCAGTCAATCTGATGGCAATGTATGGAGTCAATGGATTCCCATCATGGAATTTCTTCTTCAAAGATTTCTCCAATCACATTCCAGCAGCTAAGGGATTGCCATTGAAGGCCTTGTCTTGCAAATTTGCGCAAGCAACCAAACATATTTCAACCCTTGGTTTGAAAGATTTGAGCGCTTGGACTGAAAAAGGGGAGGATCGAAGAAATGAACTGAACTTCCCATTCAAATTAGTGTTCAGACCCACTGATCAAGTAAATACTCTGTTCCCTGATGACTTTGTTCAAAAATACCCTGATCAATTGAAAACCATTCCAGCAGGCACAAGCTTATATGATGTCTATGCAGTGGGGAACCCTGATGCACAAGAGGCTAAAATTGGAACATTAAGGACCACAAGCGCGTTTGTGACCAGTCATTGGGGAGATGAAAGCTTGTTCTTCCAACATACCTCCATGGATGATGACCTCCAAGTCCATCCGGAATGGACAAGTGAAACACCATCATTTGGTCTTTTATCGTCTTTGCTGGATAATTAAACTACAATAAGTTGATTTTTTTAGTTCAGATTGTTTTGAAGAAAACTTAGTCTAAGTAAAAATACATTTTATTTATTCAAAAAAAAAAATTCTTTATTCAAATTAAGAAATTATAATTATATTTATTTAAACGTCAAAGTTTTTTTAGGAGGTGTATATCTATCAAAGCAGTTTCGAACCATGGGGAGGATCCCTTTCAAAGCTTTAAATTAAATTTTTCTCTTTCAAATAAAACAAGATTATAATATGAAAAGGCTTAATTCTTTAAAAGAAAAAAAAAAGTTAAGCCAAAGTGATTTCTTAACACAAAAGATGGATTTTTTCTACACAAATAAAGGGTTCATTTAACTTATTATAAAATCAAAAAACCTTTTTCTCCTGATTTAATAATATATAAAAAAACTGAGTTTTTATCTTCAGGAAAAAAAAAATCATTTTTAAAAATCAAAAAATTAGTTCTTTTTGAAATAAATTATAACTCGATTCAAAAAATCTCCTTTCAATAATGGGTTGTGCATGCGCTCGTGAACATAGTTTTGATAAGGGAAATTATTCAATCTATTCCATTGATTCCCCAGGAAAGCTTGTAATTGAAGTAATGCTTTATGACCCAAAAGCCAGACCTTTATGGACGAATCAGAAATTTTCAAACGAAAACTTTTTATTAATAGAAGATAAAGAAGTGAAGAGGTCGGAGAAGCAAGCTAAAATTCTTGAAGACGGCTTTCTTTTCACGTTTAATGAAATCGATTTCGATGAGGCTCGTCTCGATAAGTTATTTGCTCCGATAACTTTCGATTTAACCTTCAATCAGGTTTATATGGGTTCAGTCACTTTAAATAATCTGAAATCCGGCTTGTTCAATCATTCAAGAGAAACGATAGTTTTGAAGGATTTGGATGATAATAAGGTAACTTGTGATGTTCTTTATTCAGTGGTAGGGAAATATTTCCTGGATTTAAGAACCCTTGCTTTAAAACATTTACCTCTTGATGAACAATTGGTGATCTTACATAAGATAATCATAGCCAGGAATAATGAAGACAATCTAACGAACCAAGCCAAGACTCAAATCAGGGAATTTCTCGGGGATAAAGAAACTAATGTTCGAGTGAAGATCTTCGAGAAATTGGTGGAATTGCCTGGCGAGAAATCTTGTGTTGTGATTAAAGAGTTTCTCAAATATTTCAACCCTTATCAAATCACTTTGACTATTAGTTTCAAAAATTTCATTAAGAATGTAGTTGCGAAAGATGAAGGATTGGAAGAATTCGCAAGGAACCTCATAGAGATTAACAAAGAGGATTATTTGATATATGAAAATAAAGAAAGTGTCTTGTTGATGTTGAAAGCAGCCTTTTATAAAGGCGAAGATTCAAAAGGGTATTTTAGAACATTGGCCAAAAATTCAGTGGGAACAACTGAAAAAGTAAAGGAAATGTTGGAAATTCCAGGAGTTTTTGAAAATGTGTTTGTGGAAGCGTTTAAAAACGACCACGATAAGGCTGTGAGAGTATGCAATTTTATGATGGTGTTTATCGGTATGGAAGAATTTTTAAAGAAAAATTGGGAAAATTTGCGACCTCTTTTGAAATTTAATGAGGAAGACAAGAATAAGGATAAGTGTGTTGACCAATTTATAGAATTCGCTATAAAAATGGGAAAAAAATAAACTAAAAAAAAAGTTCACAATCACCAAATATAAATTATTATTTTTTTTTTTTTTTTTTTTTTTGCGCATTTATGGAAAGAGTGCCACTCCATGGGGAGTTAAATTATTATTGTTTTTTATAATTTAACTATTTATTTTGTGTTTTCTCATAATCTATTACATGTTATTCCTCTGATTTTAAATAAAAAAAACTTTAAAAATGGGCTGTTTTAGTTCCCGGCAAAGAATCAAAATTGATCAAGGAATTGTTTGCGACGAGGGATATCCAACCAACTTTTCTCAATTAAATCTATATGTGTTCCTCAAAGACCCAATAAGTGAGAAGTTGATTTCTAAGAATGTGGAGTTTTTCCAAGATTACTTAATAATGCTTCGTTTTAAAGAAATCATCAGAAGTACTGATTTCTGCACAGTGAGACAAAATGGGCTTCTTTTTGATATCCACATTGCCTTCGATGCAGTTCATTTGAAGAACATAATGGAAAACCCTTTGGAAGTTGAAATCAATTGCAACGAAATGTTCAACGGAAAAATTTCGCTTCCTCAGATCAAAAACTCAATTTTTTATTTATCAAAAGAAGAAATCGTATTGAAAAATATTAAAGGACAAGAATTACCATTAGCATTGAGTTATGGTTGGTCTGGGGAATATTTCGATAAGATTCTGAATTTTTCTCATGAAAATTTCTCACAGTCGGAACAATACGAAATAATAAATCAAGCCTTAAAATGTGAGAATGTGGATTATAAAGAACTAAGCTTTGATGTTAAGAAAATGATTGATTCTGTTATCACAAATAAAGATTCCATTTATGAGATCATTGTCGCGATTCAAGATCCAGGCCCAAAGGCTTTCGATTTATTAGAAACTTTATTTAAGAATTATAATCCATATACTTTCGGATTATTTAGCAGTTTTAAGCTTTTTATGAAAAATGTAGTAGGATATACAGAAAGATTCGATGCGTTTGCCATTGATTTGATAATGAACAACTATGATGAGTTCTTGATTTATGAGAATGTCGAATCTTTGAAGATTATGTTAAAGGAAATGTTTCGAACTTCCAAAGATCCTGAAGGTTATTTTATCAAATATGCAAGAAAAAATGGGGAATCTACCTTATTTAAAGACATCTTTCAAAATGAATGGTTATTCAATTCTTTGATCTTACCGTCTTTCAACAAGGATGTTATCACAGCAATGAATCTTTGTGTGATTCTTGATAAATTCGATGGATTTGAAGATTATTTCCTCTCAAATGCAAATAAGCTTTCACATATTAATTTTGATGAGATTTTCCTGGAAAATGAACATGCCCATATTATAAATCTGATAAAAACTCCAGATTTCCATAATATTAGGCTTCGAGTCCTGAATATTCATGGTCATGGAGAACCTACCCTTTCTTCTTTCTTGGGTTGCCAAAACATACAAGGGATGATGGATAGCAAATGCTTTTCGTCTAATAAAGGAGAAATCAAAAACCTCACAATAATCGCAGAACAAATAGAACAAAAAACAATTTTCGCTACTCATGTTTATCTTTATAGTCCTGGCTCACTTTATAATTCCTCGTTGATAAAAGCCCTTTTTTTCCTTGCTGAAAATTTACCGAATGAAGATGAAATAAAGAAATTTTATGAGATGAAATTTGAGGATTTTTTAAATGAAAACTTCCATAAAGATGATAAAATGGTTTATTGTGGGATGATTGATTTGGGGGATGGCATGAAAAAAGTAAATCATGATTATAAGGAAATCTATTTTGAGGGAGTTATCAAAGGCAAATATTTAATCGTCCTATGTATAGAGGCCACAGAAAAAGCCACCAACATGGATATTGGAAAATTAGGATGTTTGGGCTTTTGCAGCGAGGAGGATAGCAAAAAATATAACTTGAAGGTTTTTAAAAATGGAAAAATTAGGGTTAGAAATAAAGTAATAAATTATTTAGACACCTTTAAAAACAACAAAAATTAAAGAATATTAGAGTTTTTTCCATTTATTTATATCTAATGTCTTTTTAACCGTTTTTAATATGGATTTTTTAATTTCCTGGTTTAATAAAAAAAAAACCATTTCCCTAATGTCAAAATTTTTGAATATTTTTATTTATTTATTTAAAATCTCAAATAATTATTTCTTAAAATCTTTGTGAATTAACGAATGAAATTATTTATGAGAAATTCTGTATTAATTTTTATGAAAATGAATATTAAATTATTATTATAATCTTTTCTTCTTCAAGAATGAATTAATTTAAGCGAAATTTTGTATTAATTTTGATGAAAATGACATATTATTGAAATAATTATTTATATATCCAGAACTCAACCCAACGATAATAAAAATATATTTTATTCCAAATAACAGCACCTTATGAAAACCCTCGTTTTCTTTTGTTTATTGGCTCTCTGCTTCGCAGTCGACGATGACTTCTCCTCAGCTCAATACCAGGCTCTATCTGCCAAGGATAAAATGACGAAGCTATGGAGCAAAATCACCGAAGATGAATCAGAATTGGGCTTTTATAGTTCTTTAACTGTCGCAACTATCTTCTTAGAAGACATGTCAACGACCTTTAACCATCAAGCCGATAGTTTCCCAGATAGCAGAAAGAAATTGATCCATACTGTGGGTGCCATAGCTCAAGCTGAATTGGTGGTCGATCCAGCCAACGGTTATTCAGGAGTCTTCGAAGGGGTCAGCAACGTATTGGTCAGACTTTCTGTTGCCAAAAGCCCTGATTTCACCAAAACCACTGCCGATGGTGCCAATGACAATTTCACTCCAGGAATGTCTTTGAAATTCCTCAGAGATTCCCTTCCTTCAGCCAATTTGTTGGCGATGTTCGGAGTGAATGGTTTCCCATCTTGGAATTTCTTCTTCAAGGATTTCTCTAACCATATTCCAAGTGCTTCAGGATTAGCTTTGAAAGCTTTGGCATGCAAATTCTCAACGGCAACCAAATATATTCAAACCATTGGATTGAAGGATTTGGCTTCTTGGAATGAAAAGGGAGAAGATAGAAGAGGTGATATGATTTTCCCGTTTAAGCTGGTGTTCAGACCCACTGATCAAGTGAAGAATCTGTTCCCTGACACTTTTGTTGATAAATACACAAATCAATTAAAGACCATTCAGACAGGAACCGTCTTGTATGATGTTTATGCCGTGGGAACTCCTGATGGCGCTGAGGTCAAAATTGGCTCACTTAGAACTACCTCACCATTCGTCACTAGTCATTGGGGAGATGAGAAATTATGGTTTCAACATAATTTGATGGATGATGATTTGGCAGTACATCCAGAATGGACTAGCAGCACTCCTCAATTCAGTCTCTTTTAAATAATCTATAAGTTTTATTATTGTTTAATTAGACAGAAATGCAAAAAAAAAAAAAAAAACTGATAAAAATTCTTTAAAATTAATGAAAAAAATTTAATTAATAAATAAAAAAATGAAATATGAAAAAAATAATGTTTTTTTCTCTTTTTCATGTTCAAAATTACTTGAATTTTTAGTCCAAACCCACCAAAAAATTTTTTAACTAAAAAATTAAATATGTCATTTTTAAGCGCCAAATTGCAAAATCATTGAGGAAGACATCACTGGTATTTTGCCAAGAGTGATGAGAGACCTTTGGAAAACAATAAAGTCTTCTGAAATAAGCAAATTCAGAATCAAAGTGACTTTTTTAGAAATTTATAATGAAGAAATATTCGATTTGTTAAGACCTGGTGTTTCTTCAAAAAAGCTCAGGTAAATAAAAAAAAGAAGACAATTTGTGATATTTTTTTGGAAGTCATAAAGAAAAGACTAAAATTACTATCAGAGAAGAGCTCAATGGAAAAATTGTCATTTATGGATTAATTGAGAAAGAAGTAAACTAAATTTTCTAATTTTTATGTTATTTTAAGAAAGATCGATTCATTGGATCAAATGCTTGACCTGGTAAAAATTGGCTGTCTAACAAGAACTACAGCTTTCACTCTAATGAATCAAACATCTTCTCGTTCTCACGCTATATTTTCCATTTATCTCGAGCAAAAAGACCTATTTTCTGAATCCAAATATCTAACCGCGAAGTTCAATCTTGTTGATTTGGCCGGCTCTGAAAGAATGAAGAAAACAGGGGCTATGGGCAATACTTTAAAGGAAGGTATTCATATAAACTGTGGGTTATTAGCTCTTGGAAATGTGATAACATTTCTTTCAAAAACTGGAAAATCCAATAAATACAATAAAGCTCCTTATCGGGTTTCTAAACTCACAAGGATTTTACAGGATTCCATGGGTGGGAATTCACACACCTATATGATAGCCTGTATTTCAGGGGAAGAAGGCAATTTTGAGGAAAGTCTGAGCACTTTATATTATGCAAGCAAAACCAGATTAATAAAAAACAAACCAATTGCCAATAAAGACAAAAATTACGCCATTGTTGAACATTTGAACTATGAGCTATTTCACCTCAAAAAGGAATTGATTAAATATAAAAGGTTCGTGATTTCTGATAATTATATAAGAACAAAATGGGAAAGCAAATTTGGAGAAAATAAAGAAAATTATGATGAAGAATTTGAAGAAACTTGTTTCACAATAAAGGAAAATGGCGAAACTGAAGAAATTAAGAGCTTTGAAAATGAGAAAAATAGGGAATTAAAAGAAAAAATCGAGAGGATGGAAATTATGAGAGATCATCAGAGAACTACAATAGAAAGAATATTGGATTTGATAAAAGAAAAAACAGGAAGCTATGATTTGGAATTTGAGGCTTTATTAAAAATGCCATTTTCTTAAAAATTTATTTATTTTTATAAGAAAACAAAAATTTGTATTTTATTATTTAAATAAAAGCGTCCCCAATTTTATAAATCCTTTTTTTTTTGATTAAAAACAGAAATCGTTAAAATCCAAATCTTTCAGAAATGCGAGATAAATGGCGTAAAAAGAGAATGAGAAGGTAGTAGTTATTAATTTATTCTTTCTTACCCCAAACCACTCCTCTAATTCACCATCATTTTAATACCTTTTCATAGACTAAAAAGAAAAAGAAGGAAAATGAGACAAAGATCCAAATAATCGGAATAAGAGAAAAGGATTTTTTTCTTATAAATCGATTTTTTTGTAATTATGAACTTCAGCATAAAAAAAACTTAAAAAAACTGAAAAAAACTTAAAAAACTCGAAAAAACTAAAAAATTAAAGGTTTATAGGTAAAAAAGTCATAATCGGCATAGTAAACTTGAAATCCTTTTTTTCCTGTGAAATAACAGGCTGTATTATCACTTGTTGAAACCCTCCATAGACCTTTCCATCCACTAAAATATCGAACTCCTTTCCGTTAGGTTCTGTGATCACAACACTGTATACTGAAAAAGACATATTCAAAGCAAAAAAGGCGTTTTGTAATTGTTGCCTTCCATATTTACTTGATAAATTGGGATTTTTCGCAGAATGGTCCCTTTGTTTTGAATTCTCATAATCTATAATGGTCATCTCTAAGAATTCGGAAGTGGGAATTGGATGATTTCCTTCAAAGCCATCTCTATAAACATTATTGATTTTGAGAGATTCGACCAGATTTCTCCAGGGCTCATTTGGCTTAATGTTGCCTTCTAAATCATAATAATTGGCATTGATTTCGAGATCGACGTTTTTGAATTTAAGCATGTTTTTTTCTTTTAATTCCAAAACACTTTCATCCAATATTTTTTTATTGTTGCGCAATTGTTGTACCTCCACCGATTGTCCGATTTCGAAATACATTGTAAAGAAATAGGTTTCATCAGGCTCGGGTCTGGGAAACTCGAGATTTTGAAATTTGGAAGGTTTAATATCGTTGGATTTAGAAAACAAAGAGTTGCTTTTTTTTCCTTTTTCCGGAACATAAAGAAAAATTCCTTCTTTTAAGTTGTCATTTTTTTGTTTGAAGCATAAAACTTCATAAACATTCAATTGAAAGGCTCGATTAGCTTCTCTTAAATAGCTTTGCAGTAGTTTCTCCTTGAGGAAAAAAGGGAAAATGCTTCTATCGAAGTTGAGATGTATGTTTTCGGGGGAAATATTCGACATCCCATTTTTATTGCCACCTAATTCAGTTTGAATTTCTAATTTTGGAATCAATAAATCTTGATTGAAGGGTAGATAAACAGATCTATTATACCATATATCTTTTGAAGCTATATATTTGCCTAAGGTGTTTTTGCCAAAAGGTATGATATAAATTTTGATATCTATATTAGTGAAAAGCAGATAATTAAGCTTGAAAAGAACACCTAATTCCTGAAAAAGACAATGAAGCTCCATGTCCTCACCGAAAACCACTATCTTAAAGGATTCTTGATGAAGAGGAAGAGAAATTTGTTTAATTTCCTCTAGGATTTCTTTTAATTTGAGCGTGAAATTCCCAAAAATCTTCCTTTCTTCATGTTTACTATCAAATTCTCCAAAGCTGTTCTCTTGGTTTAGTTGGACATTATCAGGCACTTTCATGTTTTTTATCTGATTATCAGGAATATTGATATTATTTTGTCTATGATCGATCATTTGCAGATATACATCTGGATAAATAGGAATAAAAGATTGAAACTCTTCTAACAATAATGCTTGCAATTTATTGAAAGTTTCTGAATTTTCTGTCCTGAGCTTATAAATATCATTGGCCATTTCCTTTAACGCCTTTTCCTGTATATTTTTAATATCTAAGATATCCACTTTTTCACATCTTTCCAAAGTGTTCAATAATTTGCAATAAATGGTGAAAACGTCCAATGGACTCAATCCCGAAAGATGAATCAACAATTCCTTTGTGACTGCATTATGAAGTGAGAAAACATGAGCTATAAGCAGAACACGGATTTTATGAGCATCTAAACCTATGAAATTGTTGGTTTTATCATCAAATTTCTCAGCGTTTTGGTTCACGATCCCTGATACCAATCCGGCATAATTTTCATTATAAATGCAATATGCAATTCGCAAATAGGTTTCATTTTTCCTGAGTTCGTAATCGAAAATATCCAAAGCCGGAATTTCTTCTCTGATTTTATAACGGAAATTGTTTCCGATAGTCAACGTTTCATATTGCATGGTTTCAACAAGTTCTGTTGCCATAAACCCCACTGGAAAAGGCCACGTTTTATAAATTTTCACCAAGGAAATCATATACATTAAGAGGTCTTGCTCGTCATGATCTAAAGTCACTCCAACAAAAGGGAAGAAAATTATGATTTCTTTAATCAGATGTAAAAGACAACAAATGCTTTTTTCAGCATGATGGGGATATTTAGCATGGATATAGGTTATAACTCTTAGATTAGTCAGAATATTAGTTACGACATAATCTGGTAATGTGAAATTCTTCTTTTTCTTGCAATCATTCAAAAAACTCACTAAATACTCATAAACAAATGAACATTCTCCAGTATCATAAGGCTCGAATTCCTCTCTAATCAATAGGTTCGAAATGACCTCTAATGAGTCTAGTTTAATTTGTTTATGGTAATTTTCCAATTGGACAACATAAGTTGAAAAGGCCTTATAGAATTGACTATATGATGCTTCAGTGATAATTTGACTGTTTGCTTCGAGATCTGAAAGACTGACTCCATTACTCCCAATATTTAGAAACTTCTTTATCGAACTGGGAATCATAACAATTTGATTCAAAATGCAATCAATTCTGCTCTTTTCATCGTTCTGCTTTAAAAGAAATTGGAATATGCAATTCACTATTTCACCAGAATATGGACTTCGAACAATAGAACTATCTTTGGTTTTATCGTAGATTTGCCATTCTTTATCGAGATCAGCAATCATGAGAAAACCTTTCTTATCAGCGAGGATTTTTTTTTTAAACATTGATAAACAATAACAGGTCGCTAAGATGCTATCTAAGGATTCAAGCTTCGAGGATTTCTTACTATGTTCCAAATGCATTATTAAGTGGGTCAATTCGGTTAGGAAAAAAATCACATTGTCGGAGCTCTCCTGAATATATTCCCAAAAAATCATGTATTCGTGTTGTTTTAATTGGTAATTCACGTTTTTGAAGACTTTTTGGGTTAGAAGATGAAATTTGTCAGTGGTTTTGAACATATTCATGGGAAAAAAGGAAGGAAATTTATTGTTTTGTTATTTTTAATTTGAAATTCAATGGAAGAGAAATTGTTTCTGTATTTAAAGAAAAAATGGGCCGCAGTGGGAGTTGAACCCACACATTTTGGATCAAAAGTCCAACACTCTAACCAGTTAAGTCATACAGCCTTTCAATGATTTTTTTGGAATTGAACGAAATTTTTATTGAAAAAGCCAAATTTGTTTTTTGCAAAAAAAGAAATTCCTATTAGAAAAAAATGACCACAGTGGGACTTGAACCCACATCTTTAGAGTGGAGGTCTAACACTCTTCCAATTGAGTTATGCGGCCTTTCTAATGATTTTCTGAAATTTTTCAGACCATTTTTCTTCCCAAAACCATTTTTATTGTTTTCTGGAAAAAACTTTTAAAATTATTTATTTTTATTAATTTTAAGAAAATCAATAAATAAATAAAAAATACGCCCACCGTGGGGCTCGAACCCACGACCACTAGCTTAAAAGGCTAGCGCTCTACCGACTGAGCTAGACGGGCTTTCATTAAATAGTTGGAGATTCGATTTAATAATTTAATGTTTATCTCGAATATTTTTTTTCCTCCAAAAAAATAATATTCATATATTTGAATTTGAGATTTTGGGCGTTTTTATTAAAGAGTAGCAGTTTCTTTAAACGACTACTTTGCTCAAATTTAAGCTTGTTTGGTTGTTTGAATTAATGCACACAAAAAAATATCCAATGTTTTCATTCGTTTTGATAGCATTTTTTCTATACCACTCAACTTCAGCCATCTCTCCAATCAACAACTCAACATTTCTCACCATAACACCTATTTTTCAAGCCACTTCTCTTCAAAAAGAAATAACAAATGGGACTACTTATGGTAATTTATTTTCCATCCCTGAAACAAATGGTACAATAAATAATGGAACAAAAAATGGCACAACAAATAATGGAACAACAAATAATGGAACAACAAATAATGGAACAACAAATGGAACTACAAATAATGAATCAACAAATGGAACAAATTCATCAAAAAGAAATACAAGATCTAATTCTTCATCAACATCAAATCAAACGAATACAACAGGTAACTCATTTGAGATAAATACAACTGCGAACTATTCGACAGCGAACA
>Ga0302140_10006084_pt1 | contig 15166 bp, 9 predicted proteins | sample I_Bog_E1_1_FD_202095 | JGI IMG/M metagenome (GOLD analysis project Ga0302140, IMG submission 202095) | Peat permafrost microbial communities from Stordalen Mire near Abisko, Sweden - I_Bog_E1_1 | ecosystem: Environmental > Terrestrial > Soil > Wetlands > Peat | place: Sweden: Abisko, Stordalen...
CAGTGGCGGAGATGCTGAGAAAGCTGGAGATGAGCCCCTCGGTGCTCTTCCGGCTGGAGCAGAGCGAGCTGCGGGGAACGATCTCGCTGAATGGGGCGGGCGGGTTGGCGCAGGCGATGGGCTGCCAACTGATTTATGCGGTCGTGCCGCGCGACGGGAAGACGCTGGAGGAGTTGGCGGAGAAGCGGCTGTGGAGCAAAGTGCTAGGAAGCAGGGAACAGGGAATAGGGAGTAGGGAATAGGGAACAGAAAACGGCGATTTGGCGAGGCGGCGGGCGCGGGGCTGGGTTGGTGAAGGCAAAGCCGTTTACCGGGATCTATTCGCGGCGCGGCTGTGTCCGGCAATTGAGAACGCGAGCGCCAGCCAGTCCCTAACGACCCCTGAGGCAGGATTGTCGGTCATTCCGGAGTAGCTAATTCTGCGATGGAGCAGGACGGAAAACCCTTGCGGTTTGGCTGATCCATAGACGCTCTTTCACCATCGAGGCTTTACCTTTTGACAAATAGTTGTCAAAAGTGAAGCGCAGCGGTATACTGAACTCAATTCCGCAACGGATAGCATAATTGCTCATCTGGGCCGGAAGGGGTAAAGACTGGCGCGGAAAAGCTTAGGAACGCAACCCCAAAGCGACTAAATGAACTGACCGCGATTTAAGCCTGTCTTAGAGCCGGGATAATTTGAGCAAAATGGAGCCTGTATGGCTCCATTTTTGTTTGTACAATCCAATCAGGTGAGTTCATGAACGAAAACTGGCAGGAAATAATCAAGAAGGCTATGGATAGCGGCTTGGCGTCCTCGAAAGGCGCGGTGCCCGGTGCCAAGCTTCGGCAAATCATTGCTCATATCGCACCCTCATACGGCGAGCAGTACCCGCCTATGGGACATGAGAGCGAGAAGTTCAGAGTTTTTCTCGGTCATTTTGTTTCGCTCGTCACCGTGTTTTCGCGCGATGGGCAGGACATCCTTGTCGCTCCATCTGACAGACCGGAGTTGCTCGGCGCCTCAGAAACCGGGCAGGCTCAGCTCCGCGAAGATATGTTTGAAGCCTTTACTCGCATCCCACGAGAATCCCCCCCGATGGAACCCTGGTACGATCGGAACGCCGATAAAATCAAGTGGCAAACGGCGGACGAGGCCGCCGTTTCCCACGACTTCTCCAAAATCCCCCCAGCCACTCTTGCCCAGGAATTGGAAGATCGACGAGAGTTCGCCCATTCCTTAGAGATCGACTCTCAAATCAAGGACAACCTTCTCGGCATTCCTCAAAACCAATCAGGCCTATGGACATTTACTAAGATCCTTAAAGAGAATGGCCTCTCGCACAAATGGCATTTCTTCCGATTTCGGGCCTTAATAATGAGAATTAGAAGCTGGTGCGAAAGTGAGAATATTGAGTGGCGCGAGGACTGGCTTCGTTCCGGGAATGCCCCGCCGAATTCAGGTAAACCACTGAGTATACCGGACCTTATTGATAAGCAGCATCGTTTCGAAGGGTTCTTGCAAGGCTTGAATGATGAAGACGTGAAACGAATTTCTGTGCCACTTGACATCGTCCTAAAACTTCTTCGAAAGTGAGCCGAGAAATGGGAACAGTAATTCTTCTGGGCATCCCGTCGGAGAGTGTCGGAACGGCAAGAAGTGCCCTATCGAGGAACGCAGCCGAATTTGGCATTTGGTCTATAAAGTATGTTCCAGCCCCTAAGAAGGAAATTGAGATATCAAAAGCGATGGTCAAACAGACTCAAGATATTGCCGCTCGACAGGATGATACCCATATTCTGGGGTTTTCTGCTCAGAAGAATAGGCGAGATATCGAGAATTCAATTGCGCCTTATTTCCGTTTCCGGTGGTTTGATCATGGCCTATTGAAGCACCTTCACAGTCCAGACACGACTCCGTTTGTGAACAGTCTGGCCTCCAGCCTAACCGAAGAATCAGAATGGGCAGCCCGCGTCAAGCCAGCCGACCTCAGTTCACCGTTGCTCTTACCTGAATGCTCATTTGAACCGGAGCACAAGCATCGCGACCTGTGGCGTCATGCATGTGCATATGGAGATCTCCAGAATGTTGTAGGTGCGGAGAAGGCGATTAGAGACTTTCAAAATGCACATCATCGAAAGGTGGGTTTCAAGACCTTTAGCGCGTATAAGTGGGTAGACCGACGTGATCGGATTTTCGACAAGGACGGGGAGAGGCATGGGATTGCTCCGTTTCCAAGGGACTGGAAGTACTCTTACAGACTCGAACCTGGCTTTCACTTCGACGTAACTCATCTCGACGGACGACAGTTTACTCTGACCGACGTAAGCGGCAGGCACAACACCGTGAACTCAGGTGCTCATCTGAACGTTGATTCGCACGGATTCGTGATATAGTCACTAATCAGCTCACGAAACACGGATTTGATCAGGTCCGACTAATTCGGCGAATGAATTGGGGATTTCTGCTTTCCGAGTCCATTCAACCCGGATAACGGGGAAGCATGAATTTCGGCCAATTAGGCCAACAGGCCGTTGCTCGAACCAAAGATGCAAGTGCGACACATCCTCCTTGGCAAGAGCCGAAGGGTAATTAAAATATGCCATTTGCGGCAATTCCTAAGGATGAGTCCTGCTAAGTCGGCAAGGGTAATGTGACCATGAGCCTCGTCGCCGACCTTATTTGAGCGCCGGGCGCCGCAGGTCTGGCTTTTCAGAGCTGGGAAGCCCCGCATCAAGCGTGAGACGCGCTCTGCCCTGCAAGCCATGACCGGAGCGCTTCATCCGCGCGGCCCTGCCATCCGCTGCCGGTGGCGCGCAGACCCTCCGCTACATCCGGCGAAAGACGAATCGAGATGGGAACTTTCCTGGGCGTCTTCTGCGGCCCGCGCTTGCGCAGCTTCAGCAGCACTCTCCGCTCCGCCGCCGGCAGCGCGGAGAAAGGCTTGAAGAGGGCAACGTCTTCGGCGGTGATCTCTCGTACCTCGACCTCCTCGTCAATCAATGGTTTGCGGTTTGGCATAGAGCTTTGCCTCTCTTTTGTTGGTTTTGCGGAAGCTGATGACGCGGATTCCGTCCGGTTTGGGGAGATAACAGAGCAGGTGCAATCGCCTGTCCAGGAAGAAAAAAATGCAAATTCAACCAAACAAGAGGGAAGCAGGAGGTGAGGATTTGGACAAATGCAGCCAGTTAGCACCCGCTTCGCGGGAGTTAGCAAGTTAGCAAGTTAGCGGACTTCGGTGGTCATCGCGATTTCATTCCTGGCGGGATCCTACGTGATTCCCATAGGCTTATTGTATATACTATTTGGCTAAAGTCAAATGCTAACCAAAACTGCTCTCTTTCGTTCTGCGCGTCTTTCCTATCTGCTATTGCTTATTCTTCGGCTTATTCGGGGCTGGGGCGGCATTCAGCGCAGGTTTGACCGCGCCCATGGGCTTGACGGGAGCGAGCTGCTGAGGCAGTGCCGGTTTAATCAGCGGCCTTCCCGCGGGAGCGCTTGCGGCTGGCGGCACGGAGGGTTTGGGTCTGGGTTGCGCGGGCTGTCGGGCTGCCGGGTTGCCGGACAACGCTAGCGTTGCCGGCGGCCGGGCGGGGAGATTCACATTCAGCGGCTTGGCGGCTGAGCCGGCTGCTCGTGGAACTGCGGGCAGCGTGCCCGCGCCGCCGGTTGTTCCTGTCTTGGCTGGCGGCATGGGTGTTGATCCGGGGTGCGCTGGCGCTTCCGTGGAGGCCTTCAGCGTTGGACTCTCCGGTTCATCGCCGAGAAATTTCTCGTCGTCCTTGCCTACAATTTCGGCGCGCATCCAATTCATCCAGATGGGCAGCGCGGCTCTCGCGCCGGTCTCCTTTTCGCCCAGCGACTCACGGCTGTCAAAGCCCACCCAGACGCCGCAGGTAACCGAGGGGGAAAAGCCCAGGAACCAGGCATCCGTATAATCACTCGTCGTGCCGGTCTTGCCGCCCAGCGGGTGGTTCAGTTGAGCCGCCGCCTGGCCGGTGCCGTGCGCGGTGACGGCGCGGAGCAGCGTCATCATGGTGCGCGCCGTCTGCTGGGCAATCACTTCGTTGACCGCGGGCGGCTCCTCCCAGAGCGTGATGCCGTCGGCGTTGGCGACTTTTTTGATCAGCCGCGGCTTCACACGGATTCCGTCGTTGGGGAAGACCGAGTAGCTGGCCACCTGCTCTTCGAGCGTGATCTCCACCGCGCCCAGAGCCACCGGCAGGTAGGCGGGGATGTTGCTGGTGACGCCGAAGCGGTGGGCCACTTCGATGACATTGGTGATGCCGACGCGCGCGGCCAGTTTGAGGGCGGGAATGTTGCGCGACTCGGCGAAGGCGTTGAGCAGGGTCATCGCGCCTTTGTAATCGTTTTCGTAGTTGTGCGGGGTGTAACTGCCAAAGCTGACCGGCCCGTCGACGATGATGTCGGTGGGCTTGGCGCCGTCCTCGATGGCCGCGGTGTAGACGTAGGGCTTGAAGCTGGAGCCGGTCTGCCGCTCGGCCTGGGTTGCGCGGTTGAACTGCGAGAGCGCGTAATCGCGCCCGCCCACCATCGCCAGCACGTCGCCGGTGGTGTTGTCGATGGCCAGCAGAGCGCCTTGAGCGCCGGAGTCCTGCTCCAGCGTGGCGCGGCGCGCCGTGCCCTCCATGGCGTCTCCCAGATGCACGTAGATCACGTCACCGGGCTTGACCAGCGCATCGCCGTAATGCTGGCCGGTCCACTTCCAGTCGTCGGCGAGAAGCACAATCTCGCCCTTGCCCACGCGCGCGCGTATCTCCAGGGGGAGCACGCGAGTCACGACGGCATGAACGTAGTCGCCGGGCCCGGACTTCATCGCCCAGTCGGGATGCTTGTAGTCTTCGATGGTGCTGCCGCTGGTCAGCACGTTTTCCTGCTTGCCAACCCAGCCCCGCCGCCGCTCGTAGACAGCCAGGCCGTCCACGACAGCGCGATTGGCCGTTTGCTGCAGCTCCAAATCAAGCGTGGTTTGCACCTTCAGGCCGGCCTCGTGCACCTGCTCGGCGCCGAAGCGCTTTTCCAGCTCCTGCCGCACCTCCTCCTGAAACCACGGCGCCACCGACATCTCCGGCTGGGCAACGTGCAGTCCCAGCGGAGCCTCTCGGGCCTGCTCGGCCTGCTGGTGGCTGATGACCCGGTCCTGCTCCATCTCCGTGAGCACCAGGTTGCGCCGGTGCAGCGCCTTCTCCGGATTCAGCAGCGGCGAGTAGGCCACAGGCCCCTTGGGCAACCCGGCCAGCAGCGCCGCCTCGGTCAGCGTCAGATCGCGGGCATGCTTGCTGAAGTAATACTCCGAAGCAGCCTCAAAGCCGTACTGGCCGCTGCCCAGGTAAATCTGGTTGCCATAGAGAGTGAAGATCTGCTGCTTGGTGAAGGCGCGCTCAATCTGGATGGCGAGATAGGCCTCTTGAATTTTGCGCGTCGCGGTGCGCTCGGAGGAGAGAAAGAGGTTGCGCGCCAACTGCATGGTCAGCGTGGATGCGCCCTGGGCGCGTCCGTGGCTGCGCACATCGTGCCATGCGGAGCCGGCGATGCGCAGCACGTTGATCCCCCAATGCGATTCGAAGCTCTTGTCTTCAATCGAGATCACGGCCTGGCGCAGCACCGGCGCAAAGTCGTCGTAGTTGACCACCACGCGCCGCTCCAGCGCAAAGGAGCCGATGATGCGGCCCTTCTGGTCGTACAGCTCCGTCAACGTCGAGGGCCGGTAGCGCTCCAGGTCGTGAATCTGCGGCAGATCGGCGGAGTAAACCAGCGTCAGCCCAGCCAGCGAGCCGGTAATCATCGCCAGCACAAGCAGCGCGGCCAGCGTGAGCTTGCCGGCCAGCTTGCGCCGCCGATTCGCGGGCACATACTCGGCCTGCAGCCGCCGCCTCCGGGCAAGCTCGCGCGGTCCTATCGGCTCGTCAGGATTGTATTCCAAGCGATTCAAGCCTCGTCGGCATTTCTCCCGCGCACGGCGGAGAAATCCTCAAGCCCAAGGCTAGCATTATCCAGCGCTGGAAGACGGTGATGAGTGCCTCGGCGTACCACGGCGTGCAAGAGCGGGAACGGAAGAAGCGTTTAGCTGTTCTTCGCCTTCAGCAGCTCAATCGCCTTCAGCAGCGGTTCGTCGCTCTTGGGCGGCGCGGCTTCATCAAACTCGTCTTCGCCCGCCGTCTCGACCACCACGGTCGGCATCACCGCTTCGTCCTGAATCTTCTTGCCGGCGGCGGTCTGGTACTTGGCCACGGTCAGCAGCAGCGCGGCGCCGTCGGGCAGCTCGATGGTCTTTTGCACCGAGCCCAGGCCGAAGCTGCGCTCGCCCACCACATCGCCGCGCTTCGCGTCCTTGATGGCCGCGGCCGTCAGCTCGGCCGCCCCATAAGTGCCGCGATTGATGAGCACGGCCAGCGACGCGTCCGTGATGAATTTGGCCGGATCGGCGGTGAAGGTCTGGCGGGGAAACTTCTGGCCTTCCAGCACAGCCAGCGTGCCCTGCTTGATGAAAAAGTTCGCCAGCCGCACTCCCTGCTCGGCGTCGCCGCCGGCCGAGTCGCGCAGGTCCAGCAGCACCTTGCTGCCAGCGGCCGACTTGATTGCGGCGGCCATCTCGTCCACCCGCGAGGCGGTCAGCGCGCCCGGCTTCAGATAGAGAATGGTCGCGCCTTCCAACTGCCGCTCGTCCAGCGCGGGTACGCCGGTGATGGCGCGGGTCAGCGTTACTTTCTCCGGATCGGGCTTGCCGGGGCGCACCACCGAAAGGGCCACCGTGCTTCCCGGCTTGCCTTCCAGCATCAGCCGGATCATCGCCAGCGAGAGCTCGCGCGTGGACAGATCGCCGATGGATTCAATCACATCGCCGTCGGCAATATGCTCTTTGGCCGCCGCCGAGCCGGGCAGCACGCTCACCACCACCGCGTAGCCATAGCGCTTGGAGGCGGTAATGCCCACCTGCGCCGCGCCCGCCGCCGGATGCTCCTTGTAGAGTGTGTACTCGGCCGGGGTCAGGTAGCTGGAGTCGGCGTCCAAGGACTCCAGCAGGCCGTGCAGCGCGCCGGTGGTCACGTCGTTGATCTTCGGCTCGGTGACGTAATCGGTCTGAATCTTATTCAGCACCTCGCTATAGACATTGTTCTGCTTATACGCGCCATCCTGGCCGCCGGCGCGCACGCCCAACAGCCCGAACTCGCCCAGGACAACGCCCGCGACCAGGGCGAGGCAGAGCGCAATGGAAAGCACGAAGACAAATCGCTGGAAGAATCGAGACAAAGACACCACCTCGTCGGCCCAACAGGGAATCAGGCCGCTCACCCTTTAGACGTTTAGGATACCGCAAGGGGGTGAGCGGTGCGCGAAATGCGCATCCCACGCCCGCCTCAACCTCATTGATTCCCGGTAAGGGCTAATCGGCGACATCAAGCTCCAACTGGTCGGCTTCCGATTTTCGCGCCGCTGGCGGTTTGCGCATACCCGCCGGAACGGGTGGCAGCTCGCCGGCGTGGAAGAGGTCACTGTTGACAATATTCTCCAGCAACCTCGCCTGTTCAGGATAGCCATCCACAGTTGCTTCCAGTACCCAAAGCAGCTCCAGCAGTTCGGTGGTGAATTGGCCGGTCCAGCACGAGGGATGTATGTCATTGAGTGGTGACGACTTCTTGCCCGCACCATCCTTCATACGGTACTTAAGCCAGGACTGCACAACCTTGAGGCCTGAAACCTCAAACTCATAAACTTCCAGGCTCACTGGCGCAAATCTGCCGTCGCCAACATTCAGCGTATTGGTTGTCGCGTTGTATTCGAAGGACTCTGGATAACCATCGGCGTCCCCGGGAACGGCCTTCGTGCATTTGGTTTTTCCCCGCGGAATGGAACCGCGTTGTTTTCCCTTGGGCCGGAATCGTTCACCATAGGTATGCAACCACAGCAGATGAGCGCCAACAGCGCGCAACTGCTCGAAGAGCGCGGCGTCCTTGGTGATCGGCACACGCAACTCACGTGTTTCCAATTCCTTAGCAAATCGCGAGGTGAAGTTGGGTTGCGCCAGCGCGCCATAAACATAGGCCAGAAAGTCTTCCGTCGTAACGGCGCTTGAGTATTCCTTGCGAAGCATTTCGAGCAGACCCGGCAGGACGTTAGCTTCTGATGCGTCTGCCAAACGATAAAGTGGAACCGTGTCTTTTTGTCCACGACCTGAGAAATGATGAAGGTCTGGAATCTTCGCGCAAGCCGTAAGGGCTGGTCCTGTACCAAGGAATGTAGTCAGTAGGCTCGTCAGATACACCTGCCGTTCGCTTTGGGCGCGCCACAGGCTGGGACGAAGGTAATCGCCCAGACGACTATCCGCGAGTATCCATTGACGGTCAAATGAGCGATAAGCATAGCGTTCAATCCGTGGAAAAGGAGCATCCTCAGATAACTGATCGATGGGCTCAGCAGCATTTTGCGTGCCGGGAAGCGGCGGACATTTCGAGTGAATCTTCAGGTCTCTTGTTTCCTTGAACGCGGACGGCATATCCCGCGATTTGAGCAACGCCCTCCATCGCGCCCGAAGCGTTTCGGGATCCGCACAGATGGGCCATGTACGCTTGAATTGTGCTCCCGAATGCTGCCATGGCATGAGGTCAGTCAAAAGCGGCCAATCGAAATAGTTTCCTTTCCCTGCCGGACGAAAAGCCGCTTGCCAGTCCTCGGGGCAATCTTGCCACTTCACGCCCGAAAAATCCTGGATTGCGTCGAGCGCATCAAATTTGGCCTCGCGTGTTCCTTCAATTCGAACGTAATGGACCTTCGCGGACCTGTTTTTCTTGACTTTTTTCGAGCGAACAGCCACTGCGATTGCGACAGGGGTTTGTATGGCAAAAACATTCTCGTCCTGGCGTGTACCTCGCCCCTCGCCGCCAAGGTCAAGAATCCAGATGCTATCGCACTGGCGGCGCATATGCTCTCGCATCCCGCAGAAGGCATCGCCATCGATGTAGCTCGAAGCACTAATAAAACTGACAACCCCTGGTCCGCGCAAGGTTTCTTGTTCAAAGACCTTCCATAATGCCCAACGCCAAAAGTAGACATAGAGGTTGTAAAGGTTCTTGAGGTGTACACCATGCCCGGTGGTTGTAGCAGGGTCGAGAAAATCGCGCAAGATGGCTTGATCGCCCGTTCCTTTGTCGCCCCATCGGACCCACCCGCCCGTACGGGCCTTGTTCTCCACCGTGGCAGCTTCGTTCCGATCATATGGCGGATTGCCCAGGCAAACGATGACTGGGACCTTGCTCTTGACCTTCAGCGCCTTGGCGTGCTGCTCCGCAATTGGACGCAGAAAGAGCGGCATTTGCGGCGGCTCGGCATTCGGGCTTTCCAGTGTGTCAGTAAGGTAGATATGCGTTCCGTCGCTGGGCAATTGCGCGCCCTTATCGCGCAGAGCTTGGCTCACACGCAGTTCCGCAACTGCATAGGGGCCGACCATCAACTCGAAGCCGTAGAGATTAGATGCCAGCGCGGTCGCTTGACCTGCAACTGCCCCAGTGCCTTGTTCCGATTCGACACGTCGCAGAGCGTGGTCGATAACCCCAAGCAGATAGGTTCCAGTCCCGACAGCGGGATCGAGAGTTATAACACCAGTATCAGCGAAGCCCAGAGGCTTTCCGAGAAGATTGACGAGCAGGTCGTCGATAAGGCGGACTTGACAGCGAACGACTTGGACCGGGGTGTAATAAGCCCCGGCATCCTTACGGAGTTCCGGATCGTAAACGGTGAGAAAGTCTTCGTAGAAGTAGAGCCACGGATCTTCGGGTCCGGCGAGCGTGGCGAGCGGCACCATGCCGATGACGCGCAAGAGCAAATCCACAGAGGCAGCCATCTCAAGACGCGCCCCCGGATCGGTGAGGACTTGCAAAGCGCGGGAGAGCAGATTGTGTTGGGTCTTAAGAGCGGATTCCGCTCTCTCCAGAGTAAGTGGGTTGGCCCCTTCACTTCGGCCCAGAAGCAGAGCGAAAGTGACTGTCTGCGCATAGGAGTCAGCAAATTGCTCATCCGAAGCATCCGGAAAGAGGAGTTGCCGCCAATCTTTGGCGAGTTGTATTAATGGCGAATTCGGGTTCTTCAGCGCGTCCGTCACGTCATCGCGAAGCATCCGGCACAATGGCGCCAACAAGGCAGCAAGTCCCTTCAGGTCGATCTTGCCCTTGCGGTCAGTGGGGATGGTGGGCTGCCAAAGGAAGAAATCGCGCAAGAGGTTTTCGATTGCGAGTGCATCGTTGGTTGCTACAGCCTTCTTCCCTTTAGCCACAATATCGCCAGAGAGACGAACTACATCCCCGACAAGTTTGCCCTCCCGATAAAGCGCCCAATCGTTGCCGTCCGCGTACAGGATGTTAGGGATTGCAGAGAAGCGCTTGAATTGGTTGCGGTTATGGCCTTTGAAGCGCGTTGGGGACACGCCAACCCCTGGGGCCTTCAACTCGACGTACCCGGCGAGGAGCTTATTGAGGTGAATAGCGTAGTCGGGGCGTCCGAGGTGGCCAGGTAGGGGTGTTTCGCCAGTACAGACGATGTTCCATCCCAAGGCCTCGGCGACTCCGGACATAAAATTCTCGAATGGGCCACGAAGCTGATCTTCGGGCTCGCCGATGGTCAACTGAGCCATCTTGGAAGAAACACTGGCGGCGAAGCGTTGGAGGGAGACGAGGATTGAGGTTTCAGTGCTCATTTTTTAAGCGCCTTAGTTTGTGTTGCACATTAAGCCTACCATCCCCTTCATCAGATTTGACCGGGAACACCAAGGGGTAACTGAAGCCGCAACGGCTGCGAAAAGCGAGTGGCGCACCCTTGATTCGCTCATGAAGTTAGAGGTGCCCCATCCTTCCGCGTTCTCTGCGGAAGGGTAGGAAGTCCACAAAAGCGTGCTCTCAGCGCCCGCTTAGAGCACATGAACAGGGCGGATATTGGTGAGCCTTGATGGTTCAATGGGGACAGCAGGATTGCTTGACGGGACTCGTTCTTCCGCCCCGTCTTCATCTAAGTACGAGGGTCCATTTACGTGGTCTTTTGCATTTGTACCATGATGTCACATGCCAGACCGGACTTAAGTCCTTTGAAATCTGGCGGGGACGACGAGGCTCGAACTCGCGACCTCTGCCGTGACAGGGCAGCGCTCTAACCAACTGAGCTACGTCCCCCGATGAAGCTTGCCTTCAACCGCGCCCTTACCCTGGCGGGCGGGAAGCGATTTTTGCTTCAGCAACAAGAATGAGTGTATCAGAAAGGGCGGGGCCTGGTGAGCCCAGGCGGGATCAAATTGGAAGGCCGCCCTCGGCCGGTCAGACGGCGTGCTGGCCGCGGCCGCTGGAAACGAAGCCCATATCCACGGAGATTCCCCGCACGCATTGCAGCAGGTGGCTGGCGATTGAAGGCAGCTTCTGCGCCGTCACCCGGAAGGACGGCCCGGAGACGCTCACCGCCGCCACCGGCAGCCGCTGCGCATCCAGCAGCGGCACGGCGATGCAGCGCAGGCCCTCCTCGAACTCTTCGTCGTCCACGGCATAGCCGCGGCGGCGGGTCTTCTCGATCTCCGCGCGCAGGGCTTCGGGCGTGACGATGGTGCGCGGCGTAAAGCGTTCAAAGCGGGTGCGGCGCAGCACCTCGTCCAGGCGCTCCTCGGGCAGGAAGGCCAGCATCGCCTTGCCCACCGAGGTGCAATGCACGGGGTTGCTGGCGCCGATGCGGGTGATCATGCGTACCGAGCGGGCCGGCTCAATCTTGTCGATGTAGATGACGTGCGCGCCTTCAAGAATGCACAGGTGCGCCGTCTCTTCGGTCTCGGCCACCAGGCGCCTCAGGTGCTGCTGCGAGCGCTCGCGCAGGTCAAATTGCTCGATGGCGCGATTGCCTAAATCAAAGAGCTTCAGCCCCAGGCGAAACTTGCCGCCGGCGGTGCGCTCCACCATGCGGTGCCGCTCCAGAACCATCAGGAAGCGGTGCGCGGTGCTCTTGTGCAACTGGAGGGACAAGGCAACCTGCGCCAATCCCAGCGGGGTATCGCTCTCTCCCAGCAGATCCAGAACGGCAAAGGCGCGGTCGAGGGCCTGAACTTTGTAGGTGCCTTGCGGGGCTTCGTCTCGCATGATGGTCCTTATTTCTTAAAATGACTCACTTCCAGTCTGCGGAGATTGGGACGCCATGTCAAGTTCTGATACGCATTTTTGCTTTGTGGGAGGTGGAAGAAGGGGGAAGAACCGAAGGGAAGGGTTTCGAGGTGAAGCGCGGCTTGCGGAGTTCCGGAATCTAATTATCAAAGAATACTCATGCAGATTATCCCGTCGCCGATAACCAATATAAGAAGTTGCTAAGTTTTTGAAGACTCACAACGTGCAGAACGCAACCAGGAGCAACAAATCCGCCATGTCAACAGCGATCCAAATTCCCGATACGCTTTCCCTCAGCTCAGGCGCCATGACCGTTGCGGTGATCAGCCCGAACGAGCAGCGGCGGAACGCTGCCACCATTGCTCTGGGCGAATGTCCGGGCGTCCAGATCCGGGAGTTCATCTCCTTCCCTCCCGACATTGAAAATGTTTCACGGATGCTGGGGGCTAACTACGACGTGGTGCTCATTGACCTGGACAGCAACCCGGAGTACGCCCTTGAATTGCTGGAGGGCATCTGCCTTCATGGCCGGGCCACACCCATCGTCTATTCGGCGCAGGACGATCCGGACTTGCTGGTTCGCTGTATGCGCGCCGGCGCCCGCGAATATCTCATTCTGCCCTTCCGCTCCGGCGAGATGGCCGACGCCCTGATTCGCTCCTCGGCTCTGCGTGCGGTGGTTCACGCCCCGAAAAAGACAGGCGGCAGGCTGCTGGTCTTCCTGAGCGCCAAAGGCGGCTCCGGAGTGACCACGCTGGCCTGCAATTATGCGGTCTCGCTGGCCGAGGAATCCCGGCAAAAGACCTTGCTGATCGACCTCAATCTCCCGCTGGGAGACGCCGCCATCAGCCTCGGCATCAAAGCGGAATACTCGACCTTGAACGCACTGCAGAATTTCAGCCGGCTGGATTCAAATTTACTTTCGAGTATGCTGGTGCGGCACAGTTCGGGGCTATTCGTGCTGGCCGCGCCAACGGAATTGATTACCGCGCAAACTTCTGATGACGCAGTCGATAAGCTGCTGGAAGTCGCCTGCCAGGATTTCGATTATGTGGTGGTTGACGCCGGATCGAGACTCGACCTGCAGCATACGCATCTCTTCGATGAATCCGCCACCATCTACCTGGTCACGCAGGTCGGCATCTCCGAACTGCGCAACTCTAACCGCTTGATTACAAAGCTCTCCGGCGAGGGCTGCCCGAAACTGGAAATCGTCCTCAACCGCTACGACCCGCGCTCCCTGGAGATCGACGAGGCGCAGGTGACGAAGGCTCTCACCCGCCAGGCGGAGTGGAAGGTTCCCAACAACTATATGGCGGTGCGGCGGATGCAGAACACCGCAGTCTCGCTGATGCAGGAAGACTCGCCTATCTCGCAGGCAATCAGAGAGATGAGCCGATCCGTGAGCGGCCAGCCGGCCGTCCCGGAAAAAGTAAAGAAGAAGGGCTTCAGGCTCTTCCGATGAGGGATTTGTCGCGGTGATACACACCTTTTGCAAAGTACGCAAAGTGTGCGAAACCAGATCACCGTTTTATCAAAACTGTGAAGCTATATGCAGCTGGTTTACCCCAAAATGAGCAGCTACAGGTCTCCGGTTTCGAGGAAAGTGGTGCTCTGTAGCTGTCCGGTTTTGCATGAAATGGTGATCTGAGGCGCTACGGTTTTCTATGAATCGGTTGCAAATACGTCATCAAAAATTTTGAACTCGTCCCTGATGGTGGGACTCCAGGGTGTTTGGGGGCGAAGATTTGGCGGTTTTTTCTGACTATGGATGGTCAAGTTTCAGGGACCAAGGATCAGAGATCAGTGATGGGCTACCCGGTCTTTGTCGATTGGTCCAAGGTGGGCACCCGGCCTCAGGGGCTAAAGCCCGGCAATCTTCGGGTGCCTTTTCAGCACGACTGAAATCGGGCCCTGATACAAAGCGGCGGGTTGGGGTTCACGGTCTCCCAAGTACGAAAAGCGTGGCCTGGGCCACCCAATCATTTTGGGTTAGTCAGACCTGGGGCACCCGCCCGGCAGGGCGAAACAAACACGAAAGTATGAGGTATCCGGCGTGGCACCCATCACGCAGCTGCGCTTTGAAGTAGTATCCTCAATCTGGTATTGTGTTCATGAGTATCGAATATGACTACTAAGCGAATCCATTCGGTCGAAGTTCCAGAAGATGAGCAAGGCATACTCGCTAGTATCCTTAGGCTTTCCGACCCCGCATTGGATGGCCTTGAGCGTGCACTCTGTCAAGCCCGCCCAACCCTCGACAAATCTGAGCTAATCTCTCAACTACGTGAAGAGCCCAGTCTAGCTAATGTGCAGGATTTGAGTCAGATCGTAGGTTCACTCTTAAGTATCGCGGGCACCGCATATTCTGGAGGGACTGCGATAGACGAGCTTCTCGACGCTGTCATTGATGGGATCAAGAACGATGATGTCGTCGAACTCTCGGACTCCGATGCCCAGATTATGAAATTTCGACTAGCGAAGCTTGCGAAAACCAAGTCTGTGGAACTAGGCGCGAAGGCTATCCAACTTTTAGGAGCAAATGATCGATCTTTTGATTCCGCTCGAGTCATCACCGATTTTCGGCCAATCTATTCCGGCGACGGGGCCAATGTCGCGGCAGGGGTTATCGTGCATCAACTCGCGATTCGTTCTTCACATAATGGTCGAACCGAAGCAACGTACATCGCGTTGGACTCAACAGATCTAGCCTCACTGGGCGCTTCTGTCACACGTGCGCTAAAAAAGGACAAATCGTTGAGAGACTTTGCGCGGGCATCGAGTACACCAATATTAACCCCACCCCCAGAATGAGGAGGACATCGCGTGTTAGCAAGTAGAATGGAACGAGTTCTGGCTTCTAGTAAGCGTGAACGCACCTTCTCTGGTGCTTCCTACAAGGTTCGGTCACAGAAGAGTCAAGTCCTAAATCTTCTGTAGAATCCCATTCCTCAGGGTAGTTGGTTCTTGTTTTTGTTGGTTGAGAGGGGCCAGCTTGCGGAGGGCGTAGCCCGGAGCAAGCTGGCCCCTCTCAGGCGGCTGC
>Ga0302140_10006086_pt1 | contig 15162 bp, 20 predicted proteins | sample I_Bog_E1_1_FD_202095 | JGI IMG/M metagenome (GOLD analysis project Ga0302140, IMG submission 202095) | Peat permafrost microbial communities from Stordalen Mire near Abisko, Sweden - I_Bog_E1_1 | ecosystem: Environmental > Terrestrial > Soil > Wetlands > Peat | place: Sweden: Abisko, Stordalen...
GCCTTCAGCAGCGGGAAGGAGACATAGTAGGAGGCTTTGCCATGGCCTTCGGCCTTTTGGCTGAGACCGTTTTCGCCTTCGATGACGAAGGGTTTTTCGGGTTCGAGTTTCAGATGATACCGGAACTTTTCGGCGACGGCCTCAATCGTCTGCGTCTCCCCCGACCAGTTCACCGACCAGTTCCCGTTCCAGATCTTTCCCTCCTGCGCGCCGGCAATCCCCGGCCCCTGGCGATTCAGCCGCTCCTCATACCAGAAATGCTTTCCTGCCGCATCGGTCAGAGCTGCGTGAGCCAGATACAGATCCCGCACATCCCAGGCCGTTTTCCCGTCAGCCTGCAGTTTGGCTCCCTGGCGGAAAAACACCAGCTCGAAGCCATACCGTTTACCCGCCGCATCGAACACATTGCCCGTGTAATACCACCATTCGGTGCGGAACTCTTCATGTTCGAAGTGATCGCGGGGAAACTGGTAGCGATAGCCAGGAATGGCCTCGCGCCATTTCGCATCGCCTGCTGCCGCGGGAAGAATACACAGCGAAAGCGCTACCATAGAAAAAACCAAGGATGGTTGTTGAAACCCAGTGTGCACGTTTCGAGAGTATCGCGCTCGATTCCGGAGCGGCTTTGTCGCCGGTCGAAATCGCCTATGAAACCTATGGCGCGCTCAATGCCGCCCGCACCAACGCGATCCTGATTACCCACGCCTTCACGGGCGACGCCCACGCCGCCGGAATCAGCCATGAGAACGGCAAACCAGGCTGGTGGGACAACATGATCGGCCCCGGCAAGGCCTTCGATACCGACCGCTACTTCGTCGTCTGCTCCAACGTGCTCGGAGGCTGCCAGGGCACCACCGGTCCCGGAACCATCAACCCGGCCACGGGCAAACCTTACGCGATGTCGTTCCCGGTAATCACCATCCGCGACATGGTGCGGCTGCAGCGCATGCTCGTCGAACACCTCGGCATCCCGAAACTGCTCGCCGTCGCGGGCGGTTCCATGGGCGGGATGCAGGCGCTCGAATGGGCCGTAAGCTATCCCGAGATGGTGTGCTCAACCATCCCCATCGCCACTACCTGGCGCCACAGCGCGCAGCAGATCGCCTTCAACGAAGTCGGCCGTCAGGCGATCATGGCGGACCCGGACTGGGCTGATGGCGAATATTACGAATCGAAGCCTCCGGCGCGCGGGTTGTCCATCGCTCGCATGGTGGGCCACATTACGTACATGAGCGACGAATCGATGCGCGAAAAGTTCGGACGCCGCCTGCGCGAGAAGGAGAAGTTTGGTTTCGATTTCGGCGTTGATTTCGAGGTCGAAAGCTACCTGCGTTATCGAGGCAATCAGTTCGTCTCGCGCTTCGACGCCAACTCGTACCTGTACATCACCAAGGCCGAAGACTATTTCGATCTGACTAACGGGACGGGCAAACTTGCCGAGGCTTTCACGACCGTCGATACGCGATTCCTGGTGATCAGCTTTACCTCCGACTGGCTCTATCCCAGTTATCAGTCCCAGGAAATCGTACGTGTGCTCAGGCGAGTGAATGGCGATGTGGCTTACTGCGACCTGCAATCGAACTACGGCCACGACGCTTTCCTGGTCGACGTGGCCGAGCAAAGCGAAATCGTGCGCGGCTTCTTAACCAGCACGGAACGGATGGCGAAAGCGGCATAAAATGGCGGCCCATCCCTTACCCGTATCTCAGCCGGTAACGCTCGAGCAGCGGCCTGACTTCAGCGTCATCGGCGAAATCATCCAGCCCCGCAGCCGCGTGCTCGATCTTGGCTGCGGTGAGGGCGAACTGCTGGCCTGGCTGGTTGAGAACAAGAACGTGATGGCACGCGGAGTGGAGATCTCCGCCGCGCAGGTCCGCAAGGCTATTGGACGAGGCGTCTCCGCTTATCAGGGAGACATCGACGAAGGCCTTGCCGATTACCCTTCAAAGGCCTTCGACTACGTAATTCTCAGCCAAACCCTGCAGGAAACTCGCGCCCCTCTGCAGGTCTTGAAAGAAATGCTGAGAGTAGGACGCCGCGCGATTATCTCTTTTCCCAACTTCGGCCACTGGACCATGCGCCGTGCCATGCTCTTCACCGGTCAGGCTCCTAAGACCAAACTTTTCCCTTACGACTGGTACAACTCGCCCAACATCCATTTCTTAAGCATCAACGACTTTGAAGATCTCTGCCGGGACAACGGCTTCCCGATCGAGAAGCGCTACTTCCTGTCGGGAGCCACGAGAGTTACCATCCTGCCGAACCTGCTGGCGCAAACCGCAGTCTTCCTGCTGGGATGAGATGACACACCCCCATCGCGCCCCATGCGATAAATTGAACTGACCATGCAACGAAGCTTCTACGGGAAGTGGATTATCGCGGCCTGTTTCATCACGTTCGGCATCGCCGTCGGCCTGCCGTACTACAACATGCCGTTTTTCTACGACTATTACGTCAAAACCTACCGCTGGCCCATAAGTGACATCACGCTCGGTTTCCCGCTCGCCGCGCTGCTGACGCTTTGGGTCGGTCCTGTCCTCGTCCCCCGCTTCAGTCCGCGAAAACTCGTCATCGTCGGCACCGCCCTCACCCTTGTCTCGTTCTTCGGTTTCAGCCGCATGACGGGGAGTCTGCCTGTCTACTATTTCCTCTGGTTCGTTTACACCTTCGGCTACATTATCTCCGGGCCCATTCCGCACCAGATCATCGTGTCGCACTGGTACCGCCGCAATCGCGGGATGGCGATGGGAATCGTCTACGTGGGCGTCGGCCTCGTCGGAGCGTTCGGGCCGTGGCTCATCAAACCTGTCACCGCGCAGTACGGCTTTCAAACCGCCCTCATGATGATCGGCTGCGTGATGGTGCTTGCCTGGCCCGTCGCCATGTTCGTCCTGAAAGACCGGCCTGCCGAAATCGGCCAGTTCCCCGATGGCGACACAGCCCCCGCCGCCGATCACAAAATCGAAGCAAAGACCTTCGCTTATCTGCTGCGCCAGTGGCCCTTCTGGCTGCTCCTGATCGGCAGCATCTGCTCCATCGGTTCCATCGGCGCTATCAATCAGCACATGAAACTGGTCTTTCAGGACCAGGGTTTCAAAGACCAGGCCCTCCGCGACGAAGTCTGGAGCACGGCCACCCGCTGGATCCTCTGGTCCAGCATCCTCGGCCGCCTGCTGGTGGGCAAACTGGCCGATGTCTTCCCGATGAAGCACGTCATGACCGTGACCTACTTCGTCGTGGCCGGCAGCATACCGCTGCTGCTTTCGGTGCACCCTTCCGGCAGCCCCTACACGTTTGCCATCGTCTTCGGCTTCGCGATGGGCGCAGACTACATGCTGATCCCGCTGATGGCCGCGAAACAGTTCGGAGTCAATTCGCTCTCACGGGCGATGGCGATCATTCTCCCGGTGAACACCATCGGTCAAACCTGGGTCCCGAACGGAGTCGCGCGGCTTAAGGAACACTACGGAAGTTATGCAATCCCCATGGATGTCGTGCTCGCGATCGCGCTCGTAGGAGCCGTGGCCATTCTGCTGATGCCCAAAGAAAACAAGGCCGAAGCGGCCTAAAGCTTCTTCCTCAAAAACTCAAAGACCACATAACCCACTACCCCCGCCAGCATCGCGATGGCGAAGTTCGCCCACGTCACCACATCCTCAATCGCCCACCACAACCTGTGCGAATTCCCCGCGCCGGACCGCGAGTACTCGCCCATCAGCAGGTTCGAATAGAACAGGAAGACGATAAACCCAACCTCAACCGCCGCCCGTACAATCTCTTTCTTCACGGCGCGACATTACGGTAAACCTTACCGCCCTTCATCACAAAGACCACTCGCCGCACCGACGTAATATCCGTCAACGGATCCCCGGCCACAGCCACCAGGTCGGCCTGATATCCCGCGGCAACCGTGCCGATCTCTTTGCTCATCCCCAGCGACTCCGCCGCCATCGAAGTCGCGCTCACAAGCGCATCCATCGGCTTCTCGCCCGCGTCCTTCACACGATAGATGAACTCCTCCGCATTGCGCCCGTGCGACCCCGCCACAGCATCCGTCCCGAACACAATCTTAACCCCGCGCGCCCGCGCCCTGCGCAGCACATCAGCCGTCGGCGCCAGCCCTTCCTGCAGGGTCTTCAGCGCAGCGTCCGTAAAGGTGAAGCTCGCCCGGTTGTCCAGGTAGTTATGAAGCACCAGCAGGTTGGGATCGAAGTACGTGCCCTTCTTTCGCATCAGATCCAGAGTGGCGTCCCTCAGGAACGTCCCATGCTCAATCGAAGTGCAGCCCGCATTCACCGCTGCCCGCGCGCCCGCGTCCCCGATCGCGTGCACCACCGAGCGCAGCCCCACAATCTTCGCCGCCAGACAGACCGTCTGAATCTGCTCATCGGTCATGCTCTGGTCGCCGCCAGCGCCCAGGCCCGACGTCGCGAACAGCTTGATCACATCCGCGCCGTCTTTCTTATTCTTTCCGACCATGTCGCCGAGCTCATCGGGAGTCCAGGCATGCTGCTGCCCGCGCCCGCCCCCGGTGCCCTGGATTTGAATGAGCGAAGTCAGGACGCGCGGCCCCGGAATCACGCCCTCATTGATTCGGTCCCGCACTGCCGCGTCTACCATCGCGCCCAGACTCTGCACGGTCGTGAAGCCGGCCTGCAAAGTCATCCATGCATCGGCCGCCGTGTAGAGCGCCATCTCCTCGGGTGAGCCGCCGCCCGACACAGATTTATGCTTCGCATCCAGATGCCAATTGAGGTGGATATGCGTATCGATCCAACCCGGCATCACTGTCATGCCGGACAGATCGTAATCGGACTTCCCGCTGCCAGGCCCGACCGATACGATTCTGCCCCCTTCTATGACGATCCGCTGGTTACGAAGCACCGCCCCGGCGCCATCGATAAGAGTCCCGGCCTGAATGGAAACGCGATCCTGCGCCAGACACGCGCAGGCCAGCCACGTGTACGCAACCCACGCGATGCAAAAAATCCGCATCTGTGAATTGTAGTGGACTGGGGAGGTGTCTCGCGAACAGCGGCTACTTCATGGTTCGAATTGAGGCCACGAGGTTGGCGGCATCGGCCGGCGAAACGGCCTGCGGCTTCATCTTGCCGACGCCTGCGGTAATCGACTTCTCCAGATCGGTGTCGCTCTTGCCCTGAATCGAGGGGTCGCTCAACGGCTTAATGCCCATCGCTTTCGCCATTGCGGCGGGGGGAGTGCCATCCGCTCCGTGGCAGCTCTTGCACTTCGTGGCGTAGATCGCCTTACCTGCGGCGGCATCCGCGGCCCATGCGGCAGGCGCCAAAAGACAAAGCACTGTCAGTTTCCGAACAATAGAGTTCATGCATTGATCATTTCCTGCCGGGATGACTGTGTCAAGGTTGCCGGGCCATTAAAAATCCTCAGTATTCGGGTGTTAGAACTTAAAGAGTGGACCCCATTCTCGCCTGGGCGCGGCGCCAACAAAACGAAGCCATTCGGCTGATTCGGACATTTGTGGAGTGCGAATCGCCCAGCGATTCTCCGAAGCAACTGGCGCAGTTTAACGAACTTCTGGTGGAGTCGCTGGGTTCCGAGGCTCGGTGCCGGAAGGCCGGGGCGAACCTGGTTTGCGAGTTCGTCCTTCCCGGTTCTGCAAAACGAACCCAAATTCTGGCTTTGGGCCATAGCGATACCGTCTGGCCCATGGGGACACTCAACGAACTGCCCTTCCGCCAGGCCCAGGGGCGGCTCTGGGGACCGGGGGTGCTCGACATGAAATCGGGCCTTGTTTTCTTCATCTTCGCGATGAAAGCTCTTCGAGAACTTGAAGTTCCGGTGAGACACAGAGTCCTGCTTCAGGTTAATTCGGATGAGGAAACCGGCAGCCGGAAATCCCGAGCGCTCACCGAAAAAAATGCAATTCGAAGCCAATCCGTGCTCGTGCTCGAACCCGGAACCGGACTAACAGGCAAACTCAAGACAGCCCGCAAAGGGATCGGCGATTACCGGCTGACGATTCACGGCGCCGCCGCCCATGCCGGCGTCGATTTCGAAAAGGGCGCGAGCGCAGTCGTGGAACTGGCGCGCCAGCTCACGAAGATCGCCCGGTTTACCAACCTGAAGAAAGGGATCACCGTGAACCCGGGGGTGATCTCTGGCGGCACGCGGTCGAACGTAATCGCGGCGGAAGCCGAGGCGCATATCGACATCCGGATTCCCCGTCTCCGGGATTTTGCAGCTCTCGATTCCAAATTCAAGAGCCTCAGGCCACTTGACGAGCGATGCCGGCTCCATCTTGCGGGCGGCCTCAACCGTCCTCCGCTCGAACGGACCAGGGGAGTGGTCAGGCTGTTTCGCATGGCGCAAAAGCTGGGCAAAGAGCTCGGCGTAGAAGTGGAGGAATCCTCCACCGGCGGGGGCTCGGACGGCAACTTCACCGGGGCCCTCGGCATCCCTACGCTCGACGGCCTGGGCGCGGTGGGAGAAGGAGCGCACGCCCCGCACGAAAGTATTCTGGTCGAACGAATTGCGGACCGAATCGCACTGCTCGCGAAGCTGATCGCGGTCATCCCCTAACCCTCCATGGCACAATGGCTTTATGAACGCCCCCCTTGCCAGCGGACCGGACTACATCTTCTCGCGTCTCGACAATGAAGCCCTCGATCAGGCGCTCCTGCAATCGGGCGCTGTAATGACGACTATCGACGGCGTGATTAACTGGGGCCGCAAGAACTCGATCTGGCCGATGGCATTCGGTCTTGCCTGCTGCGCGATCGAAATGATGTCGATGAGCGCGTCACGCTTCGACATATCGCGTTTCGGCGCGGAAGTGTTTCGCGGCTCTCCGCGGCAAAGCGATCTCATGATCATCGCCGGCCGCGTGACTAACAAAATGGCGCCGGTCATCCGCCACCTGTATCAGCAGATGCCGGAGCCAAAGTGGGTGATCTCAATGGGCGCCTGCGCCACTTCGACGGGCGTGTTCAATAATTATGCGCTGGTGCCGGTGAACCAGGTGATCCCCGTGGATGTGTATGTTCCGGGCTGCCCTCCGCGCCCCGAGCAGCTGATCCACGCGATCATGATGCTTCAGGAGAAGATCGGGGCCAGTTCCGGAGCTCTCAAACAGGCACTCAATCTGACCTGACGCAGGATCATGGGCCAGCCTCTCGCAGTCCTTCTGGTGGAAGACCGGGAAGACGACGCGCTGCTGATTGAGCGCTGCCTGAAAAGGGCCGGATACGAGCTCGCTCTGACCCGCGCCGATTCCGAGGAATCGATGCGCGCCTGCCTTGCGGACAAGGCTTTCGACGTTGTTCTCTCGGATTACACGCTGCCCGGCTTCAGTTGCCAGAGAGCGCTCGAAGTTCTTCGATCCGGCAATCACGACATCCCCTTCATTGCGCTTTCGGGCACCGTGAGCGAGCAGGCAATTCTCACGATGCTGAGGGCCGGAGCGGGCGACTATGTGATGAAGGACAACCTGGCGCGGCTGCCCTCCGCCGTCGATCGCGAGATACGCGAGGCCGAGGGCAGGCGCCATCGCAAGCGACTGGAATCGCAGCTTCAGCAAGCCATGAAGATGGAGGCCATCGGCCGTCTGGCCGGTGGCGTGGCGCACGATTTCAATAACCTGCTCACCGTGATCGGCGGCTTTGCGCAGCTGGCCCTGATGGACGAGAATCCGGCGCGCGCCGGCCTCGAACAGATTCTGCTAGCGGCCGAGCGCGCCAGCGGACTAACCCGCCAATTGCTTGCCTTCAGCCGCCAGCAGGAAATGGAGCCGCGCGTCTTCGATCTCAATCAACTGGTCCGCGACATGGAGAAGATGTTGAGCCGGCTGATCGGCGAAGACATCGAGGTGCTGAGCAGGATCGGGGATGAAACGCTGACGGTGAAAGCCGACCCCGGCCAGATCGAACAGGTGGTGATGAATCTGGCGGTAAACTCGCGCGATGCGATGCCGAACGGAGGCAAGCTGATTCTGAGCACCTCGCGCCTGACTCTCGAAGGGACCATGGCGACGATGCATGGGCTGCAGCCCGACGACTATTGCGTGGTATCGGTGAGCGACACCGGTGCCGGTATTCCCGCCGGCGTGCTGCCGCATGTATTCGAGCCTTTCTATACAACCAAGCCAGAGGGTAAGGGGACCGGGCTGGGCCTTTCGACCGCTTACGGAATTGTCCGGCAATCCGGCGGCGCTATACATGCATACAGCGAACCCGGGATCGGCACCACGATGACGGTCTATCTGCCCGCGACCGGCGGGAAGGCCGAACCGCTGATGCCGCCGACGGTGCTGTCGATGGCGAGCGGTTCGGAGACCGTTCTGGTAGCGGAGGACGATGCCACCGTTTTGCAGCTTGTGAGCTACAGCTTATCGGCGAGCGGTTTTAAGGTGTTGCAGGCCACCAACGGGGAAGACGCGATCGACCTGTTGCACGCGCAGGGTCCGGCGGGCGTGGAGGTGCTGATCACCGACGTCGTGATGCCGGGAATCTCGGGTCCCATTCTGGCGGCCCGCGCTTCGGAACTGTTGCCCCATCTGAAGGTTATGTTCATGTCCGGATATACAGAAGAAGTGATCCGCAACTACGGGATTGCGAGGGAGAACGTGGCGTTCCTGCAGAAGCCTTTCGCGCCGAGCGAGCTGGTAAGGAAGCTCAGGCAACTGATCGGTCCGGAGAAACTGCCGGCGCTGGCCGGGAACGCGCAATGAGTTTCGAAGTCGCGCAGATTAACATCGCGCGGCTGGTGGCGCCGATCGACGACCCGCGAATCGCCGAGTTCGTCTCGGAACTCGCCTCGATCAACGCGCTGGCCGAAGCTTCTCCGGCTACCAGCGCCACGGGGCAACGCCGCCCTCGTTCTGGTTCTCGCAGCGTTTTCCGGCGCCCGAACCGGTGAGTGCAGTTTTAAAAAAGGGCGGCGACACAAATAAGCCTTCGCCGCCCGCAGGAGTATCGTTCTACTCCTGTCAGTAAGCGACCTACTCCTGCCAGTAAGTGACGAGCAAACCCTCGCCCGCGACGTCCGCATCGATCGCGTAGTCGGCGAGATGGATCGAGTTTTCGCCATCCTGGCTTTCGATGTAGAAGCTTTCGGAAAAGCCTCCGGTCGTGTTCGGCCAAAGAATCCGCGCCGTACCGGCGAGAGTAGCTTTGGTCATCGGCGGCGTACCGACGTAAGTCTTACCCGTAAGTCCGGGGATCACCTGAAAGAACACTTTCGTTGCAGCGACCGTGGGGTCGGTGGTGAGCGGAACGGGAGTACCTGGGGTCGGCACGTTGATGCGGCCCATACATTTGATTGTCATTCAATCTCCTCGCCCAAAGAGTAGACCCGGAATGTGCCGTTCCTTTCCCGAATTTCCGCCAGACCATTGATTCCGTTGGGAAATTATTTCTTCATCCCGTGTGACCGGGTTTCTGAAAATCCGAGTCACGCCGGACCGGAAAGAGTTTTCATTTTGGATTCAGGGGTTTGGAGGAATTGCCGGGTACCCAGGGGCTTTGGGAATGGTACAGATCGGTCAGGAGAAATTTTATGCCACTGAATTCGGACAAAGGCCCGGCAATTACTAAAGAATGGCTGGATGAACTACTGGTTGAAAAGCTGCCGTACGCGCTCGATTCGATCGGTAAGGCAAAACCGTTTCCGGTCGCGGAGTTCGCGAAACTGGTGCAGATGGACCGGCGGCTGAATCCCGCGCCGCCTCGGGTGCGAGAGGTGCGATGGCTGGACTTTGTGGACAGTGAGACGCTGCGGCGGTTTGACGAGGAGCGGCGTTAGGCTGCCGAATAGATGCGATCACGATGTGCCCGCAGCGCGATGTTTATCTCACAAACGGGAGGTAGGCCGGAGTGGATTCGGCCCATCGGGTGAACTCGGCTCCGAAACGCTCGCGCAGCAGGCTGTCCTCCACGCGGATTCGGATCTCAATGCCTGCGAAGAATAACGGGAGTGAGAGCGGCCAGAGCGGCAGCGTTCCGCACCACGCGATGCCGGCCAGCAGCATGCACAACATGGAGGCGTAGATGGGGTGGCGAATCAGCGCGTAGGGTCCGGTGCGAATCAGCTGGTGGTCGGCATTGAGACCCGCGTCGACCCGCCACTGACGGCCCAGAAAACGGATACTTCGCCATGAAAGAAGGATGCCGGGCGCGGCGAACACAAGTCCCAGCAAGGCGCGCCACGGGTTCAGAGGCTCATTCCATGAAGCGGGCCTGTGGGTGAAGACCATGGTGAAGGCGATTACCTGCAGAACGATACCCACGCGCGCCGCGGGCCTGGTCTGAACGGCCTTCGGCCGGTTGCGGGGCCGGAAGAGGAAGAAGGGCATGACCCAGACCGCCCACGCGACGAAGAAGAGTACGGGCCGAACGATGGGATCCATTAGGGCATAGTTTACATTGGACCTGTGTCATTGAATCAAGTGGGGAGTATCGCGGCTACGGCTCGCGTTCATCCAGGCGCGGAAATCGGCGCCGGCACTCGTGTGGGCGAGTATTGCGTGATCGAAGAAGACGTCGTCGTCGGGGCCAACTGCGTGCTCGAGCCTTACGTCTATGTGAAGCGCTGGACCACGCTGGGTGAGGGCAACGAGGTCTCGGCCGGCACGGTGCTTGGCACCGATCCTCTGGACAAGAACTTCAGGGGCGACCGGAGTTATTTGCGGATCGGGTCGAATAATAAAATCCGCGAGCATTACACGATCTCGCGAGGCACTCAGCCGGAGTCGGTAACCACGATCGGCGACGGGAATTACATCATGACTTCGGGGCATATCGCGCACAACTGCACGATTGGCAATAACACGGTGATTGCGAGCTGCGCGCTGATTGCGGGGCATGTCGAGGTACAGGATCAGGCGTTTATCTCGGGCGGAGTGGTGGTGCATCAGTATTCGAAGATCGGGCGGCTGGCGATGATTGGAGGAAATACGCGGGTGAACCTGGACGCGCCTCCGTTCTTTCTGTATTCGGGGTTCGATATCGAGGCGAAGGGGCTGAATGTGGTGGGGCTGCGGCGGGCGGGCTTCACGCATGCGCAGGTGGGGGCGCTGAAGAAGGCGTATCAGCTGCTGTACCGGTCGGGTCTGAAGCTGGACGAGGCTCTGGCCCGGATTGACGGCGAGATCGACGACGACAATGCCCGGCATCTGACGGCGTTCGTGAGGGCGAGCAAGCGCGGGATTTGCCGCGAGTGATTATCAGGCCCGGCGGTTTCGCGAGTAACCCGCGCTGCCATGCGAACCGGCATCGAGCAATACGGCGACCACGAGGATAATCACGTTGACCCCTTCGAGCGGCATGCCGTGCGTGACCATCCAGGCGTAGGCGATGGTGGTGATGGGCAGGAAGATGAAGCCGAGGATCGGGATCAGCATGCCGTGATAGGCGCGCTGCAGGATTGTGGAGAGGAGCCACATCCCGACCAGGACCAGGCGCGGGAACGACACCATCAGGATTACGAGAAGACAGGGCATTGCTTGTAGGATAACGCCTTACCGGCACGCGAAAAATGGACTTCCCTGTTTCAGCGGACGAATTCGACCTGAGTGCGGTGCGGAATCAGGCCCACTTCAAACCCCTTATCGAGCAGCAGTTGGACGGCTTTGGGAATTACCTCGCCGGCGTCGACCGTGTAATGGTTGACATACATGCCGACGAACTTCTCGGCCAGGCGGGGCTCCATGTCGCGGGCGAACTGCATGGCGTACTCAAGCGCTTCGGCATGGTTGTTCAGAGCGTACTCGATGCTCTCTTTCATCATCCGGCAGCACTCGCTCATGATTTCGGGAGAGAGCGACCGAAGCAACACATTGCCCCCGAGCGGCAGCGGGAGGCCGTAGGTATCCTTCCACCATTTGCCCATGTCGAGGGCGCGGTGGAAACCGACTTTATTGTAGGTGAGCTGTGCTTCGTGGATAATCAAACCGGCATCGGCAATTCCGGACTGTACGGCTTCGAGGATTTTGTCGAACGGCACCACGACCGGAATAAAATCGGGCTCGAAGATCTTCAGCGAAAGATAGGCGGTGGTTAAGGTGCCGGGGATCGCGATCCTTTTCCCTTTAATCTCTTCCGGTTCCATCGGACGAGTGGCGACGACCATGGGTCCGTAGCCGTCGCCGATGCTCGATCCGCTCGCCATCAGGACATACTTGTCGGCGACGTAGGGATAAGCGTGATAGGAGATGGCGCTCAGGTCGTAAACGCCCTCCATCGCTTTGCGGTTGAGCGTTTCAATATCCGACAAAACGTGGCGAAACGACACCAGCGACGAACGAATTTTCTTCGTCGCGAGGCCGTAAAACATGAAGGCGTCGTCGGAATCCGGGCTATGGGCGCTCGAGATTTCGTGGAGTGGTAAGTCCGGCATAACAGGGCGGAATCGTTAGTATCTCATGCGCCCCATTCAGGTGAGGATCAAATAAGCGAGGGCGGCTCGCTCTACTCTGAGTGGCCGCCCCCAATGCTGTCAGGTGGTTCTATAAGCACCTCCTGCGGAAACTTCTATTCTCTGACAACATCATCCTCCCGTTACAAGCCGGTGTCAATGCCCCTGTGTGAAATCTGCGACTACACTGGAGAAGTCATGACCAGACGCGATTTGTTCGTCATCTGCCCGACTTTGGCAGTCACCGGGTGTTCGTCCGGGCCTGAACCTGCAGTTGAGAAAAAGCCCGTGGAACCGGTTACGGGGTTGCATGCGCTTTACGGGATGTATACGCATGCGCGCACGTGGGCTCAGGATCTGCAGGTGGTTTCCTGCGTGAGCATCAACATTACTCAGGTGGCGGCGGTGCGGGGCAAGGCGGCGGCGTGGCAGGCGGTGTTGGCATCGCCTTCGCTGGGGCAGAAGCGGACTTACACCTCTTCGGTATTCGACGCCAGTACTTCACTAAGGCAGGGAATTTTTGCCGATGGCCCGACCGCGCTGACTGCCGACACCCGGCCGTTCGTGCTGGCCGGGGCGCGAACCGACACCGACCAGGCGTGGGAGACCGCCCTCAAGCATGGCGAGGCGTTCGATAAGAAGAACCCCGGCATGACCATCTCGTTCATTCTGGAACTTGGCCGCAGCCGGAACGCGCCGGTGTGGCGGGTGATCTGGGGTGAGAACGCGGCTGCCAGTTCGCTGCAGATCGTGATCGACGCGAGCACGGGCGAGTACGCGCAGACCCTAACCTAAAAAGCAACGTAAAACTATCTTGCACGCTCTAAAACAATCATGTACTCTCTTACTTGGCGTTCGACACCGAGTTTGCGGCTGCCGTTGCGATTGAACTGGCCCTAAAGCGGGGACTGGAAGAAGTGGGCCCGGATGAACTGCTGCTCGGGTGTTTGCGGGCCGTCTCGCAGTTTGGGATTGCGCAGATTGGGCCGTGGGCGATCGACCTTGAGGCGCTGGGCGTCGAATGGGTCGAAATCCCGGTTCGTGGCGGGGCAAAGGTGGCGTATTCGGATGCCGCGGTCGAGGTGTTCGATCTGGCCGCAAGAATCGCAAAAGCGAACGGTGGGGGCTCGATGCGAGTCGAGCATATGCTGGCGGCATTTGCCGGACGCGAAAGCGGGCTGATGGGCGAGTTGAGCCTGAGTTACGGGATCACCAGTGCCGGTTGGCGCGCGGCGGTCTCGAAGATGCTTCCAACAGCGCCTGCTGTTGCCGAAGTTCCGCCTGCCCAGGATTACCTCAGTCCGGAAGAGGCCGCCGAAGCCCTGGGGATTCATGTCCAGACTTTGCGCGGGTATGTGCGATCCGGAAAACTGCCGGCCAGGCGTTTGGCCGGCGAGCGCGCGATCCGGATTCGACGCGCCGATCTTGAAATGCTGCTCGAACCTTTACAGGAATAAAAACAGGAGAACGAACATGGCTCAATACGTAGTGAAACGCGATTTGCCGGGGATCACCCCGGATGCTTTGATGAGTGCGGGCGTGCGGGCGAAAACCTGCTGCTCGCAGATGACCAGCGAGGGACAGCCGGTGCGCTGGATCCGCAGCTTTTTTCTGCCGGAGACCGGGCAGACGCATTGTTATTTCGAAGCGCCCTCGCGAGAGAGCGTTGAGGAAGCGAATAACCGGGCGAAGATTCCGTTTGCCGAGATTCGGGAAGTGATGGAGATGACTCCGGAATCGGTTTAGCCGCGGCGCAGGGTTCGGATTACGGGGATCAGGGAGTTGTTCTTTTCTCCCGGCGTTTTGGCGGCCATGGGGCGATTGGCGAGTTCGTGGTTGAGGGTCTGGACGAACTCTTCGATCTGCTGCTGCATGGCTTCCATCTTTTCGCGCATGTTGAGGATGATTTCGACTCCGGCGAGGTTTACGCCAAGGTCGCGCGTCAGATGGAGGATCACTTCGAGGCGCTCGAGATCTTCTTCCGTGAACAGCCGGGTGTTGCCGTCGCTGCGGCTGGGCTTGAGCAGGCCTTCGCGCTCATAGAGCCGCAGGGTTTGCGGGTGGACACCGTATTGCTCGGCGACCGACGAGATCATGTAGGCGGCTTTGGATTTTTCACGCATCTGCATTGTTCTCGAAAAGGTCTTTGCGCGGATCTTCGGGATAAAGCTCGGCCATCTGGCGAAGCAGTTCTTTGGTCCGTTCGTCGCGGATGTCGGGCATGGTGAGCGAGACCTGAACGATCTGGTCGCCGCGGGTGCCTTTGCGGTTGTTCATCACGCCGCGCTCGCGCAGACGAAATTTCTGGTTGTTCTGGGTACCGGGCGGAATCTTGAGCAGCGTCTTGCCGTCGATGGTGGGGACTTCGATCTTCGCTCCGAGTCCTGCTTCGGTAAGGGTGACCGGGACGGTGAGCTGGATGTTATCGCCTTCGCGGCGGAAGAGCGGATGATCTTCGACGTGGGTGGTGATGTAGAGGTCGCCGGGAGCCGCGCCCATGCGTCCGGCGTTTCCCTTCCCTGCAACTCGAAGGCGTGAGCCGTTCTGCGCTCCGGCCGGGATGCGTACTTCGACCGATTCGGTGCGAGCAATGCGGCCATCGCCGTGGCAGGTGGCGCAGGAGTTCTTGAGGCGGCCTTTGCCTCCGCAGCGCGGGCAGGTGAGGTTGAACTTCATGTTGCCGGCCATCTGCTGCACGCTGCCGGTGCCGTTGCACTGCGGGCAGGCTACGGATGTGGCGTCGCTGCCTCCGATGCCGTGGCAGACGGGGCA
>Ga0302140_10006089_pt1 | contig 15153 bp, 11 predicted proteins | sample I_Bog_E1_1_FD_202095 | JGI IMG/M metagenome (GOLD analysis project Ga0302140, IMG submission 202095) | Peat permafrost microbial communities from Stordalen Mire near Abisko, Sweden - I_Bog_E1_1 | ecosystem: Environmental > Terrestrial > Soil > Wetlands > Peat | place: Sweden: Abisko, Stordalen...
GGTGAGCGTGATGACGCTCTCCCGGCTTTTTTGTCTGCGCGTCGGAGTTCTTGCCGGATCAGTGGAACAGTTTTGGAGATCACGGAACCAACTGAACAGGTGGGCCGTACAGATATACATGGCGTGCGTAGGTACAATGAATTGGTTCAGCGCCGGGGTTGAACTTGGGGAGAGGGCGACGGTCAGGACTGTTTTTAATCCTGCGGTAACCTCCGAAAAGCGACCGACGGCTCCTCGGCGGTCCGCGATGGATGCGACGCCAGGAGGCGTGACGGGTGGAACTGCCGGAAGCAGCAGTAAAGCGGGACTCAGGGGTGAGCAGATATTGGAGGTTCGTTCGCAGGTGGAACCTGACTGGTCGGAAGTGGTGCGGCGGTGCCTTTCCGGTGATTCACCCGCCTGGACAGAACTGGTCCGGGCCCACCACCGGCGCGTCTACGCACTTTGCTACCGCTTCACTGGTTCGCCTACAGACGCCGAAGATTTGACTCAGGACGTATTCCTCAAGATTTATTCCAATCTGACCAGCTTCGATGTAGCCCGTGGCAGTCTTCAAGTGTGGATCACCACCCTTACTCGAAATCTGCTGGTGGATCATTTCCGACGTACACGCAATCTAAGAGTGACTGGTTCTCTCGACGACGGATGGGAGCAAAGTGGAGACGATCGTCCCATGATAGCCCTGGACCGTCTAGAGACGAAGGGGCCAACGCAGCATGATCAAGCCACTCGGCGTGAGCTCGAGAAAATGGTGCAGAACGCACTGTCTCAGGTCTCCCCTGAATTGCGCGAGGCAGTGATTCTTCGTGACCTACAAGATATGGATTACAAAGAGATTGCGCAGGTTTTGAGTATTCCTGAAGGGACGGTCAAGTCCCGCATCAGCCGCGGTCGCGCGGAACTTGCACGGTTGCTGGAACGTAATAAACGGGAGGTGATGTAATCATGGCAGAGCGAGAGAACATCCGTATTAACATTCCGAACTCTCCCGCCTGCGGTCAGTGGGAGACACTGCTCGTCGACGCGCTGGATGGGCTTTTGCGGCCCGAAGACGAAGCTGTATTTTCCAACCACATGGCTACCTGTTCCGCTTGCGCGGAGATGTTTGAACAGGTTCGACGGGGCCGGGAGTGGCTGGAGTTTCTGGCTCCAGAGCCGGAAGTTCCTGCTTACCTTCTGGATCGGATTCTTGTAGAAACCGGTCATGGAAAAATGGATGCGCGCAATCTTGCAGTTGCGGGTGGAGATGCGGCTATTGACGGCAATGTTCTCGCGATGCCTCCGGTCTGGCAGCGTCCTGGATTTGCTACGCGGATGCGCCGTTTTACAGAGCCCCGCCTGCTTATGACTGCTGCTATGGCTTTCTTCTCGATCGCACTTACCATGAGCTTGACGGGAGTGCGAATCAGCAGCGTGAGCATGGCTGATCTTCGTCCGACCATGGTCCGCTCGATGCTGGAAAAGCGCATCATGACTGCTTCGACTCCAATTGTTCGCTATTACGATCACCTCCGCTTTGTGTACGAGGTTGAGTCCCGGATGCGTGAACTTCGTCGCGCGAACGAGATTGAGCAGCAGAGTCGACCTCAGAACAGGCCTCAGCCAGCGAACGGTGATGGCGAATCCCATAAGAAAGATGGCGGAACGCGTCTGGATCCGAAATCTATTGACCCTAACCAAGCTCCACTGCAGACGGTGAACCCGCCGTCGACGCTGTGGAGCGATGAACCACTGGAGGCGCGCCTTGAATTGAGGTCACGTCTTCAGCCCCAGGCAAATGAAACGAAGGGCTACCCCACACCCACCGAGACATCTGGTTCCTCAGAGACAAGCGGGCTGGCAATGCCGGATAGGAGCAGCAAATGCATTGCGTAAATCATCCCGGAGTCGAAGTTCAATCCTATTGCCAGAATTGCGGCAAACCGCTGTGCGCAAGCTGCGTGCGCACTACAGCTAACGGGCAGGTTCTTTGCGAAAGCTGCTTCGCGATCGTTGGTGCTACAGGCGCAGGCGATCCTAGCCAGGCTTACTGGCAGGCTGCTGCCGCGGCTTATTCCGTGCCTCCTCGCGGCGCGCCCAATCCTGCTGCTGCCGCTGTACTTGGACTAATCCCCGGTGTAGGAGCAATGTACAACGGGCAGCTCTTCAAGGGGTTGATTCACGTGGTGATTTTCGCGGTGTTGGTGTCGATCGCGGATCACTACTCGATATTTGGGATTTTTATTGCTGGGTGGGTCCTCTATCAGTCTTTCGAAGCGTTTCATACTGCGAAAGCTCGTCGCGATGGACAACCGTTACCCGACCCTTTCGGTTTGAATGAGCTTGGCAGCTGGTTGAATCTTGGTGGGCATGCCCGAAATCCAGATATCCATTCGCCGGGGTACAGTGCTGCTCCGCCGCCTCCCGTAGGTGCAAATCCGCCGCCTCCTGAAGCTCAAACAGAGGCTGCCTATGGACAGAATCCCGCAGAGCCTGCAGCCTATAGCGCGGCTTATACCAGCAGCTGGTCGGCAAGTGGGTATCCGCCGCCTCAGCCACCGTATACGGAGCCATTTGCAGGGCCGTACCCTCCGGGCACCTATCCGCCGGGATACGCTCCGCCGATACCGCCTATTCCTCCGGTTCCACCCGATCCGGCTATTTGGTGGAAGCGGAGGGAGCCGGTCTGGGCCATCGTGCTGATTGCGCTCGGTGTTCTCTTTCTACTGCAGAGTCTGGGCTTTGTCGATCATGTTGTTCACTATGCTTGGCCGGTATTGCTGATTGGAGCAGGTGTCTGGTTGATCATTCGTCGTCTGGGATACACACAAGGAGGTTCCAAATGAACCGCTATCTGGTCATTTCTCGGCTGCGCTGGCCCGCATTGCTGTTGTTAACGGGGATTATTGCTTTGCTGGATCAGGCAGACATTCTGAGCTGGGGTCACGCCTGGCCACTCTATTTGATTCTTTTCGGAGTACTTGCCCTTGCAGAGCGCGCGTCGTTGGCATCTCAGCCCCCGCCAGATTATCCCCTGAACTATCCCTATGGGACAGGTTACCCCGAGGGGTATTCATATCAAGGAGCTGGGTATGCTCCCCCTGCTGGGGGTTATGCAGGACCTTATCAGCCTTATCCAGGGCAGGCGCCAGCAAGCGGGACGGCGCCGCAGTCAGCACCATCTACCGGGATTGTTCCGGCACACAATGACCTCAGCATTCTGCGGAATGATGAAGAGGAGGGACGCTAATGGCCAGTATGCCACCACAACCGCCTGGAACACCTCCGCCACCGGGACGTCCCCCTGGTCCTCCTCCCTATGGAGTTCCCTACGGAGCCAATCCGCGTGATTATTGGCGCTACCAGAAGGAAACAAACCGCGCTGCATGGCGGGCACAAAGAGATGCCTGGCGGGCCCAACGGGATGCACTTCGCGCCCAGAGCAGGGCAAGCCGGGTGCAATCGATTGCTGGACCGATCATCCTAATTGCCATCGGTATAGTTGCGCTGCTCATGATTACAGGGCGTCTGGAAGCCTATGTTTTCTGGGATTGGTTTGGCCGTTACTGGCCAGTTCTGTTGATTGGAATCGGACTGGTGGCACTCGCAGAGTGGGCGATTGATTTGCGTAGCGAACAGCCGCGTTCCCGCCGGTATGGTGGCTATGTCTGGCTGGTAGTGTTGCTGATTATCGTCGGTGCGAGCACATCTGGTATTCACCATGTATGGGGGCCGTTGCAGTCTCAATTCGATGACAACGACGACAGCGACAGCTTTAATCCGTTTCGTCAGCCACAGCACGATCTGGATCAGCAGGTGTTGAGTACGCAAATTCCAGTGAATGCTCAGATTGAGGTTCAGGATCCTCACGGGGATGTGAGCATTGCGGCTGGAGACGATTCCAAAATGCAGGTGAGCGCTCACCAGATCGCATATGCCAATTCGGACAACGAAGCGAAGAAAATCTTCGATCAGCAACAGGCTCACGTCACGGTAACTGGAAATTCAGTCCTGGTAAAGGTCGAGGGGAGTGCTAAGGGGCGAACCAACCTGACGCTTACTGTTCCCCGCACGGCTTCGGTAAATGTGAATTCAGAGCGTGGAGGTGTCACGGTTGCCGGACTCACGGGAAATGTGGATGCCCAGCTACAACACGGCGATATGGAAACCACTGGAATCACCGGTAATGTTCACGCACATCTGTCTCGCCAAGGTGATTTTTCTGCTCATGACATTAACGGAGATGTCACGCTTGAGGGCAATGGATCAAATCTGACAATTTCGGATGTTCACGGTAAAGTGACCGTGCAGGGTGAGTACAGCGGAGACATCCATCTCGAGCGCGTTGATCAGGCTGTTGCCTTTCATTCCTCGCGGACCGACCTGGAGCTTGGCCGTCTGCCTGGAGACATGTCAATGTCTCTAGACTCTCTTCACGTAACCCAGGTGGCGGGTCCAGTCCGGGTTGTTACTCACTCCAAAGATATCGAGATGACCCAGGTGTACGGCGACACACATATCGAAGACAAAGATGCTCGTGTAGAGCTGGATATGGCAGGTTCCTTCCCTGTGGACGTTAAGAATAACAAGGGTGACATTGAAATCTCGTTGCCACCTAATGCCTCACTGAAGGTCGATGGCAGGGCTCATAACGGCGATATTGTTTCCGACTTTCCGCTGACGATAAGCGGGGACGACAACAAAACTATTTCGGGCAGCATTGGAAAGGGCGGCGCTCAGCTCACATTGTCGACCGAAAATGGTGATCTGCACTTGCGGAAGGGAACGGATGCACCGCCTCTACCTGCCGCTTCTGATGTTCCCAAGGCGCCGAGAGTCCCTAAGGCACCGTCAGTACCTCATCTCAAAAACCCCAAGGGGCAGGCTGAAGCCCCCGTGGCGCAGTAGCTCGGTACTACGAAATAGAAAAAGCGATGCAAAGCAAACGGCAAACCCCTCAGAGGATTTGCCGTTTTGCTTTTTCCAAGCTATACATCGAAAGGCAGGTGATTCAGCTTTGTACGGTGAGGTGGATCTTGTCCGTGACGATGGCTTCTGCTCTTGCTACGACTTCATCCAAAGTGAGGTGAGTTGAGTCCAGGATGACTGCATCGTCGGCTGGTTTGAGAGGAGAGTCAGCGCGATTGCGATCACGTTCGTCGCGATCTCGCATCTCCTTCACGACTTCATCGGCCTGCACTGCGAGTTCGGTTCCGGTCTGGCCCATTTGATCGTAACGACGCAGACCGCGGACTTCGGGGGCTGCATCGAGGAAGATCTTTACATCTGCATGGGGAAAAACGACAGTCCCAATATCGCGGCCTTCCATGACTACGCCTCCGGCAGCGCCGAGCTCCTGCTGAAGTCGCACCATCCACACGCGAATCTGAGGATGAACACTGACCCTAGAAGCAGCGTCAGTGACTGTTGCGTTTCGCAATTGACTGGTTACGTCTACGCCGTCGAGGAAGACTCGGTTACCTGTGTCACCGGGTTCCAGATGAATCGTGGTTTTAGCCGACAAACCCACGAGGGCGACCAGGTCGTCCAAGGATATGTTCGCCTGCTGGGCCTTGAGTGCGAAGGCTCGGTACATTGCCCCGGTTTCCAAATTTAAAAGGCCGAAATATTTTGCGATGTGGCGGGCTACGGTGCTTTTGCCGGCACCTGCTGGCCCATCAATAGCGATGATGGGCCGGCGGGATGCAGGGAAGGATGAGTTATCTTTCGGAGCGGGCTGCATCGGCTCGGGAATCACAGATCTGATTATCCCCGCCGTTTCGTCGCAGCAGGCCGTGATGTCGAGCCGGAACGAGGTGCCGAATGCGACTTACCTGCAGGCTTTGAACCGGCCTTTGCTGCGGGCTTGGGTGCCTGTTTCGCCTGACCTGAAAAGCTGTAACGTTTAGCGGCGCTTGCCTTGGCTCCGCTTGCGGCAGGTTTGCGGCTTGTGCCATCTGCAGCGGAGCGGGGCCTCGGGTTTGTACTGCCTGGCCGAGCATCATTTCGCGCGACAGCTGGTTTCCCGTTTGCACTCCTCGGGGCGGTTCGGCTGGAGCCTTCGCTGCCGGGGCGGGAAGTTGGCCTTACGCCAGTTCGAGCTACAGAGCCATTTCGCGCACCATTACTTGGGCTATTGCTTGTCGCTGGGCGGCTTGGTCCACCGTTGCTGCGCTGCGCCGGCGCGGGTTTTCCATGACCTGAGCCATTGCTTCCGTTAGCTGGTTTCGCGAATCGGGAGTTGCTTCCGTTTGAGTTACTCAAACTTCCGTTGCGTCCAGAGGCAGGGCGGCTTGAAGTTGGACGTGCTGCGTTGTTGCGTGAACCGTTCGCAGTCGAAGAGGTTCCTCGCGCTGCTGGTGCCCGGCGACGGTCGGCGGGAGAACTGGACCGGGATTCGTGAGAGCCACTTCCGGAGTGGTTTCGTTCGCGTGGGTGCGTGGCGCCGGCATTTCGCGATGGTCTTGGACGCGGCGCTGGCGTTTTGGCTGAGGACTGACTATTGGTCGGGGTTGGGCGGACGATAGCTCGGGCTGCCGGTCTTTGGACAGACGGAGCCTGCGGTACATGGTCATGCGCAATTGAAGCCGATGCCTCGGGAATATTCGGGGCGGCAACTTCTGCAGCGGGGACGATGGTATCGGAGATGGATTTCTCGATACGATCAACTCCCGACTTGGCGCTGAACACTTCGACTGGCTCTACGTCATCCTCGTCTTGCACCTGGCCGGGATATTTCTGGAAAGATGAGTTGATTTGGAAGTTGAGAGGAACGGGGAACTCGGGCAGCGTTCCTGCGACATAGAACATGGGGGAATGGCCCATGGTCGTGCTGTGTACTTGACGGGTTGCCGCGAGACCGCGGACGACTTCGCGAATCTTGCTGCGCGAGGTCAGGGGCGACAGGAAGAGCTCGACATCTTCCATGGAACCGGCGATGACAGCCTGCAGATAGATGGAGGCAAGCACAGAAATTGCCGTTACCTGGGAAGTTGACGCACCTTCCGCGATTGCCTTCTGGAAGCGCTGACGAAGTGGCTGCCATAGGGCCGGGTGGCCTACTTCTGGAACTACAGGGATGATGCGCAGTTGCTTCCACAACTCGTGTAGGGCGCGAAGTACGGCGGTTTCAGTCACTTCGCGGCCAAGTGCGTCGCGAATCTGAGCAGCCGTCATGTTGGCGGACTCCAGCTGTTTGGCTGCTTGAACAGCCAACTGAGAAACCTGGCGTGAGCCGGTCAACTGGGGTGAACGGCGCCAATCGCGGTCTCCGCGGAGAGCGTAAATGTAGGGCAAAACCCATCCGGCAACCACATAATCGGGCTGATCGCCTGGCTGACCAGCCAGATTGAGCCGGACTGCGACTCCATCGGCTTCCAGACGCACAAGCAGATTTTCTGCTGTTGCAATCAATTCCAACGTGGGTTCGGTAGTTCGCTGGCCTGCAACGGCCTCGACAAAGGTAGGAGCGGTGAATCCTGCCTGCGCAGACCGAGGGAGGAAGATACAAAGTCCCGTCTCCTCGATCCAGGTGCGGACATCCTCAAGCGTTATAGCGCCGTGTCCGTTTTGGCGCATCCTTTCGGCGCGCGCTGCTTCCAACTGCTCTACTGTCAAAGACTTACCTCATTTCCAGGCTGAACCGCTTCGGCTGTAAACCGCCTCACCAATGCACCCGGATAAATCATTTCTCCAGACGGGGTCGCCGAAGATATGCCGGACATTGGTCAAGCGACAACAAAAGCGATCTGGCGTACTTGCCGGGCCACCCCTCTCCCTTGGGAGTAGGAGGACCACCTTCCATGAATCGTTAGATTCTCTGAAAGGCCCGCTGGATCTCCTTCCAAGAATACCTCAAAGCGATTGGACGTCCATGGGGACAACTGGTCGGATGTTCAGTTTTTGATAATTCTTTTAGTAACCAATCCATTTTTTGGGATTCCAGGGGGGTATTTATCTTGATTGCTGAGTGGCAGGCGATGGAAGCAGCGATCCGGCGGCGGAGGGTGGACATGTCTTCCCGCCTACCTGAATCTGCGTTTGGGTCTCCCGCCTGGTCGATGACCTCGGTTAGCATTCGCTCCAATTCGCGCCCTTCGAGGCCGACGGGGGCAGCTTTCACTGCTAAGGTGCGAGGGCCAAAAGGCTCGGCTTCAAAACCGTTCTGGTCCAACTCGTCGGCAATGTCGGCGAACACTGCCATTTGCCAGGGCTGAAGGTCGACGAGGAGAGGCATGAGCAATCGCTGACGCTGGACGGCTTCCACATCCCTGCTGGCCAGGATCTTCTCGAAGAGGACGCGCTCGTGGGCTACGTGTTGATCGATAATCCATAGCCCCTCATCGTTTACGGCCAGGATAAAAGAGTCGCGGAGTTGGCCGAGGGGACGAAGGGATGCCAAGTTGTTGAGGTTAGCTTGTTCCCTATGAATCTCTACATTGGTTGTAAGCTGCGCAGTTTCAATGGATTGTGCATTCTCTGCGGTAGGGGTATCGCCGCAGAACGGGATCAGGGTTTCAGATGCGGGTGTGAAAAGAGCGGTTGCGGCGGCTTGCCAGATTTGCTGCTGAGGATCGAAGCGTCCCGGGCTTTCATGAGGGAGGAATGGCAGATTGCCCATGGATGGGGTGGGAACGGGAGGGACTAACTGAAAGGCGGAGTCAACGGGATAAAAGCCTTCCGAATCGGGCTCTATAGGTTGGTCGGCAGGCATGTCTTCCGGCTGGCCGGGAAGATGGGAGATGGATGGGGGCATGAGGGTCGGCGAGGCGACGGCTGCATTGTCCAATGCGGTAAGGAAGCCGGCTGCCGGCCGGGATTTCACGAGAGCGGCGCGCAGGCTGTCCCGGACGAAATCGTGAATCAGGCTCTGCTGACGAAAACGGACTTCTGTTTTGGCGGGGTGCACATTGACGTCGACTTCCTCGGGGGGCATTTCTAGGAACAGTAGAACCACCGGGAATGAGGTTGGTGGGATGATGTTTCGGTAAGCGTCTCCGATGGCATGAAGGAGGAGGCGGTCGCGGATAAGACGCTTATTTACAAATATATAGATTGAATTGCGATTGAGCTTCTGCAATTCAGGCTTGGAATAAAAGCCGCTGATACGGAGGAAGCCTGGGTCGCGCCGGGGCTCGTCGGGATCACGCTTCCATGGTGGCGGCTCAGGAAGCCCAGTGCGGTCGAGTGCGGATTCTGCGGCTATGGGGAGCAACTGCCCCAGTGTGTCCGCGCCAAAGATCTGGTAGATGCGCTCCGCGGGACGAGCCACTGGCGGGGCCATCAGCAGGGTGTGTGTTGCGGAGGAAAGCTCAAAGTGTTTTTCAGGATGGACAAGCGCATAGTGGGTGACGAGGGCGATTACGTGGCTAAGTTCGGTCGACTCAGCGCGTAAGAACTTGCGCCTTGCCGGGGTATTGAAGAAAAGGTCCTGAACGCAGATGCTCGTGCCGACGGGGACACCGGCGTCTTCCACTCGGAGGATCTTGCCTCCGGCAATCTCGATGCGGGTGCCCGCCGGATCCTCGGCGGTTGCGGTTTCCAACAGGACCCTGGCTACCGACGCGATAGACGGCAGCGCTTCGCCGCGAAAGCCAAGAGTCGCGATGGAGAGGAGATCGTCGGCGGTGCGGAGTTTGGATGTTGCGTGCCGCTCGAAGGCAAGAAGCGCATCATCGCGATTCATGCCATGGCCGTCGTCCGTAATGCGGATCAATTTGCGGCCGCCAGCCTCTATCTCGACGCGAATACGAGTGGCCCCTGCATCGAGAGCATTCTCCAGCAGTTCTTTGACTACAGAAGCTGGACGGTCCACCACCTCGCCCGCGGCGATCTGGTTGGCCACGTGGTCAGGAAGAATACGAATGCGCCCCATAGCTTCTCAGAATATCGCAAGGGGTGGTGTAAAACGCGTCCGGTAGGGCGGAGCCAGTTCAGGGGATTGGGTTTGATAAGCCGTATGTCGTTATGCCGAACCTGCTAGAAGTGGAAGAATTTTTCGCGCAGGGCATCTTCGTACGTCTTCTTGGCCTCTTTGGCTTTTTGCCTCGCATCATCTTCGGCATCGGCGGCATTTTCCCACTCGTCTATATCTGTGACAGAGTGATCGGCTACCGAAGCCAAGGCTTCTTCGTGGCGGATGGCAGCGACCCATTCATCGACGGCTAGTTTGTAGTTTGCCTGCATCTCGTCCAATTCAGAAATCTCAATGGTCATGTCTTTCCTCTAGCGAGAAAGTTTAGGACGAGATTGTGAATGGGTGATGTAAGACGCGTTGAAGGGCAGATTCTCACTGACGGGGTTAGTGACCTACGGCTTCAGGTGCAGGCTTCTCGCGCTTCTTGGGCAATCGCATGAGGAAGGGCAGCGGCACGAGGCAGAACAGCAATGCAGACAAAACAACGAAGGCATTCTGATAGCTGAGCATGGTTGCCTGGAGGAGCATCTGGCGGTATGCCTGTCCGATGGCAGTTTGAGATGCCTGCGCAACAGACATGCCGCGGGCCACGAGAAGTTCCTGCATCTGGCCGACGTATAGACGATAGGCAACGCTGGTGTTGACTACGTTTGAGCCGAGTACCTGCTGGTGAGTTTGCGATGTGCGCGCGATGAACGTGGTGAGGAGAGCCGTACCGGCGCTGCCTCCTATGTTGCGCGCGAAGTTCGAGAGGCTGGAGATCTGATTGCTTTTCTCGGGTGGAACGCCAACGTAGTTGAGTGTGCTGATAGGGATGAATATGAATGGGAGTGCCGCCATCTGAAGGATGCGCCAGAGAGTAGCGGTGCCAAACGACGTGTAGAGATCGAGGCGGGTGAGGTTGTAGACGCCAACGGCTGTACAGAAATATCCAAATGCGGCCATGGCTCGCGGATCGACTTTGCCGAGAGTTCTGCCGGCGATGATCATCATGACCATAAGCACGAATCCAGCGGGAGACAATACCATGCCGGCTCGCTCCGCGGTGTAGCCAAGAAGCGATTGCAGGTACTGCGGGATGAGGACTGTTGAACCGAACAGCACCATTCCGAGGATGAGTTGGAGAAACACGGCGGTGCCAAAATTTCGGTTGTTGAGCAGTTTAATATCGACGATCGGATCTGGATGGCGCCACTCCCAGAAGACGAACCAGATGAGGAGAAAGATTGCAGCGATAAAGGAGGTACGGATGCCGAGGTCGCTGAACCAATCTTTTTCCTGGCCTTTATCGAGAGTGAATTCGAGCAGACCTACTCCGAGGCCGACCAGTCCTAGCCCCATGAAGTCGACTTTGAGATGCTTGGAGGCTTCTTTTCGCGCGATGAGATGTGGCGGATCTTCAACCATCCGGTTTGAGAGGTAGAGCGAAAGCAGACCTACTGGCAGGTTGATGAAGAAGATCCAGTGCCAGTTGAAGTTGTCGGTGATCCATCCACCAAGCGTGGGTCCGATAGCTGGAGCGAAGACAACCGCCATGCCGTAGACAGCGAAGGCTTGTCCGCGTTTTTCGATGGGGAAAGTGTCTGCGAGGATAGCTTGTTCGCTTGGTGCCAGACCACCCCCACCAAGTCCTTGCAGGATGCGGGCGAGAATGAGGAAAGGCAGCGTTGGTGCGAGTCCGCAAAGCAGGGAGCACACGGTGAACATGACGACGCAGGTCATATAGAAGCGTTTGCGTCCAAACCGATTCGAGAGCCAGCCGGAGATTGGGAGGATGACCGCACTTGCAACGAGATAGCTGGTGAGGACCCAGGTGGCTTCGTCCTGGCTGGCACCCAGGGAACCGGCGATATGCGGCAACGCAACGTTGGCGATGGAGGTGTCGAGCACCTCCATGAACGTGGCGAGTGTGACCGTCAGTGCGACAGCCCAGGGATTGTGTTTTGGCTTCCAATTAGGAAGTGAAAATGTCTGAGCTGCCATATCAGTATGCTGATATTATATCAGGAGGCTGATATGGTCAGAAAAACTCCTAATGAATTTCAAGAGAGTCGTCGTCGCGCGACGAAGTTGATGAAACGGATTCTGATGCAGCTTCGTGCTTCGATGGATGAGAGGTTGCGCCCGTATGGCGTTACTTCGGCCCAGCTGCAAATTTTATGGGCAATCCGCAATGCGCCTGGGAGTTCAGGTGCCGAGTTATCACGGTTGTGCGAGGTGACGCCTCAGTCGGCGCAGGCTCTGATTCAGCGAGCGGAGGACTCCGGCTGGATTGTACGAGAGAAGGATAGCGTCAACGACCGGATATTGACTGCCTCTCTGACAGCAGAGGGCGAAGAGCTATTGAAGGTTGCGGACCGGCTGTTAAGGGAGATCGAAGCTCGCCTATGGGATGACATTGCTCCCCCGGAAGTTGAGGGACTGATCGAATTATTGGAGAAGTGCCTGGGAAATATCAATCGGGATTAGTTAGAGGCCGTCACTGCTTTAATGCTGCCGATTTGGTTGATTAGAGTATTCAAGCTCATTGGCAGGAAATACAAGATTCACTGGATATTGGAAAGGGACAGCTCTTAATTCAGAAGAACTGTCCGTTCCTGCGGAACTTAGATTTGTTTCAGGCGCAAAGTTTGGGAACTCTACGCGTTGACCGTGGTTTCCACTTCTGCGGCTGATTGGCGATAGATCCGGTCACCGAGTTTGTGCAAACGTAGAAAGTTTGTGCTCCCTGATTTGGTACCCGTTCCGGCGATGATGGCCACGATGTCGCCCTGGCTGGCAAAGTGATTCTGCTCCAAAAGCGTTTCGGCAAGCTCGACCATCGCTTCAGTGGTATGAACTTTGGAACATAGGATAGGGGTAACTCCCCAAAGCAGGTTGAGACGGTTAATGGTTACGTCAATTGAGCTGAAAGCGTAAATGGGAGCTGCGGGTTGGTACTTGGAGAGCTTAATAGCTGTCGCGCCAGTCTCGGTGAAGATGGCTATTCCGCGCAGATCCAAATCCTGGGCTGCGTGAGCGGTGGCTTCGCATATGGTTTCGGCGACAGAAAGTGTTTTGTGACGAGGTCCGGTGAGCAGGGAACCTTCGGATTTGTCGGTGGCGATGTTGTGTTCCGCCTCGGCGACGATGCGGGCCATCATTTTGACAGCTTCGACTGGGTAGGCACCCATGGCGGATTCGCCTGAGAGCATTACTGCGTCGGAACCGTCATAGATGGCGTTAGCGACGTCGGATACTTCGGCGCGAGTGGGCCGTGGATTGTCGATCATCGACTCCAGCATTTGGGTGGCGGTGATGACCGGCTTGCGGAAGTCGGCGGCGCGGCGAATGATGTGCTTTTGAATGGCAGGTACTTTCTCTGGCGGAACTTCGACGCCGAGATCGCCGCGGGCAACCATGATTCCGTCAGCGACGGCGAGGATTTCTTCGAGATTGTCGATGGCCTGGGGTTTCTCGAGCTTGGCGATAATCCATGTTGCTCCGCCGTAGTGGGCTATGCGTTCGCGGACCAGGTTGATATCGTCGGCTGTGCGGACGAAGGAGACGGCGACCGCATCCACTCCAGCACGGAGAACAAATTCGAGGTCGATATCGTCCTTCTCTGTGAGAGCTGGGACGCGAACGGCAACTCCGGGCAGATTAATTCCCTTGTTTTCTCCGAGTTTGCCGCCATTAATGATTTCGCAGGTGACGTCGCCATCGTTGACTTCGGTGACGTGAAGTTCGATAAGGCCGTCGGAGAGCAGGATGCGTGAACCTTTTTCTACATTCTCGGCGAGCGTTTTGAAGGTAGTTCCGACAAGTGCTGCTGTGCCTTCGATTTCGCGAGGAGTGATAGTGATTTTCTCACCGGTGACGAGCATCACAGGCTTGTGATCGACGAGCCTGGAGGTGCGAATCTTGGGGCCTTGTAAGTCGGCCAGGATGCAGAGGGGTTTGTGTTCTTCGCGGCTGACTTTGCGGATCATGTGAATCAACGCAAGTTTGTCTTCGTGGCTGCCATGTGAGAAATTCAGGCGGGCTACATCGAGGCCGGCGCGGACGAGTTGACGGAAGACGGGTTCGGTGTTGGAAGCGGGACCGAGGGTGGCAACGATTTTTGCACGGCGATTCAAAACTGATTCATTAAAGCTAAAGTCAGATGTAGACATCAGAAACACTCCAAAAACGATCGACAGATCGAAACAGCTTACCGCTAAGAGCGGTGTTCTCAGCTTCTCTGAGCCGGCACGTAAAACGCCGGTGGCAGAGAAAAATGTGTGGGCTCGTATTCACAAAAAACGATGGCTGCGGCCCGCTCAATTGTACAGGAGCAGCGACTGGGTTCCTGCGGAACGTGACGCGCACAACGCATAGCGAAACGTTGAGCGAAGAGGTTCGAAAGCTATTATAGTGGGCCATCGGAATGTGGGTGCGGGGGCGTGCGGGACGGAATCTGGCATTGCCTCAGGACATTTGAGTGGATTGGGTCCAAGTTATCCCAGTGCTCGTCGGGGGAAAGACCGTGGCCGACTCCGTGAGTTCTGTTGCCAGCGTGGCGCTCGCGGAACAAGACTCCATTTAATTCCGCGCCGAGCAGAACGCTGAATGAAGTGAGGTAGAGCCAGACCAAGGTGGCGATGCCGGTGCCCAGCGAACCGTAGAGCATTGAGTAGTCTGCGACGCGGGTTACGTACCAACCGAAAGCAAGGGTTGCTGGAAACCACAGGAAAGTTGCTGCGATGGAACCGGGCACAACACAGCGCCAGTGTTCCTTGCTATGAGTTCCGAAATGATAGACGGCTCCAAGGACGGCGATGCTGGTGATGAGAGCGAGCGTCCAGCGTGCGAGACGCCATAGCAGAACGACAATGACGAGCATTCCATGGTCCGAGTTGGTAATCATCCAGATCTCGAAGGAGTGCCCGAAGATCAAGAGGAGTGTTGCCAGGGAGAGGGGAATGAGAGCGATGGGCAGGAGGAGCAGTGCACGCAAATATCTTTCCCAAAGGCGCCAGGCATTGCGCGGCAGGCGATATGCGCGCCTGAACCCTTCCATGATGGAGAGCATCAGCCCAAGCGCCGCGAGCGTGCTCAGCGTGGTGGCAGAGAGGATGACCTGTAAGGAATATGCGCGCCTGGTGACGAAGTAAGACTGTAGCAGCGACATAGTATCCGCCGGCAGAAACTGCTCCGAAGTGGTGCGGATCACGTCCAGAAGAGTGTTGCCCTGCGGGACTAAGGCGAGCAGAGTAGTGAGGACCAGAAAGGCAGGG
>Ga0302140_10006093_pt1 | contig 15148 bp, 3 predicted proteins | sample I_Bog_E1_1_FD_202095 | JGI IMG/M metagenome (GOLD analysis project Ga0302140, IMG submission 202095) | Peat permafrost microbial communities from Stordalen Mire near Abisko, Sweden - I_Bog_E1_1 | ecosystem: Environmental > Terrestrial > Soil > Wetlands > Peat | place: Sweden: Abisko, Stordalen...
TAAATATTTAATTTTCAATTCAAAATTCAATATTCTCATTTTCTATTTTCTGAAATAAATAAAAAATTAAAGTTATTAATGTAAACCAATTGGAAAAAGCAACAGACCTATTTTAAGTGAAAATGTTAGAAACTAACCTTTTATTTTCTTTAAATTCCCCTTTTTTCAAATTTAACCAGAATATCATCAATAAATAATTCCAATTTTTAATTTTTTTTCCTTCTTCTGAGGAACTTGTTTTTGCTAAAATCTGCTAAGAACATATTGGCAGTCATCTTTTGATTCAAAGAAACATGAGCTCAAGTATTCTTGCCTGAAACCTCTCATCCTCGAACAGATGCCCAGATTGACAAAATCGCCCAAATTATAAAGCTTCAAAAAATTTTCATTGTACTAAAGTTTACAATCAGGAAAGCTGTTGAACTGAAGGTCATTCGAAAAATTCGAATGCAATCCTGTGATCTATTTTTTTTTTGAAAACATAGGCATTTATCTTTCACAATATTTTCAAAAACTTCGCAGTTTTTGGAAACATGTTACAGATAAATTATTTCAAACTATTGTTCCATTTTTAATGTTGTTTTCTCGATAAAATAAAAAATAAAAATTCTTTGATTTTATTTGATTAAATCTTTTATATTGACAACATTAGAAATTTTATTAAATAGAGTCAATGTCTAAAATACTAATGTATTACTTAAATTTTAAAAAATAAAAATCTAATTCAAAAGGTAGAAAGCTAAATTAAATTTACCAAGTTCAATTGTTATAATAGAAATTTATTTTATAGAAATAAACAAAAATCAACTAAATTTGCATTCAATCTTTATTTCTTTTTAAACTCTTCTGGAACTCCTTCAACATCCATAAGCATAGCTACTCCAGCTAAAATCCATTTTCTCGGTATATGGCGAGTTTTCAATTGAGCAGTGAAGACATACGTATTCCCTCTATCTTCCGTCTTATAACATGGACAGAGGTAAGTGGATTTATCCTCCTTGCCTTCTTTCGGTATTGGTTGAGCTTTGCAATATACAACAGGCATCACAAAGAACATTTCCTTTGGTTTTGATTCATCTAATTGTCCAATTTGATAATCCCATCTTGCTCCTTCCAAAATGAAACCAAAGACATAGGCTCCGTCTTTCCCTGCAGAATCGATTTCCTCAATTGTTTTTTTGGTGATTTCTGTTGCTATATAAAGTTGATTCAATTCTTGTCCATATTTTCTTCCCACGATTTGTTTTATGGCAGTCAAAAAAGATTGAGGGTTGAAAAGCTTTGATATCATCACAACTTTTGCAATATTTAAAGGATCATCTCTGAATAAATTAAGTTGTTCGATTCTTTTGAACAAGTTTTCGAGCCAATTTTGTAAGCCTCGTTTTGAAGGATATGCTAAAATAGTCCATTGCACTGGAACTCTGTTTAAGCTGATAGAATCGATGATGCTTTCCATTTTTTCTGAAATTGTTAACAGTCCCTTAAATCCTTGATCAATTTCTTCCAAAGACCTATATAAAAAATCATTATTATAAAAAAAAAAGTTGAAAATTTATACTTGATAATTTCAAAAAGCAAGTTATTCATGTATTCTATTTCTTGCAAGAAAACATTTTGGAATGGTCCTTTGCTATCAGCATCTATTTTAGTCTTAATGTCATCTAGATTGAAAACGCAACTTTTCAAACTTTTGTTCTCAAACAAATTCACAATCAATTCTGATGCTATCTCAACTTTTGTTTTCACCCCAGCTCCTTCGGCTTCACTTGATTGGTCTCTGGGTTGCACTTCAATCAAAGTGTTGAAGAGAAGTTGACATTGTGCAGTTCTGAAACCGATTTCAGCGTTCGGATGGAGTCCATATGCCAGAGGTGTTTCTTGAGTCAAGGAAAGCTCTATATGTTCCAAATACTTATCATAGGTGCTTGGAGAAGGAACTCTGAATGAAATATTTTTGCCTTCGATGAAGGGGAATAATTCCAATTCATCAAAGAGGTTCTCGTTCATAATTTGATCGAGGTAAGCTCTGCATAAAATTCTATCCCAGTCATCAACAATGTGACCTCCGTACATGATTTCTCCGAAGATATATATCAAATCTTCGAATGGAACCTTTCCACCTTGGTTTTGCTCCATGTATTTATTCAAAACATAATAAGAATCTCTTAAATCTCCAATGCTGAATGGATATAACATATTCCAACCTTTGGGTCCAAATCTTCTTCTCTCTATCACTGTTGAATGGAAGAAACATAACGCAAACAAAATTGATTTCACTTTCGGATCTTTGTCTTCGATTTCTCCAGGAGCGAAATATTTCCACGCCCTTTTCATATTGTCCTTCAAACCAGCTGGTGGTTCATTGGTAAGTTTTATAGAGCGATCTAATATGCCAATTGGCACGCCTGTGGAAGGTTCTGCTGATAAGAATAATCTGAATTTAGTCGACCCACCACCTGATTCTGAAGAAAAGCTATCCAATAATTTTTCCAATTCCAATAGCCATTTTGGCATTAAATGAATATTTTGCAACATGACCCAATGACCCTCCTTATAACCATCTTTAATTCTTCGTTCACTGATTTCGTCTTGACCTTGTCCCAAGGCCAAATAAAAGAAGGTTTTATTTGTTTCCAATTTGTTCAATTTAGCAAGCTTTTCAACTTCTTTTACTGGATCAGATCCTGGTGACAATATAAAAAAGATTGGAGTGGTGACATCTGAGTCTTCCACAGAAGAACTCAAGATTTCGCTGAATGATAACTTAGAATCCATTTCAACGAAAGCATCTCCATTGGGGAGAGCCACTCGAATGAATGAAGTCAAGGCGGTAGTGATTCTATCAGGTCTCAAACATCTCAAAACCAATAATTTCTGGAAAGGCATTTGATCCAATTTTTTCCAATCCAATGGCAATTTTTGAGTTTCTGGAGCCAATTCATTATACCAATCCTTAAAACGCATAGGGGCATCTTTTTCCATATTTTGAGCGAAGAGCTTGAATTCTTCCAATAGAATAAGACCTTGAATGGAATCCCAAGCAGTCAAAGGCAACCATTCTAATGGGTTTTCTGTTCCAGGTTTTCCAATGCATTTGATTAAAAAGTCCATTTGAGATGGTTCGTATGCGATATCAATGACTTTCTTTTGCATCAATCTGAATGTGATGAGAGTCAAGAAAATGAGCTTGTGTCTTTCAAATAAGCCTCGAGAAACCCATTGATAAATTGTAACTCTGATCATTTTTCTGAGTTCTTCAACTCTTGTGTCATCTTGAACATTTGTTCTTTCCATAGCGATCTGGTAGAATGTATAGAAAGATTCTAAGGAGTATTGATACATATGATCGATGATGTTAAGAGAAATTATCAAGAAATAAAGCAATGCTCCTTCAGAGGCAACCGGTCTATAGATTTCTCTTGATTTATTGATTTCAGCTTCAGTGACCTTGGCTAATATAGTCTTCTGATTAATTTCAATTGCTGTCTTTTTGGTGTTATCAAGATTTTCAATAAGTTCTTTGTTTTCAAGGATTGTTGCAGGATCCGCCAATGACAATGTGTTAAGCAGGGATTCTTCCAATTTATCCAATTGCATTTTAAAATCATTCTGAGTTTTCACTAACTCTTGCTTCTGTAATTCGAGATCATTTTTTTCTCTGTTCACCACAAAAGCCAATAATTGCTCTTCCAAACCAGACTCTGTGACAATGAAGTTGACCAAAGAACATTGAGCATGAATCTCAGGTCTGAAGTGAGGGTTGTAAATTTTGGTCATAAGGAAAAGTTTGAATTTAGGGTCATAATCTATAGGATCTCCTCCTAACTCCAAAAGATAATTATTTCCTTTCTTAATAATGGATCGTGACAACAAAGGGTCTAAGGTAGCATCAATTTCCTCTTGAACTCCTTCAATTAAGACAAATTTACCCATTTGAATGGCAGTTATCAACATTTGTAACCATTTAGACTGACTCATTGAAATTACTTGAAGATTCTCACCGCAATAACCTCTAATCCAAACTGAGCCTTGCAATTGGGGATCAATTAGCAAGGGCCATCTTGCGCATGATGTGATGATAGCAGCGTTTTCAAGCGACATAAAATCTGCAGGCAATCCCTGATTTTTCCATTGAGCCATTCTTGCCTCAGTAGTCAAAATTTTTAATGGTGTTATTCCCTCAGTTATTGGGATTTTCTTATCTTTGATATCAGGCAACCATTTCTTTTCCCATAATTCCAATCTAAACTTGGAGGTAAAGGCTCCAATATAACTCACAAAAGCGGAAGCCAAAAGCACATCACCGATGATGGAAAGAGTGTTTTCCTTCAAGATGACGACATTTTCTCCCCAACGTTTGTTTTCTCCTGCAAGGCCAACGACCAATTTTTCAGCTGCTTGTAACTTAGCTTGACATAAATTTGCATCATTTTCGACTCTTTGTTTTTCCTTTTCGGCCTCTTCCAATTGTCTTTTCAAAGCTGAAACCTTCTCATTGATTTGACGAACAACTTCCTTAACTCCAGCCAAAACCTTCTGTTTTTCCTGTAATTCTTCAGTGGCCTTCTCTTTAGCTTCGACTAAAGGTCGCACTTTCTTATAAATCTTGTTGAAAATGATGATGTTCAAAATGTAGGTGCACAAATAACATGCAGCCTGAGATTTTTGTATCATTTTTTCAGAAGTGAATTCATCTGAATGTTCATCGATTACTTTATTGACGTTTTCCAGAACTCCTTCATCAATGTTCTCAGCTTTGAAGTTTTTAATAATATCAATGAATTTGATTGGGTTTTGCATGAAAATCTGAGCTTTTTTCCAAATTTTGTCTTCTCCATCATTGAGATTCACTTTTTCTCCAAGTAAAACCATGGTAGCCTTTGCAACAATGATAACCATTTGAGGAGGAGTGGTCAAAGATTTCATTTCTGTGATGGTTTTCTTGTTCAAACAATCAACAGCAGCCTCAGCTTTCTTGAGAGCTGGCAAAGCTTCTTCTAGGGCCTTTTCAGTTTCTCTTTTTAATTTTTCTGCAGCTTCAGTCGCAACATTAGTTTTTTCTTCCTCTTCATTTGCCTTGGCTTGTTCTCCTTCTGCAATCAAGCTTTCATCACCCACTTTTCTAATGAGGACATCAGTTTCTTGTCTTCTTTTCTGCACTTCAATCATTTTAACCTTCAAATCTTGTTCCAAGAACTCAACTTTATTTTTGGTTTCTGCTAAAATCTTCAAACCTCGTTCATAATTTGAAATTAAATTGTTTATATTGTCTCTTTTTTCAGATAATACTTTTTTATAGAAACTGATCAATTCAAGGAAAGATTTGGGAGTGGTATAATTATAACGTCTTTCAACTTTCAAGAAACGAATATTGGCTTCATCAATACTTGTATGCACTTCGGCCATGTTGAGGGCAATTAAAGTCAGAAGTTCTTTTGAAGGTAATTCAACATCACTGATAAATCTGTTAGCCACATCAATCAATGCGCTTTTGGGCCATTTGTGGTACCAATCAATGCTTGTAGAGCTGATTAATCCAGGGAATTTTCTTGATTTCACACGGAAATTTTCTCCAACTGGACTGAAACATAGGATTAAATGGAGATTTTTCTTCATTTTGTCAAGGAAATATGATGTCAGAGTTTCCAAAGTATCAATAACACCATTGGATTTGGCCTCATTTCTCAGGTTTTGAACTAAGGCATCAGATTCATCTTTAGGGAATAAATCACTAATCCATCCAGAGGATAACATATCATTGATATAAATTAAAAACGCTTCATCTTTAATTTGAGAATCCGTGATCATAAAGACTCTTGGGTTAGCATTTGGTTTTGCCAATTTCTTATAGACTTCCTGTAAAAAGTTTCTCAAATCATTAACACCGAAGTTTTGGGTGACAACCAATTGATCAACATCCATTACCAAAATGAAAGAAGCCAATTTTGAAAGACTTTGCTTACCAGAGCCACCAACTCCCACAAGTAAACAATTGCCACCTGGCAAATTAAGGATTCTGATGATTCTACAAACATGTTCCATGGCTTGAAGGAACAACACGAGGTTCATTTGGGCTTTAGTATCATTATATTCTTCCAACTTTTCTTCTAAAGTTTTCTTTAATTCTTGAGAGTCTTTGATTGGTACATATGCAGGTTCTTGTCCATGATGAACCGAAATAAAAGTTGTGAATATGTTTGATTCATCATTAATGAAATCTACACATTCCTCCCCGAAATTCTTGATCAAGGATTCCTTCATATAATCCCTAAAGACTTTGATATCTTCGTCGAAAACCATTCTGTCCTCGAACACTCTCTTGCATTCATGGATCCAAAGTCTCGTGATAAATTGAGGATTTCTGTTGTATCCGTTGGGGGTCGCCATCATCATTCCTTCAGTAATTTTGGCCAATTCTCTCAAATTGAATTGATAATGGAATTTTACAGCTGAAGGAGAAAACCTTGAATCTTTCAGGATCTTGTTGAACAAATAAATCGAAGCATCAATGCACTTATCTGTCAATTTGCTAATTTTTTCATCGAATAATGCCAAATAACCTCCCAAAATGTTGCCATATATTGTTTTGATAGTGTCTTGTGAAGGAGTGTACATTGTAAACATGCTGAAATGTCTTTGAAGTCTGAGATCAACAGTGAAGGAGCCTGCTTTTGGGTTAAGGGCTGCCATGAATAACAAATCTTGTAAGTACTTCTTTTCTTCCAATTGTTCTCTATTGAAAATGGAACCATAATCCAGGATTTGTCTCAACAAAGCAATTGGCGATTGAGTGCCGTATTTGTCAACATATGGCATATTCAAATCATCAATGAAATAGACCAAAATTTTATTTGTTGCGGAACCATAGGTTTTACCTGATTTCTTTTCAATCATGGTTTCGATGTTTTTCTGCAAAGCCTTTGAATCAGTGAAGCTGTTAAAGTTCATGGTACGATGAGTGACTCTTTCAGATTTTGTTGATGCCAAATAATCTTTTATGACTGCAGTTTTACCTGTTCCTGCACTTCCAATGAACATCACAGGCTTGAATTGGTCTACATGAACATCAACCAAATATCTTAATCTTGTGGTATGTAAAGTGCTTACGTAAATTTTATTGAACACCAAATCCTCATTTGGGACATAAGTGGGGACTTTAGTGGACCAAGAAATCCAAGCATTTTTGCTGGGATCAAAGAAATAATCAAATGCCAGTCCACCTTCTGGGAACTTGACTTTAGAGCTGGCTCTCCAAATGCTATTGAATTCTTTCTGATCTTTCTCATCATCTTGTCCACCTCCGATGCTTCCTCCAATAGCCCACATTCCTGCATAGACAAATAAGGCTTCATAAGCAGTTTTTTGATCATCTTCCTTTAATTTGTTTATTGCCTCGAGGTTTTCTTTGAGCAAAGCATCTAAAATTGTGCAAATGGTCATAACCATCATGATATCAACAACAGGGGCAATATGTCTAACTCTATGAACTTCTTGGTTCTGTTCAATATAAGTCTGGAAACATCTATAGAACACACTCTTGCAAATATCATCAATTATAGGTGGTCTTTTGGAAATGTCCAACTCTTCTTTCACTTTAAATTTAATGGCATATTGTGAGCGTTCAAGCCAGGAATTCATATAAGGCATCCAACCAATATCTGATTCATTGATAAATAACACACCTCCTCGACTAACAGTGGCTGGGGTAGCATTCTTAAGATTAGAAACCTCAAAGAGAAGTCTCATTGCTGGAGTCAAAGGAATTCTATCATTTGAAACCAAAGTCAAGACTTTGTTATCATCCATGACGGTGTTCAAAGATTCAATCCATTCAGGGTCAACATCACCATCCAAAATAGACCATTTGTGTTTTTGATGTTGTTTATATTTGTCTTCATTTTTGTTCTGGTTTTTCATGATCATAGATAAGACACCATTCTTCCATTCCTTTGATTTGGAATAACAACCGAACAACTCATCGGAAGTCACGGCTTTTGGATTCAAAGTATCATAATCATTCTCTTCTCCTTTGTTATTGAATGTTTTCGCCAAAGTCTTCCATACTGTTGTTTTTCCACTCCCAGGAGGTCCGATCACAAAGCAACAATGCCTCACTTCAAGAATTTCAGCTAATTGAATAACTTTTAATACAAACAACTCTTCTGCTACCAAACCCATATCTTTCTTCACGGTCTCCACCACCAACTTCTTAAAGTCTGGGTCTGTCTTAGGGTCGCATTCATCTTTTGGAAATAGATCCTGAATCAATCCTGTAAAGATCAATTTATCATCAGTAACAATTTTTGGCAAGTTGAAATCTCTCAAAGCTCTCATCAATAAAGGGTTTTCGGGAATTTGGGGATCCGATCGTTTCAATTGACCGGCTTGTCTCAACACTGATTTTACAGCTCTCAATCCCCAATCATAATGTCTTTGTTTACTCAACAATTCCTTTGATAATTCGTATAAAGTCACAAACTTCCTGGAAAGGTCTCGGGCTTTTGAAAACCCTTCAGACATAAGCATATTCTCACAAATCAAGACAAGGTTAGGAACAACCATAGCGCACGATCTGAACAAAGCCTTCAGATTTTCCGGCAATTCAGTACGACCTGCATATCCAGGGTTCATAGTGATGAAAAACCCGACAGTGTCTTGCAAATTGATCTCACCCTCTTCCATGAATTGAAATTTGGGTCTTTTTTCTTTCAAGGCATCTAGAACGCATTTGACCTGTGAAGACACGACGGACAACACTTCAATGGAAATTCTATTGAATTCATCGAAACATCCCCAAGCTCCACTTTGTGAAAGACCCATAAAGACTTGTGCCAAGGAATCTTTGGTCATTTGATCGGAACAATTGAAGACAATGACAGGCAATCCAACACCTCTTCCTAGATCTTTTGTTGTTTCAGTCTTTCCTGTTCCAGCTGGACCAGCAGGAGCACCTCCCATCGTCAAATTCAACGCTTGGGTCAATGTAATATAACATCTATCAGTCAAAGGAGTAATAACCAGCCTCAAGGAATTACCAACATATTCATATGAATAGAATCTAAACCAATCAACAATCTTGATGATGCATTTGTTTTTGGTTCTGCTTTCTTCCCAAGGGAATCTTAATCGTTGTCTTGAAGCCATGTCTTGATCCTTGTTTTCCCAATAGAATTTCAATTGAGAAAGCCACGCGAAGGATTCAGCCTCTGAAACTCGCATAAGGTTGAATCTATCAACAACATCTCTCGAATGAACATCAATGGTAATAATGTTAATAATTTTCAATCTTTCTAAGTAATCCAACTTCCCTCTGACTTTTTTAATCAGGTTCTCAATACGGATTTCAATTGTTCTGAAGGCATCTTTCATTGCACTTTCGCTTCCTCCAGTCAAATCTTCAAAAGCTCTTCCAACATCTTCTGTCCAAACAATTTGGGTTGTCAATAAAGCGATTTGCGCGCAATATTCCTTGACCCATTCTTCTCTAGGTTCTCCTCCTTGATCCCATAGCTCTGATGTTGTTTTGGCATGTTCCAAAATCTCGTATAACACACTTCTCATTTTGAATTCTAAATTGCTGAGCCATGTTTCAACGACGCCTTCACAAACGAAAGGAGTTGCAAAGTTGATCTTTTCATCATCCTTTGAAAGCATCCCGATACCAATTTTAGGAATATTACCTGCTGGAGCAGCCTCGAAAACCAACGTTTTCAACCCATCGAAACAATCTCCCAAGAACTCACAAACTTTTGGTGGATTATTTCCATTACTGAGGATAGTCAACAGGGATTGATTTGAAAGGAAATAAAATCTTGGGAAGGCCTTTTTCTTTTGTTCTAGATATTCATTCAAATCCTTCTCACATTTCTTGATATTTGCCGACATCAATTGAAGAGTCGCCAATCTTTCGGCAGTACAAGCATCTATCACACTTGGATTAGCTGAGACATCAGTCATCATATCTCTGAACTCTTTGTCGACGGATTCGAAAAGCTTGGTGGTTTCTGATAATTGTGACTTGATATCTTCGGAATAAAGGAAGATATTAACAAGAACACGCCAATTTTTCTGGACTTTGAGCCATTCATTCACAACCGAATCCACTTTCCCCAATTTGTCTCTCCATTCTTCTACTGTATTGAAGAAGAACTCCACATATTTCCCTTGCGATTTCATTCCCATCAAATCCAATGAGTTTTGATCCAAAAGTTCTAACATATTATCTAAAGGCTTGAAGATCTTCGTCTCTTGGAAATCTTCAAATTCAAACATCTGTTTAGTCCAGGCAGAATCAATGTTTTTGAGCTTTTTCTCAATTTTGGCTTCTTTTTGAGCAACATCAACAATTTCATTCACTGGGTTTTCGAATTTATGCAATTGAAGGTCTAAGACATTATCAAAGGAAAAAGCTGGACTAGTTTGATCGAATTGTTTTCCTGTGAGGTCCATTAATTGCTTCCAATGTCTTTTCTCCATGAATTCTGAATGCAATGATGAAATCAAAGGTAAAACCACTCCCATATTTTTCACTTTATCAACAACAGAGTTATAACCCTTGAATAATTTGATTTCTTTGGGTAAATTCTTAAGTTGTTGAGCTAAAAGCTTGTTTTGCTCTAAGAGGAAATCAGCCTTGATTTGCCTCCATTGCTTGAATTTCCAATCATTGTATTGATAGCTGACAAAGGCCACAGCATCCCACATCACCTTCAGGAATTTGAGGTCTGAATTGCATTCTCTCAATTGTTTGTAGTTGGTTTTTTCAAGCTCGAACAGCTTTTCTAAATTGTTATATTGATTTCTTTCAGCCTCAATCTTCATTAATTTTGCATAATATTCATTGATCACCACATAGGATTTATCGATTTTTTGAAGGTCATATGAATCATCATAGTTAAAAGGCATATTTTTTAGGAATTCTCCTCTGAATTCTCCCACCTTTTGACTAAATTCATCGAGTCTTTTCTTAATGTTTGTGGTTTCTTCCACTTGCAAAGGTAGGATTTCGGCTTTGATTTTGAAGACTTTCTGATTGGTTTCATTGAAATGAGCAAATGTGTTATCAATGCTTTGCAAAGTGTCTTCTTCTCCCTTTTCCTGCATTTGAATGTAATGTTTCTTGAGCTTCAACACCATTTCTTTGATTCTTTTCACAATGGCTTCTGCTTTCGGCTCAACTTCCTTCACATCACTAATGATCTTCATCACACTCATTAAAATTTCCTTGTTCTTTGTATTCTCTGAATCGGCAGGATTCACTTTTATTCCTTCATTTGTCTTTTTGATGAATTCCTTCAAATTCTTCAAGGTGGTTTTCACTTGATGCACCAAAAAATCGGTATAAACCTTGATCCATCGTGTCACTTTATTATCCAAGGACACCTTCAAAGGTTGTAAATTAACTCTTAACCATAATATTTCCTTAGGAGTCTCAATTTTCTTGATTTCTTCTTGAATAGCTTTCAGACTTGTGATCTTTTCATCGAAATAGTCCAAATTAGGCACTCTAGATCTTGCTCCTTTTAATAATGGATTATCTTTATCGGAAACTCCACCAGTTTCTTCTTCACCGGCTTCTGCATTCCCGTCAGGTTGTTTTTCATCCTTCTCATTTTCTTGGAGAAATTCTTCAAATGATTTTAAAGGATCATTCCTCCATAAATAATCATAGGTTTTGAATTTGTCTTTGAATTGATTGGCTTCAGTCTCCAAAAGATCCAAATTTAAGTAAATTTGTGCAAGGACTTCCTTTAATTCGAAGCAATCTCTTATTTCTTGGAGGAAATCTGAGGCTTCTGCCTTATCAAGTCTAGTGATGAACATGGCAATTGAATAGAAATCATTGATCCATCCTTTAGCTGCATTTCTAACTGTATTCACTACCACTGAATTCACTGCAGGGATTTCCTCAATCATAGGCTCAAAATTCACTTGGTTTTCTCCTAATTCGAGCTTTATTTCGAAAATTGGTTGTAATTCGTTCCTTTTGATAGTCAAAGGATTGATTTGATCATTCAAATGAGCCAAGGCAGTGTAAATGGCTTTACTAATACCTTCCAAGACAATTTCATTGACATAATCTGAATAGGCTTTCCAAGAAGGTGGTTTCTTTTCAATTTTGATTTTTTCATGGACATCCTTCAAAAGCTTGGAAATCTGATTGCTTTTCTCTTTGATTCCATCCTTCCTGTTTTGGAAAACAGCCTTATGAATGAAATCATACTCACTAGGATCCATCGCTTTCTTTCTCTCCAAGACCGGCTTGTTAATCTCATCAAGGCATTTTCTAATTTTTGAAATACTCTCTTTCATAATCGTCACAATCTCGAAATTTTCATCCACAATGGCCTTCGCACTCCTGATAAATTCATCTATATTTGCAGATTTCCATTTCAACTCGTCAATTCCAGGCTTGAGGATGATGTCCATTTTCTCAATTCGATCCTTGATTAAAGGCTCTTCCACTGGATGAAGACAGGTTATTATATTGTTATAATTGTTCACAATGAGTTCTAGGCTGCATATTTGGCTTCTATAAATGTGATCCTTGTTGAAGATCTCTGCTGCGTTATCAGGTACAGAAAGAGCTAATAACGTGAAGTATTTGACTTCTCTCAAAAGTCTCACAAGGGCAGGATCAAAGTTAACTTTAAGCAGGCCTTGTTCATTCTTTGTAAGAAGGCTTTGTTTTAATTTTTCTTGACTTGATGCTTCGACTTCCTTTTCCCAAGACAATATCTTGCTTTGTTCATATTCATTGATGCTTTTGGTTATGCTTGCATAAAGTTTCTGAACATCCTTATATTCTTCTCTTTCTATGATGACTTGGCCTAATGAGCTCAACTTTTCAATTGGTTCTTTGATTCTTTCCTGCAAACCTCGACACCAAGTCAATGCTCCAGCAATAGGAGGCATGTTATTAAAAATTGGTGCATTAGAATCTAGATTGTCTACGAGTGTTTTGCCTTCAAGGAAGATGCTTTGAACTGTTTTTAGGTCTGATTTGTAGCTTTCTAAAAGGACAATATGTTTTTTTTCTAATTCGTCTTGGATGATTGGTCGAGTCAACAAACCTTCAAAGCTCTCAAGCAGCTTGAATCTGCCGTAAATGGTGTCCATGTCATCAAAGCCTTGAGTGATGATGGAGGCGAGTCTTCTTTCGAGTTCTTTGATTTTGGAACGGAACTCATAGAAATCATCATCGAACTCTTTAACATCGATGTTCATAATGTCGTATTTCACCTTTAATAAAATATCCACTGCCTCTCTGAACTCAGTATGGATATCTTCCACAGCCTTTGTTAAGGTTTTTCCTTTGGTACCTCCCAGGTCAATTTTAGCAAGTCGGCTAAATTGTAAGATGGTGTTCGTCAAATGGAGGATATCAAGGCATCTTGGTTAAAATTTATTGTAAGAATTAAATTAAAGAGTTACCTTTCCAAGAAAGAATCCAATCTCACAAAAAGAGCATTCGTGGTTAATTTCCAGCTTCCTTCAGCCTTTGATTTGTATTCAAAATATGCATCTTTGAACTTGGTGCAAACATCAATGGTATCTTGAAGCATAGCGCATGCTTCAAACGTCTCATCTCTTTGAATGAAATCCAAGATGGCTTGTCCAGGCAAGTAGTTCTGTCCCTTTCTGATGATTTCATTGCAAATTTCTCTAATCAGCACAACAAGTCTTGGTGGTGTGTTATAGAACTTCGAATTTTTCCAAATTAGTAATATGGTGTGCATGATTGGCATGAAAGTTTCTTGACATGATTTGAATTCGGCTTCCTTCAAAGTACCGAAGAGATCTTTCAAAGTCTTGAGGAATTTATTGTTGTCATTGGCTTCGATTCTGGCATTTTGCACATCTTTTTGTAATTTGGCAAATGGATTTGTATAGGTGCTTTTATTCCCCTCAAGGAATCTGATAATGTTCTTGACCTCTACCGATTGCAATTGACCATAGATGGAATTGAGATTTTCTGCTTTCTTTTCCCAGAATTCCAGCTCTGTGGTAGGCCCAGGGTCATTTCCTGACTTCAGAGCCTGTTCAGGTTCTAACTTGAGGACATTCTTGATTTGTTTGGTCCAGGTGATGATTGAGCTCTCAAAAATATGCGCCTTATCTTTGTCTGGTGTGGTATCGGAGGAAGTCAATTTGCTTGATGGTAGTGGTAACATGGTTTTGCCCTTCATCAATCCCATAATGACATACACTTGTGCCACGTAATTGTTGAACTTCTCCATGAGGTCCTTGGTGACCAGATCAGTCCATCCTTGCTGATTGTTAGGGTTCTGCAGAACTGGTGCCATAATTTCATAGAACATGTCGTACAAGTGCTCTAAGATCGTTCTGGTCATTTCCAGAAACACCAAATCCTTTGTGATGTTTTTCTGGGTTATGGGCTCAGTCGTCAACTTTAGGATATATATACCCTTTCGACGGAATTTTTCTGGTTTAGGACATTCGATTTGTAATGTGCAGGTATCTGCTGTACCTCCTTGAAGAACAATTAAATGTTCGATGGAGTCTTTTTCACCGAAAAATTGGGTCAAAAGACGACTAAAAAGCAAAAATAAGGACTTTTTTTTTAGGGGTTTAAAAAAGTTACGCGTTGTCGTCTTGCTCGAAACATTTTTTGAATTGAGCTAATTTAGTTTTAATTCCAAAGGCGAGAGCTATACGGTTGATTAGATAATCTTCCTTCGGCTCCTTGATCCCTTCAAAATGGGGTTCGGCCATTTTTCAGAAGAAGTATAATTTTGAAATTTATAATGATGATTTGAATTTTTTTCGAGATTTATGAGCTAAGAAAATGTAACGAATTTGGAAATTCAAAATTAAATTAATAGATATCTTATTTATTTTTTATTTGTTTCTAAGCTTTTTAATTTGCCGAGACTTTCTGTTTTGATCGTCGTTTCGGCTTTTGAAGCCCTTTTTTTAATAGTTGGGGAAATGCACATTTTCCTATAATATTTTAACTCTGAAAGCAAAGAATTTTTTTCCATTTCCATTTTATCGAATTTCCCTATAATTCGGCCGTAAATTTTATCAGGATCGAACTTATCATTCACGCTTTCCTGGAAAAATTTCCTTTGTAAAACATTGGCAATCACAATGATTTTTCTTAGATAAATCTGGATTCTTT
>Ga0302140_10006099_pt1 | contig 15146 bp, 15 predicted proteins | sample I_Bog_E1_1_FD_202095 | JGI IMG/M metagenome (GOLD analysis project Ga0302140, IMG submission 202095) | Peat permafrost microbial communities from Stordalen Mire near Abisko, Sweden - I_Bog_E1_1 | ecosystem: Environmental > Terrestrial > Soil > Wetlands > Peat | place: Sweden: Abisko, Stordalen...
AAGGCTACATGGGCTTCACGGACCCATCCATGCTGCCTGCCCAGATGATGGCGCCTCAGACTATGGTCCCTGCTCAGACCTTTCTACTCTCTCCCTCCTTCCTCGGCCCGTCCTTGTATCCCCCCTTCTCAGTCCTCCAACGCACCCCCTGCCATCTCTGCCCGCAAACCTTCGCCCGACACTCCGATCTAGCCAGGCACTACGCCTCCGTGCACCTAGGCATCAAGCACCACTGCTTCTACCCGGGTTGTGCCAACAACCGCGGAAACGGGTACTGCCGCCTCGAGAAGCTGCGGACCCATCAGAGGGAGAAGCATGGTGTTGCTTGGTCTTGAATGCTCCGTTGAGGAAGCAAGGACAGGAGGGTCGGGGAACGCATGGTGCTGCTTGGTCTTGATTCACCTCTGAGGATGGCAGGAAAGGAGGGTGGATGGTTGAGAGGTTGCTGAAGGGAGGGAGATGCGGGGGAGTTAGTTTGAGTATGCTCGTTTTACGCTCGTTAGCTCGTTTAGTTCAATGCAATTCTTCTTTCAATTTGGATTTTACGCGTGAAATGGAAGTAGTGAATTATGTTTGAAATGTTGCATGAAAACCTGCTCCGATGTGTGACATGTGAACAGGGACCAGCTGAAGAAGTGTACGCTATTGAAGCCTTGAAGGTAACTTGTAACATGCGAAAGGAAGTATCGAGGCTGTAAAGTTTTCTTCACTTCCTGCAACGAATGGCATAGCCGATGCCGGAGCATTTTCACTCATTGCAAGCTTTGGTTTACGTGTCTTGATTCATTGCTATCAGAGTGCCGAGCTATCTACATCTGCATCAGGCCACAGCTATGCGATCTCATCTATCAGAACCACGCTCAACCGTTTTTGTAAGGAAAAGACACAGCAGCAAGGGTATTCGCGATTCGCAGCAAATTCGTGCAACTGGCAGAGAGCATCGGCAAGGAAATGTTCTGCGCCATCAGTGAACACGATTTCTTGAGGTATCCCTAACTCCAAGCGACAATTGCGGCTGGCAGAAACTTGCAGATCCATCATGACTTGCTTACACCAGAATCCAGGATGAATGATCCACCATGAACAACACGTGCAAGTTTGGAAAGTGTTCGTCAGAGCGAACAAGGCCATCGTCTTGTATGAAAAACAGGAAAGGAAAATGAAACACCATGGGTTGATCGGTCAACAACGACGTGATCGCACAAGATGCTTCTGCTGGAGAAAAGAAAGTGACAAGGCAAAACGACCAGGAAGACCAGAACAGCCTTTGCCGAGAATGCTGAGAGCTTTCGAAGCGAGACCGCCATGTCGAACCCAGTTGAATGTTGGTACAAGAAGAATCGTCGAGATCGAAGATATTAGCAGTCGAGGAAGCAAAGACCCAAATAGACGCTCAAGATTCTACCTGCAAGAACCACAAACAAAGATCAGTAGCTTCTATTGGTCTAAGAAAGAACAAGTTACCTTCAGTAGGCCCAGCGAGAGTCCTTCAGAGTCTGGACTTTCTCTTCCTTGCCCGGCTGAACATTCTCGGCAGTGCGAGCTTGGAGGGTTCTATTGATGATTTGTGGTGCAGGACGAAGATGGGCAGGGCCGTAAGCAGGGTCTACAGCAGGCTGGGGTGGTGGGTTGGCAGCTCGAGCATTGGTGTCAACCTGTCTGAGTTCTCGTGCAACTTGGTCGTTGAAGTTGGCCAAGTTGATGCTTCGAACAAGACGGGGCTTCGCAGGAGCAATGGCCGAGAGCGAAGCAGCAGCAGTTGACCAACCGTTGTTGCCGGTTGCAGGAACGCCGTTTTGCGCATTGATGAACGAAAGGTTACCGGTTCCGGTCTCAGTCAAGGGTTGTCCCATAGTCTCGAATTGGCCGTTGCCCGCAGATGATTGAGCCGGACCTTGGGATGGACGACCAAATCCGGTGGCAGCGGCTTGCGGTGTATTCCAACTCGGTGTAGGCCAACGAGAATCCGCTAAAGTTGGCAATTCTGGAAGGACTTGATTGACTGGGTTAGAAGCATTCAGGTTGCCGACGGGTGGATCAAGAACGGGATTTCCACCGGTCATCTCAACGTCTGACATTGATTGTGACGGGATGCGAGTGTGTCCAGAAGGACCGACTGCGGTAGGATTATGGCTGGCAACGTTGCCCCAACCAGCGGAAGACTGAGCTTGGGCTTGAGCAGTAATGTTTGGGGCCGCAAGAGCAACACCCTGAGCAGATGGACCTTGGAATCCATAAGATGCAGCGCCCCATCCTGATTGCTGTGCTGGGGTACCTTGAGGATTAAGCAGCGGGAAGGGGATAGCTTGAGCCGGAACCGATGCAAATCCTGCAGTTTGAACTGGAGCTGCGCTGCCAAAGCCACCCGTGTAAGATGACGCTGATTGACCTTGAGCCGGGCCCGAACCAAATCCGCCAGCTTGAGCAGTGGAAGCACCACCGAAACCACCAGCATTGGAAGGAGTAGCTTGGACTTGAGCCGGGCCAAATCCAAACCCAGCACTTTGAGTAGGAGCTGCACTGCCGAATGCTTGATCGGGCTGGCCTTGAGTCCATCGATTGTTACCAACCGTGTCCCAACCAGCGCTGCTGTTAGCAGGAGCGGATGGTGCTTGTTGCATCTGTGTTTGAATCCATCCAGAAGAAGAAGCAACCTGAGATGAAGTGGCCGTTGGACCCCATCCGTTATCACGGGGAGGCTGTTGAGGTGTGGCGACAGGTTGCTGAACAGAAGCGCCCCATCCAGGATCTGCTGATGTTGGAGGTGTAGGGACTGTGGAGAAAGCGGAAGCAAAAGTCTTTTGTTGAACAGTACTATCACCTCCAGAAGCCCATCGAGATTCGGACAACATCGGCTGCGCATTGGCCGCAGTAACATTCATGTCTGGGGTGCCAGCAATGTTAGAAGCATCAACAGCCATGTGAGCTTCACTGCTTTGCTTCTTGCTCTTTGCCAGGTTGAGCCAATTCTGCTGGTCGACATCTGCTTGGCGAGGTGCAGCAGCAACAGGGCCAAACGTAGATCTGGGACTCGATGCTACAAGATCTTAGTGATGCTCAAAGCAGCTGAAAGAAATACTATCTCACCTTGAGTGGAGTGAGCAGGGATCGACATTCCGTCAGAAGTGATCTCACTCAATGCTAGAAGTTGTTAGAAGTGACTGTCTCACGGAGCTATGATCTACTTACGAATACCGGTCATACGAGCAATATCCTCGATAGTCTTGCGACAAGACGTTTGGCGAAGATGTGCTGGGATGAATGGCTTCGACGAATTATCTGGCGTCATGTTGGTAACGATACGAACACGACCTGGCGGAGTCGGACTGCGTGCGATGGGGTTCTGGCCTTGCTCAACATTCTGCAAAGGCTGGAAGGCGGGGGTTTGTGGTTGAAGCTTTGGTAGGCTTGGCTGTGGATGTTGCGTGGTCAGAATGGAGCTTCGAGTAGGGCTTCTGCTGCGAGGCTTTGGAGGAGTTGCCGCAGAGTTCAAAGGTCCAATGGAGTGATTACCCAAGGTGCCAGCTCCAGTGCCGTCAAGGTTGGCCCATCGGGTCTTGGAGACATCGATAACACCTCGGAGATGGATTGGCACGTTCTCTCGGGTTGTTGGCTTCGCAATCGGCGACGCAGTAGTAGGTCCGACGCTGTAAGATGCGCCGCCACCATATCCAGCACCATTTCCAGAGCGTGAGGTGCTTGTTGCGCTGGAGTAGTTTCCACCGAGGCGAGCTGGAGAGATGCCAGATCCAGTGCCACGATTGAGATCGCCACCGCCGCGAGGACGAGATCCGCGAGATTTGGCACCGGCCTGCGAAAGACCAGCATTGAAGGACTTGATCTCATCAAGTTGGGCTCGAGTAACGCCAGCTGGAAGACCGCCAGAGCTGCCAAAGCCGCCGCCACCATTGTTGAACGAGGACATGGTCGCGAGAGCTGACCGTGACGCGCACTTGGAAGATATGGAGGTTCGTGTCCTATGAATAAATACTCAAAGTAAGAAGAAGGGTAGAGTGTGCTTGGGAGAGGGATTTTGAAAGAGGTTGCGCGGAAGGGAAGGTTATGGGAAAGGAATTTAAAGTTGAAAGGAAGGGAAGAGGTTTGAGTGCAAGCGCGAAAAGGTCAATTCGATCTACCATCTGCCTCCACCATAACGGCATTTACCGATCTGTTCACCTCTGAATTTCGGTGCCTCTGTTACCAGATGGGGTTCAAGAAGTGCGGGGATGATTGTGAAAACGGTCTGATCGGAAGGCGGGGCAAGCTCCAGGCTCGACGACACCATTGACCCCGCTTCAGTACTATTGCAATCGAATTTTCGATAAGCCAGGGCAACACAACACAAGCGGAGACAAAATACAAAGAACACTGTTGCAGCAAGTGCCAATTGAAGTGATCTTGTGTCTTGGTTGCAGCCCGTTCTCACCGAAGTGTGGACTCGACATGAGCATGTGACTGACCCTGCAAATCACAATTTTTCTTCACCTTCACTTAGGGGCTTCATGAGACAATGAGGAAGACATTACGCGAATAGGAGTTTAGCGAGCCTATCATATTCACTACTTATTTGGTGCTTCAGGAGCCTTGAAATACAATCAAGCTGACTTCTGCTCTTTCTTTGCTAAAGGAACAAAGCTTTCTATCGCATTAACCTTCAGAGGACGATATATTGAACTCTTTGCTTCTTCCAACCAAAGTACTTCGATCTCAGGTACACATTCTCGTACCAGATCAACAAGAGACTTGGTGTGTGGAGCCCCATCCAAAATACCAATGAAAGAGACCCTGGGAAGTCCAAGAGCTGCGGACAGTCGAGCCTCGCCGCTTTTTGGGAGCTGGACAAGCTTCGTAGTCGGTAGCTCCGGTTTTGCGAGAGACGCCGTGGTAAGCAGTTGAGGCAGATGCGCATGTAAAATTGACAGTTGCAGTGATCGAGATACGAAGATAGCAGAAAAGTGGCGATCAGTGTGCTCATCATCTGTCAGAGCCTCCTGCTGGCCTTTGACGGTCTTGCTGCCTGCCGTGAAACCGGGAGACTGAGCATCTTGAACAGCATTGCGGTTCGCGCTCTTGACATGCAGGTTTTGGAGCGCATTCTTAGAAGGCCTTCCAATCAGAGCTTCGCTGTTGGCTTCTGACAGAGAAGATTGAGTAGTTTCGCTAATAGCACTATTTTCAGACTTGGTTGAAGAGACTTGAGATGGTATAGATTGGCCAGCATCATTGATGCGTTGCTCTTGCTGCTCTGTGGCATCCAAGGCTTCTATACTTAGGTTAGATGCTTGAGGATGGGAGGGTTGGCTAGCATCGCTCTTCTTGGTCTCGATTCCTGATTTTGGAGATTGTGGAGACCGGCCAGCATCATTCTTCTCACAGCCAACGCTTTTCAACGCCTTGGACTTCTGCGACAAAGATTCTAGACTTCGAGTAATGCTGTTGAAGCCAACCACAACATATGATGAAATCTCTGGTGGTGGAGGTTTCGAGGAACTTGGAGCCTCTCCCTTTGCCTTGTCTTCCTTCCTCTTCCGCTTCTTGCTTCTCTTGCCCTTAGATGGCGTAAAATTGGCTGCTTTGTATTGGCCAATGGGTGACAGGATGCTGCGAAACACCAGTCAGACTTTCTGAAGGACCCATCCGGGGGCTGCCTATAATGGGTTGGAATGGAATGTTCTATATACCTGCAAAGAAGCTCCAGGATGGTGTCTTGATTCTGGGGTGATGTTTCAGGCCTAAACATGTCAGCTCCCGCGTCCTGGAACAGGACGCCCTTGTATGTACACACCATTGTACAGCTGTGAAAGGGGAGTCCAGCTGGAAGATAGTCTTTGGTTTTCGGTCCATTGCTGATTATGACGCAAGTTGCCGAACCTAGGGAGACTATTTTGGATGGATTATGTTTGTGGGAGGATCCGGGAAAGAAGAGAAAGGGTGTCTAGGCCATGACATGCACCAGTGCAAACAGACTTCAATGAATTTCCTTCACAACGTAGATCTGTAGCTTTGTGATCATCGAAGTGTTGTCTTTTCTCTAGAGTGCTTGAGTGGCTCGCAAGATATCGATTGTGGTGGATTTGTGAATCAATTGGTCGTCTCCGGTTCGCCTCGGAAGCCAGAAAGCAGCACTCGTTAACCTGGTTGGTGGGGTGGGCCTATCCTGCTTACTACCTAAACATTTTCTGAAGCTTCACGCCTGCGCTTCCAAATTTAATGGGTCTTGCAAACTGTATACTACTGAAATTTTTAAATGGCTAGCAAAAATTTCCAGGCCTCTGCACCCTTTCAAACTGAAATGCTGCCCTTCTTCAACTGTGATGCTGCAGGCTGCAGCGTAGGGTTCGTTCGTCTCATTGGATCGCTTGTCGAATGCTAGTGCAGCTTGTCCCCTTTCCGTTAGCGGCTTCGTTAGTCGATTTATCGGAACGCTCCAACGCGCCAGGGTGGAGGGGAAGCTTTCGATAAGCAATTCTGAGATCGCGAGCTTCACGAACCGTCCCCAGATTTGGTCCTGGATGCTTCCATGCAGCTGTCCTGTTCGCCCGTTCAGAATTACCTCTAGACCTGCATCTGCCATCCATAAATTCATCAAAGAGCTCCTCACAAACCCGGTACCCCTCCAAGAGCTTCTGCAACCCTTTCCCTCTCGCCTAAACACCACCAACCTGATGGGATTCTTCACCTTATGCCATCCTTCTTGATCAGCTTCTGAGCTCTTCAGCTGTGAGGCTATCACCGCTCACAATACCTCCCGAAGCCTCCCGAGCGTGCTTGCCAAATGGATGAGGCTCCGCGAGAACGTGCGATTTCCTCAGAGCCTTGCTCAGGACGCCCAAACCCCTTCGACGACGTCACCGAGCAAGTATCACGAAAGCGACAACGGCTCTCTCGCGGAGGATCACGGAGTAGATCGGTGGATGCAGCTCGAGATACGGACATTGTGCCGGATTCAATGTTGGTTCGAGAAGGAAATCCCAAGGCTGAAGCTAATCCTCCCCCTTCCACCCCGACGCGAGAGCCTTCAGAACCACCCACCGCAGAGCCGACCTCGAGCCGAGTCACCATAAATCTACGAACCAACCGAACTCTCGAAGCTATACCCTCCTCTCCGCCATCTCCGTCGACGCCCTCCAAGATGGTGCATGGGGCAGATGATGCTGGTACCCGAATCAGTATTGAATCAGAGAGCGATGCACTGTCAACCATTCCCCCAATAGAAACACCATCGTCCTCTCCATCTCCAATAGGAAGTCCACAAGTTGAGCTGATTCCAATGGATAACGACGACTCGGACTTCAACAACGATGATCCGCCGGTGGCTATCATCAACGATGATTCCGATTACCTCGACCCCATGTCAAACTTCCCATACAACGCTGAAGGAGAAACACTGGTAAATACAGTCGGTAGACTTGCTCGCTTTATGCAAAATGGTAGGTGCTGAAGGTCCAATTATTAGCGACCTCTGCTGACGTCCGCAGAATCTATCGATGACGATGCTTGCTTCTGCAGACTTCGTGACTGGATCGATTCGTATCTTTTTGCAAACAATGATCTTGAATTATTCTATCAATCGTTCGCTAAGAATCGGGAGTTCTGGAATTGTTTTCCTGATCTAATATGGTGTCTAAGCTACCGCAGGTAAGAGGCCTATTTTTACGTCTTCTGATATCTTGCTGACTTCCTCAAGCCGATTCTTTGGCGATTTCCTCAAGAAGAGTCGTGAGGGTCGGCAGGCACTGACCGAAATGTTATGCCAATTTGCTCGACTTACAGGTAAATTTTTGGCAATGGATGCCCGAACGTTGGACTATCATGCGCGGAACAACAACGATCAAGAACCCGATCTTGGATCTCGTCTTTACCTCAGCGCGTTCAGCTTTCTTCTTCGAAAAGAGGAGCATTCGCACATTGGTCGTAATCTAGAGGCACACTACCAATGGAATTGGGACGATGACGCCGCTTTGATGTCCGACAGCTTTCAGACAGAGGGTGGTACCATCTTGTCTCTGACGAAGCTGGTCCGTGGGCAATTGAGTCTCATGTCACGCAACCCGAAGCTGGTAGACGCATTCACCGATCCTTGTCGGCTCGCTTGCAAGATCTTTCTTGATGCGGCTGCAAATTTCGAAGATGGGAATCAGCAACACGCACAAGTGAAGGACGCTGCCTGGCTGAAGATAAACCAAGGTTACGAGTTCTACACCGCAATGTCGGTTGGTCTGGAGGCCATAATCGAAAAACACGTTACCTTTTTGTCCCCAGAGGCTGCGACTGCTCACCTGTACAACCTACCGCTAATGCTGAAAATTGCCGTAAGCTTGGAGGTTCCCGCAATTCACGAGCTCCTGGAGAACAAGCGCCGTGAGCAGACTATGCTGCTTCCGAAACAGTTCAAAGAGGTCATATCTAAGGAATGGAAGTTTTCTATACTGAAGAAACTTATCACATCAGCGCAAATGCAGCTGCGTGTGGTCGGGGTTACAACGATGTGTTCGGATCTGCTCGAATTATACCAACGCAATAAGGGTCTAGATCCAACCGCTAGCCCAATACTCCTCTACTTTGCAGAATTTGTCCTTGCCAATGAACTTGTTGACTACATCGTTGGTATTGGATCTCACCCGGAGATCATCAACGAGAGTAACAACATCTTGGGGTTCTTGATCGTCACAAAGACTTACAAGTCCCAGCAGACAGACAAAATCTGGCAGACTGTCATGACCAGTCAGGATCCTAGAGTGGTAGAGGCTATTCTGCGAATGGTTATGCGTTGCCTGAACTTGTACGATTATCGCGCTCTTCTTTATATCTGCAAGAAGGTCTGCGATGTTCCTATCGAGTCCTTCACGGTTCCGATGCGGGAGTTCAGTCAAAACCTGTTCAAGGATCTTGTGTTGAAGATTTCGGATGCCGGCCAGTATCTCGGACCTCCTCCATACGACCTGTGTGTACGGCTGATTCGTGAGTCTTCAATCATCTCGGCGGAATGTCCGCTAGGCCATCCTGAGATTCAAGCCTTTGGAGCAAGTAGGCTCCGAGAGCTTCTTCAATTCGGCCCAAGTCCTGAATCTCGCACCTCTATCTACCTCAGCTGCTTAGAGGATATCTCCAATAGATCTCCTACTGCACCGGGGAGCATATGTGTCATCAATGGACTGATTCGGCAGAACATATTGGACTTGCGAAGGCTATGCAACGAGCACGGCCTGACGCAGCTCGTAATTGAAGAACTGGAATCTGCAGTTGCAGCAGATCGCCATTCTACCGCCAGAAACAGTCCTGCTGGCAATGCCCGCCGTGAACTATTGATGGCTCTCATTATTCATGAACCAGCCACAATCAATCCAGATCTTGGCAAGAGACTTTGGGATGTTCTCGTTGGCAGCGCATCGAAGTCGGCTCTCGAACGCAACTCGTCATGGTTGATCCTCAATAGCGCGACAAAGAAATCTTCAACCAAGAATGTTTTCCTTGCATCATGCTATAAAGATTACCTTCCAAAGCTTCCACCATACTGTTTTACCACCGGAGCATTGGATTTTGCGAGAGAAGCTATTTTTGCTTGGCTAGAAGAGGTCCGGCGTGACTTTGTGGCAGAGGATCGGACCTTCGAATCTCATGCCCTTGAGCAGCTTTGGCGCATGATCTTGACCGCACCGCCGAACACTATCGATGCCGCAGCCATCAGCATTCTCGTTGAGGTCTATGTTGACAATCCGCTGATTTTGGCCATGCCACGAGCAAAGGCGCGGAGTATTCATCTAGCGTTGGTAGATCGTTGTTTGGACCAGCTCAAGACGGCCGCCTCGAAGCTAAAGACTTTCAGCGACGGCGCATCGAGTGGATCTGACGAAGGTATGGTGATTGTGGCCTCGGAAGACCAGTTCCAGGAGCAGGAGAAGATCTTTGCACGTTCTTTAGCTGTATTGCGCGAGTTCTTACGAGCTTACCAATCCAAGCCACAATTTGCGACTCCAAAACCAAGATCGACAACAACGCTCACCACGACCGATGTGGAGGGTGAACCTCTAACGGTCAAGTATCAATCTTTCGATGGTAACACACATACGGAAGTCAAAAGCCTGACACTTGGAAAGTTGAATACCGCTGCAGCCTTGTTTGCAAGTCTCCAGAAGGCAACCGGATTCAAGAACTACAAAGTCTACTGCGGCGGGAAGGAATTCGACCCCGATGAGATAGAAGTATGCAAGTCCCTAGACGATCTTAACTTAAACGGGCTCGTTCTTATTCAGCGCCGCGAAGATTCGGACGGGTTTCCAGGCTATGTTAATGGGGTGAAGCCCACTCTCGAAAGTGAAATTATGAAGCACTTTGACGATTTGTGGGGCTATCTCAGCATGCATGAAAAGGTGGCTCAAGAGGTACAGCTGCAAATTCCATTTCCTTCACCAGCTACTAACTATCTTTGCAAGATTTACTACTTCTTGGTCAAGTTTCCAGTCTTCGAACGACTACTCAGAGATTTTGATACAGATACGCCACATTCCGAAATCTTCCCGCTCGGCCAGCCCTTCAAATCTCTTTATGCTATTCATGCACTCAAGGAATATATTGCGGGTCAAACACAAAAGGTTGATCCTGCCCAATTAATTCGTCAGGGACAAATAGCTGAATTAAAACAGGGAAGTGTCAATGAGACCGCTCTAACGAGAGCTATCTCCTTGATTGTTGCTGCGCTATCCGATCGAGATGTTTTAAATCACTGTGCCAATGATGATCTTAGGGATTGTCTCGCTTTGCATCTCATCGACTGCTTTGTCCACTTTATGAAGGGTAGGCAAGTTCAGCAATATTTCTGCGCAGGACACTAATTATCTGTAGAACCAATAACCCCAACGTCCATTGCTCCATATCTCAACGATATCCTTCTTCAACGGCTCCTACAATTATTGCACGATGCGCAGGGGATTCAATCGTCACAGAACTCAGTACACCTGACCTGGAGATCATTTGAAGCGATCCTAGAAGCTTGTATTCACAATCCAGAGCTGTGGAGTCACTTTGCTTCGCATCTCGCCAGCAGCACGTTGCTGCAAGAGTTGCTATTGGATGATCCTCGTCCTCTGATCAGAAAGAGCGTTGCTAAGCACATTATGAGCAAATGCACCTTCAGTCCAAGGTAAATAACATCTCAAAATATCTCTTTCAGCAATAACTAATTCCTTCATAGCTTGGCTCAAGTCTCGACTTCGAGCTTTGTGATTGCATTTTGGCCAATGGTTGCTTCGTTGATTGCTGAAGCTACCAAACATCCGTATCAGTGTGAAGAAATTTTCGGTCTGGCTCATACTCTTCTGAAAAGACTTGCCGAGACCTCAGCCGATTTCTTGAAGATCGAGGACTGTGTAAAGCATTGGGGTGGTTTGCTGTTGAATCATGACCGTCAAGAGGTTCGCAACCGTTTGTTGTCCGCGTGCAGATTGCTGACTATTTACCTTAGAGCGTTGGCCATCCGGAGAGCGTTGACTTAGTTGCCCAAGGACTCGCAACCCTTCTCCTTGATGCAACAACTCTGGTTAAAGCATCTCAGGCGCTCATATCTTGCAGGTAAGGATGACAATCCGACTAAAGGTATTCCTTAAGCTAATGGAAATAGCTCGATCGGGCCCGCTTTGTTTGGTCGCCATCTCTTCCCCGATCTCACAGTCGATGATGAAGAGGAAATCATTGTACCCACAGTTCCCCTCCTCAATCCGGTTACTCGACGCATATTGGCGGAGACCATCTTGAATCTTGTGAAGGATGATGATGCACAATATCGGAATATCCTGACACAATTGAGCGCGCTAGTGCCATATGTTGCGAGTGAGGACGGTATGTTGTCCCGTGCTGGATATATTAACGAAGCTGACGGCTGATAGGTCCCTACGCGTATGATCTTCCCTTCCTATTCGACCGAAGCAAGTCTATTAGATCTCAAACGGGATATGTTGGTCTCAAAAACCTCTCAAACACCTGCTATCTCAACTCTCTTTTCACCCAGCTCTACATGAACATACCCTTCCGAGAATTCATGCTGAACGCTCACGTTGCCGATGGTGGTGCCGCGCAAAAATTACTCTCAGAGACTCAAAATCTATTTAGCTACATGCAGAATAGCTTTCAGCGAAGTGTTAGCCCGGCAAACCTTGCCAGCTCTATTCGGACCTACGAAGATGGCCAGATTGACATTAACATTCAGATGGATGTGGACGAATTCTACAATTTGCTCTTTGATCGCTGGGAGAGTCAGATCTTGGCGCCGGATGCAAAACGAAAGTTTAGATCTTTCTATGGTGGCCAACTTGTGCAGCAGGTCAAGTCGAAAGAGTGCTCGCATATTTCAGAGCGATTGGAGCCTTTCTCCGCCATCCAATGTGATATCAAGGGTAAGAGCAGTCTTCAAGAGAGCCTGCAGGCTTACGTTGATGGCGAGGTCATGGAAGGAGGTGAGATTTTCCCAGAACGATCATGCAGGCAATACGCTAATTAGTCAGACAACAAATACAAGTGTTCTGGCTGCGATCGCCATGTGGACGCTGTCAAGAGGTATTTGTTCATCGTCTACTCTGTGGAGACCTAGACAGGCTAACGTGAATCAACAGAGCATGCTTGAAAGACATCCCGAATAATCTGATCTTCCACCTGAAGAGATTCGATTTCAATTTGCGAACTCTCCAACGCAGCAAGATCAATGACCACTTCTCCTTCCCTACAAAAATCGACATGAGACCGTACAAGGTTGAGCATTTGATGGATAATCCCGAGGAGACTCCTGAAGACGTCTTTGAGCTGGTAGGCATTCTTGTCCACTCTGGAACCGCAGAATCTGGTCACTACTACTCTTTCATTCGAGAGCGCCCGTCCAATGGAGAAAAGGAGAACTGGGTCGAGTTCAATGATGATAATGTCAGCCCGTGGGACCCAAATCAGATGGAGAACAGCTGTTTTGGCGGTCCAGATTACCGCGGACCTGTTGATGGAGGCAATCTCCAGTACGATAAGGCCTGGAGTGCTTACATGTTATTCTACCAGCGATCTTCGGAACTTGCAGTACAAAAGCAGAGCTTACAGCTCTCTGGGATGGCGAGTCCGCTTCACTTGCCGATATCTCCTCGCCTTTCCAACCATATCGCTATGGAGAACGAGCTTTTCCTTCGAAAATATTGTTTGTACGATCCGTCACATGCCGCTTTTGTGACAAAGGCGCTCTCCCACGTCAAGAAGATCAACGGCGGCCAGTGCTCTCAATCGCACACTCTGGAGAAGCTTGCTTTGCATGCTGCGCTTAACCACATGGATCAAGTTTTTGCTCGTGGTAAGGATCTACCGGATTTTCCTGCATTCATGGTAGCACTCCGCCAAACTTGTCATCAATGCGCAGAATGCAGCCGTGACTACCTAGAGTGGTACTGCGACCTACCGGAGACTCTCCGTGTCCTCCTTCTCCGAAATCCCGATGGCCTCGTCCGAACTGAGATTGCCTCTTCGATCATTGCAGCATTGAACAAAGTCAATGCAGATGCGCCCTACGCATATGGCTTTGGGGACGATGAAGAGATCGACGCAGACGACTTGGAAGGAGGCGATCCTCAGGTGATCCAGCGAACGGTCAAAACTATCAACAGACTCTGGGATATGTTCCACACGAATATTCGTGCTTGGCCCGAGTATTTTGGCCTTCTTTCAAGCATCGCCAAGATGGGAAAGTGTGAAGCAACTCTACTTCTAGATGCTGGCTATCTCCGCCGCACATTGGAACTCATTAGTGCAGACGCCCAATTGCCGATCAGTACTCAGTATTCACGGATGCTTGGTTTCATCAACAAGCGCGTCGCAACGCGTCCGGTGTCTTATGAGTGTGTGATTACACTTTTGTGGAGACTGCTCGATACTTGCGATGCGTCGATTGATCCGGTTGCCGATGATGACGACCGGATTGACATCGCAATGAATAACATGCCAATCCCGCTTACGGTTGGGGAGCGCAATCTTTTGCTCCAGCACTGGACAAGAACTGACGCCCATATCGTGGTCGAAAAGCTTCTTCATATTCACCAAAATGACTATGCCACAGAGTCCATCATCGTGGCACTTCTCAACTGGCCCGAGACGTTGGATGATAACATTTATGCCGCCATCACCCATGGGATCCGGCGCAACGTAACGTCTGCTCCTTGCGGGCCTTTCTTGAGGGCAGCTTTGACGTACTGCCAGCACTCGACAGAGCCTAGAGCTCTTGTGAATATGGTTACGCATGTCACCAAGGTTGCAAGTCATGTTGAGAATGTGGATGGGAAGGAATTTCTGCAATTCTTCAAGGATATCATGACGCTGCAGTGTGAGCACAGTGACATGGAATTCGAGGAAATGCACCAGTTTTTTCTCGAACAAGCCACGCAATGGGGTCCAGGTCTGCTCACTTACTACGACATGGCTGTCCGCGCGGATACGGAGGACTTCCTCCAGGAATTCGTACTGAAGCCCGCCTCGGACGCATCCGACCAGGACTTTCCAGAGGATGAGCATGAGCGCGAGAGAGCGAGAGTGGCGATTGTCGCTGGTCAGAAGCTAGGAGTTGCGTGTCTTGAATACTTGCAAGACTCTTATGTTCGACCTCGTCAAACGGCAGTCAGAGCGGTCGTCACAAACATTTTGACTGTGGTCGATACCTGCCAATACTTATTCGATGTCGATAGCAAGGATCACCTGACCCGTCGATATACCGAGATGTCTCTCTGTAAGTTCTGGGCCCCGCCTCATTTCTACTGCACTAGCTAACAGGCACCCAGCTGTGATTCCCGCAATCAAGAAGAACATGGTGGAAGAGGCTGATGAGGAGGTTTCTGGTAAGCATCTCTATGTACATGCCTGACATTGTTGCACACAGCTGATCAGCAATAGACTGGGATGGCTCACAAGACGACTACGATGGCTCATCCGAGCCCATGGACAGTATCGCGGAACTTGGCCCAGCAGACAACGACGATGCAGTATAATCTCAACCCGTCTGCAACGAAATTACGACTTTTTGCTTTACTTCTTGCTTATTTGCTTGGCGTTGGCAGCGAATGGGGAAATCAAATGAATGGGAAAACATAAACTGCGTGGTCGCACGGAAATCCTGGCGCAAAATAGGCGTTGCG
>Ga0302140_10006100_pt1 | contig 15145 bp, 17 predicted proteins | sample I_Bog_E1_1_FD_202095 | JGI IMG/M metagenome (GOLD analysis project Ga0302140, IMG submission 202095) | Peat permafrost microbial communities from Stordalen Mire near Abisko, Sweden - I_Bog_E1_1 | ecosystem: Environmental > Terrestrial > Soil > Wetlands > Peat | place: Sweden: Abisko, Stordalen...
AACCGCGCATTTTTCCCACGCGTGTCAAATCAGGGAGATGGTTTCACTGTTATAAAACGCCTGGTACTCATCACATGTCCAAAGGACGTGATAGTGGACTCCTGGACCTGCGGATGTATTCCGTTCAAGTCAAAGCCAAGGAGTCCTAGACTCTCAAGCGATTATGGAACAAGAATTCTTATCGTGAATGAGCAGCCTTGTGTGGCAGAAGAAAAGCTCGCTAGGAGGGCTTGGAGGCAGTGGGTATGATTGCGAGTTGTGCAGTCTGCGATACTAGTGTAGAGCTGCAAAAAGGCACATACAAGCAACAGCCACAGACGTGATTTTGAGGACTCCGCAGAACAGGCTAAGGACAGTGAGCGTCATGATTGAGAGTTTATAATTGACCTTGCTTCACAAGTTCACGATTTGTTTGAAGAGATAGATTGCCTGACAACTGGAAAGCTGGCTGTGTATACTACCAAAGTCAGACCCTCATCTCATCCTCTAGTTCCGTTTCATTAAACAACAAAACGATTAGATGTTGACCAGCACAGTTCACGAATTTTGTGCCTTGCTATCATTTTCAGCACAATATCCATCTTCCAACCTTTCCCTTCCCTCCCAATAACAAGCTGTATTCCTTTTGCCTTCTGATTCAAATCTCCCAAAGAATCTATAGTTCCAAGTGACGGGTGGATATATAAGCAGCGCTCAGGAAGCAGAGGCCAGCTGATCGGGAGGATACTTCTAGGTCAGCTGAACTAGTAGCAATACGTGATATTAGAACTGTCACAGTAGAAACACTAGCATGTTTCGTTTTAATTACAAAAGTTATACTAACTCTAACCAAATCCGTCCTTATATATAATATTAAACAAACCCTACTGTATTATACTATTTCCCTTTTGTATATTGCGGCTTAGCACTGAGATCAAGATCCAGCCTCCAGGTTTTTTCTCCACTTTAAAGTATTAACAATGCCAGCATCTCGCCTCCTTGCGAGTTCAAGCCTACTCTGGTTCCCTACCGCCTCTATCGTCTGGGACACCCATTTCGCCGCGCTCTTCTTATCCAGCGCCATTCCATTTGCCGAATTCCAAGTCAAGAGCGCTGCCAAGAACTTCTCAGTATAGCTTGATACACCTCCAGGCCCTCCTCCCAAATGCATCAACACACTGGGCCCCATCACACCCCATCGTAATCCAGGCCCGAATTGCATCGCAGTCTCAATATCATCCACTGTTGCAAGGCCTTCTCCAACCATATAAATAATCTCTTGCATCAGTGCAGATTGGAGTCTGTTGGCAATGTGACCCGGAATTTCATGCCGCAGAATCACGGGCTTTCTGCCCAGTGTGCTGTAGAAAGCCTTGGCACTTTGAAGCGTCTCTGGAGAGGTACGACTGCCCCCGACAATTTCGACCAGCGGAATGAGATGTGGAGGGTTGAATGGATGGCCGACGGCAAAACGCTCGGGGTGCTTGCTCAGTGAACTCTGCATCGAGCTGCAAAGGAGGCCAGAAGTCGACGTCAGAATCGGTATTGAGGGGTCCAGTAACTGATCCAATTTTGATAGAAGCTCGGCCTTGATACTCAAACTTTCTGGGCCATTCTCTTGGACGAAGTCAGCTCCTACCAGAGCAGTCGCAAGATCTGTCGTGAAGGTGATTCGCGATGTTGTTATTTTAAGGTCCGATTCTAAAGGGTTTGAAGAAGGGAAGTGGCCCAGTTGGGCTAAAACAGCTACGGCTTCCTCCACGATAGTCGCCAATAACGCTTCAGCTGCTGGGTTGGGGTCATACACTTGTGTTGAGATTCCGTAGGCTGCGAAGAGGGCGGCCCAGCTTGCCCCGATTGAGCCGCATCCTATTACGGCTACTTTCTGCACCGATTTATTGACATTCATGGTAGTGGAAGAAGTATGTTGGGTGTTCCTGAAGGTTATTGTCTCCAAGTCTTTTACTTTCGCGCAGAGTGAAAGTATTGATGCCGAGATGGGGAAGAACTTTGTAAAATATCAGATAAGTAGAGAATCTGCAGGAAACTAGGCTTTCTTTGCCGTTCACAATTTGGAAGGTACTCTAAAACATATAGCATCATTGGGAGGAGCTGGGCATGGGTGGGGCTAAGCCGCCTTCGACTTTGATAGTCAATATCCCACCGGGTCATGACCTCCGGTGGAGTGACGAAAATGCATAGAGCAATCATCAAGAAGGGCAACTTTCGCCGAGATTAATTCAAAAAGTAAGCGTTTCCCAGGCCGAGTCTATCACAGCTCAAAAGGACATGGATTTTGAGGACTCCCGCAAAGTCAAGGCACGCAACGACTCCAGCAAAATGGTAGCTGCCCCTCCAGCCGAAGGGTCAATGGCTCGTCGACTTGGAAGTCACCCGAATGCCATCCTTCGAATGCCATTGGGCTTTGGCCCAGTTCCTGGTCCACGGCAAACCGAAGACGGTAACCCACAAGCCGATTGGGCCTCCGTCTCGATCACAACAGCAAGTATCACATTCAAGACTTCAAAAGCACACCTCGCATCATACCTCCCCCACGAGTGCTTCACCATCGACAGTGAACACGATACCAGCTTCGCTTCATTTTCCCTCACTCGTCTAGAGAATCTTCCCTGGCTGGATGGACATGGATATCATCATTACGGATTTTACATTCACGACGTAGTGTGCAGGGGCAAGACAACATCTGTACGAGGAAAATATCTCGTGGTCCTCTTCGAGAACCGAGCAGATCCTATCTCGAGTGGCAGAGAAGAGCTCGGTTACGCAAAGGTTTTCTGCTCTTTGGAGGGCGAGTTGGATGAAACGAAGAGGAAATATTCTCTAAAGGCAGAATGGGAAGGAACATCCTTCGGTGTAATGTCGCTGACCGGCTTGAAATTGTCCCAAGAAGAAGACGAGAAGGATTTCGTTAAGACTTCAGAAAACCCGCCAGAAGGAATCCTCCACTTCAAGTACATCCCTAGGACTGGCGAACCCGGGAAGTATGATGTGCAGTATCCAACTTTCTCTCCCAATGCAGCGCCTAGTCTCAACGTGGTTGAGAAAGAGCTGGTTGCAGATATGGCTAGCTTTGAGTTTTCAATGCAAGAAAAAGCTCGTCTGCCAACGCTTTCTCATATTGTGGCTGGATTGGCAGAAATTCGAGAGTTCGAGGTAGTTGACGCAAGAGTAGTTGTGTCGAAAGGACAGTCAGACTTGAGAAATCAGAGAGCCATTTCAATATGATACCTATAATGTTGAATATGAATGAATTCTGGCTCTTCCGACGCGTGAAACGTCAACCATATCCATGGGTTTAACTGGCGCAAGGTGTAATCTTAAACTCGTTAGATTGTGTGCATTAAGATACTTCACCGACTAACTTCGAAGTGTCTGAGCCAATTAAGGTCTTTAGAACAGGTTTCCATGATCATCTCGTACGGGAGGTTCGTTCTGACCTCCTGAGCCATATGCACCCATTTCATAATAACTCAACAACGGGGGACCACTTTGATTAACATATCGCTCATGACTCCCACTAAAACCCTGCGAGGAGGAGGCTAATGGTTCCGCGATTTCGTACGAGTGCATCCAGGCAGGATTCATCCACTCAGAGGGCGCAAAGTCATAAATAACTAGTCTTATCAGTGACGGATAAAATAGCGGGATTTGCAAGAAGCTTACCCTTCTCAAGCGCACCGAACGCGTCATTGAAACCCACATCCGGCTCAGCATCAATGAAATCATAAGGTTGGCTGGCTTGGATGGCCTGGATGGCCTCAGGAGAGACAGTCGGGGTGGAGTTTGCCAAGAAGTCTTGGGGAAAGTCTTCCGAATTAAATCTAGTTTTGGAAGATAGATTGTAGTTAAGCCTAGTTGTATTCGTTTGTTGTGACATATTTGTCCCCCGACTTTGGGCCGAGTCGACAGAATGTGGAGGTGGCAGTGAGGTTCTAGATCTTGGGAAATGAAGCGGAGTTTCCTGCTCTGAAGTTGGCAAATCATTTGATGCTTGCCGGATCGGCCTCATTTCCGAGACTCCAAATCGACTTTCAGGATTGCCGACATGGGTATCGTCTTGGTCCTCCGGATTCAGAATCAGCTCCAACTCCCGGCTGAGTACGACTTTCATCAGTTCCTCCAAGATAGCGCAACTCTGTGTCACAACCGGTGTTTGAGCAGAGAGCTTCTTGAATCCGCGTATCATTCGGACCACAGCCCCCTTAGTCTTATGCGCAAGAGCACTGAATGGATCCATTGTGGCTGGAAGGCAGAGGATCACCCCCGCAGTAAACATATGCATTGTGATGAGTGCCATCGGGCAGTGGTACTTGAATTTGTGCGCAGGTGCATGAGAGATCCGGAGAGCAGCCTTGATGCAGGTTTCAAATGAGTTTGGAAAGGGATCATTGGCGAGAGTCTGCTGTCTTTCGCGATTCTGCGAAGACATCCTGTATTCAAGCAATGGACGATGTAAGAGAATCAAAATATAATCATAAAGTACCTGCAATGCGACAGATTGCATTATTAGTTGCTCCTTAACGAGTTCCTGTGAATCTGTCAATGTCTCATGTAAAGTCTCGAAAACATCTTCAGGACTTTCTTCTCCAGTGGTCCATTTCGTCCGCGTAAAGAAGGGTGGAAGTTGATGATACCAGGCTTTGAGCTTCTTGTCAAAAGATTGGACTACCCGCACGAGTTTTTGAGTTCCACCACGACTGGCCTGAAACGAAGCTCTCGCGCGTAAAGTGTAGATTTTGGAAATTATTTGGGCTTTGATGTCGTAAAGCACGTACTTTTGTGTATGATAGGAGAGTTTTGAAATAGATTTGCCATCGTTCACGGACTCCAGGAAACCACGTAGGGGCGTTGAGATACTTGTATCGTCGCATTCATCTGGATGGGAGACATCACAGAAGTTCCGATCAACGGTAGAAGGTCGACCATAGATAACCGCAGCAAACGTATCCGCAATGTACGTATGGCCCCAGGCCCTCTTCCGAGCTTGTAGCAAAATATTATCCCCTTTCCAATCAACTTCGCGGTGCATACCTAGAGCGTAGGCAGCCTTCACAGCCAAGCCAAGAACTGACCATGAAAGATTTGGATTTCCATGGTACATGTAAAATGTACCCAGAAGTACGCATGTCTGAACAGCTTCGATCTGGCAATGCTCAAGCATATCTAGAAGATGGCTTCGTACTTGGTCTACAAGATGAGGGACCAAAGCGGCCAAGTCTATCGAGTAGTCATTCATGAGAGATACTGACTTCCATTCCGGGTTCTTTCCTGCATATTGGGCTCCTAAGGTAATGACCATCAGGAGTAAGGATGCAAAGTCTGCGTCACTTGTGGTTGTCATCTGAGAACCCAACGAGAGAACGCGATCTGCCCTTTGCCGAAAAGATGGCTCATGGGTAATGAACATGAACCAATGCACGGTATCGAAGTATGAGTCGATCAGCGCATCAGCCACTGGGCGTGGAGGAAAGTGGACCTCCAGGAGCACGGAGCCTCGCCCACCGTCAGAATCTCGGTCTGCTCCGCCAGGCAGAGCTGAGGTCATAGAGACTTGATGAGAGTGGTTGAATCGAAACACCTAAGAATGTTAGTGAAAAGGATCTTGCGAGTTCCTACGCAACTGCTTCTTCTTTCCGAAATTATTGAAATGAGTTTGTCACCTTCATTGTCAGGCCTAACGCGGAGCTATCACCACCAAAAGTGGTTTGGGATGGGATATTCCCGCTAGAAATCCCACCGGAAAGTCTTTCATCACTCGAGATCCGGGAAGGATACTGGTTTGCTGAACCAGGCACATCAGGTTGCTTTCTGACCGGGGCAACGAGCGGTTCCACATCGGACGATTCTTCAGAAAGCAGAACAATTGATGTTTCTTCGTTTGTAATAACCCCATTCGGGACTTCAGGCGTATTAGGTGCTTGGCATGGAGAATTCCCACGGTCTCCATCCAGTCTCCTCTTCTTCCTTCTGTCCGGGTTGGTCGAGCGCAGCGAATTTGAATGAGAGGCGCCGTTCGTTGTGGTGCAGTTAACTCGACTTCGTAAACAGAGTGTACAGGGTCGCACAACATCACACTGCAGCCCAACTACAGTTTTAGCATTTCCTTGAAGTAAAGGAACGGATCGAAGCCGTCCTGATCTCAAGCTGGGACAGGGGTGAAGTGGTTCGGATCAGACCATGAACAAGCAATCCCAAGATTGCTGGCCTACCTTCAATTTCTGCCTTCGACAGCGATCACATGCTCTCGAGACTTTGCTCGTCTTTCGCTTTGGGTCCATCGTGAATGCCGAGGCTTCTGCCCGGTGGCATTGCTCAGGGGCGTGGTGTTTTCAATCGAGCTCCTTGCTTCGAGCTTGCTGCGCTGCCCAGCAAGGCCACCGGAAACGTGTTCTGCGAGGCGACGTTCTTTTGGTGGTAGCAATCCGAGAGGCAGTTGATGTTCTGGTGAAATGAGGGGAAGGCGGGTAACCGTGTGCAAACCACTGGGCACAGTATCGCGCTAACAATTCATACATGCGCCACCGGAAGGGGTATTTCAGAAATCCTCAAAGGAAAGCATTGGAACAATTGTTTAGCTCACCCACCGTCATCACCTGATTTGCATCCAATTGAGAGTTTCTACTGGAGGAGCGACGCCTGGTCTGGCGAACCTGGCGAACCACCAAACCAACACATTGATCCGAGATTAGTCATTCCACCGGAGCAACCACCAGACTCTGGTGAACCTGATGAACCACCGAAACAACACATTGCTCCGAGGCCAGATTAGTCGTTCCACCGGAGCAATCAATAGCAACCACCAGAATCTGGTGAACTTGGCGAACTTGGTGACCCCGTTCCCGATCCTTCCACCGGAACGCCTTCCAGCCCACTATGGCCCTTTCTCTGCTCCCCGTCTTTGCATCCTCACCCGAAGCCTTCATCCGCACGAAGGCCAGAACCTCAGCTGCTGCTGCCATACTTTCGCATTCGACCGATGGCGACTCCAGCCCCACCTCTCCGCCATTGCCATCGAGCCCCAGTCTCCTAGAGACCATCACCCGGGGCACGATGGATGGGGTACGGGGTTAGCGCAATGAAGCCAAAGCCAGCTTATATGAAGCACCCCGAATCTCGATCCTCCATCCTGCTTTCTATACTGTAGAGTGCATGCTTCAAGTTCCACATTTTCCAATCACATCATTCCGCCAAAATGCTCCCCCATGCAGTCTCCCACACGGATGCGATCAAGCTCAACAGAAAAACGTCACTATACAACTATGCAATTGTCGCATTCGCAGCAATCGGATCCATCATCTACGGATATGACTCCTCAGTCATCGCAACAACACTGGTAAGTCTGACGACATCTCTACCCAGTGTGCTCTAGGATTCATGGAGATCGCAAGTGCTTATGGCCGCTTCTGTTTCTCTGGCGCTCAACCCAGACTGACTTTCAATTAGGGACAACCGACGTTTTATACTTACTTCAATCTCGCCGCCTCTCCAGATGAACCTGGATATGCGTATACGATAAGAATTACAGGCGCTTGCAATGGTCTTGCCCAGGCCGGTGGATTCTTCGGCTGTATCATCAACGCCTGGACGGCAGATCGTTTTGGTCGTATTCCTTCTTTTCAACTTGCGAGCATGTTCTGTATCCTCGGGGGTGCGATCCAAGCAGCCGCCGTGAACATCCCCATGCTACTGGTCTTCCGTTTCGTTCAAGGCCTTGGAGTTGGAATGCTCCTTGTTGTGACCCCCATGTATCTTTCTGAACTATCACCCCCTCAGACTCGTGGCTTCCTGGTAGGACAACATGGGGCATTTCTTGCTATTGGATACAACATCGCAGCGTGGACTGGATTTGGATGCTTCTTTGCGAAGAACGCTACCTTGGCTTGGAGATTGCCTCTTGCGATGCAAGTCATCTTTCCTGTGATCCTGCTTGCGGGATCTTTCTGGATGCCGCGTTCTCCTCGATGGCTCATCATTCACGACCGTATGGATGAGGCCCTGACTGTGCTGTCAAGACTTCATCGCTCACCAGACGACCCTGATAACCACTTTGCAACTGCCGAATTCAATCAAATGGTTGCCCAAATTCAATTCGAGCAGACGAAGCGTGACGGCGAGATGGGATTCATCAGCGGCTGGAAACTGCTTCTTACGAAGGCATCGTATAGAAGACGTGCCGCTCTGGGCTTTGGTATTATGTTTGGAGCCCAATGTACAGGTGTCTTGGTCATCAACAATTATCAAGTGACGCTGTTCCCTGGCCTTGGGGTGGGCCCAGCACTTTCCCTGGCTCTCTACTGCGTCTACCTTTTCATTGCCTTGATTGGAAACACCAGCTGCTCTCTGATAGTGGATCGACTTGGCCGTCGTCGGATGTTCCTTATCGGCCTGGCTGGAGCAACATTTGCTTTGGTCGGAGAGACAATCTTTGCCGCGCTCTCCGAACGCACGACTAATCGGGTAGTTTTGGGCTTTGCTGTATTCTTCATCTTTGCCTACATCCCGTTTTTCTCGACATTCGTTGATACCACTATGTACATCTACATGTCTGAGATCTTTCCTAGCGAGGTCAGATCTCATGGTGTGGCTCTAAGTGTCGCTGGTATGTCACCATCGTCTTTCAATTTAACCTCATTATCCGGCTTTCTCCAGACGTGGCCTATTCTAATCGATTTATAGGCCAATGGCTAGCAACAATCTGCTTCCTCCAGTCGGCACCAACGGCGTTCGCAGACATTGGATACAAGTTCTACATAGTCTTCATCATATGCACTATCATCCTCTTCTTCGCTATCTATTTCTTCTTTCCAGAGACTCAAAACTTGAGCTTGGAGGAGATGGCGAAGATGTTTGGTGACGAGGTCATTGTAACATTCGAAAAGGAAATCGAAGCTGTGGACGAGAAGGTGGTGCGGGATCACGTTGAAGATGCAGGCGAGGCCTGAGAGGAAAACAAGAGTCATGAAACATCATACAACATTCCTCAGTTGATCATAAATACTTGATGGCTGGTTTGTATATCGATAAATATCAATAGAAATACGATTCACTTCGAGCCCAGACCGTAATGCAACCCCCTGACGAGCCCCACACTTTTCCTCTTGGTCCACTCCACCATAGACTACAGTCCTCCAGACTTTTCACACCAATACCTATCTGTTTACCTCCACCAGATGGCAGCTCAACAACACAAAAAGCATCCTTGCTAAAACGTCTATTCTCGTATTTCGCCGCGCATGCATCGTCCCCCGCTGCACGACAGTATTCTCGAGCCCTATTCTCCTCACCACCCCATCCTCTAGCACCAACTTCACCTCCCCATCGAACTCTCTCCACAATCCAAGCTCTGGCTCCGATGTTGCACGGTTCCCGTACCCAGGCGCGAAACCCACGACTCGGGAGCTGCTGCCGCCGGGGATTACGCGCAGATTGCTGGGCACAAGACTGCTGTTTTATCAGATTTCGAGGTTCTCTGAGGAGGGTGTTTAGGGGGTGCTCTAGATATGATGGAAGGCTAGTAGCCCGCCTGAAAAGTGTTTCCATTGTGCGGGATACGAGATGTGGAAGCTTGAATTTAACGTAGGCGCATCGTGAGCTGTGACGTGTGCCGACAATGATCGTCGCAGTGAATTGGACTTCCCGGTGGATGTTTCTGCTCCGGGGGCTAAGAATCTGGGCCCGTTTGTTCTGATAGGAGGGCTTTGTATCAAATTGAAAAGTTCGTGAATTGAGTTACGTCTGGCCTTGTATTAATTTGGCGAGTGGAACAGGACAGGTATAAAGTTATCTCCGTTCTACTGCTTGAAAAGCCACCATGTCCTACCTATACATTTCATAGTCAAAGGAGCCAAATCTTCCGCACTTGTTGGATGATTCCCATCACGGATATTAAGCCCTTCTTCGTACCCCCATCTTAGTCGTCATGCCAAACCCTACATCATCTTTCCACCCCCGAATCCAAGCATATGCAGTCCAACAATCAAAAGTAGTGCTTCGCTAGAGACCCAACCAAGTGTGCGTTTTCTTGATGTGAAATGACCCAGCGGAAACAAGATTGGCAGATGACGTCCCGACCAGTACCTGATACTCGCCGGCCTCTACGACCCATCTGCTCTCCGACTCATCCCAAAAGCTGCCGGCGTAAGCATCAATTGCGACCTGAACCTCTTTTTTCACACCAGCCGTCAAAGTTATCTTGTCGAATCCGTGGAGTTCTTTCACTGGTCGTTTGATGCTTGATCCGATCGGAGAGATATATACCTGCAATACCACACTGCCATCGTACTCACCTGTGTTGGCGATCTCGACTGTAACAGCCGCGCAGGCCGTCGTGGCTTTCAAAATCTTAAATTCGGTGTATGATAAGCCGTGTCTAAGGCAATTCAGGTCAGGAAAGACTTGACAAGGACAGTTCAAGGACGTGGCCTTACCCGAAAGGAAACAAAACGCCACGCTTCATGATGTCGTAGTACTTGTACCCAACGTATATATCCTCTCCGTACAATACTCTTCCTTTCGTAGCACCAAAGTTGAGGAATGACGGCGTGTCCTCAAGGCGTTCCGGCCATGTCATGGAGAGCTTGCCACTGGGGTTGACATCGCCAAACAAGACATCTGCAATACCATTGCCGGTCTCATTGCCACCGTACCAGGCATGTAGCAGCGTCTGGGCCTGTGATATCCACGGCATCGAAAAGGGGGTCCCACTTTGGGTTACGACGACCGTCATAGGGTTCGCTGCCAGAATACTTGAGATGAGATGGTCAATTCCAGGCGGTAGGTTTATATCGTCTCTATCATAGCCTTCACTCTCAAAATCGCTCTTTTTGCCAGTTACCTTAGGATCGCTCCGATATTAAAGAAAATTGAAACATCCTTACATTTAGTCCCGTGCAAAGAACCACGTAGTCAGCTGCCTTTGCCACTGCCACTGCATCCTGAACTGCAGTCTCCGGATCAATCTCTAAGCAGGCACCCAGACGTGCACCACCACCACCGAAGCTAACTACACCAATATTCTTCAGTTGAGACGTGCTCATGCTGCCCCAATCTAGCCTTAACTTGTACTGCCGACCTGCTTCCAAGTGTACAGTGGCCTTCTCTTCACGTGTCCCTTTCCCGAAAAAGGCCGTGCCAGACTGCTGGGCAGTAGAATTGTCGATGATGAGCTTATCATCCAAGAAGAGATTCCCTGTGCCACAGACAACTAGGCCAAAGGTCCAGGGCCCTGTAGTATCAGGGACAAAGAAGGCATCGACTTGCGCGTAGAACAGTTCTCGATGCAAGCCAGGAGGATTATAATCCATTAGTTGAAATTCAGTTTCTTGTATGACTGTTTCGGCGATGCACTTGCGATTCGTAACTGAAATGTCTTCGTTAAAGACTCGCATAGATGCTCCTGGCTGGATTCCATCCAACATCTTGAGACTGTGAATGACAGGAAGCATCTTGTGCGCGTATGCACCGATAGAATATATAATCTCGGAATCTGTCCCGCAAAGTTTCTGAGTAACGGCATCAAAAAGTGTTGTAGAGTAAGAGGGTTGTAGTGAAGCGCTGCCACCGCCATAAAGAGCCGGGGTCTTGACATGAGATCCTATCAAGGCAACCTTCATAGATCTGGGAATAGGTAGCACTTTGGCCTCGTTTTTCAGAAGTACAATACTCTTGGCGCAAATCTCTCGGTTCAAGGCTCTGTCTTCTGGCGTATCAAGATGACCTTCGACTTTCGATAGTGACAACTTCAAAGCACGCTTGACGGTTTTGAGAACATTTCGCGCACGCGCATCAATTTCTCCCTGTGATACAAGTCTGGAACTGAGGGCAAAATCGGCCAGGCTGCCTCTATAACGGGACGGACCTGGCATTTCCAGATCGAGACCGGCTTTGAGGGCTTGACTGGTAGAATAAGTGCCATACCTGCACAACTTCAGTCTTATGGAACAGATAAAAATTTTTGGCATACGTACCAGTCGCTCACCGTCAACGGATTCCACTTCCACTCGTCTCGCAAAATATGCTTCAAGAATCTCTCGCTGTGTGACACATGTGATCCATTGACTTTATTATATGCTGTCATTAGACACGCTGGGCTTGCATCTCGCGCCACGATCTGAAAAGGCCTCAGATAGACCTCTCGCAGAGCGCGTTCAGTGACGATAGTATCAACAGCCCTTCGTTCGTGCTCTTGATCGTTGCATACAAAGTGCTTTGGCGTAGCTAAAATGCCTAAGCTCTCACAACCTTGGATTATCGCAGCAGCCAAGATTCCTGAGAGGTGAGGATCCTCGGAGTACGACTCGAAGCTTCGGCCACCTGCAGGTGACCGTGGATTATTGATCGTCGGTCCAAGCCAGCAATGAACCCCTTTAGCCATGCAGTCTCTCGCGAGTAGCTCCCCGGCTCGGAACATGAGTGCTTTGTCCCAGGTTGATCCTAAAGCTGTGCCGCAAGGAATGCATGTGGCTGGAGCACCTCCAAAGAATCTCGTTCCTCGGACACCATTTGGACCATCTGAAAACCTGATTGAAGGGACGTTGAAATCGGGTAGGGCCGTTGTGTGCCAAAAGTCACTGCCTGTAGTAGTTCAGAAAGTTTGCAGGTGAGATAATAAGCCGCTCTGGAGCTCACCTGAGACCAAAGCAATCTTCTGGGCGTTTGTTGCATGTTCAAGGACATACTCAATATCGAAATCCATGAGGGACACACCGTCTTGCGTAGGTATGTAATAGGAGATTTGGAAACTGGTAGACCTTGAAATTTTCTGAGTCCTCTGTGAGAGATAGGAAGGGATACTCGTAGGGACCGAAAAGCTTAGTCAAAGGGGACAAGAGAAAGTATCTGCCGCAGAACGAGGCCCGATATCGTAGATCTCTTTGGCAGGGATAAAGTAGCAAGTATGTCTTAAACCCCACCCTCGAACCCTCGACAAACTTTCTCATCCGGGTTTGGCGTCATTGTAGATACGGAGTCTGTTGGGGGATTCTCGGAAGAACCTCGCACAAGACTGCGGGTGTAGGTTGAATTGTCCCGAACGGGCAAAGGCCGCTCCGCCTCCAAACCTCGCATTAGGTCCCGCATCCACCGGAGGCGACTATTATTTACAACACCGCACATGATTCGGACACTCGGAACCTGCTCCCCGCTTGCATTAAGATCTTGAGGCTAAGAATAGCGCGAAGCGTGGATGAAGTTTTTTTTGGGGGGGGGTAGAGTATTACACCATAATATACGATATCTTCAAGTTACCCGCTCTGCTAGATGGATCACCTCAACGTATCCGACTTTATGTGCTCTGTTTTAATAATACTATACATTGACATATTACTAGAATACTAGAGACATCTACAATTTCCCCTGAGGAACCTCTTGTTGTACACTCCTGCTTTCTTCACCATCGTGCCGTAGTATGAAAGGAGCTTTGAAAGTATGCATTCTTAGTATTAGCAGAGACCATGGTGATAAGGTCGTAACTAATCGTTGCACATGTAGTCACAATCTGCATTATTGGACTAAACGTCTTGGAAGTAAATTCTCGTTTCGGCTGCAGCGATTCTTGATATCAAATAAAAAAAAAATGAAGTAGAATATACTGATTCGTGCCATTCCTTTCCATCAACAAAGTAATTGAGTGAATTAAAAGTTGAAAAATCATTCCCAAATATCTCGCTATTCGCATACATCATTCATTCCCGCACAGCTACACTGTCGCAGATCGAGTACGAGGCAAGTCGTGCCAGTATCAAAACAAGAGCACGCAGAACTCTTCCTAGAACCGACATCTTGGCTGACTAGGATGTCTTCACGTCGATCACCTCCACGTGCGTAGCGTCATCACTGACCCCCTTGTCCCGCTGAATTTCATTCAAGATCGCACCGTCTTGAGGCAGCTCGGCACTATCACCATCGAAGATCCGGGCCATCTCTTCCAAAGAATGGCCACGTGTCTCGGGATATGTGTAGTAGATGGTAGTGACTATCAAGAAGCCCATTACGATATAAACAAAGTAGTACTTCCATGCGATGGCTTGAAGAGCAATAGGGTTTACGAAGATGTTGAAAAATACTGCCGCCAGGGTGGTGGTGAGAGTGACGGCAACTCCACGAGCACGGAGTCCGTATTGCCAGATTTCTACTGGATATGCGACAAGAAGTGGGGTGAAGGCGATATCGTAAAATGCGTAGTAGATGAACAAGAATGGAATCACTGCGGTTCCAACAGAGCTCACGCCCCTGCTCGCAAATGAGCCTGATAGTCCAGTGATGACGATATAAGCACAGAGCATGCCAACGGCGGAAGTGAGGAAGAGGAATCGTCGGCCTAATTTGTCCACCATAGATGCAGCGAGGACTGCGATCAGGAGGTTCCACAGCTGAAGAAACCCATTCAAGAGAGTTTGCTGAGTAACACTGGTAATGCCGACCGAAGTGAGGATCAAGGCGAGATAGTAACTGACCTGGTGAGAGATTAGTCATGTAATTGAAACTCTGATTCGGTGAGGCATAAAGTCACTTACAATTCCATTTCCGCTCCACTGGGCAAAGATGCCTAAGGTAACAGTGATCCAGAGTCTGTGACGATTGCCTTTCGTCTTCGTCAGGTCGGTGTAGCTCGTGGTGGTTTGTGCATTTCTCTCCATCTCCAGGGTTTGTTCGATCTCAATAAGTTCAAAGGCAACTAAGGGAGATGTCTCGTCTCCGCCAGCGTGGTATTCCACCAGGACTTGACGAGCCTCGGCAATGCGGCCTTTGGATACTAGCCAGCGGGGCGATTCTGGCATCATGTAAACACCAAATATAAAGAAGAAAGGCACTGGAATTTGCGTCAAAGATGGTATGCGCCATGACCAGTTACTTTCAAGATTTCGGGTGCCGAATGTGACCCCTGTCCATCGCCATTAACCTCTTGTTCGTGTTCTCTGACAGTTTCATTGTGTGAACTTACATGCCGCGATGATAGTGCCAACGTAGTAGCAGCAGCTATGAGGTCGTCAGTGATTATTCATGGAGCCTTCAGTGATATAGCACTTACTTGTAAAGTGAAGTGGCCTTCCCACGGTGCGTGGGATAGGCAATTTCAGTGATGAGCGTTGGAGCAGATCCAACCCAAGCGCTTCCATGACCAACAATGACTCTGCCGACGATAAAC
>Ga0302140_10006103_pt1 | contig 15142 bp, 15 predicted proteins | sample I_Bog_E1_1_FD_202095 | JGI IMG/M metagenome (GOLD analysis project Ga0302140, IMG submission 202095) | Peat permafrost microbial communities from Stordalen Mire near Abisko, Sweden - I_Bog_E1_1 | ecosystem: Environmental > Terrestrial > Soil > Wetlands > Peat | place: Sweden: Abisko, Stordalen...
TTGGTAGCTTGGTGGGAGGCCGGATTGAGAGTGCTTGATGTTGGATCAAGCATTTCGTGCATTTTGAAATGTGGTCGAGAGGAGTCACTCCCACGGTCCAGACGTGTAAGTCAATTTTATGCAGAACCTCCATGAATCTTGCTTTTATTTTTATATCCTCTCTGCTGGATGCATTTATCTAGAGGTGTTGAGTGCTTGGAGCTTTGGACGTCGCGAGATGTGCTTGGCGGATGGCCAGCTATCATTGAGAGTATTTTGAAGGTTGGCCGTTGTTGTTGAGGAGTGGGGACTCGAGAGATGAGTAGGTCTAAATATTGATAAAAAGCTCAATGATGGCTTTTGGCCATTTATTATTTGACAAATAATGCTCAGATTCCAACAAAGTTCTTCGGGGCCTCTGCTGCAGAGCAGCAGCAGCAAGTAGGGGTGGTGACGTTGGAGTTGCAGGTAAGACAAAGGATAAAGTGGCGATAAATGGGATGAAACCCGCACCAACAACAAAACATGTCAATACGCACATACAGGCTGGGCTAATGCTTTTAACGGCATCTCTAGTATTTGACTTCCTTTGGGGAAAGAAGAGAGAAGTCTCTGAAAATGTGCACGTGACGTGCGAAAAAAGCTAAGTCTCGATTTTGAAGCGGAGCTTTCCAACTTCTCTCCTCCGACTCTATCACCATAATTTTTGCATTCAACCCGCCTCGTTCGCAGGCCCTTGACCCCTTAGCACGAAGTCTGCGCTCATGCTGTGATTCAGCTTCTTGCAGGACGGCCTCGCTCCTCTAGGATTATGGACCTCGTACAACTCCCGGTTTCCAACCAACATCCTCATGGAGTCACCGTCGGGCCTGCCTATTGACTGCCGCGTCGCAGCCTTATCACAGTATATGGACAATAAACCCAGCCACACAGGATCAGAACCTCTGTGGCAGGTCTGATGGCTCGACACGTCAGTTAGTCGGTGAGTCGAAGGGTCCTCAAGGCTGCAGTGGCAGTGCTGTTTCGTGCCGGCTAAAGCCGAGACCATCGCAGCTGTGCGGCTGAGAACCAGCCAATTCATCTAACATCCAGATGGTTCGATTCATCCAGCGGATTGGATCGTGGCGTGTCGCGTGCAGCCCCGAACCTTTGTTTCTTTGGTTGAGTTGACGCGGGTTGGCCGGCCCCCAACGATCTCAACGAATCGTGTTGAGGTTCTCCCAGGCATCATGGACGCGAGATGTATGTAAGGCAAGCAACGTGCAGGCTTGCGACCAGTGTTTGCCTGTCTTCTGCCTGCGGTGGCTGAAAGTGTAGGGCATGTTTGAGATGACCGATGACACAGAAGACGCAAGGCTGCGCAGTCACGCCGATTATAACTTGAGAGCATCTCCCCAGTGGGCGTTGCCTACGGTGCCTACAGCAAGTATTTTGCTACATGTGTTCTTTGTGCGACTGATCTTTTCCTGTTATCAAAAACGTTTCCAATTACTGTACCTCGAAAACATGTCTTCTGCCGTCGATACAAGCGACTCCGAGCAAGATGCCAGGCAAAAAAACGCAGCGCCACCGTCTTTCTCCAATAGCAAGTCGAAGTCCAAGAAAAAACGGAAGCCTCTCCCACCTCAAGAGACCATCAATAGAATATGGTCTCGCTTTTCCGCGCAAAAGTTCAGCAAGGCGACCGTTATCTTGCCGTTCGCCTCTCAAACTGTGCAGAACTGCGATGCATCTAAGCCTCCGAAACCTCCCCAGCCCGAGCGGAACAATCTTCTCGTGTCTGAAGACTACGAAAGAGCCGTACAAGAGTGTCGAGCAAGAGTAAAAAAGCTTATAAAAGAATGTCGTCGAGTGAACATGAGATATCGAGATCCAGATTTCGATATCGATTGGGACTTGAAATGGGGAAAGGGCCATTGCCTCAACAGCCTAGGGGACGACAAGTTTGAAATCGATAGGCAGGCTTTTGCAAGCCTGACCTCAAATTCCCCAAAGGCTGTGAAAAGAGTTCATGAAATCTTCGACAAACCCACTTTCCTAAAAGACAAGATCGTGCCAAGCGATATCAAGCAGGGGTCTGTGGGAGACTGTTGGCTGATGGCGAGTCTGACGGCCCTAGCGAATATGGAAATCGGAATTGAACGCATCTGCATTGAGTGGGATACTAAAATTGGTATATACGGTTTCGTATTTCATCGAGATGGCGAGTGGATCCAAGTGATCATCGACGACAAACTCTATCTGAAGTCACCGGATTGGGACTCACCCTCAGTTCAACGCCATTTATTGGAACAGACGGATAAAGAAGATGTCGAGACTGAATATCGGAAAACCTATCAGACGGGATCTCAGGCCTTGTTTTTCGCCCATTGCCGAGACTCAAATGAAACTTGGCTGCCTCTGCTTGAGAAGGCATATGCTAAAGCTCACGGGGACTATTCCAGCTTGAACGGTGGATGGATAGGGTGAGCATGGAATGAAACCCCTCCTTTAAACTTTGCTGACTTGTCGTAGTGAAGGAGTTGAGGATCTTACCGGCGGCGTAACAACTGAGCTCTTGACATCCGATATTCTGGATAGAGATGAGTTCTGGAACAATGAGATTGTGAAGGTGAACAAAGAGTTCCTCTTCGGCTGCTCAACGGGCCTGCTAGATGGTGGATATGGAACCAGAGATGGGATATCAGAATGCCACGCCTATGTCATCATGGAAGCTCGACAACTATCGACTGGACAAAGATTACTTAAACTTCGCAATCCGTGGGGCAAGGGGAAGAAAGGGAACTGGGAAGGAGCATGGTCTGATGGGAGCAAAGAATTTACGCCTGAAGCCCAACTAGAACTGAACCATAAGTTTGGAAGTGACAGTGTTTTCTGGATCTCGTATGAAGATCTTCTACGCAAATATCAACATTTCGATCGGACTCGACTCTTTATGGACTGTCCCGACTGGCGGATCACTCAGAAATGGATTAGCGTTGAAGTGCCTTGGAAGGCAGAGTTTGAGCAGAAGTTTAAGATCGTACTGAAGAAAGAATCACCCGTCGTACTAGTGTTGAGTCAACTCGACGACCGTTACTTCGAGGGATTGCAAGGACAGTACACTTTCAGATTGCAATTCCGACTCCACGAAGTAAACTCGCCTGGAGAGGACGACTATATTGTTCGAAGCCACGGTAACTACTTGATGGAGCGAAGCGTCGTCACAGAGCTCAAGAGTTTGCAACCTGGTACATATACTGTTTTTGTTATGGTGGTGGCTGATCGAAACATGAACCGGGATGCTGTGGAAGACGTTGTGAAATCGCAGTGTCGGAGAAGGACCGACAATGAAAAGTTAGCTCAGGTGGGGATGTCTTACGATATTGCACACAACAAAGGTGCGGCTTATACCACCTCGAAATCAGCCGCTCAGAAAGCCCATGATAAGGCCAAGGCTCGAGAGTCAAGAATTGCAATGAGACGAAAGAATTGGGAGAGGAGACAGCTGAGTCGCGAGATTATACGGAAACAGGAAAAGAAGAATCGAGAGAAGCGTGAGCAGAAAGCAGCAAAGGACACCGCGGATGCCAAAGCGAAGCAGGAGAAGGAGCCCAAAGACAAGGCTATTCAGACTGATGATATCAAAGAAGTGGCTTTGGAAACCGCAGACAGAGGAATCCAAACCGAAGATCGAAGCGCCTCAAGCGTCGAGTTCGACAATTTAGCGCTTCCGCCTCCACTAGAAGCAACAAACGAGACCGACAAGGGAGTTCAGACCGACTACTTTTCCGCTTCTGAGTCTCCTGATACCCCCGAGACACCGAAAAGCAGCTCGATTGCAGGTTCTTTTAGCTCTGTTCCTCGAGTGCCCCGGATGTATCCGGGAGGTCCTCCTCCACCACCGCCTCCTGCCTATAGATCCGGCCGAAAAGGCTCAGTACCCGGACCCCCTCGGGGACCTCCTCAACGCCAACAGTATGTCATTTCAGATGGCGAGTCGAGCGCCAGTCCAATATCAGATTTCGATGATATGTACAGCGACGACGATCCAACATTGAAGCCCAGGGTTATAAATACTACTGGGGTTGTGCCCAAATCGAAAGTCAAAGATAGCGATGATGATGACGGGCCTGAGCCCTGGAATGCAGTCTGTATCGTTGGTCTTAGAGTGTACAGCAAGGATGAAAACCTGGAAGTACGGATTTCGGAGGACGGCGATGATGACAAGTCCGAGACTGACGAGCAGGAAGACGAAGGTAGTGAGGCTGATGTTGAGGATGGTGGCGACGATGCGGAAACAGAGAAAGGTGGCAAGAATGGCGACGGCAATACTACGAAATCTAAGGGCGACAAATCAGACGAAAGCAGTTCGCAGATCAGAGCGAAAGAAGATGAGGTTCTTATCTTGGACGACGATGAGAAGAAAGCTTTGGTCGGAGGCTGAGTAGAATCAAGCGTCAAGAACGATATCGAGACTGGTAAAGCCACACACACGGAAGGAACATCGGAAGCAACAACCGCCACGGAGAAATAAGAGCAGTTTATTGGATTTTTAAGAGATTTTGTCCGGATGTAGCTGCTTATAATTGGGGGCATTCTACTCATTCGTAGCAGGATTACGCTTCTCAATCCCATATCGTTACGAGGTCATGACATGCATGTGGGTAATGGTTGCATCTTGTGAGCATGTATCAGTACTTTCTTCACTCTATTTGTAATACAAATCTTAGCTTTATATAACACAAGGTCTGTGGATTACTTTTCCGAAGCACCGTTTTACTTTGAAGTCGTCCAACAACGCCTCTTCCACACCATGGCAGCTGTCATGGTACTCTTCTTCAAAGAACGTCTGATACTGGACAATACTTTATGTCTTCAAGTGAAGCATCTACCGGAACGGGACAGATACCTTGGCGAGTAAAAGTGAAGGCAAATCAAATGCGAATCTCTTCTCGAGCAAATCGGCACTCTTCGCGACATGTGACGGTTTTTACGAACTGCTATTTATGAACTTGCAACGGACTTCTGCGATAGCAGGTGGACTCAAAGCGTCTCAGGGTTGCCCGGTAAGAGGAAATCACCCCTTTTTAGCTAAAGGTCAAGGTTCTTCTACTGTATCTTCTTTAAACATGGTCGTCGCTTACCTCGCGTACTCCTACTATTCTAAGGTTAATTGGTTGTTTAAATCCTGTTGTGCTGTTGTGCTTCAGCTTTATTTCGGGCTGAGTAATCTTCAGACTATTGACCGACCTATCGAACGACGAAGAGGCCGTGTATATTGTTTGCAAAGTATCAGCTACCTGCAATGTTCCAAACTTTGAGTATCATTGGTACAAGGTACCAGGTGCAGGCAAGATCATTGCCAAGATGGACGAGAGACAGTAATTGAGTATAAAGAAGGGGATATCCTCGATCAAGGAATTGACGCCAGCAGCTCAAGCTTCATATCCAGATCAATCCAGTCCAATATAATCCCACTGCAATATCTATTCTGCCAGTACTCTCTTGGACTATCCGCACCTTCAAACCATTACCAATATCCATTCGCCATGCATTCCCGCCTTTTCAGCAAACTTCTCCCAGCCGCCAATCTCTACACCACAATCTCCGCATCGATTCTCTCCCGCGGCCAACCAGTCGACAACCCCACCGCTCTCTCTCTCGCCTCAACAGTCAACCTCACTCACCACTCCGTCAGCATCAACACGTCTACCGAAGCCTGGGAAGGCAAGCACTGGCACTACAAAGCAGTCAATCCGGAAAGCGGCAAAATGGAAGAATCCAACCATCTTCATCGTCGATATGGATCTCTCCGAGGAAAATTCAACAGCGTCTTTCGGAACCAATGAGACATCGCTAGTGAGCCGTGGTACCACAGCTGTGGATCTATCGGAGAGGTGTATCCCGAGATGGGTCTGTGACCGGACTTATGCCTGTAGGGATGCAGCTGTCCTGACAGGAGCCATGACTTAGAATCAGGCGATTGCGGTGGGCAATGCTATACACAATCGTTTGTACGCCAATGATGCTCAGTTGGGGAAGCGGTTGTCTGACGGGGTGATAATTGCTTTCGCTGTTGGTGTTATTAATTCAGCTGTTACTACACCTCTTCGTAAGTTCAAGTTTCTATTCTCCATCGCTGTGACTTGTTAGTATACCTGTCATGACGTTTATTCTTTTCCTCTGTTGTTGCTCGGGTAACTATCATTACCTAAGTCACAGCACGAGGAGAAAATCTTGAAAGACTTGTCTAGAAGCAATACTAACCCATGCCTTCCTCGACAGAATGGTTCATCACCAACAAGCTACAACAAGACGCAAATAAGAACGTGAAAGACCAATGCGTTAGCAATAATGACTTGAAGGCGACCATCGATTTACTGCGCGCTGACACAATGGACCTGAGAGCGCAGCATGAACTGAAAGGCGATTGGGATGCGACAACTTATTCCCATACCTCTATAAATAAAAATAATAAGGTGCAGGGGCAGAATCTTGTGCATGCTGTGAAGTCTGCAAGTACCTCGAATAATTTCAATGCTTTAAGTTGTGATGAATAGCTTGTTAGAAGTGGTTGAGGGAAAAGGGCAGAGAGAGAAGGTTTGGAAAGACGGAGATTGTTAAATGTGGACAAGAACTAGTATGCAGAGTTATTGTACTAATAAAGGCGGCAGGTTCCCCGCTGCAAGCACAAATTATATACCGCAAAATGTAAGGTGACTGGACGACCTGGTTTCCAATACTTCAAATTCAGCTAAAATCTAATCTTCGTAAACCATCATCAAGAAGAAGCACACCGGAAAATAGTACCATCTTCCTCATGGCACTTACCAGGGGATTCCGGTAAGCTGGGAATGGGAGGAGCTGCGATAGTGTAGCCAATAGAAATACAGCTCGCTCGGGTGGATTCTGTCTACTTTCGAGCAGCTGTGTGGGGTCGCAGGGGTCCTGTTGTAGCGGGTATACTTATTGCCGGCAATCCTCAAAACCATTAGTTCAGAAGAGGTCTTTTTATGCATAGCACCCGCAAGAAAGGATACTCGTACTTCTCTTTCTCATAATTCTACACATCCTCACCGGACGAATTGCAATGGCCCAAACTTCAGTCCTCACCATGTTCTCCGTAGTGGGACAAACAGTACTCGTTACAGGCGGAACATGAGGCATCGGCTAAGCTGTGATTCTAGCACTTGCAGAAGTCGGAGAAGATATCGTTCTTCCTTCTGACATCTGCTCCGAATATTGGGGGAGCTAGCGTTACTACGCCACACAAAGTAGAAATCATGAAGTACTGCTCCTCGATCTCTGAACATGCAAAGAATTGTGGTGCGGTCAATACTCTCATTCGGGAGGAAACTAGTAGCAGCGAAAAGGGCAACATGATCAGAGGAGACAATACCGTCTGGAAAGGACTTGTTGTGGTGCTGGAACAACGGGCTGGGAAACTCTCAAACAAGAATTTGAAGACGGCTCTTGTTGTAGGAGCAGGTGAGAGCTTCTATCCCTTAAGTCAATGAAGCGCCTTGCTCGGAGTTCTTCTCAGAAGGTGCGTCTAGAGCTGCTCTATATGCTTTGCACCAATTTGGTTGCAACACGATCTCCCTGAGCAACCGGACGCGAGCAACAGCAGAAGAAATCGCTCAAAGCTTTGCTTCTCTCTTCAAGATCATCGTCATAGGCTCACTTGAAGAATTTTCGAATGACGGACGCATCGCCCCAGATATTCTCGTGGTTCCAGACATTCTCATTGGAACAATCCCGGCCGACAAGACAACACTGAACTCTTTCCCCCAGAGTCTGTTTGCCAAGCCAGAGGGCGTGTGTGTTGACATGTCTCACAACCCACGCTATACACCACTCCTGGCAGCCACAGAGTATGGGGAAGGCAGATTGGAGAACCGCTACAGGGATCGACGTTCGGCTGCAACAGGCCTTCACCCAGTTTTAGATGTTCACTGGAAGAGGCACCAAGAGAAGTTATGTGGGAGGCAGTCAGAAAAGCAGATGCAGAGAAGGAAGCTCTTAAGAAGTAGTTGTTCAAGAAGAATTATACGAAACACAGTCAAGAGAGATTAGACGTGATTGGGTGTTAAACTTTCATGTGTCGAACTTTATGAGTGTGTGACTTCGGACTTGGCTCAAACGTAGAAGAGCTTGAAAGGAAATAGGTCAAGTCTCCAGAAGCACCCCCTCGACAGACATTGGAGGCTTGACGAAGCAAAAATTGTCGGGGATCCGCCTTGAGGGGCAGTCCCATCGATGCCCACTTCCATTGACCATTCATCAGGACTAAGCTCGATGTATTCCGGTTTCCAGTACATCCTAGCAGGAGACCAAGGTGCTCTCCATGACGTTGAACTGAATGGTGGAGTGGAGTCTGGACATGTAACCTCAGCTGATTCCCAAGTTCTCAATGAGGTCGAAACGACCCCTCGAATCCAGGCGCCCAGCAACGGGTGAGATCATCTTCGCGCAGCGCGAAAGCAGCTTCGTTGTGAGAAGCAACAGAAGTTGTCGTTAAGTAATTTGTTTTACTGGCGATGGTTGAGAAGAAAGGAAGAAAAAACTTGGGTCGCGAAGAAGTTTTCCATCGTGCACGAGCCGAGCCGAGGGTGGCTTGGCATCAAAACATCCCCGCCATCATGGACCTCACGTCATTCCACATCTGCTTCCTCCCCATATTCCCAACTTACCACCAAAATGCTACTCCTGGGCCTTACCGGCTCGATCGCAACCGGAAAATCAACCGTCTCCTCAATCCTCTCCTCCGCACCGTACTCCCTCCCCATAATCGATGCCGACATCCTTGCGCGAAAGGTAGTCGAACCAGGTACAGCTGGATATAAAGCAATCCTCTCGCATTTTCAATCCACAACTCCCGACCTTCTGTTACCATTCCCCGACGATCCGAAGTATGATCGGAGTAAAGGCGCACCATTAAACAGACCGGCGTTGGGTAGGAGAGTTTTTGGAGATTCGGAGGAGAGGAAGAAGGATCGTGGCGTGCTCAATGGCATTGTGCATCCGGCAGTCAGGAGGGAGATGTACAAGGCGTTGCTACGGGCATACTTGAGAGGTTGCTGGGCGGTGGTACTGGATGTTCCTTTGCTGTTCGAGAGCGGCCTGGATACACTTTGCGGGACGGTCATGGTGGTTGCTGTTAAAGATCCCGTTATACAAATGAAGAGATTGAGGGAGAGAGACCCACACTTGACCGCAGAAGAAGCAGAGAATAGGGTTAGGAGTCAAGGGGATGTCAGGGAGAAGGCTAGGAGATGTGAGGAGAGGGGTCTAGGTAAGGGGGTTGTTGTTTGGAATGACGGTGGCAAAGCTGCGTTGAAGGGCGAGCTGGATCGAGTTATGCGCGAGGTTACGAGGAGTAGTCCAAGATGGTGGGCTTGGCTACTTCTACTATGTCCGCCACTGGCCGGAGTGGCTGGTATCTGGAACTATTGGCGGAATTTGGTCATCAATCGGAGGTGGAAGGAGAAGGAGCCGATGGCCAAGGCTAAGTTATGAGATGGCTCACAAACATGCCTTCTATCACCAAAAGCACTCACATAAACATTACCAGCATGGCGTTCATTCCAGGACAACTATATCCCTGGTTCTCTGACGAGTCTCTGCTGAAGTATTCTTGCCAGTTGAGCATGACTGCGCCGTCATCCAGAAGATATTCGAACTGGGTTCACATTGTTCCCAGCCAGCCAAGCGCAAGTATATCTTAGGGGTGTGAACCATTTTCTTTTAGAAGAGGTTTCAATTCGGCATAGTTTCTAATTACTTGGTTGGCCTAAAGTTCAACTGAGCGCAAACCCTTGAGATTTCGTAAGGGTTCAATGTCACGCGGTTGTGGGATGATCCCTGTCTTCATTTTAGAGAATCTCTTTATTTTCTAGGATATGATCTGACCCAATTTATTTCATCGAGTAATCAATTTCCCAATCTGATGCCCGAGCCTTGAAAAGGTCTCCTTATTGTTTCCAGAATCTTCAATACAAATGGCTTCTATTGGGTCCCAATTCGAAGTCAAAATATGGAAATTGCTGCACCCAGTGTGCTATAGATTTCTGATGGATAATGAAGCTGCCTTTCAAGACTCAATCATGTCATAAAAGAAGACCTTGATACATATTCCCTTAATTTTCCTCGTCTTCACTTCAATGAAAGGTCCCTAGGCCGCAGTGCACAACCTGTCATATAAGGAACTATTTCCCTCGAAAGATTCCGTAATTTGAGTAGACAAATTCGAAGAGATCCTGTGTCAAAGTCAGGCAGTGCAATTGCAGACTTCAATCATTGTAAGAGATTCCCTACTGTGTCCTAATTTGGCTAAGCTCGTTCTTAGTGGTTCCCTCCAAACTCGGAAACCTAACGTCAAGACCCAAACCATCCCCGTGACCAACCCGTGACCACCGACTTTCTCGACACAACCTACCATACCTCCTCAAAATCTGATACATACGAGTTTGCTATAGACTCTGCTCATACTCCTCTCTGCGCAATCACGATCTGTTCTCTTCTGTCATTTCAAGTCGCAGATTGAGGTGGGCACTGCACGTCACATCACGTGAAAGCTCGACCAGGTCTGTCTATAGACAAAGACCTTTGAGCAACAGGTTGTGAGTTCCCACTGAGTAAGTCAGACAATGCAGACTGCTTTTGAGCGGTGTGCTGACATGGCCAGTTGACGAGCGGTACTGCAGTCTCTCTCCAGGGAGCTCTAAGGCACCGTCCAGCTTCAAACACCTCCCTCCTCCTCCGAATTGCACAGAAGAGTGTCTGATTGAGACTCCAAGGAGTAAGTCTTCTCATCTCCCTATACATATACCTCCTGTTTCAGCCCATCTAATCCTTGGGAAAGGCACTTTTCATCTTCGCAAACTTCGTCGCATTTATCAACGAGTACAACCCTGATAACGGATCAAAAGACCGCATTCCTCTCCTACCAATGACAGCCACATGATTCAATCTACCACAGCACGTTGATTTCTTGATGAAGAGAACACCGATATCCCTTTGCGTCCCCAATACTTCTGCGCCGCGGGAGCTGTTGCAGACTCTATATCTAGCATAACATATTTGAATCAGCTGAAGGCAACATACAAGGTCTTTGGTGATATTCCAGTTCGTATTAAATTTTGGACACAGTCTTAGAGCTTTGCTGATATTCATAGATCCAGCATCTTATAGCCAAACACTGGGTGGTCTTCCCAATTTCCTCCAAATATGGGTTTCATGGAGTATGTGGTTGGCGCTCAGATGGCTCAAATGGCGGCAAGGGCGAGAGCACCACCTCTACGACGTCGATCAAGGTCTCCACAAAGAAAGTTGATTGTTCACGTCGAAAATTCCGAGTCAGAGTACGAGACCTCTTCACCTGACGAGTCCTCGAAATCGACTCAGAGATCGAAAGTCAAGATTGAGACAAGAGACGAGAAAGGGAAGAAGAAAGTACGTTTTGCAGAGGAGGAAGGAAAGCCCAAGTCGTGCTTGAAGAAAGGCACCAAAGACTCGAGAAGTGAGAGCAGCGGCGAAGACTCTGGAAGTGAATGCACCTGCAAGTCCTGTGACACGCCCGAGGATAAGAAGGGCGGCAAAGGTGAAGGGCAAAAGCCTAACGACAAGCAAGCGAAAAAGCAGAACCAAAATCAGAACCAGAAGCAAGCCGACAAGCAGTCTCAAGGCAATAACAGTTCTGGCTCAACCAACAAAGGCAACAAGCAGCAACAAACCAACCAGAATCAAGGTCGCAATCAGCAGCACAGCAACGCCAATCAAGGCTCAAATCGGCCCAATTCCTCGCAACCTCGCCACCACGGCGTCGCCTTTCCAAGAGTCGCTGCAATGGGTCGAACGCTGATGTCCTCACGAGCCAACGTGGTTCTACGGGAGGATGTCATGGAATGCCCTTCTGATCCACGCCCAAACGCATTCTTCGATCCAAATACAAGCGTTCTGAGAGTCTACCATGGCCCGGTCTATGGCAATCCATATGCTACGCTCGTTCCTCACGGAATGCCAATTGGCACTGGTCCTCCACAGGGTGCCCAATTCGGCCAATCTTCCCAGATGTATGGTCCAATGTATGGTAACGGATACGGTTATGGTGGACCACCAGTGAACAATGCCAATCAGCCATGGGGTGGACCGCCTCCAACTCCTCGACAGCAAAATCAACAAACTCAGCAACGAAACTCCCCAGCTGCTAGCCAAAACAACCCGCAAAGCCGGAAGTCACCTGCAAACGATGGCTGGTTCACAGTCACCCCACAGGAAGCTGATAATATGGCTAAAGTCCAGATGCCTGGCGCTTGGAACAATGATAACAACGACTCGAACCAGAATAATACGACTTGGGGTGATCAGAACCAAAATTCTAACTCAAACGATAACAATGGCTGGGGTGATCAAAATCAAACTTCCAATTCCAATGATAACAACTCTGGAGGTAAGGGAGACCCAGCTCCGACTACAACCACTGCAAAGGAGAATAACACTTCGACAGGCAACTGGGGAGACAACCAAAATTCCACTTCGAATAACAACACTTCCTGGGGCAGTTCTAAGGACAATTCTGGAGGTAAGGAGAATTCAGATCAACCTAAAACTACGCCAACCATCAGTAACACTTCGACAGGCAATTGGGGAGGCAACCAAACTTCAACGTTGAATAACAACTCCTGGGGCAATTCCAATGGAAACTCTGGAGGTAAGGAGAATTCAAATCAACCCACAGCCACGACAAACGGCAGTAACACTTCGACAGGCAACTGGGGAGGTAACCAAAATTCTACTTCAAACGACAACTCCTCCTGGGGCAATTCCAATGGAAACTCTGGAGGTAAGGAGAATTCAAATCAATCCACAACCCCAACGGCCGACAATAACAACGCCGCAGGTTGGGGAGGAAATCAAAATTCGAGTTCGAACAATGATAGTAACAATGGTTGGGGCAATACAAACTCGAATTCCGATTCAAATAATCATAACTCTGGAGGTAGGGAGAATCCAGAGTCGGCTACAAAAACCGACAGTAACAATTCGACAGGTGGCTGGGGATCTAATGAGCATTCGAACTCGAACAACGATAATAGCAACTCCTGGGGGAATCAGAATTCAAGCTCCAATGATAATAATGGTGGTAACGGCTCTTGGGGTAACCAGAACTCGGGTTCCAATAGCAACAATGGCGGCTCCTGGGGCAATCAGAATTCGAGTTCTAATGATAACAACGGTGGTAACGGCGGCGGCGGCTCTTGGGGTAACCAAAACTCGAGTTCAAATGGAGATAATGGCGGCTCCTGGGGCAATCAGAACTCAAACTCAAATGGCAACGACAGCTCTTGGGGTAACCACAACTCAAGCTCGAATAATGGCGGCTCGTGGGGAAATAATGATTCGAAATCGAATAACGGTACCTCCTGGGGCAATCAAGGCTCGAGCTTGGGCAACAATACCAATTCGTGGTCAAACGACAACTCCTCCGGCAACGGCAATCAACGAAGCAAGCCTTGGGAGAAGAATGGAGGAAACAATCAGACAAACAATTCAGCTCCAAGTTGGCAAAACTCAGGCGGAAATAATTCTTCTAATTCGGGAAACAACAACTCTGATGATAAATGGGGTGCACCAGCCAAACCTGCGCCCTGGGGTGACATGTCTGCTGCTCAAGGCGGAAGTGGTAATGAGAACAACAACCCAAGCGGTACTGGTGGACAAAACAATGCTGGATGGAACGGAAATGGAGGCAGCAGCTCTGGAGGAAATAATGATTGGGGAGGAAATACAAGCTTCGGAACGGACACTGTGCTATCTGCTGGAAGCTGGGGTGATGGTGGCACCGGTCCAACTGGGGGATCGAAGGTCAATTCAGGCTGGTGAAGCGTTCAGCTGTTCACTTGGCCTACATACGACCAAATTTCGCTGTTATGGGGGAAGATCGATGAAAGGGCATTTACATTAGCTTTGAGGGGTCAGCATTTGCATTCAGTAGGATTTGCAGACAAGCCAGATCCTGTGGTATGTAGCTTCTTCCAATGGCTACTGTACTCCACGGAGCTGGCTACGTTCTGCTGAGCGTAGCTTTAGCTTTACTCTACCAATCACACTTCAAAAATTAGAATACTTCCCAAGCGATATGCTGTCTCGAACCTATATGCCGTTTCCTAGCAGGAACGTAGCCTCTTCGAGAGTGGTTGCCTTGACATGGCGGGGTTGACTCGTAATATGGTAGATAAGTTTCCTGTAACTGTTCTCGAGGGCCGAATTCTTTGTGTAAGACATTTAAGTCAGACTCAAATAACATCAAGCTTCTCCGGGAAGAGCGAATGTCGTCTGAGCTACCCCTGTCTAAATTTACTGCATGACGTTCGTGACCCCACCAAAGTCATCACCAAATAAATGCCTTATTCAACAACAACTTCGATTTCTTTGACGACGACAGTGCTCCTCCTGTCACTCTTACTACTCTGCTTCTTCCCAAACCTTTTCCACCTCCTCTGGTCAATACCTCTCGCAATCCTCTCACCATCAACCTACATTCCGCACCCTTCTCCCGCCAAACTTCCACTTTCACCCATACCAACCGCTCCACCGGGCACCATGTCCTGGTTCCAAAAGTCAATCGTCCTGCCGTCGAAATCTCGAGGCTCGTACCTCATCACAGACACCATTTTGAAGGAGATCCCAGAAATCAAGGACTACAAAGTGGGATTGCTGAATCTGTTCATCCAGCATACGAGTTGTGCGCTGAGTCTGAACGAGAATTGGGATGAGGATGTTAGGGCAGATATGAGTGATGCTCTTGACCGCATTGCGCCAGAAGATAGGAAGGGGGAGTTGTATAGGCATAGTGCTGAGGGCTTGGATGATATGCCGGTTTGTACTCCTGCACATTGTTCCCTGTTGGGCCTTCAAAGACGGTATGGAATAATTACTAATTGTTATAGGCTCACATCAAGAGTGCGTTAGTTGGAGCAAGTGTTACGGTGCCAATCACGAATGGGAAGCTTGCGACTGGTACTTGGCAAGTAGGTATTGGGGGAGAACCCCTTTTCCTGTTTCGGCCTGTCTCATGATATTCTCCCAAGACAATGTCCTTTCCCGAAACAGTCCTACTTGAGTAACTGCTAACTCCCCCGTTACCCCAGGGGATCTGGTATCTAGAATTTAGGGCGAG
>Ga0302140_10006114_pt1 | contig 15128 bp, 17 predicted proteins | sample I_Bog_E1_1_FD_202095 | JGI IMG/M metagenome (GOLD analysis project Ga0302140, IMG submission 202095) | Peat permafrost microbial communities from Stordalen Mire near Abisko, Sweden - I_Bog_E1_1 | ecosystem: Environmental > Terrestrial > Soil > Wetlands > Peat | place: Sweden: Abisko, Stordalen...
AAGCAAGACGGCGATAGAATAAGGCGGGTCCACTCAGAGAACTCATTCCCAAAAGGGCAATGGTTGCGCTGAAGATTTCATTGGGTTTTATACTTGAAGGCGAATCAGAGAGAGCAACGGCGGGAAACATTGATCTTCAAGGCCAAATGCCCCAGAAAATTACGCTTGTGGCCCGTCGATTGGTCAAGAAAACATGTAAAGTATTATGAAATGAGGTATGATCTTCTGCCCGTGGTGAATTCTGATTCGCGTAAAATATGGGATACGCAGATCAAGGAGAAAAGCAGGATCTGAAACTCGATAGCATAGTCTGACCTCAGCTGACATAAGCTTCTCATATCCATTAAAGGAACTCAAAAGCAGCACCCCTCGCCTTTTTATATCTCTTCATCTCAGAAAACCTGCATTCCTGCATCAACGAGATATCAACACAAAAATGGTCACCCAAGAAGAAGCAAAGCAGTTGGTGACAAAGGTTCTACTCCCAGGATTGAATCATGAGAATAGATACTAACAAGAAGCAGGCGTGGAATGCAATGTGGGCCTTAGACTTGACGACCTTGGATGACTTCTATGCGGAAGGTGTCACGATATCGGGCTTCAGTCCTCCAAAGCAGACCACCTGGAAAGGCATTGAGGCACTCAGAGCTGTACGCAAAACCAGTCACCTCCAATCAATTTATTTGGATCTAAATGTACTGACGAAGATTTTGGTGACAGCACTGCAAGGAACTCCAGCCAGTCGTCACCTCTACCGGTTTCAAGGTCACCAATCTCGGTAACATTCCCCATTGCTGAGTTTTGATTTGAGCTGATAGACGCAGATGTTGTAAATGATGGCAATTCCTTCTACGCCACATGGGAAGATCAGTTTCAAGTCAAGATTCCAGGTCAAGAGCATGTGATGGAACAGCATGGGATTGCACATGTTGTGCTGAAAGGTGGAAAGATTGGTACATGGACTATGTATGAGGATCCGACGCCTTTCGTTGCGATGGCTATGCAGGGACATATGGGACCGCCGCCTACTTAGATTGTGGAAGACGCTTGATTCCCGTTTTGTAGGATCGGAAGGTGGGAGAAGGCGTGTCGAAAGTGCAGGTGCCTAACGAATGTAAGAAAAAGCAATATGGATCCTTCAAATCTGAAGCTGAATTTGGTGTACACGTGGGTGGCTTTGAGAGGCGTGATACGCACCCCCACACATGTGGCTCAAGTTGAGTTCAGGTGTATTTCTGTGATCTTACTTCCCAACTTTTAAGCTACAATGTATCCAGAAGCTGGACGGTCTGTAAGTTGAACATACTGAACACCCCACTTCTCAAATGACGACTGGGAAGTCCCACGTATTTGAACCTTTTGAAATTTCTCTGTGACAGTCTCGGTAGGTCGCCGAAGTAGTCGCCCTCATTGCCTTTTTCGGCTGGGATCCGGGGCGCACCTGCAGGTTACTGCAACATCGCACAGGGTACTTGTCCAATAAGTTGCAGTAGGCAGCTTCAGCTCCCAGAAGTCGTGTTACACTGCAGCAGTTCGCGCTTTCTCTGTGTTATTGATCCGCCATCACTGGATATCTTCAAAGACACTCTTGTTTTTGGGGACCTGATGAACCCTCTCGCACATCTTCTTCCGGCACAGCGAGTCACACAAGCTCGAGAACACGATGGCATTCAGCTTCTTTACCATAGCCCTGACTTTTATATTGGCGATATTGGTCCGTCCTCTTTTTTTGCTCACGCAAAACTATCTCAGAGTCCGCAGCCTCGGCTTCCCCGTGGTCCTCTCTCCATTCGGACGCCGCAATATCTTCTGGCTAATCACCCAGCAATACATCGCTCCCATTCTCTTCAAGCTTTCTGCCATTGGAGGACCGTTCTCTATCTTCAACTTCATACATTATACCACAAACTCGTGTTTCTACGAATCGCGTTACTTTCTCCACCAACGCTATGGCCCTGTGTTTTTCATCGTCACACCAGGCGCGACTCAGCTTGTTATTGCTGATGCGCCCACTGCAGATGAGGTGCAAACACGCAGAAAAGACTTTATGAAGGAAGAAGCTATGTATGCACCATTGAATATGTATGGTCGCAATGTCGTTACCCAGAATGGTGAAGGGTGGGCTCGGCATCGTCGTATCACTACCCCGCCTTTCAATGAGAGGAACAGCTCACTTGTCTGGAAAGAGAGTTTGCTACAAGCCGATGGCATGTTAAAGTCTTGGATCGCAAAGTCCGAAGATGGTGTCGCTACTTTGACAAACGACACGATGACCCTGGCTTTGAATGTACTCATGGCTGCTGGATTCGGCAAGAGGTTTGAGTTTGGCGGCAGTGCCAATGGAGAGCAGAAAGAAGACACAATGAGCTCCTACCGCAGTGCATTGAGCATGGTACTGAAGAGCTTGACTAGAGCTATTATGACAAGCATGGTCATGGATCTTCCTCCTTGGGCAACTCCGAAGAAGTGGCTCGAGATGAAGAATGCTTTGGCAGAGGTGGGGTCGTTTATCAGAAAGATGGTAGAGGACGAGAGAGCAGGGAAGAATGAGAAGAGTCCGGAAAGAGACAATCTGATGAGTGCACTTCTGAGAGCGTCGTACAACGAAGCGATGGGCAAAGAGAAGATTGGCTTGAGTGACGATGAGATTTATGGGAACCTATTCATTTACAACGTCGCAGGGCATGACACGACTTCAAACACCATCGCCTATGCTGTCAATTTATTGTCGACAGATACTAATATTCAAGAATGGTTGCGTGAAGAGATTCGTTCAGTGTTTGGAGATGAGGAGAATGTGGAGAAGTGGAATTATGAAAAAGATTTCCCGCGTTTGAAGAGGTGTCTTGCTGTCATGGTAAGTCTTCTTTGTACGTCACCAGGCAAAGCTGATCATCTCTCTCAGTATGAAACCTTGCGCCTCTACGGACCCGTCTTTTATTTGCCACGATATACAGCCGAATCTTATCAATCCCTTTCCATCCAGGGAAGAGAGGTCATCATCCCACCACACGTCCACCTGTTTGTCAACAGCGCAACTCTCCACACTCTGCCATCATACTGGGGCGATGATTGTGCAGTCTGGCGGCCCAGTCGCTGGCTTGACGAGGACGAAGATTTCCTTCAACCTCCGCCTGGGATGTTCAATCCTTGGACCCACGGGCCGCGAGTTTGTCCCGGCAAAAAATTCGGACAGGTCGAGTTTGTTGCTGTAATAGCCAGACTGCTAAGGAATGGAAAAGTGAAGCCGAAGTTGAAAGGTAATGAGAAGATTGAGGATGCAATCGTGAGGGTGAAGGAGGTTGTTCAGGATAGTGCGCTGGATATCACGCTTAATATGAACCATCCGGAGAGAGCTCCTCTTATTTGGGAGTCTTTGGCTTAAAGCGGAAGCTCAAGATCTTTTTGTAGCATTGCTCTTGTTTGGCTAAAGAGCGTATGGATTATCATGCCACCTGGAGGTCGAACGTTACTATAAGAGCTAGTCTTGATTGGAAGTCTTCTCGTTCCTTTTCCATTTCCGTCGCTAGACTGGAACAGCGAGTAGATCATGAAAGTATAAGCTCCAATGATCGCATGAAATGTAGGACGTTTATCAATATATAAATTAGGTCTAAGATTTGCCTTCTATATTCTCTGTTTTGAAGAGAGATTCTCTTAGGGCTTGGAATTGTCCTATGCGATTATCTTCTTGTTTTGGACGTTCTTTTTTGGTCAACCATGGTAATGGCGAACGAGGATTCAAATTTGACAGAGTTCCCGAATCTTCAAGTTTCTCTTCCTTGCTCTCCTTAGTCTTCGTCATCTTTGGTTGTGGACTAGGAGGTAGTGTTCGGACGATTGACGCTGCTTCGGGTTCCTTCATCTTCTTCGACTCGTCCGCGAAAATCCATTTGTTTTCTTGACCTGAATATGGAGTTAGATTTTTCGTCAAGGCTTGTGAGGTAACTCACCATCCCATTTAGCCACAGACCCATCTGGGTTCTCTGGTGCGTTGATGAGCTGGAATTGAGGAGGCCCCTTGAAACTTTCGTCGAGCCAGGCTGGGGATTGCATGGGTACTAGTAGGAGTCCTCCCAACTGTGCTGCGTGGCTGCCGCGAATTGAGTCCTCGAAGTTCTTTGCAGTTTGTTCCAGTTGATCAGATTCAACCTTCATCTTCTGAACTTGGCCATTCTTTGTTGCCAACTCGACAATCAATCGATTCCCCCGACACTCAGCTTCGTACAGCTCCCGTTCAAATTTTTGCAGTCTCTTACTGAGCTGTATATTTTCTGCTGCCGATTCCTTTAGGGTCTGTTTCCTTTCATGTAGTTCGCCACTTATAATGTAGAGTTCATCCTTTGCGGCCTCGAGTTCCCTTAGTAATTTAGCCATTTCTACATTTGATTCCTTCAGATCATGTGTTCTGCTTTGCAGTTCACCATTCAGATCATTGACTTTACCACGTACGCCTTTGAGTTTCCTCTTTAAGTTATCAATTTCTACTTCCGAGCTTTTCAGTTCGCCTTTCAGATCGTTGACCTCCACATATACGCCCTTGAGTTTCCGATTCAAGTGAGCATATTCTGATGAAGAAATTGCCAGTAACGTCTCGGCGGTTTCGACCTTTTTAGAACCTGTTTCTAAATTGGTCTGTAACCTTTCAACCTCAACATCTTTCTCCTGAAGCCTCGCTCGCAAGTTCGCAGTCTCTTGGGCGGAATTGCGTAGCTCTCCTTCGACATGGTCGAGATATCCTCGGAATTGTTGCGCAAAGCTACTCGAGTCTTTGAAAGTCGAAGACTGGCTGTTACCATCTCCCAGCGGAGCATCAGAAGGAGGTGATCCCGTACTTTTCGACACGATACCTCCAGCCCAGGATGGTGATGCAGCATTCATTTTGCGTGACTGGTTAGCACCATGTGGGCTGCTGCTCTCTTGCCCAGCAGGCCCGCCCTCCATTGTGGTCCTGGTACGAGATTCTTCGCCTGACGCTTGCTCCCGACTGTTGGTCTTCAATGTGTGCGTCGCCGCAACCAGAACTCGTCTGTATGCTTGAGCACTCGTCACAATATCGTCGAATTCGAATTGTCGTTCGCTGATGACGGAAAAATCGCGACCGTGTGAATCGTCTGACTCGATGGACTGCAGGAAGGACTTGGCGGCATTGAACTGTGGATACAACCCTCGAAGTGATTGGGTACCATCAGCAACCTTCTGGATAGTTGCACGATTCGTGGCCATCAGTGCAACCATATCTCCGAGAGCTTTCCTGAAAAGTTAAGTCAGTAAGGGGCTAGGAATCACCAACGCGTATAAGGCAGATTGTCCTACATTTGGAAGCCTTGTTGAAGTGTGGCGATAGCGTTATGCTGTCTACTCAACTGTTGTAGCAGCTCCTTGAACTTGTCATCTTTCCAGAAAACTCTCGCACGATCAGAGAACGACAAGCCCTGATCCGTGGCCATGCTTTTGGTAAGGCTGCTGATCTCCGACTCGATACATGATAGAGTCATCTTGCAGCCTGTGAGAGCGACGTCCAGAGCATTTCGGATGTCAGGCTCCAGAAGTCCTTGGGTCGAGATCGAATACTCATCGCTGACGAGGGCATTTCGGAGTTGTGACAGCGAAATGCTGATGATCTTCGCTTCTGAAGAAATATCCTTGAGGGTTTTGGGCGCATCTTTGAACTTGCTAATAGCCTCGCCAAGATTTCTCAAGGTGAGGAGGCATGCACCGCTGAGGCTACCAACACTAGTCGCTATGGAGAGGGGATCCATAGTGCTGGATTCTCCGTTTTCTTAATGAAAAGGAAGTTGACAAGAGTCGGGGCAAAGGCTTGGAAGTTGGGGTCATGTACAGCCCCTCACATCTTTTGGGTTTAGCGGGTGAGTTACCACTGTCATTGGGTTTGGTTTCTGGCTGCAGTTACTCCGCCACAGCCACATTGATGGCTTCAGATAGGCGGAAACTTAACCACATATTGTTCGCATTTCCCGTCAGGCTGACTCGACGCTTTCTTGGAATTTTCAGATTGTCTCAGTCCAATAGAGAGAATTTCATCGAAGAACTGGAGGAGCAAAGTCAATTCTCATTCGCGCAACTCGAGGCAGGGGCTGACCCTTGTCTCTGAACACATCAAAGGTTTGTCCTGGAAAATGGCTTCAAAAGAACAGGAATTGAGGTTTCAAAGAGGTGATAGTATCTCAACTTGCCAATTTATATAAGTTCTATTTAAACTTTAGAAAGTGGTTGAAGTTCTGATGTGATGTGGATGAGACATAGCCCCCATTCGCTCGCGTAAGCCTGCAGAAAGCCCTCACAAGCGAAGTACCTTAGATGATAGACATCGGAAAATCTAGACCACTACAACGTTCAACAAGCACAATGGACACCCTACCTCCAGGCCACATTCGGCTCTTGCATACCAGGCCGAAAGTAACGAGTCTCCTATCGCCGTCAGGCTTGTTACTATTGAGCTGAATTCAGCACCATCTTACGAAGGTTTATCTTATACGTGGGGTTGGGGTGGAATTCACCTCTAAGGCCACCTGTGATGGTTCCGCTTTACTTGTCACTCAAAACCTATATGATGCTCTCCAATATCTGCGCCTTCCCGCTGAAGAACGAATTATGTAGATTGATGCTATATGCTCATAAGTCGATTGATACCGAACCAAACACCTCGGAAACTTGAGGTTTTGACCTCTGTTTTCTGAGGGGTTCTGTTTCGCGCCAATCGGATGCTCCGCGTCGCCTTCCCTGTTGTGAAGTGTACGAATTTCAGCTTCCAAAATAATACCATAAGTTTAAATAATTTCTTTTCAGCCTATTTAGGCCATATTCTATAAAGAAATAATAGAATTGTTGCTGATTAGCTAGAGCTAGAAGTTGTGTGTTTATCACGCTGACTAACACTTAAATAACCCCGATTGAACTTTCAAATTCGTTTTCTTTTATAATGCGTTCCTTGTCTTGGACGTGAAGAGGTTTGGATGGATTTTCGTTGCACAGAATTCCGTAAGACAATGGACATTCTATTGCGTGGTCCCTAGTCCCCTGTTGTAGACCCAGCAACTAGAACCCCGCCCCCGCATTCGCTAGGCGGCCGCTCCCGTAGCCTAATCTGCAGCCAATGCAGCCAAATATAAAAGCTAATCAACGTAGATTCAAGCGCGCCATACGGCACTGCTTTGCAACCTGGTCGACGTGCAGTACGAGCCCTAGTCGAAACGTCAAGCTCAATTGGCGCGCAAAATTTGGGAGAATACACTTCGGGTCAAATGCGGGGTACATTAAATCCCGAAGTGGAACGCGTGATAGAACTTCTAGATCCGTCTCCGTCTGTATCATCCACAAGCTCTAAAGAAACAACGTTATACTTTTGTATCGAAAATCCTAAAAGGCATGTGAGATAGCTGGAGAAAATTGGCAGTTGTAAGTCAAGTGTTCGACGATCTTTTGCAGTTGGTTTTTTATCAGGCCATAATTTTAAACCCCACAAATGGATCTCCGTCCATGCCAGGCGGTCAATTTAAGTAAAACAATTTTCAGAAACCTAGGTACTGACCTAACTTATATTGCCCTCCACACTTCAGTCCACTTTTCATTTTCTTGCCTAATCAGATCAATGCTGAAGAGAGCAGCAGAACGTTCCACCAATGGTCATGTAGAGAAAATGGAGAACGAGATTGAAATACGTCCTTTAAGGCCTGAAACCCTCCGCAACGTCACATTCGATACAGGTCCAATCTACCTCAATTTTGATATTGCCGCCAGCGATGCCAAATCCGGCAACAACGGAACCAAATTTCACTGGGCAACCACGTGGAGGATTTTCCTAAGCACAAAGCGTATCTATATATATGAAAGAGGGCAAGGCAGTAGGATCCAGTATAAGTCCTAACAGTCTTAGGTCTTTTCCGGGCTTACTATTATTGACTCGTCATCATCATGGCCCATATAGCTGTCGTTATCTTCCTAGTTTCTATTGTGGCGACAACACTGGCAAGCCCAACCACGTCAGCATCGACAATCACGTGGAACACATTTTCCAATGTGAAGATATTTGGACCTGGTTCGGGCTACACGGCACCTGGCGTACTTTACGGTCGAACAGCCATAATCGGAGATACGCTGTATGCAACTGCAGAAAATTGTGAGTATCAGCATTTGCCCTTCCCTCACAGAGTCAGAACGACCAAGTCACTGACATATTTCGTACGTACAGATAGCCCAGAGCCGCCATTCTCACCTATCTACCGATCAACAGATGCTGGGGCGACATGGACTCATCTCGCTGATGTGAAGGATACTGTCAACGGCTGGGGCTTGAGATGGGAACCATTTCTCTATGCCCTACCTTCCGCAATCGGCAACTATCCGGCAGGCACACTGCTACTTGCCGCCGACTCCGTGCCCAAGGATCGAAGCGCCTACCACATCGATCTCTACGCGAGTACGGATGAAGGTGCTACATGGAAGTTTTTGAGCAACGTTGCCAAAGGAGGTGGGGCGATCTATGAGCCTTTCATGCTGGTCTACCAAGATCAATTGGTTATTTACTTCTCTGATTCTCGCGACTCGAAATACTCACAAAAACTCACTCATGTCACCTCGACGGATCTGCTTACTTGGAAAACAAACGTCGACGATGTCACCAGTTCTGTTCAAGGTGATCGACCTGGCATGGCAACTGTTGCTGCTTTGCCCAATGGAAAGTACATATTGACTTATGAGTTTGGGTCGACTGTAAATGGTGGATATAGCTATCCGGTAAGCTAAGCGTCTTCTTCAATTCAAGCATCATCCAAGTTGCTGACCTCATACATAGAACTACTACAAAATCGCCGACAGTCCCTTGAGCTTTCTCAGCAGCACAGGCCAAGCACTCGTAGCAAAGGATGGGACGAAGGCAGGTTCTGGATCACCCTACGTCACGTGGAGTTCAGCAGGTGGTACCTCAGGGACTGTTCTTGTGAGCTTTGCTGGCAGCGGTAATCTGTTCACGAATAAGGCTCTCGGAGCTTCTGGTAGCTGGGTACAAGTCAGCACGAATGTGCCAGGTGCTTACTCGAGGTCGCTTATGGTTTTGCCTGACTCGACGAAAGTGTTGATTGTTGGAGCGGGTTGGAATGGGAATTCACTCAACTCTGAGGTTAGGGCCGATATTATTACGATTTCGTAGATAGTGCTGCGTTTATTCAGGATAACTGAGAGAAATGTAAGGAAAGAGAATGGCAGTAAATTTCAAATTGAGAACAGGAGTAACTTGGGTCCGAAATCAGATGCAGCTATCGAAGCCCTATTCATTCTAATGAGGAAGCCTTTCCGGCTCCGAAAGCCGACACTAATTGGAGGATTTGCAGTCATCTTAGATTTCAAGGCTCGTAACAGACAATCGTGTGTTGATATTATAAAAGACGATTATTTTCAACATGAACTCGTATCCAGGTAACAGAGATAGTGCTCTCAAAAACAACCTATGTATTCTAATTATCCAAATTTTTCAATTTTCTCCACCGATCACTTTTCGTGTAAACTCAGCCTCACTGCTGGAGGATATCTCGGTAGAGTCCCCATGGGGAGTGTAATTGGAGACAAGATGTGTATCTTGCTTGGTGGTTGCGTCCCCTTTGTTCTCCGAGATACCGGAGATGGGTGTTTTAGATTCATTGGAGAATGTTATATTCATGGCATCATGGATGGCGAGGCGATGGAGAGTGAGGACGTACAGAGTCGACACCGAGATTCCGACATCAGATAAATTCTAAAGAACAGGGAAGAGATGATATAATTGAATGAGAACCATGAAATCCAAACCCCAGAAGTCAGCAGCAGCTTCCAGCTAGCTTGATTTACGAGGTGTCGATTTTGACACTGGCAGGCACTGCCCCCTTTTCCTTCCTCAAAGACAGCAGGAGTCCGTGAATACCTTCCGCATCTCTCTTCCCTACATATCCCTCCCAAGTGACAAGTTTGGTAGTGTACAGCCTCGGTCCAAAACCCCCATCTGCGAACATGTTATCGGCGAGCTGTCGTGCCACCGTTGGATCCCGGTTACAGTACTCGACAAGAACAGCTGCAAGCCATTCTCGACATTGAACATTGGACCATGCCCATTGAGGGGTGTCGGATGCACGTATTTGCTTTGCGAAAGGTTTCAGAAATTTGGCGAGGGCTGTTCGTGGTCTTGGTGCCGGTGCGGAAGACGGTAGGACTGAGGGAGACGTGTGGGTTACACTTGTGTTCGTGACATTGTCGTCATTGTAGGCGGGTGGAGGGGTCTGAAATACACCCGGTACTGATGTTTCTGTGTCTTTCTTCTTATCAAACAGCATTAGATCTAGGCTTCTTGGATATCTTCTTGGGAGTATCGAACATGAAGCAAAGTGAGAGGTGGTGGGTTATAGCCAGCACGGATCCATGTAAGCAAAGAGGCTTGTACGCTCGCCGTTTAGCACTGCCCAGTTGCATGTTATCCGAAATATAGGCAGCGGCAAGGCAGAATGCTTCGGAAGGTAAGCTGACACTGCTTATTCTCGTGATTAACGAGTAAGGATCTCGCCTAATTTTCAGGGGTAGCACAGCCGCACTCGAGAGATCGACTAGATCGACCTCAATTGTAAACAAAGGGCCGAAAACCAATTTCAAAAGAAATGAATCTGATGGGGAATCGGTACTCTCAATTGTGAGATCCAGCGTATCCAGCGACACAAACTTACATTGAATGAATTAGAGCTCCAGCACAACCTTGACACCACTAACATCCTCCTTCCATACATCCAAGCTCTTCTGAAATTATTTCCGACCACCTTGCACCACTCGAATGTTCGGACTACCGACAAGCTCGCCAATGCCAAGCTTCTGCTTCAATTACGCATTGAAGACGAAACCACAGAACTTGTTCCTCTTCTCCGCATCCGAAGGAGCCTCCACAAACTTGGCTTGAACCTTCCAAACTTGGGATTGTCTTCACGCAGAGGTGCACTCGCCAGCTTCGCACTCCCATCTGATTTTGCCGCCTTCAGCACCTCCATACATTCCTTGTTGCTTCCCACGGCATCATATCCCCTGTCATAGTCACTCCATCTTTCTTGGCTGCATTGACGATGTTGTCCACAACATTTTTATCCTTGTAATCAAACACTTCGCTTGCTCGAAGAGCTTTCAGATACTCAAGGTGCTTCGGGCTTGTCGTTAAATATACCTTGAAACCTAAGATTTTGGTCATTTGGATAGCCACGCTACTAAACTCCTTGTACCTCCATAGACCAAGAATACTTTCTTGTTAGATTCCGAGAACTGCGCATTTGTCTGCAAGCCAGTGGAATAATTAATTCCGGCCCAAGTTGTAACAACAGCCACCGGCAGCATGGCTCCTTGATTGAAGGTCGTTGCACTAGGGAGAAGACATGCGTTCTGGTACGGCACTAAGACTTTCTCTTGGAAAGCTCCATAGTTGGGCTCTCCTCCAGTGTAGAAGCATGGCGCGAATGCTAGTACACAAGCGCCGACTTGAGCTGCAGAGGATGGTACAGATGAGCCAGCTGCGATGATGGTGCCAGCAATGTCCGAACCAGGGACTGGGGGGTACGAGTTGATCATAAATCCAGCTTCGCGCACATAATTGTCGATCGGATTGATGGCGAGCGATTTGACCTCGATGAGGATCTTGTTGGGACCGGGTTTGGGTGTGGGACGCTGTGTGATGTTGAAAGGAGAGCCTTTGGACTCTAGGACAGCGGCAAGGTGAGTTGCAGATGACATGTCGATTGTACAAGAGACAATGATGAAGACGATGTATGATTTGATTTGGTTTCCAACGCGTGTGTATTACTGCTGTTTATCCGAGATTCACGCCCTACCACAAGGCTTATATATGCATTTGCAAACTATTGCGTGATGTCAAAGTAGTGGCGAACTTAAGTAGGCCTTACGTGGAGCAGATCTCCTTTCACTGAGAGAATTTACTGATTGCAGAGAAAGCGGCACTACATCTGTATTCCAAAGGCCCATTGCTACCAAGTAAAATTTGATCACTGTGCTACTTGTCCGAGGGCCGTCCCGTAGCCTCATGCGACCCTCGTCGGATCCTCTCAAATCAGACCATGACACGAAATGTGTAAGCTGGGGAGACAAAACATCAGCCAGCTGCCCCTGCACTTGGGAGAAAAAGCTAGTGAACACGCTAAAGCAAGTGGACTAATCAGGGATAGAGAGACGGACAAGATAGTTGAGGACTGTTACACAACCGCTCCATAAATACGAGCCTGCTCTGTGTATTCGAGGTTGTCTTAGTTCAGTTTCGGCCACGAACTTACGCTCTAAGCTAGAGTATGACTCCATCAAGCCTAACAAGCTCTAGTCTAGTCTTTTGTCTCCCACAAGTGTCTCCCAAAAACCTCAAAATCCACAGAAATCAATTCTTGATACTACTGTACATTATAAACAACCTCCTACCGCCCTCAGATCAAACCTCTTCTCGCCTCTCATGAGGATGGCCAATACTACATTTCTTCCTTTTCCGAAACTTCCTCTGGAATTGCGTCTTATGATCTGGAAACATGCACTTCCGGGACCTCGATATCTTCAATCTATGTACAACGAAGAATACTGCGGAGGACCTTCTACATGGTTCCTGATCATGAAAGACGACGCTGTTGACCCCGTAAACCTGCAAGTCAACAACGAGTCTCGGCAGCTTGCTCTGCAACACTACAGAAGAAGAGACGTACTTGATGAAGGCTGTATGTATATTGATCCCAAGATCGACATCCTACTTCAGGAATTCTGGTGTGGCCACGAAGGCGCGCTCGAACAGTTTCAGTCCGAGAAGAGCAGACGGGGAATGGAAGGGGAGAATCTTGCACTCAGACTCGAAGGCTTCTGCAGCCGTCTTGCATACAGTTGCGAAGAAATACAGTTGGATCGGACTTTCTGCAATAATCTACGTGTGTGGCTAGAACCATGTAGCTCCAGGACATTGCTATTCATTCTGGACCTAGAGACTAATTTGAATGCCAAAAAGCTACCACTAAGGGAGCGAAAGCTTATGGAATGGGTACGAAAGCTTTTCAAAGAGATTGCTACAGCTCAAGAGGCAAAGAACATCGTTTGGACGGTCCCATCGATGGAAATAAAGTCTGTGGACGGGTTGTGAAAGCCACGAGTGAGCCTCTTGAGACTCGAGGGCCAGGCTTAGAGGAGAAGAGCTGCAACGACTACATATCTGGATAAAAGCGCTGGGTATCTTAGACAGAAAGAAATCATAAAGTGTCAATCCAATCGATGAGTCGAACCCCCCGGAAACATCAAGGGGCGTGTGTCAGATGCATAGTCCAAAGTAAGACTTTGTCAGCAATCTCACCACAGCTTCCAGGGTGGACACCCTGGTCTGCAGTCTGACCACATGCATAAAGAATGGAATCACAATGCTGTATATCGTAAATGTTGAGCTTGATTTCTAGAGAGCTTTCCTAGCCTTCAGACGCCAAGAAAATGTCTACAAAAGCGATCTCATCGAGCACACTTCTCATTACAGGAGCCACTGGCTCTCTAGGATCGACCCTCGTGAGAACTCTCACAAGCCTTTACCCAGGAAGATTCAAGCTGCTCCTCGCCTGTCGCAACATCGAAGATGTCCACGCCAGCGCTCTCCGCGACTTCCTCCGGTCACAATCCGCAGACTTCTCCTTTGAGAAGCTTGATCTTTGTAATCTTCACTCTGTCAAAGGCTTCACTGAGTCTGTAAATGGTCGAATCGGCAAAGGCGAACTTCCTGGCTTTGGCGGCGGAGGGGTGGTTAATTGTGCTGCCATACTGGACTTCTCTCCCGATGCGGAGCTCCAGCGGAAGATGTACTTTACAAATACGCTAGGTCCAACATTATTGATAAGAGAGCTGTTGCCATCTCTTAAGGCTGGTGGAGATGTGAGGTACATCAATGTTGGAACTTCAGGTCATTCGAAGGGGACATTGGATCACTTCCATAAACAGGGACAGATGAGTGCTGCGGAGGCTCGTTTGGGCTATGCCTCCTCGAAGCTGCTACTCCTGATGACTAGCTATATCTGCCAGCGGAAAGTTCATGCGGTAGGTCTTCGCCATTTGTTCGGGAGGTTCATATTCAACTGACGGAATGAACAGCTAGATCCTCAAACTAAGCTCAAGTTCGTGACTCTCGATCCTGGCGTGATGAATGGTCAGTCTAGACTGAACGGGCCAGATCCTGAGCTCTTCTTCAGAATCCTAATCCCGACTTTGGCGTTCTTCGGACCCGTGTTAAGAAGAATGAATAAAGCAGCAATCAATCTACCAGAAGTTCCTGCGCAAGCAATTGCGGGACTGTTCGAGCAGCCGAGATGGGGAAAGGACGCAGCATGGAATAGAGGAAAGTACTTTGTTCTCGACGATGAAGTACAATCGAGCCCTTTGAGCTTGGACGAGGAGAAGCAAGATCAGGTGTGGTCTCTTGTGATGAAGGAATTGGAAATGCCGGACGAGTTATGAAACTAGAAGAGGGAAAGAATTTAGTTTCAGATTACTTGGCATGCCCAGCTGCTAGTATCTGCATCCCTTCGTGTTCATCTGAGCTTGCAAGAAAGTGGAGATTCGGCCGCAAGAGGTGTCTTGTTTTGGATCGATAGTTAGAATATGGTTGGACTTCACCACCTCTCATTGCTACTGGTGGTATGCAGTCCGTTAGGTGTCGAGCAGTACAACTTGTAAATGGTCCTTCGTTAGATTTTCACAAAAGCCCTCCGAGGAAAATGGCTCCGTTGCATTTACTCCGTTCTAATAAGAGCCTCACGAGTATTCTCATCAGCTATAAAGCATTCGCTCGGGTCATCCAAGTACTTCTGACTCTTTCGCCTCACACTCTCCATCTTCTCAACCAATTCTAGAGTGAAAACGGCCTTCTCCTCGATAGTCGGGATTCTCCAGGGAGTTCCACCGGCTTCGACGTCATCTTCCAACATAGCTCGGATTTTGTGCATATCGAATTCCACCTGCCGATGCTGAATGAGCTTCGGAGTAAGCAAGGCGCCCGATTGCCATGATTGCCACGAATCAAGTTTGACGTTTTCATAAACAGCCATGGTAGCATCGAAGTCGATTGGTTCTATGATAACGAGGGCTTTTCC
>Ga0302140_10006115_pt1 | contig 15125 bp, 17 predicted proteins | sample I_Bog_E1_1_FD_202095 | JGI IMG/M metagenome (GOLD analysis project Ga0302140, IMG submission 202095) | Peat permafrost microbial communities from Stordalen Mire near Abisko, Sweden - I_Bog_E1_1 | ecosystem: Environmental > Terrestrial > Soil > Wetlands > Peat | place: Sweden: Abisko, Stordalen...
TCGCCTTGGTCAATGCCATAACAATCAGCCTCTAGCTTCTAGCTCTTAGCTCAATCTGTACTGCTCGAGCGCTCTGCACTCAAACGAAAATCTCAATCCAGCGGGTCTTTAGCTAGTAGCTAGCAGCTAGTAGCCAAGAGCTGCCTTTACGCCTTGGTCGCTACATCCGCCACGGCAGCCTCAAGCTCGACACCCGGGCCCATCGTGGAACTCAGCACAATCCGCTTGATGTACTTGCCCTTGGCCGCCGAAGGTTTCGCCTTCACAACCGACGAAATCACCGTCAGCGCATTCTCCTGCAACTTCTGCGCACTGAACGAAAGCTTGCCAACCGGAACATGCACCAGCGCAGTCTTGTCTGCGCGGAACTCAACCTTACCGGCCTTGATCTCTCGAATCGCACCGGCCACATCCGTGGTTACCGTTCCCGTCTTCGGGTTCGGCATCAAGCCGCGCGGCCCCAGAACCTTACCCAGACGCCCAACCGAACGCATCATGTCCGGCGTAGCGATCAGGGCGTCGAAGTCGGTCCAACCCTCTTTCTGGATCTTCTCGACCAACTCTTCGCCGCCGAAGAACTCAGCGCCGGCAGCCTCAGCCTCTTTGACCTTATCGCCCGAAGCGATCACGGCCACAACCTTCGACTTGCCGCCCAGCCCATGGGGCAGAACGACCGTTCCGCGAACCATCTGGTCAGCGTGCCGCGTGTCCACACCCAGCCGCATGGTCAGATCGACAGTCTCGTCGAACTTTGCATACTTTGCCTTCTGCAACAGGGGAATCGCATCGCTGATCGTATAAGGACGCTGCTCCACAAGCGCGCGCGCCTTCGTAATATTCTTAGATAGCTTCTTTGCCATTAGTTTCCTCGTCTCCCACCCCATCAAGCACTGTTCCGCAAGGGCGTGGTCCCGACTTGTCTGCATAGGAGTGCAGACAACCTTCTAAGTATGCCGAATCACAACAAAAACGTCAACTCCCCGTTCGGAGCTAAGGGTCAGAGGTTATTTAGTGTAGGCGGTATAGCACTTGATAAACCCGTCATCATTAGCGCACGAAAAACCTACCACTTGTGCGCCCGGAATGGACGTAGGCCCCGGGCTCATCACGCTTGCATACTCCTCATCTACATAGACTTTTAATCCTGACTGCGCTTTGACAGGAGCCGGACGGGTAAACAGAAACCCTAAGAGGAACCCTCCCATAGCAGCACCTAATAATTGGATAGCTTTCCTAACGGACATTTTGTACTCCTTGGAGAATTGCCGAAATTAAATTTTGGTGCATATATAAGTCGCGCATGCCATTGCCGGTGTGACACGTAGAGCTACGCTTAGCATCTCACCCCACCCCCTCGCGCCAGATTTTGCCTAGGGGCTACTGTCAATTACAGCTTTGTTTCTTGTCACTCAGATCTTTATACGTCGCACCAGAGGGCGCTAGAGTGCAATATTTGTCTCTCCAGTATTCCCAATTTGTGCGCAACTGGTCACTTGTAAGAGCTGCGGCGCTTATGTCTTTGTTGCCCTGATGCCTATAGTCCCACCCCCACTGCTTAAGTGCCCAAGTAGCCCACTTTAGATTTGGAGAATTAGGGGGTGTGACGCAGGTGACCATATGTTTTCCGAACCCAATCCCTCTCCCAGGATTGTCGGCGCAATATGCGTCGATCTGCTCCTGCTCCCAACTGTTGAAGGTGGCTTTGGGGCAATCTATATTTATGCCGTCAGAGGTGAGATAGGTTGCAGTTGGATTTGTCTTACAAAACGAGTTGATCCGATGATTCGCAATACCACCAGCGATACCGTCACCGATGGCCCGCCCAACCGCAGCACCAGCCTCGTAATCTTGCTGTTGCCTTAGCTGTTGCTGTTCTAGATTTTGCTGTTGTTGCTGCGTGGAGGGACTTGTCGATGTGAGGATATTGCCATTTTTGTCATAGGAACCCGTCGTGATACTTCCATCACTGTTGCTCAGAAAGATGTTGCCATTCCGGATCGTGCCAGTAGTGTTCCCTTTGGGGTCTGTCAGAAACACATTCCCACCCCTGATTGTGCCGAATGTGATCTCGCCTTTGTCGGTGCTCATGAAGACGTTTCCGTCTTTGATGGTCCCATATGCGCTGTTGCCCTTGCTGTCGTGGAAATACACGCTCCCATTGCTGATCGTTCCGGTTGTTTGATTGCCATTGGTATCTCTAATGATCACGGTCGTACTTTGGGCTAGCAGCGAACCGCACAACACGAACAAGACGGATAATATCCTCGCTGTCATGAATTTCCTTTCTTCTCGCAGGTATACCGCAACTCTAATAGTTCGGCTAGTTCGGCACCAAAAACTTGGGCTGAGTGGATATGCAATTTCCCAATTTGGGCCTTCATCTAGGCTTCCTGATCCTAATCAGGACAGTTTTGCTTCTTGCAAGAAATTGGATTGATGATCGGGCCTGGCGACAAACTCCCCTATCTATCCTTTTTATGGAGTCTTCATCCGGTTATGGAGTCTTAATCCGGCGCAATTATTTCCATATCCGAACGTCGTACGACGTGTGCTTGATCGCAGCAAGTAGCGACGCATCGTCGTCAGGCTGCGGCGAATATGCAGCTTGATCGATCAGATTGATCGGATATCGTTCGAGAAACATTCTGATTGGAAGGCTGCCCTCTACATAAAGAGGATGCCGATGGAAAAACTGATGTATCTCGCTAATCACACGAGACGCCGCAACGAGTTCCGCACATCCTCTTAGCTTTGTCGTAAGCATAAAGAGCTCTGCCTGACGGTCGGCATGCTCGTTGATAGCAATTCGTTCAAGTTCTGATCTCTTCTCCGCGTCCAGGCGTTGCCGTTCAGCATCGCCTCTGGATTGTTCGCGTTGCTCAGCGCGTATTGTTCGCTGTTCAACTGCACGCTGCTTCCGTTCCTCCAGAACGTGATCCCACCCGCTCTTGAGGAAGTCAAACAACCACTTACCGGCAAGCGCGCCAAGCGCGCCTACGGAGATTTGCGACCAGTCCATCTGACAAGCCTACCCCCACACTCTACCCAACTCCAGCACAAACCCCGCCACCGGCCCATCCCCCTCGACCGCGCTCCCACCCTCCAGCACCTCAGCCTCGCGCCCCGGCCGATACACCTCCACCGTCTTCCGCGCCGGATCGACCAGCCACGCCACCTCCGCACCATTCGCAACCCACAACCGCATCTTGGCCTGCAATTCGGGAAGACTATCGCTCGGCGACCGCAGCTCGATCACAAACTCCGGGCAGATCGGCGCAAACCGCTCCTGTTCCTCTTTGGTCAACGCATTCCATCGCGGCCACGCGATCCACGCCGCATCAGGGCTCCGCATAGACCCATCCGGCAGCGTAAACCCTGCATTTGAATCGAACGTCACCCCAGAGTTCGTCTCCCGCGCCCACGCCGCCAACTGAAAATTCAGCTCTGAATTGATGCGGCCGGTTCCCGTACCCGTCGGCGACATCAAAATAAGCTCTCCATTCGCATCGCGCTCCACCCGCACCATCTCATTGGCAGCGCAGAACCGCATCAGCTCTTCATCCGTCATCGGACGTTGAAACCGCAACCGCACCGATTGATCCATTTCCGGCAGAGCCACATTCATAGCAACAGCTTACGCCGGTAGTCTCCGCAACACCCAGAACTTTCTCCGACTCCACCTCGATCGCCACAGCCTAGTTTCGCTCAACGGCATCAGAACATGCTGATACTCTTTTCGAACTGATCGTCGCCCTCAACGCCGCAAATCACACAAACAATCACCACAACATACGGAGACACGACAATGCAATTAGGAATGGTAGGCCTGGGAAGAATGGGCATGAATATGGTGCAGCGCCTCATCAAAGCCGGCCACCAGTGCGTCGGCTTCGACAGCAACCAGGCCACTATCGACAACCTCATCAAGCTAGGCGGCTCCGGAGCCACCACCCCCGAAGACTTCGTCCAGAAGCTCACCACCCCACGCGTCATCTGGCTTATGGTCCCCGCCGCGGTCGTCGACGACGTCATCGCCCAACTCCTCCCCCACCTCCAGCCCGACGACATCCTCATCGACGGCGGCAACTCCTTCTACCACGACGACATGCGCCGCGCCGCCGAGCTCAAGCCCAAGGGCATCCACTACCTCGACGTAGGCACCAGCGGAGGCGTCTGGGGAGCCGACCGAGGCTACTGCCTCATGATCGGCGGCTCGGACGCTCCCTTCCAGCGCTGCGAGCCCATCTTCCAGTCCCTCGCCCCCGGCATCGACGAAGCTCCCCGCACCCCCGGCCGCGCGAAACTCACCGACACCACCAGCACCGCCGAGCACGGCTATCTCCACTGCGGCCCCCACGGAGCCGGCCACTTCGTCAAAATGGTCCACAACGGCATCGAGTACGGCATCATGGCCTCGTACGCCGAAGGACTCAACATCCTGCACCACGCCAACGCCGGCAAGACCAAGCAGATCGACGACGCCGAAACCACCCCACTTCGCGATCCTGAACACTACCAATACGACATAAACCTCGGCGACGTCACCGAAGTCTGGCGCCGGGGCAGCGTGATCTCCTCATGGCTCCTCGATCTCGCCGCCGCCTCCCTGCTCGAAAGCCCCGACCTCAGCAAGTTCGCCGGCCGAGTCTCCGACTCCGGCGAAGGCCGCTGGACCATCAAAGCCGCCATCGACGAATCCATCCCCTCCCCCGTCCTCAGCGCCGCCCTCTTTGACCGCTTCAGCTCCCGCGGCGAAGCCGATTTCGGCGATAAGCTCCTCTCCGCTCTCCGCTACGAGTTCGGCGGTCACCAGGAGAAGAAATAATACCTTGGAATTAACTGCCAGGAAATAACAGCGAAAAACCATAGAAACCATAAAGATTCATTCGGATTTCTGCGAATCTCCGAAAGGGGCAGAGCCAAAGGCTCTGCTCTTTGCCTCGTCTAGACGCAACGGCGAATGACAGCCACGGAAAGCAAGCCGATCCCCAGGGTTGCCCGTGCTTGCAATTTATTTTCGTATATGTTCAATTTTGACCAACGAAGATCAACTAACCTGAGTGATGCTTGATCGGGATTCGCATGTCTTCGTTGTATTCGGGCCGTGATCATTGGGCACGTGTTGACAGGTAAGCGGAGCCGAAGGACCGCCAAATGCCAGACACGAAAGGACACTCTATGAGGACTAAAAGTGATCCGAAGCTTTCCTACATTGACTTTCTGAACACGGAGGGGCCGGGTCGTAAGCTTGTCCATCTGAAACCCATGGGGGTCTTGTTTTCGCAGGGGACAGAGTGCAACTCCATCTTCTATCTCATTGCGGGGCGCGCCAAGCTAACCGTCGTCTCCAAAGCTGGCAAGGAAGCCACCATCACCCTGCTGATCCCAGGCGAGTTCATCGGGGAAGAGTCCATCGCAGGTTCAGGCGGTCTGCGTATGTCTACCGCCTCCGCCATCACCCCCTGCACAGCGATGAAAATTAATCGCGAAGAGATGATCCAGGCCCTCCACGACGACCACACTTTCTCCGACTTCTTCGTCCGCTTTCTTCTCGCCCGCGGCATGCGCACCCAGGCGGACCTCGTCGATCAACTCTTCAACTCCAGCGAAAAGCGCCTCGCCCGCACTCTCCTTCTCATGGCCGAATTCGGCAAGCCTGGCGAGCCTGAAACCCTCATACCCGCCATCACCCAGGAGGCCCTCGCCGAAATGATCGGCACCACCCGATCGCGCGTCAGCTTCTTCATGAACCGCTTCCGCAAGCTCGGCTTCATCGAATACAACGGCCGAATCCGAGTTCACAAGTCCCTTCTCAACGTCGTCCTGCACGACCAGTTCACTGGCCATAACTCCGAGCGCCCGCCCGTGGAAGTCGAAGAGCGCACCCGCAGCGTGGCACCGACAAAACCACTTCCACCTGACTAGCGATTTACAATCTTTGGTAACCGTTTGATGTATCCCCATTCGCAACCAAAATGCAGAGGTCCCTATGCCGAATGCCAACCTTAATGTCCTCATTGTTGAGGATGAGCCGAACACGCGCTACCTGCTCGAGCAGATCTTCACCATGCGCGGTTTTACCGTTCGCTCCGCCGAAGAGGGCTTTGCGGCCCTCGAGTTGATCCGCTCCCAGATCCCCGGAATCCTCCTCTCGGACCTCAACATGCCCGGCATGTCCGGGTTCGAGCTCCTCTCCGTCGTTCGGCGTCTTTATCCCCAAATCCACGTCATCGCGTCCAGCGGAGCCTACTCTGGCCCCAACGTCCCTAAGGGCATCGCCGCTGACGGCTTCCACGAGAAGGCCACCGGCATGGCAAACCTCTTTGAACTCATGGAGTTGCCAACCCTTCTCGGTGCCGCAGCCTTCTTGGCCCACCGCACACATACGCCTCTTTGGATCGATCTCGAATCCCGCATGCCCTTCGAGTCCAACCACGTCCTGCTTAACTGCCCCGCCTGCCTGAGGCCCTTCCGCCAACCCATCGACGAGATTAACGCAGAGATTCGCGAAACAAAATGCCTCTTCTGTGGGGGCAAAGTCGATTACGCGATCGCCCTCGCCATCCAGCCCTCGGCCAAAGCCATCGAGCCCCGGCCAGTTGCGGCTGAACCACATGGCCAGCCGGCAAACCCGGCCACTCTTTAAGCTAACCACCACGAACCACGTGGCCCATTGCCATCCCAGATTGCCCTTGACACGCCCCGCCTTCTCGCCTACTCTCATTCCACTGAGGCGAAGAAATGGCGAAAACAAAATCCACTCCCAGCACTCTCTTCCCCATCCTCAACTCCCACCCCGGTCCACGCCTGCTTGGCATGGCACGCCTGGCTGCCGAATCCACCCACGCCGACGACGGCCACCAGATCGACTTCCGCGCCATCCAGTCCCGCACCATCCTCAACCGGTCCGTATCGAAGCGCCAGCTGAAGCACTACTGGACCATCAACCCGTTTCGCGGCTGTGAGTTTGGCTGCAAGTACTGCTACGCCCGCTACACCCACGAGTTCCTCCAGCCAGCCCCGATCGACACGCCTCCACCCGGTACCCACGACATCCCGCAACAACCCTGGGCCCTCGCCTTCGAGCACGAGATCTACCTCAAGGAAAACGCCGCCTGGCTCCTCGAGCAGGAGCTCCGCAATATCGATCCCACTGAAGAAATAGCCATCGGCACAGCCACCGACCCCTACCAGCCCATCGAGCGTCGAGTCGGCATTACGCGCTCGCTTCTGGAAGTCTTCGCCCGCCAAAAAGGCCTCCGCATCGGCATCATCACCAAGTCATCGCTCATCACCCGAGATATCGACCTCCTCCAGCAGATCGCCGCGAACAACACGCTCGTCATCCACCTGACCATCACCACCACCGACGCAGTATTAGCCCGCAAGCTGGAACCCCGCGCCCCACGCCCCGACCTGCGCTTCGCCGCCCTCCGCAAGCTCTGCATCGCCGGCCTCAACGCCGGAGTCCTCTGCTCGCCTCTCCTCCCTGGCATCAACGACAGCATCGCCTCTATCGATGCCGTCGCCACCCGCGCTGCCGCTGCCGGAGCCTGCTTCCTCGGAGCCCATCCCCTGTTCCTCAAATCCTGCTCTCGCCCAACCTGGCTGGCCTTCATCCGAGAAAATCTCCCTCACCTGGCGGATGACTACAACCGCCGCTTCGCCAAAGCAGACTTTGTCGACGCTGCGTACCGCAACCGCCTCGCGACCATCACCCGCCAGATCTGCCGAAAGCACCACCTCTACGAACGCCAGTCCGAAGCCCACCTCACCAACGACCTCTCGGCCCCGCAATCCTCCGCGCGCAAACCACCCATCCCGGTCCGCCCCGAACCATCCCAACCCAGCCTCTTCGCCACCCGCTAACCCTATCAACGCCTCGTCATCTCGACCAAAGTGCAGCGCAGCGGAGAGACCCCTGTATTTCGCTCTTCGACCCAGCACCTACCCCATCAAGGCCAGAATCTCATCCCGCCACGGCATCGAAGGAGCCGTCCCAGCCCTCGTCACCGAAATCCCTGCCGTTGCACACCCAAACCTCGCCGCCTCTATCACCGACCGCCCCTCACTTAACGCCGCCGCAAATCCGCCACAAAACCCATCGCCAGCGCCCGTCGTATCCAGCACCGTTCCAGCTTGAAATGCCCCAACCAGCTCCGCCGCCTCGCCTTGCACACACACCAGCGCGCCCTTCGCCCCCATCGTCACAATCACGCAAATCGCACCGCGTCGGATCAGCTCCTTTGCCGCAGCATCCGCCTGCGTGACGCTCTCCACTGGCATCCCGGTCAGCAACGCCGCCTCAGTCTCATTCGGAATCAGAAAGTCCACCAGCCCCAAAATCTCATCACTCAAACTCTGTGCCGGAGCCGGATTCAGGATCGTCCTCACCCCCGCCTCGCGCGCCAGCCGCAGCCCGCAGTGCACCGTATCCAGCGGCAGCTCCAACTGTGTCAATAAAACTCCTGCCGACTGAATCGCCGCTGCCGCCGCCTCCACATCCTTCGGCCTCAACGTAAAGCAAGCACCAGGCACCACAACAATCGCGTTCTCGCCCGTCGCCTCATCGATCAGGATCACGGCCGACCCGGTAGCCGTCTCGCAATTTTCCACCAGCGAATCGTCAATGCCGTTAGCCTCCCAGGTATCCCGAGCCAGTCGACCGAACGCATCATCGCCCAGCCGCGAGAGCATCTGCACCGTAGCGCCCGCCCTGGCCGCAGCCACAGCCTGGTTTGACCCCTTGCCCCCGGGGCCCAGTGCAAACGCGCTTCCCATCAGCGTCTCTCCCCAGCCCGGCAGACGAGCCGCACGGAACGCCGAGTCCGCCACAAAACTCCCTAACACCAAAATCTTCTTCGCCATACTTCCCGACTCCCCGTCTCCATCAACCAGCATACGCATCACGATCGGACCTCCTGTCACATGCCGGTCTGTGGCAAGATAGATACCAATAGATCGAGTCGGCGTTCAGCCGTCCATCCATCACGGTGTCCGCTTCTTCGCACGCTCCTGCAATACTTCCTCCGCAGCCGTACTCGCTGAGACCCGTATGCTCCATGTTCAACCTGACTTCGGCAAGCTCTCCCCTGACGCGCCCCGTGAGCTCGCAGCCTTCGCCTTCCTCATCGGCAGCTGGCAGTGCAACGCCCGCATCAAGACTCCTACCGGAGACTGGCAGCGATTCGACGCCGACTGGCTCGGCCGCTTCATCCTCGACGGCCACGCCATTGCCGATGAGTACCGCATGACCACCCTCTCCGGCGAACTCATCATCCTCGGCCTCAACATCCGGTCCTTCGACAACGCCTCTCACACCTGGAACATCCGTTGGCTCAACGCCCTCACCGGCTCCTGGAGCGACCTTATCTCTCCAGAGCTCGGCGACGTCCAAATCAGCGAAGCTCCAGACGGCTCCTCCTCCGTCACGTATGCCTTCAACGAACCCACCGCTTCGCACCCCTACACCCGAGCCACCTACACCAGCCACTCCCCCACCCACTTCACTTGGAAAGGAGATCAATCCGCCGACGCCCAGACATGGACCGACTTCATGCTCGTCGAGTGCTATCGCAACGACTAGAACAGTCTCTTGCTATGTCGTCCGGGCTTCTCAATGAGACGCCACAGCACGCCTTCCTCGGATACTGAACAACGGAAAGGTGCGAGCAATCCCCTCGGCCAGAACCCTCCTCACAATCTTTCGCGACGCGAAATCCACTGCCTCCTCCACCGCGATAATAGGGTGTGACTTCCGCAACCGCACCCTCGCTCGCCGATCCCGCCGCCTCTTCAACTCAAGACCGTATCGCCTCCATCGAAACCCGGATTGCTCCACTCCGCGCCCGCCTCAGTGCGCACCCGCTTTATGCCAGCATCCGAACCCCCGAACACCTTCGCCTCTTCATGCAGTCACATGTCTTCGCGGTGTGGGACTTCATGTCCCTGCTCAAGGCCCTGCAGGTACAGCTCACCTGCACCACCATTCCGTGGTCACCGACGCCCTTCCCGGCCAGCCGCCGCTTCATCAATGAGATCGTCCTTGGCGAAGAATCCGACCTCTTCGAAGGCCGCCCTATCAGCCACTTCGAGCTCTACCTGGAAGCCATGCAGCAGGCCCAGGCCAATACCACCCCCATCCGCTCCCTGCTCTCCGACGTCGCCCACGGCAGCTTCTCCCCCAGCACCGTTGCCGCTCCAGCCGCGGCCCAGGCCTTCGTTCGCTCGACATTCTATGAGATCCACTCCGGTAATCTCCCCGCCACGGCCGCCGCCTTCACCTTCGGCCGAGAAGACATCATTCCCGACATCTTCCGCAGCCTCGTCCGAGACCTCAATGCCTCCCATGCTGGCGAGCTCTCCAAGTTCGTCTGGTACCTGGACCGCCACATCGAAGTTGACTCCGAAGATCACGGCCCGCTCTCGCTCCGCTTGGTCGCAGACCTCTGCGCCAACGACGATGACCGCTGGGAACAAGCCGCCCTCGCCGCCGAGTCCGCCCTCGAAGCCCGCCTCGCCCTCTGGGACGGCATCCTCTCGGAGATCCAATCCACCTAGGGAACCTCTGCACACGTAATGTTTTGAAAGAGAGGGAATGTTTTGAAAGGGAGGGACTTCAGTCGCGCCGAGAAGCGTGGAAATCAACTGGGCTTTAGCCCCTGAGGAAAGCTTCGCACTCGACCCGGACTTCCCTAGTTCGCTAGCCGGCTCGTATATGGGTTCTCAAATGGGAGGCATATCCGAAACTTCGTCCCATGCAATACGGGATCTGTATTGCTCTCCACCTCAATCGTCCCCGAATGTCCTGCAATAAACTGCTTCGCAACCCACAGCCCGATCCCCGTTCCAATCGATCCGCGCGTCGTAAAAAATGGTTCGAACACCCTCTGCAGATTCTCGACCGGGATGCCTCTCCCCGTATCCTCAATCAACAGCACGACCGCCTCTCCCCCATTGCAGGTTCCATCCTCGGTCGTAACCATCAGCTTTCCGCCCGGAGCCATCGCATAGATCGAATTCGTCACCAGGTTCGAGATCACCTGGATCATCTCGCCCTTCCTCACCGCCAACTTCCGCGTCGAGGCAAATCGCGTCTCAACCGTCACACCTGCATCCCGAAGCTTCGCGCCGTATATCTTCAGCACGTCGTCCACCAGCGCCGTCATCGAAACCACGGCCGCCGAATTCTGCTCGCGATAGAACCCCAGCGTCTGCTTGGCAATATGCGATAGCCTCACAACCTCGCTCTCCGCGGTATTTAGATACCCCCTGACCTCTGCATCCGTGGATGTCGACCGCGCCAGATAAATCAGGTTCAGCACCGCTTCCAGCGGATTATTAATCTCGTGTGCGATCGAAGCCGCCATCCTCGCGCTCGCCGAAAGCTTCTCCGCATCGATGAGCGATTGCTCCATCCGTTTGCGTTGCGTCACATCCCGCAAGACCTTCGACGCGCCTATCACCTCCCCGGAGGCATCCCTCAGTGGTGAGATTGTCAGAGACACATTCAGCCGTCTCCCATCCTTGGTCAGTCGGACCGTCTCGTAGTGATCGATCCGCTCTCCCGCGCGCATCTTCTCCAAGATTCCGAACTCCTCCGGATGCAGATCCTCGGGCACCATCTTCAGAATCGATGCCCCCACCATCTCCTCTTCGGTATAGCCAAACGTCCGCTCTGCCGCGCGATTCCAGCTCGTGATCGCTCCATTCATGTCCTTGCTCAAAATCGCGTCCTCGGCCGATTCCACAATCGCCGCCAGTCGTTCGCGCGTCATATCCATCTGCTGCTGGTCTGTAATGTCGCGCGCAATCTTCGAGACCCCAATCACCTTCCCCTGGCGGTCCCGAACCGGGGAGATCGTCAGCAACACAACAATCTTCCGCCCATCCTTCCTCACCCGCTCCGTCTCTAAGTGCGCAATCTGCTCGCCGGCCCGTATCTTGCCGAGAATGAAGTCTTCCTGGTGGTGTAAATGTTCAGGAATCAACTTCAGAATCGACTGCCCGATCATCTCCTCCGGCTGGTATCCAAAAACTCGGGTGGCCGCCGGATTCCAGCTGGTCACGATGCCATCCAGATCCTTCGCGATGATCGCGTCCTCCGACGAGCGAACGATCGCTTCTAATAAGAAGGCCGTCCCCTCAACCCCTGGATCGATCGCCGCAGTGACTCTTTGATACGCGTCGGTATGGCTCATTGGCTTCAAAACGGTTTTTTTGAATCCTCGCACAATGCGTGCCTTCACACAATACACACAATCGCGTGCCCCACACTCACTTAGGATGCACCGCCCCGCCCAATGTGGTGGTTAAACCCCAAAAAAAATGGCGCATACGGATCGGAAGAGATACCCTCCACCATCCGTATGCGCCTTTCCTTCAGTCCTCGCTTATGCGACGACCTCAATACCCATCGAACGCGCCGTACCGCGAATGCTCTTCGCAGCCGACTCAACCGACGCCGCATTCATATCCGGCATCTTCTGCTTCGCGATCTCCTGGATCTGCTTCTCGGTCACCTTGCCGACCTTGTCCTTATTCGGCGTTCCCGAACCCTTCGCGATCCCAGCCGCCTTCAGCAGCAACACGGGAGCCGGAGGAGTCTTCGTGATGAACGAAAACGTGCGATCCGCATACACCGTGATGACGACCGGAATCGTCAGGCCCGCCATCGACGGATCCTTGCTCGTGCGCTCGTTGAACTGCTTGCAGAACTCCATGATGTTGACCTGCGCCTGTCCAAGCGCGGGTCCGACCGGCGGCGCCGGCGTTGCTTTTGCAGCAATGATCTGGAGCTTGACGTATCCCTGAATCTTCTTCGGTGCCATATTCGTAATCCTTCTCTAGGTTGCGTGCGCTCGTCGATCCAGCGCCTCGCATGATTTTTTGTGCTGCCTGTACTACAGGAGGAGTTAGAAGGTCCGGTGAAGCTGCCGGGCTGTGACTCCAAAACTTGTGTGTCCATGCTCGTCTGCGAGCAAGCTTTGCTATCTACTACTCTTCGACCTTCTCAACATTCGCAAACGAAACCTCGGTAGGCGTCGGACGTCCAAAGATCGACACCATCACCTTCAGCGTCTGCTTATCTTCATTGACGTCATCAACCGCGCCATTGAAGTTATTGAACGGTCCATCGGTAATCCGAACCTGCTCGCCCTTCGCAAACTTGAGCTTGAGCTTCGGCTTCTCCTTGGTGACGTCGCTGCGATTCAACATCGCATTCACCTCAGCCTCGGAGAGTGCATTGGGCTGATCGCCCGTCTGCAAAAATCCCGTAACCCGCGGGGTATTCTTCACCACGTGCCACATATCGTTATCCAGCGCCATCTCCACGAATACATACCCCGGCAGAAACACGCGGTCGATCGTGTACTTCTTCCCGTTGCGCATCTCGGTCGTCGGCTCGGTCGGAATCTCGATCCGTCCCACCTTGTCCTCGAGATGATAGGCCGCCACGCGGCTCTGCAACGACTCCTTCACCTTGCGCTCAAACCCCGAGTACGCGTGAATGATGTACCACTTGAAATTCTCATTGACCGGCGCAGCCGCAGCGACTTCGCCACCAGCCGTCTCATTCTCATGCGCAACTTCGGGGTCAACTGCAACGTCGCTCTCGAGAGCCTCATCAGCTCCCGTCGGTACGACCTGCTCTTCTTCCTGCTTCAACTCATCTGCCATGGCTTTACTTTCCTTCAAACCCAATCTCGTCTTCTCAACCGGAGCAACGCGCGCTCGTCGGTCCACTCAACTCTGTCATCTCGACCGGAGCATCACACTCTTGTTTCTGTGATGCGCAGTGGAGAGATCTGCAGCCGTGCCCTAGTGCTTGGTCAGGTGCAGAAACATCTTGTCAATGCCCGAACCCAGCACCAGATCCACCGCCTCAAAGTACGCGGCAAACAAGAACACCGTGACGATGACCACGATCGTCGTCGACTGCACCTCGGCCCGCGACGGCGTGTGGACCTTCGTCATCTCCTGGCGCGTTTCCTTCAAAAACTCGATGAGTCGCTGCGGTCCCGCGGTTGCCCGCTGCAATGCGCCCGGTTCGTTGGTTTCAACTAAGGCGGCCTTCGCCATGGATGTACTCCTGAAACTGCTGCTGCGTTCTGTGACTAACCTTCAAAAGTCTGGCAGGGGCGCTCGGATTCGAACCGAGAAGTTCGGTTTTGGAGACCGACAGTTTAACCGTTGAGCTTACGCCCCTGTAAGTTCTCAGTTATCCGTCCCAGTTCTCAGTTCAAAACGCTCTTACTGACAACTGAGAACGGACAACTGAGAACCAAAAACTACTTGGTCTCTTTATGCGCGGTATGCTTCCGGCACGTGTTGCAAAACTTGGAGAACTCCAACCGACCCGTGGTTGTCTTCTTGTTCTTCGTCGTCGAATAGTTCCGATTCTTACAATCCGGACACTGCAGTGTAATGATCTCGCGCATAATGACTTCCTTTCGAGTGTGGCCAGCCACCTCGGCTGGCAAGCAGCTTGTTTCAGTAGAAGAAGTCGATCTCCCCCACCTGACACGCCGCGACGCAGGGTTAAGGTCCCTGCAACCTGTATTCCTGAATTGAAACGGGATAGCCAAGCGGTCAGGCACACGCTCGTCCTCATCTATTATCCACGAAATCCCCCCAAAGCGGAAGAGGAGTTCCGACCGGGCCTTGCTTTTGCTTTTCTGGCTACCATTCCGCAGCGCAGCGGAGGAATCTGCTTCTTTCCACCCGAAACTGAGATTACTTCTCCCCGCCAAACAGCGTCTGAACTCCGCTCTTCCACTCTCGCTGATCACTGATCCCATCGCCTTTGGCGATATTTGTCATAGCCAAACGGGGCCACTACCAACAATCCCCCATAATTTTCAGATAGACCATGCCCGAGCAGGCCTACCTCCCTCTCTTTTTAGAGGCCCGTTTCACTCGAGCCACCTGCAACCCGTACGCCCCCGCAATCGCCCCAATCAACCCCGGAAACCTCTCCTCCACCTCACCCCACCGCGACACGTTATGCATCTCCACCCCGTGCCGCTCTCCCCGAATCAGCCCCGCCTCCCGCAAAATCCGAAAGTGCTGCGACAGCGTCGACTTAGGAATCGCCTCTCCCCCCACCAGCACAAAGCTCGAGC